>Ga0182021_10000014_pt1 | contig 161105 bp, 148 predicted proteins | sample 612E3MmetaG_FD_120493 | JGI IMG/M metagenome (GOLD analysis project Ga0182021, IMG submission 120493) | Permafrost microbial communities from Stordalen Mire, Sweden - 612E3M metaG (Illumina Assembly) | ecosystem: Environmental > Terrestrial > Soil > Wetlands > Permafrost | place: Sweden... | reverse complement strand
GCAGACCGGAGATTTGCCAGACAAGCCACGCGCGCAGACCGGAGATTCGCCAGACAAGCCACGCGCGCCGACCGGAGACTCGTCCGGGGCAGACCACTTGTCGAGACCACAGACTCGTCCGGGCCGACCACTTGCGGCAGACCGGAGATTTGCCAGAAGAGCCACACATGGAGCGGCCCAGGTGAGCAGTTTCAGAGTTGCCCTCGTCCAGCTGGCCGCCGATCAGAACGTGGCCGCCAACGTTGATCGCGCCGCTGCCCTCATCCGGCAGGCCGGCGAGAAGGATCCGCGGCTCGTCGCCCTGCCGGAGATGTTCCTGTACCGCGGCCCCGTCTCGGGCTTCCGAGAGTCGGCCACGGACCTGCCCGGCCCGCTCACCGAGCCGTTCTCGGAACTGGCCCGTTCTCTGGGCGCATGGATCTTGCTGGGCAGCCTGGCCGAGCGCTCGGCGGATCCGCTACGCCCGTACAACACGTCCGTCCTGCTCGCACCCTCGGGCCAGATCGCGAACAGGTACCGCAAGCGGCACCTGTTCGATGTCGCCATCGACGGTGGCCCGTCGGATCGAGAGTCATCCCGGATCACACCCGGCGACGCTAGCGTGGTCGCTGTGCTGGAGGACGCAGCCGAGAAGGCGGACCTCCGGCTGGGCATGAGCATCTGCTTCGACCTTCGCTTTCCGGAGCTGTACCGCGAACTGGCGCTCGACGGTGCCGTCGTCATGGCGGTGCCGGCCAACTTCACAGAGGCGACGGGTCGCGACCATTGGGAGGTGCTGCTCCGCGCTCGGGCCATCGAGAACGGAGCCTTCGTCATCGCCCCGGCTCAGTGCGGCGCGGGAGCCGGAGTCCCGACCCATGGCCGCAGCATGATCGTCGACCCGTGGGGGATCGTCGTCGCTCAGGCCTCCGATGGGCCGGGGATCGTGGTAGCCGACCTGGATCTGGAGCGGGTGGCCGCAGTTCGGAGGCAGCTGCCGACTCAGCCCACGCGTTGACCGCGGCGCCGGAAGCGCCCCATGCAGGCGGTCAGGCGATCAGGCGATCAGGCGGTCAGGCGGTCAGGCGGTCAAGCGGTCAGGCGGTCAGGCGGCAAGGCGATCAGGCGATCAGGCGGTCAGGCGGCGCGGTGAGCGCCGCATGCGGCGAGGATCAGGCGGTCAGGCGGCGCCAGACCTCCGCCGGAGGAGCATCGAATCGTCAGCGGGGAACTCGCCGCCATCTCGAGCGGAGTCCTCGGCCGGGGCCGAGGGTTCGTCAAGGATGGTGATCATCTCGCGACGGTTGATCACCGCGAAGGGGAGGCGTGCCACGAGCGTCGGGTCGGAGAGCCAGTGCACGGTCACTTCGGTGATGGGCAGGAAGTGCGGCTCGGTCGGCTCGAGGTACTCCTTCATGGACCCGAAGGCATGGACGTGGAGGCTTCCTTCCAGGATGTAGCCGGGGGTCACGATCGACACCTTGCGGCGCTGCTTCTGCACCACGGGCGCTCCTGGCCGAGCCTGCTGGATGTTGGTCCGCTCGGCGACCATGACGACCTGATCCAGACGAACCCAGAGCGTACCTCTGCTCTCTTCGCGATCGGAGACGGGGGCATCCCCAAGGTGGACGTGCATTGCGTCCTGCACCTGGATGAAGCCGGATTTCATGTTCAGCCAGTCTGACAATCGATCGAACTGGCCCGTGACCAGCCGCCCGGAGACTTGGAAGCCGTCCCCGAAGATCTCAACGTCGAACGCCATTCCTTCGTCGTCGGCTTCCTGCGAGTTCGCGCGCCACGGGTCGTTGGCCTGGGCATCGGGCGAGCCGAGTGTCCCCCACACGGGATCGAACCCCGGCGACCCTCCGAAGCCGGCGTTTTCGAGTGGTCGGCTCGGGTCGCCCAGGCGGATCGGCGGCGTTCCCTCCGCCGGGCTGTCGGAGCCGAATCCGGCATCGGCGTCGCGCTCTGACGCGTCGCCCTGGCGAAAGCCTCCAAGGAACCCTGATCGTCCAGACATGTGTCTTCTCGTCGCCTAGCCGAGATACGCCCGCGCGTATCTTCCTGGGGTGTCGGCAACCTCGCTTCCGAACTAAACCCGGCTCGGGATCCGCGGTAGGTCGGCCGGGGGGCGTGCCGCGGCGCCTCCGGAGCCTTGTCCGCGGGAGCGTGGCCCGGAGGGGCGCGCCGCGGCGCTCCGGAGCCTTGCCCGCAGGAGCTCGGCCGCGGTGTTCAGTCGCCGTCGCCCGGCGCTTCTCCAGGCAGCGACAGCGTGAACGCGGCCCCGATTCCCTGGCGAGCGGGCTCCAACCGCAGTTCGCCACCCATGGTCCGAAGCAGCTGCCGGGAAACGTACAGGCCCAGCCCGGTGCCCTCGCCACTCCCCTGGGATTCGCCTCGGCTGAAACGCTTGAAGAGCCGCTTGCGGTCCGCCTCCGAGACGCCGGGGCCGTGGTCGGCGATGGTGACGTCGAGACGGCCGCTCGTCTCATCCGCCTGCACGTCTACCTCGACCCGGCCGTCGCTGCCGCCGTACTTCACGGCGTTGTCCAGCAGCGCCCACAGGACTTGATCCAGCTGATCCGGGTCCGCCACGGCCAACCAGCCGCGGCCTTCGTCGCGCAGCTCGAAGGCGACTTCCGCGGCGTTGAGAGCCTCCCAGGCCCGCCGAACCCGCGGCCCTACGGCGAACACTTCGACCTCGGATCGAAGAACTCCTGCCTCCAGGCGGGTCACCGTCAGCAACTGCCGGACGAGACGCGTCAGGCGGTCGGCCTGCTCGGCCACGATCTGAAGGCGCCGGTCGCGAGCCGCTTCGTCCGAGCCAGCCCGGAGCTGGTCCACGTAGGCACGAATGCTGGTCAGGGGACTCTGCAGGTTGTGGCTCACGCCTCGCAGGAACTCGTCCTTGGCCGCGTCCAGCTCGAGCAGTCTGGCGTTCTGGCTCTCGATCTGGCCGAAGAGCTCGGCGTTGCGCAGGGCCACGCCGACCTCGGCCGAGAACAGGTCGAGCAGATCCTGGTCGGCGCGCTCCCACCCGCGGGTCGCCGGAAGGTGGCCGGTGAGGACGCCCATGTTCTCGCCGCCGGCAGTGACGTCCGCGCGAACCGGGCGCGGGTCGCCGGGGATCGATTCCTCCAGGGGCACCGTAGCCGGATCGACGAGCGCCAGACGGCAGTCGATCAGGCGGTAGATGTGGCAGGCGTCCTTCTCGGCGAGGGCCGCGAGCGCCTTGACTCCCTGAGCCGGCGTGTAGGTTGCGACGGCGTTCAGCAACGCGTCCAGCTCGCGATTGCGTCGCTGGCTATCCGCAGCGATGCGATTGTGGCTCTCGGCCAGACGAGCCAGCTCATCGTCGCCCGCAAGGTGGATCGGCGGACTGTGCTCGCCGGCAGCCACCCGCTCCACCGCGGCGGCTATGTAGCGCAGCGGGGAGGTGAGCGTGGTTCCGGCGAAGGCGGCCACGAGCAGACCGAAGAAGGCGGCGCCCACGATCGCGGCGATCAGCAGCGGCACGACTACACGGCCGTTGGTGTACAGGCCGGCCAGCATCAGGATCGAGCCGAAGACGGCCAGCGGCAGCACTGCCGCGACGATCAGACCTACCGTGAGCAGGACTCGGAACGACAGGCCGAGGCGCCCGGAGGTCCGGGGACCCTCGCCGGTGCGGACGCCTGTGCCTTCGCCCGTGCCGCCGTCCGCGCGGCCGACCGTGCCCACGCGCCCTTGGCCGGCCGTGCCTTCGCCCTTGCCACCCTCCCCGCCGCCGCCCGCGCGGTCGACAGTGCTCGAGCGCCTGCGGTCGGCGGTGCCCGAGCGCCTGCGGTCGACCGCGCCCTCGTCCGCGCCGAAGCCGGCGCTCGCGCGACCCGACTCGGCTCCGGACCCGTCAGGCGTCGTCACGAGTCGACACCAGGCGGTACCCGACGCCCCGCACGGTCAGTAGATGAACCGGATTGTCCGGATCCACTTCGATCTTCTGGCGGAGCCGGCGAATCGAGACCCAGACGTAAGAGGTGTCGGCCCCTTCGGTCTCCGTCCATCCTCGGGCGAGCAGCGTTTCGGTCGGGACGACCTCGCCCAGGTGGCCGGCCAGGGCGTGCAGAAGCCGTGACTCCGTCGGTGTCAACTTGACTTCGGTCCCGCCCACGGTGGCGGCTCGGCGATGCAGGTCGATCGTCAGGTTCGGCCCCAGCACCAGCGACTGGCGCGGGATCCGATCGCCCAGGCGGCGCAGGACGCGCTGGATTCGAGCACGCAACTCGGGGTAGTTGTACGGCTTGGCGACGTAGTCCTCCGCGACCTCGTCGAGCAAGTGGGCCTTGCTGTCGGCGGTGTCTATCGCCGAGAGGACGATGATCGGAAGATCCGCCGCGGCCTTGATCTCGCGAGCCACGGCCAGGCCGTCTACACGAGGCATCATCAGGTCCAACAGGATGAGGTCCGGCCAGCCGGCCTCGAGCCGTCGCAACGCCTCCTGGCCGTCGCGCGCCGTCGACACCTCGTAGCCGTCGTCGTGAAGCTGCTCGGCCAGGACGACCAGCAGGTTTGCGTCGTCGTCGACGAGCAGGATCCGTTGCGGCCGGGGCTCGATCATTGCGCTCTTGCCTCCCCCGAGGGCCCAGTGACGCGGGCGTCGCCGCGAGTATAGGTTGGGGAAGAGCAGCGCGAACATGGCGAGTGCGCGCTCCCGACCGAGCGCGTCTCCCTCCGAGTTCCGCCCTATTCCGCCTTCGGGTCGAAGTAGCGGCAGCGAGGGGCCAGCGGGCAGTGCTCGCAGTCGGGGCGCTGGGCGTGGCACGTTCGCCGGCCGTGGGTGATCAGCGAGACATGGGTTTCGTACATCTGCTCCGGCCCCAACATCGCCAGGTAGTAGTCGTGGGCCGCATCCGCGTCCGCCTTTGACGGAATCAGGCCGATCCGCGAGCTGACCCGATGTACGTGCCGATCCACCGGCATCAGCGGCAGTCCGAAGCTGAACAACAGAACCACGGACGCCGTCTTCTTGCCGATGCCCGGGATCGCCGCGAGCCAGTCGCGGGCCTCCAGGGCTGGCATGCCGGCCAGGAACTCGAGCGAGTAGCCGCCGCCGTTGGCAAGCAACGCTCGCAGGGCGGCCTGGATGCGCGGCGCCTTCTGCGGCGCCAGGCCGCCGGGGCGGATGACGTCGATCAACTCCCCGATTGGCGCAGCGTCCACGGCCGACCAGTCCGGCGGAGGGAGATCCGGCAGCCCGCGGCCGCCCCAGCCGGCGAACGAGCGCGGTTCGAGGAAGGCGCCGGCCGGCGCCGGCGCGGACGGGTAGGCGGCCCGGAGGGAGGCGAAGGCGGCCTCGGCGTTGGTATCGGCGCTGTTCTGGGAGAGGATCGTCAGGACCAGCTCGCTCGTTGGATCGAGGCGGCGTTGCCACGCCGGCCGGCCGTTCGCATCGGCCAGGCGATCCAGAACGAAGGCGACCAGCCCCGGGCGTTTGGTGTCCAGCTGGCGGGCCCACGCTCGGGCGACCTGCTCCGGAGAGCGCTTTTTCGGGGCCCGTCTTGCGGCAGGCTTCGGGCTCTTACTTCCGGCCGGCGTCACGCGACCGACTCTCTCGCCGGCACATCCGCCGTGGTTCGGGCGCCGGCCGTGGCGGTGGCTTTGGCAGTGGCCTCGGTCGTGCCCGCGGCCTCGGCTCGTGCGCCTCGCCGCTCACCCACCAGGGCGCCCAACTCGACGACCCGTGCCAGGCGCTCGCCGGCGGCGGTGACGAGCGGCATGGCCCTGCTCATGGCGTCCTCCAGCGTCATCGGCCCATCGAGAATCGGTATCGCCAGGGCCCGCGCTTTGGCCAGAGCCGTGACTCCCTCAGGCGTCACCGAGCCGCCGACGGCCAGGCACGGCACCCCGGCGGCCGCGGCGCGTCGCGCGACGCCAAGGGCCGTCTTGCCGAACGCCGTCTGAGCGTCGATCTGGCCCTCTCCGGTGACCACGAGATCGGCTCCCACGAGCTGCTGATCGAAGCCCGTCTCCTGCATGACCACTTCGATCCCGGGGACCAGCTCGAACGCACGCATCCGGGGCGCCAGGCACAACAACCCGAAGCTCGTGCCGCCGGCCGCCCCCGCGCCCGGCGTGTTCCGGGCCCGCGTTCCGGAGGCCGTCTCGAGCAGGTCGGCGTATTGCGTCAACCAGGCTTCGAGCTTGACCACGTCCTCCGGCCAGGCGCCTTTCTGCGGAGCGTATACGGCAGCGGCGCCTTCCTCACCGAGCAGCGGATTCGTCACGTCGCAGGCGATGCGCAGCTCCAGCTCGCCGATGCGCGGATCGAGGGCGGCCAGGTCGACTACGTCGAGGTCGGGAATCGGTCCGGGCAGCGGCCAGCCGGAGCCTCGATACCAGACCCCCAGGGCGCGAAGCAGCCCCGCGCCTCCGTCCGTGGTGGCGCTGCCGCCGACTCCCATGACCACGTGGCGAACGCCCGCGTCCAGGACCGCCTGCAGAATCTCGCCGGTGCCATCGGTTGTGGCCGCGAGAGGTGCGCGCGGCTCTCCCTCAGGAAGGCGGGAGAGTCCGGACGCCTCGGCCAGCTCGACCGCGGCCCGCTCTCCATCCGCGGACAGCAACCAGCGCGCGGTCAGCGGACGTCCCAACGGGTCGTGGGCCGGGCACTCCTGCCACCCCCAGCCACCGGCCGCCGCCATTGCCGCGAGCATTCCTTCGCCGCCGTCCGCGAGCGGCGCCAGGATGAGTTCATCGTGCGGACGGGCCAGCGCCCAGCCATCGGCCAGAGCTCTGGCCACTTCCACGGACGAGAGCGAGCCTTTGAACGAGTCGGGCGCGAGGAGCACGCGAAGACGATCGCCGCGACCGGTCATCGCGACACCGCCGGCCCTTCGGGGCCGGAACTCGACCCTTCGCGGCCGGAACTCGACCCTTCGCGGCCGGGTGCCGGCAGCCCACCGCTCGGTAGCGATTCCTGGGGAGCTGCGCCTGTGGCCGCGGTCCGGCCCGCTTGGGCGACCCCCGCGGCACCCTCGTTTCGCCGCTTTTCCAGGTATTCGGGGATGCGGATCATCGGCGGGCGTTCGTGGTCGGCCAGCTCTATGACCTCCAGTCCCAGGCGACCGTGCCCGGAGCGCGGCAGCTTCATCGTCGATCCGAGATCGGCGAAGAGCCGTGTCTTGCTCCGTTCCTCGAGCCGCTTCATGACCGCCTGGAGAATGACGAAGCTCATCCGCGACAACCCCTCCAGCTCCTGGTTGCGGTGGATCCTCCGCTCCAGGTCAACCTGGCCCAGGCCCTCGAGCCCGCACCGTTCGGCGACGTCGATGAGGTGGCCGATCTCGACGGCATAGCCCGTGAAGAAGGAGAGCGTCTCGAGCAGGCTCCGCCTGCCCGCGTACTCGCCGGAGAGAGGCTGGATCAGGCCGGACAGCTCGGGAAAGAAGAGATTGATCAGCGGCCGGGCGACCAGCTCGGTGACCCGTCCACCGCCACCCTCCTTGAGGATCCCGTCCTCGACGATGGGGCGCCGGTAGTAGCCCTTCACGTACTGGATCCGCTCTTCGGCGATGAGAGGCCCGACGGTGCCGTACACCATGCGCGGGTGCCAGTTGCGGACGTCCGTGTCGGCCCAGACGACGATATCGCCGCTCGTCTCGTACAGGCTCTTCCAGAGAGCCTCGCCCTTGCCGGCGAAGCTGCCGTATCTGGTCAGGACCTGCTGATGGATGACGACCCGGGCGCCTTCGGACGCGGCCGCCTCGCGGGTCCCGTCGGACGAGTCGGAGTCGATGACGAGCAGCTCGTCTACCAGCGGATGACGTTCCATCAGCTCGCGCCGGGCCTTGCCCACTATCTCGCCGATGGTCTCCTCTTCGTTGAGAGACGGCAGGACCAGGCTGACGGTGAGGCCCTGCTTGCGCTTGAGGTTGACCAGCCGATCCAGGTCCCCGAACTCCCGGTGATGGAAGTTCGACTCGCCGAACCAGCGCTCCACCCGAAGCGGAACCGATCGAGCCTCGTGGGCCGCCCGCTCGGCCGCGGCCAGGGTTTCGGCCCGTTGCTCCAGCTTCTCGAACGTGGCCTGGCCGATGGCCTCTCGGGTCTTGACGACGATCACGGTCTTGCGCGAGCGGGTCGCGATCGCCTCTGGCAGAGCTCCGAACAGGTAGGTCTCTCCGTTGCTGGTGGCCGGCGCGGCGGAGGCGCCCATGACGACCACATCCGCGGTCTCGGCTTCGCGCAGGATGGCATTGCGGATGTTCGGCGCCTCGCGAACGGCCTGCTCCACCTGGCCGTCCGCGTGCTGGCGGATGAAGTGGGCCAGGGCGCGCTCGGACTGCGTTCGGAGTCCCTCGGCGATGCCGCGCGGGACGAGGTGCAGGGCCACGATGCGGCCGTCGTTGCGATGAGCCAGGGCGTCGGCGAAACGCAGCGCCAGGACGGCGTGAGGGCCGCCGCGGATCGGCACGAGGATGCGCTTGATCTCCGCCGGGCCGCGTTGCTTGACCACGGCGATGTCGCAGGGGGAGTCGCGAACGACTTCGTCGATCGTCGGCGAGAAGACCGACGCCTGCGCCCCGGGCCTGGCCGGCGATGGCTTGCCGCCCCAACCGAAGACGATCAGGTCCGCGTCCAGCTCTGCGGCGGCCTCGACGACCCCCTCGGCCGCGCGACGTCCAATGCGGACGATGGGGTGGATTGTGACCCCCTCCGGGGCGTAGTCGAGAACTCTCTGGAGGAGCCGGCGGGCCTGCCGGGCACGCGTGGCGCCCTCGCTGAGAGGCGTCCCTTCAGGCACCTCCACGATACCGAGCACGGTCAGGATTCCGGTCCGGCGATCCATCAGCGAGGCACCGAGCCGGACGAGTTCCTGGGCGGTGAGCGGGTTCGCCACCGGAATCAATATCCGAGACGGGAGTGGCGTGCGCGTCATCAAGCGGGCTCTTGCGGTGCGCGCGTCTGCCGGCCGCGCCGCTTCGGCGCGCTCGCGGAGGCTGCGCCACGGTTGCCGGCCGCACCACGACCGGTGGCTGCGGCACGACTGGGGGCTGCGGCACGGCCGGTGACCGCTCCATCCTCCGCGGCTGCCTCACGGTCGGCGGTGCCGGCGCTGACGACGCGGGCATCGGCCGCTTCCTGCCAGTGCTTGACGAGATAGGGCTTGAGCAGCTCGAACTCGCGGGCCTGCCGCTCGACCCGCTCCTCGGCCTGGTCGTCGGTGAGGCGTCGGTTCTCGACGACGAGGCTCCCGACCCGGCCGAAGTAGATCGGCACGAACGCCGCCACGAGCCGCTCCACGGGCACGTCGCCGGAGCTCACGAAGACCAGCAGATCGTAGAAGACGCGGGCCCAAAGATCGTCCGGGAAGTGGAAGGCGGCCACGGCATCGGACAGCAAGTCTGTCGACAGCGGCCCATCCCCCGCGGAACTCGCGCCGGACTCTCGTCCAAGTCCCAGGCGGTGGGCGGCCGCCTCGGCCAGTGATCCGGCCTCCTCGGCGAGCGAGAGCACGTGCTTGCAGTTGCTCGGCGCCAGGAACCGCTGCCACGTCTCGGCCAGGGTCAGTGAACCGGCGTGGAACTGGCTCAGCAGGCGCAGCGTGTCGACTTCCAGCGCGGGCGGCTCGGCGTACCGCTCGAACCCGTAGACGGGTACGTCATGGCTGCCGCTGATGCCGAGCCAACGGTCCGCGTTGTCTCGCGCCATCGTCAGCAGCGTCCCGACGACCTCGCGGAACATCGGCCCCAGGTCCGAGCCCGGATCCTTGGCATCGTGGATCTTGGCACCCAACCGCGTCTGGCACACCGCGAAGCCGCCGGTCAGAGCGGTCGTGGTCATCCAGATGTCTATGCCGAAGCGGGAGACGTCGGGCGTCCAGCTGTCCTGCTCGAGGTAGTGACGGATCAGGTCACCGCTGATCCCAAAGTCGCCGCCGATCGGCTGGCGGATGCGGTGCCCGTACAGGGCCCGCGTCACCGGGTAAGTGACGGTGTTGGTGATCGTGCCGTCGTACTTGTAACGCGCGTAGAGGGGAGCCACGAAGTCGTACCCGCCCTTCATGATCGGGCCGGCAAGCAGCTCGATCCACTCCGGAACGATCGACCTCAGGTCCGAGTCGACGACCACCAGCGCCTCGACCTCCAGCGCGGCCGCCATCTCGAAGAGGGTCCGTAGGGCCGCACCCTTGCCGCCGATCCCATCCACGTCGGGGTAGGTCAGGCTGACTCGATCGAGGCGGTTCTTGGGGTGCACGAGCAGGATCTGCTCGACGTAGCCGGGGGGTTCGGTCTCCACCACGACGCGCTGCGTGCCGTCAGGTGAGCCGGCATCGGCGTTTACCAGGACCGGGCGCAGGTCCGGGAAGTACTGGACCAGGCCGGCCTGAGCCGCGCGGACGACGTGGCCGATGGTCGCCGCGTTCCGAAAGCTCGGAATGCCGACCATGATGTCGGCACAACCGAGCCGGGCGATCTGGTCCCGAATTGCTGGCGTGAGGGCGCTGGACGGCATCGTCGTCACCGTACCACGCCTTGCGCGTCCGGGGCAGGTGCTGCGGGCGGCGCGCCTACTTGATGGGCGTCGGGAAGATGGACCAGTCGGCGTTGCGGCGGCCCGGTAGGTAGCGGCTGTTGGCCGCCTTGAAGGCCAGCGCCCCGAAGCCGAGAGCGCGCCACGTAGCGACGAAAGTGCCTATGGGCGGCCGAACGAAGGGGGTGACGCGGACCAGCTCGCCGGTCTGCAAGGCTCCGTCGAGGAGGCGCTTGCGCTCCAGCAGCGGGACGTCCAGCAGGCCCGTCCCATCGATGCTCAGAAGATCCACCGCGACGAAGGCGATCGGGCGGTCCGGATCCAGGCGATGGGTCGATCCCGAGGGGCGCGATCGGCGAGTGCCAACGAGCATCTGGGTCATCAGCTGGCCCGCGCTTGGGGGCTCGATGCCGGTGATCGCGACGCCCGCCGTGGCCTGCGTAGGCTCCACCGTGAGGAAGCCATCGAGAATCAGCGCTTCGGCCAGGACCGCCGCGGTGATGGCGTCCGCCACGACGGCGAACTCGTCCGTGCAGTCGACGCCCTCCTCGTCAACCAGGAGGGTACGGCCGAGCTCGAACCGGGCCAGGATGCGCACGCCTCCCCAGCTTGGCTCGATCAGCGGATCGCGGACGGGCCGACCGCGTCGCCCGAATTGCTGCGGCCGCCACTGCTCGGGGCTCTCGGGTGGGGCAGGCGGGGCCGCGCGGCGCAGGAAGGGCATTGCCGGATTCTACGCCCGCGGGTAGGCGAGACCCTACGGATTAGCCCGGCGCCGTGCCCAAGCCGAGCCGATGATCTCCTCGAGCGTGCCGTGGCGGGGCCGCCAGCCCAGGACCTCCGCGGCTCGTTCGGCGCTGGCCACGAGCACGGCCGGGTCGCCGTCACGGCGCGGCCCCATTCGGACGGGGATGCCGTGCCCGACCACGGCCTCGGCGGCCGCCACCACCTGGCGGTTGCTGAATCCCGTGCCACTCCCCAGGTTGCATATGAGGGGCTGGCACGGCCCGGCCGGCGGGCCGGTGCGAGGATCGGCCGGTTCGGTGGCCAGGAGGGCGAGCAGATGCGCCGCGGCCAGATCCTCGACGTGGACGTAGTCCCGGACGCACGTGCCGTCCGGAGTCGGGTAGTCATCGCCGAAGAGCGTCAGCTCGCGTCCTTCCTCGGCAGCGGCCAGCACGTTAGGGATCAGGTGCGTCTCCGGCGAGTGCAGCTCACCGTTCCGGGAGCTCGCGCCGGCGGCGTTGAAGTAGCGCAGGATCACGCTCCTGAAGCCATAGCCGTAGCCGTACCAGTCTATCGCCCCTTCGACATCCCGCTTCGTCTCACCGTAGGCGCTGATGGGCCGAATAGGATCGGACTCCACGATCGGCGTGCGTTCGGGCATGCCGTACGTGGCTGCCGTCGAGCTGAAGACGATGCGCCTGACCCCGGCGGTCCGCATCGCTTCCAGGAGCGCGATGCCGCCCACGACGTTCTCGCGGAAGTACTTGGCCGGATCCGTCATGGACTCGCCGACGACCGACTTTGCGGCGCAGTGGAGGACCGCCTCGATGCCGTGTGTCCGCAGCAGCGCGACCACGGCGTCGGTCTCCCCGTAGCTGCCGACCTCGAGGGTCGCTTTCTCAGACACCGCGCTGCGGTGGCCGGTCGACAGATCGTCCAGGACGGTCACCTCATGGCCGGCCTGGACGAATGCCTCGACGGAAACGGACCCGATGTACCCGGCCCCGCCGGTCACTAGGATGCGCATTCAACTGCCTCCAAAGCGGTGGAAGAGGCCCTTCCTGCGGCGCGACGCTGGCTCGGATTCGGTCTCGGGGATGGGTTGGTCCGATCCGGCGGTTTCGGGCGGTCCGGCGGTTTCGGGCGGTCCGGCGGTTTCGGGCGGTCCGGCAAGCTCCCCCTGGGTCGCGGACTCGTCCGACCGATCGGCCGGAGTTGCGACCTGCTGCGCCGCCGGAGTCGCGGACGACGGCGCCGCGTCCTGGGCGCTCCATGGGTCGACCGAACCGGTCTGGCCCTCGCTCCCCAGCACAATGGCGAGCGCTTCTCGCAGGGCCTGAATCTCGGCCTCCTTCTCGGATAGGTCCTCGGCGTCCTCGGCGAAAGGCTGCAGCGGCAGGCCCTCGCGCTCGACAAGGTCGCCGGACTCGACAGATTGCGACTCCAGCAACTCCCTGGGGGCGAGACGGGCGGCTTCGGCTTCGGCGGCTTCCAACTCATCGGCGCGGGGCTCGGCAACCTGGGACCCTTGATCGATCGAGCCGGCCGGCGCCGGCTCGGGCACGGCCGGCTCATCGGCCTGCCACTCGGGCACGCTCGTGTCGAGCACCGCAGCGGCCTCGACCGCAGCCTCCGCCTCGATCACTGGAGCGGTCTCGACCGCAGCCTCTGCCTCGACAGCCGCGTCTGCCTCGACCACGGCGTCCGCCTCGACAGCCGCGACATGGAGCATCCAGCGAGCCTCCGCCTCTCGGGCCCAGGCTGCCTCGAGCTCGGCGGCTTCCCTTTCAGTCGTATCGGCGACGGCCTCCACGCTGATGGCCGCGGCCTCGTCCACCGCTGCGGTCTCCGGCTCGACCGTGATGGCCGCGCCCACTTCCGTCGCGGCCTCCGTCGCCTCCCTCGCCTCCGTCGCCTCCCTCGCCTCCCTCGCCTCCGCCTCCTTCGCTTCCGCCTCTTTCGCCTCGATCTTCTCGGCCGCGATTCCCTTGGCCTCGATTTCCTCGGCCTCCTGCAGCCACGCTTCTTCGAGATCGGTTCCGTCCTCGAGGAGAGCGAGGCGCATGGCGACGCTTTCCTCGGCCCCGATGGCCTCGACCGTTCCCGAGTCGTCCGCCTCGCCGGAGACCTGACTCGGCACCTCGGTGGGAGGTTCATCGGCGCCGTCGAGAGCATCGACCGCTTCTACCGCGGCGGCGGCTTCTGCGGCCGCGTAGGCGTCTGGAGTCGGGGTCCGGAGCTCGGCTGCGCCGAAGCGTCGTTTTCCCGGCGGCATGGCGTGGTGGGGCTCGTGCCGCGTCGCGTCGCGTGGCGCAGGCTGCGGCAACGCGGCCTGGCGCCCGGCCTTATGGCGACTCCTGTGTTTCGCCTTTGACTCGTTGGCTGCGGTGTCTGCCGAGGCGTCTTCGCCTTCGGCCGGCTCCGCCGAGGTGACGCGGCGCTTGCTGAGGGCCTCCAGGCGCCGAGCCGCGGCCAGGGGTAGGTCGGGCGCCTTCGCCTCGTCTTCGGCGCCTTTGTGTTCGAGCGCGGCGACGACACGCCCGGCAACGACGTTCTCCGGATCGATGGCCATCGCCCGATCGGCGAACCTGCGGGCCAACCGCTCGTCGCCGCGTTCCAGCGAGACCTGCGCCAGTCCGGCGAGCGCGATTGCGTTCGCCGAATCCAGCTCGACCAGCTGCCAGTACGTCTGCTCCGCCTGGACGAGCAAGCCGTCGGCCAGGGCCTTCTCGGCCTGTAGCAGCAACTCGTACATCAGGCGGCCCCAGTCGTGGGTTGGCGTGGCATCGGGTTCGTTCGCATCACGATGTCCGATTGTCCAACAACCGGCCGTCCGATATCGACTGGCGAGCCATCTCGATCAGGATTGCGCGATCGTTGAGCGCCGGTTCGGCGATGACTCGCTCCGTCAGGTCGTCGAGCAGCCGGCCCAGCAGGCGACCCTGCGGCAGATCCAGCTCGGCCATCAGATCGTCGCCGTCGACGGCGAGCCGGTCGCGTCCCAGCACCACGTGAGCGGCCAGCTCGGCCTGGATTCGAGAGGCCAGCTCGGCCAGGTGGCCCGCGTCCGCGGGCAGCCCGCTGCCCTCGTTGTCGGCCGCGCGGAGGGCGAGCAGGTCGTCGACCGAGCCCGGCCCGATCTTGCCGATGAAGCGCCGTATCGCGGCGTCGGTCCATTTGGGCTCGTACGAGAACATGTGGTGCGCCACGAGATGAGCCACTCGCTCCTGGAGGGCGCGGGGGGCGTGGAGGCCCGCCAGGTAGTCGCGGGCCATGGCCGCCCCGACGGTTTCGTGCCCGTGAAAGTGGCCGTCGGCCAGCGTATCGGACTTGCCAAGGTCGTGGAGGAGGGACGCGAGCCGTATCAGCGATCGGTTGGGAGCCGCGTCGACGGTGCGCAGGGTGTGATCCCACAGATCCTCGCCGTCGGCCTTGTTCTGCTCTATCCCGTGCTGGCGGGCCAGGTCCGGGGCGACAACGCCCAGCAACCCGGTCTGCTCCATCAGGCGCAGGCCGACTGACGGGGCCGGAGCGGCGAGCAGCTTGAGCAACTCGGCAAAGACACGCTCGCCCGACAGGCCGGCGGCCAGTCCTGCGTTACGACCGATCGCCTCCGCGGTGGCAGGGTCGATCTGGAAATCGAGAGTGGCCGCCAGGCGAACCGCCCGGATCATCCGCAGGGCGTCCTCGCCGAATCGCAGATCCGGATCGCCGACCGCCCGCAGGAGACGGCGGGCCAGGTCGTGGCGGCCAGAGTGCGGATCGATGAAGGCCGGCTCTTCGGCCGGGCGGCCGCCCCAGGCGATCGCGTTTACGGTGAAGTCGCGGCGGGCCAGGTCCTCGCGGATGGACGTGCCGAACTGCACCGCATCCGGGTGTCGGTGGTCGGAGTAGGAGACGTCGCGACGGAAGGTCGTGATCTCGTACTGGGCGCCGGCGTGGCGCACGACCACCGTCCCGAAGCGGTTCTCGTAGATGGATCTGGGGAAGAGAGCCTGGATCCGCTCGGGCGGAGCGTCGGTGGTCAGGTCCCAGTCGGCCGGCTCACGGCCCAGGAGGGCATCGCGCAGGCACCCCCCAACCACGTAGGCCGCCTGGCCTCCGCGCTGGAGCGTGGCGAGCAGATCTCCGACGGGAGCCGGAATCTCCGCCCGGCCCGGCGCGGGTGGCGTAGTACCGCTCTTCGAGCGGCCTCCATGCGTTGCCTTGTCCCGAACAGGCTGGCTTCCCGTCATGCTTCCCCGGCTCATCGTGCAACCGCCGCAACCCGCCGGACCGCGGGCTTCCCAGTCAGGCCCTCACCCCGTCAATGGCCAAGGAAAAGGTACGTTCGCCAGCTCTCGTTCCTGTCGTCGCGGAGATACGGGGTGAAAACCGAGTACACGTCGCAGCGCGGCTCCGAGGGCCGGTGCGCCAGCCGGAGCCTGGCCTCGTCCAGCAGCTTGCCGCCCTTGCGGTGATTGCAGGCCTTGCAGGCGGTGACCAGGTTGTCCCACGTGTGCGACCCGCCGCGGTGGCGCGGTACGACGTGATCGAGCGTCAGATCGCCGGTCTTGCGGCCACAGTACTGGCACGTGTATGCGTCGCGGATGAAGACCTCGCGGCGCGTCAGCTTGACGCGCGGCCGGGGCCGCCGGATCTGGTGCTGCAGCCGGATCACCGACGGCGCACGGAAGTCCTGCCGCGGCGTCCGGATCACCTGATGGTCGTACTCGAGGACTTCGGCCTTTTCGCCGAAGACCAGTCGGAAGGCCCGGGGCAGGTTACAGACGTTGAGCGGCTCGTAGCTCTGATTGAGAACCAGGACCACGCCGTCCATGGGCGCATCGTATCAGAGGAAGGCGCTGCGTCCCCGCCCGCCCGTGCCTCGCGGCCGCCCCAGGCCGGTCGTTTGGCCCCCAAACGAGATCCGGCGGCCGCGAGGCCGCCGGATCGAACTGCCAGACTAGTGGCTAAGGGTATAGATAATCGTATGGGGCCGATGAGCCGCCGGGCGTCGTCACGACGACGGGATACGTCTGGCCGTGGGTGAGGCCGCCGGGAAGCGTTATCGAGATTGAGGTGTCGGTGACGGTCCCGATCCCGGCCGACGCCCCGCCGAACATGACCGAGGACGCGCCGGTGAAGTACATGCCCGAAACGGAGCTGCTGCCGACGCCCGTGACCACAGGCAGCGGATACAGCTGGATGATATGGGTTCCGCCGTTGGCGAGATTGATGGCAATCTGCTGGAAGTAGGCGGCGAGGTCCGATCCAGTGGGCGAGTTGAAGTAGTACGGGGCAGCGGTACCTGAGGCTACCGTCTGCAGCAACTGCTCGCCACCCCACCCCATGTCGGCGCACTTCCCATTGTTGTTGCCCTGGCCGAGGCCGTAGCCGACGGCATAGACCTTGATTCCATCGGCCTTCGCTGCACTGGCTGCGGCAATCGCAGCAGCGCACGTGAATTGGTAGCCGTCCGTGAAGTCGCTGCTCATCTCCGGATGACCATCGGTCTCAAGGAGGATGCCCTTGGTCACGCCCGGGCGGCCATACGTGTCGAGGTACCACTGTGCATACCTGATGGGCATTGACAGGGTCGTGCCGGCGGAGCTCGCCGAGATGCAGTTGATCGCTTTCACGAGGGGGGTAGCCGGGTTCGCCACGCCTCCCTGCTCATACGTTCCAGCAAGCCCGTTGGGATTCGGAAGAGGGGAGTCCGTGTCGGTGCCGCTGAGGCCTACCGGGACCCATACGCCTGCGGTGTTCGAGCTGGGGTCACCGGCACTGTACGTGTTGGGGTCCCAACTGGTCCAGTTCTTCACCGTCGTGCCGCTGGTGTGCGTGGCAGCCGTGGTGCTGCTGACGCCGCGGGTAACGTTCAAGGTCGTCGTCGCCGTCGACGTGCCCGAGACGCTACCTACCTGCATCCTCTCGTTATCGACCGCGATGATGTAGTTGCCGGTCGCCGGGAACCCGGTCGCCGACACGATCCGGATCGTGGTGTCCGCCTTGCCGACGACCATCTTGACCGCTGCGCCGCCGGCGTGTGCGGCGGCGGTGGTGCTGTCGTATCCGCGCGTTACAGTCCAGGTTGTGCTGGTGGGGGCGGCGGTTACCTTCAACTCTTCGGAATCGATCTTGATGGTGAATGGGAAACTGGTTGGGAACGCGGCCTCCGACGCGACATAGATCGTAGCGTCGTCTTTGTCGACGTCCCACGACACAGCCACATTGTTGTTGTGCGCGGCGGCGGTTGTACCGCCCTGACCGCGCTGCACGGTCCAGAACGTCGTGCCCTGACCGCCGGTCACCGACATCTGCTCGTTATCAACCTTGATGGTGTAGTTGCCGCTCGTCGGGAACCCGGCCGCCGAGGTCACCGGCAGTGCTGTGGATGTGGCGGTGACGAGCAGAATCGCCACCGCGCCGTTGGCGTAGGCGGCGGCGGTGGTGCCGCCCGCGCCGCGCGTTACGGCCCAGGTTGTGCCGGTCGGACTACTAGTCACCGTCATCTGCTCGGAACCGATCGAGATGCTGAACGGATAAGTCGCCGGGTACCCGGCTTTCGAGGTGACAGTGAGCGTTGTGTCCGCGGGCCCGACGGCGAGGTAGGTCACGGTCGCGCTCTTGAGGTGCGTGGCGGCAGTTGTACCGTTCTGGCCGCGAGCCACAGTCCAGTTCGTGCCCAAGGCAGTCACCTTCATTTGCTCGCTATCGATCTGGATGTAGAACGGGACACCCGGGAAACCTGTCGCCGAATTGACGGTGATCGACGTACCACCGGTGGTGGTGATGGCGTTCTTCAGGGTGGTCGATGCGGTCGCGGCGCTCAAGGTCGTTGTCGGGGCGTTGATTGTGGTTGCCGCGCTGCTCAAGGTAGTGCTGGCGCCGCTCAGGGTCGTCTGAGGGTAGAAGTTGGTGTCGTCTGCCGTGCCATAGGCCGTCCCGCCGTCGGGGCAACTACCCAACGTGGGGTTGCCGGCTGCGTCCACCGCGCCCGGGCCCGTCAATGCGAGAGCCACGCGCTGCTTCGTCGGATCGTAGACGTTGAGGATCGCCTTGGCGGCGGTCTCCAGGTTGTGGATCTTGACGCCATTCGAGTTTGGGTTGTACCCACCGAAGTTGTCGGCCATGCTGCCCGTGCGGTCAAGGATGACTACCAGGTCCACAGGGACCACGGTAGACTCCCCGCACATACTCCCCTTGCAGGCGGCCGACACGACCGTTCCCGTGGATCCGCTGGAGACCCCGAGGACGGGAGCCAGGGCGTATTTCGTGGTCGCGCTGCCCGAGACCAGGACGACGTTGCACCTGTCGCCGGCGGTGGGATCGCAGGCGGAGACTCGCGTCTTGCCGGCGCCCGTGAAGTCGCTGTTGACCGCATACACCGGCGGGACGTGCCCGAGGGCGTTATGCGGGTCGCACATGCTCGGAAGATCCGTCGAGATCATGGGAAGCCCCGTGACGGCGTCCGCGCGGATCAGGCACCTGTAGCTGATCGTGTACCCCGTCAGGCCCGGGTAGTTCTTCTGGATATTCGCATCGATCAGGTTCTTCGCATCCGTCGCCGTGTGCCCCGTTGTCGTGTTGTCGACCGGCAACACGGACGCGCCCGCCATGGCGGCCGAATCCAGCGTGTTCACGAGGATCTGCCTGTTGTTCCGGAGCACGCCCAGATCGACGACCATCGCGGCGAATCCGAGAATCATGATCATGACCAGCTCGAACAGGACGAGTATCTGCCCGCGCTGTTGCCTGCCGCTCCGTCGTGAACCTCGCAAGTGCCGCATGTCTGCTACTCCCGAATCCCTGCACCGCATGGTGGTCCCGTCACGTGAGGTTATCGAAGACCATCTGGACGGTGGAACTGAGGTTGAACGTCGACCCGAACGCCAGCGGGAAGAACATGTGGTACGTGTAGTTGACTGTCACGGCAACGGAATCACCGTTTATGACGGTGGAACAGTCGATCGGCGTCGTCGAGCTGGGATTCGAGCTCGTCTGGTAGCAGACTGGCGCCGCAACCGTCACCGTTACCCCGCCACTCGCCGCCGCAGCTGTCGCGGCCCCACTGGCCGCGTTTGTGATCGCGGCTCCCCCCACGCCGGGGTCTTCCACGATTGAGGCGGCGCGAGCGCCTTCGCGGGCAGCGCTGATGACGGTCATCCTCTGGTAGAGCATGAAGCCGAAGTCGCAGATCCCCGACAACACGAGCATGAAAATGGGGAGGACTATGGCGAACTCGACCATGGCTTGGCCACGTTTGCGAGTGCTTCGTCGGCCGGATTGGCCGGGCTTCGGGTTCGACATGGGCTTGCTCCCAGTTTGCGTCCAGTTCCTCGGTCGGCGGTCCCACCCACTGCCGACTCTAGGTGAGCTCATCCTGATGCCAGGGATGTGAGGGTAGGCACGGTTCCTTGCGCCTACCATTACGGACTGGGCCACATTTGTACAGTGAGCGACCGTTCCGCCACTTTGGTACGAAAGGCTGAGCCTTCGAGCGATGGGTCCCACCCGTTAGTGCGGCGTCTGGACCAGCAAACGCAGGGCAGCGGCTACGACCGGGTGGGCTCGTCGGCAACGAGGCGGTAGCCGCCACCAGCCGCGGTGAGGAGGTGGCGAGGTAGGTCCGGATCTACCTCGAGCTTCTGGCGGAGCCTCCGGACGGTCACCCAGACGTATGCCGGATCCGCGCCGTCCGAGTCCGCCCAAACCTTGTGCAGCAGCTGCTCCGTTGAGACGGCTCGTGGCATGCCGGCTGCCAGCGTGGCCAGAAAGCGCGACTCGGTCGGCGATAGTGAGACGTGCCGGCCGCGGACTATCGCCTCTCTCTTGCGGGGGATGAGAACAAGGTCGCCCAGAGCCAGTTCTTCGACGGGGATCTGGTCCGCAAGACGGCGCAGGACCCGTCGAACGCGCGCCACCAGCTCCGCGTAGTCATAGGGCTTGGTGACGTAGTCCTCGGCGAAGTGGGCGATGAGATCCGCCTTGCTGTCCGCGGCCGCGACCGCGGACAGAACGAGAATCGGGATGTCGGCCCGGCTCTTGATGCGACTCGCCACGGTCTGGCCATCCATCTCCGGCATCATCAGATCCAGGATGACCAGGTCCGGCCAGGCGGCGTCCAGCTGCTCGAGCGCCTCGGCACCACCGGCTGCCTTAGCCACCTCGAAGCCGTCTCGAGCCAGGCGCTCCGCCAGGGCGTCCAGATGCGCCACGTCATCGTCGATCAGGAGCAGTCGCGCCTCGCTCACGGCAGATCGCTGCCTCGCGTGGCTTCTGCGTTGGGGCGTCTCGGGTATGAGTTGGACATCGGTCTACTCGGGCAGCGTGTTCCGCGCGTGGTCGACACCTACTCCGATGATACGTCGGCCTGCACTCGCCGATCGTTGCCAGCGCGCGCATATCAGCTCGGCGTCGACGAGGCTTCGGACTCCCGTCTGTTCGACTTCTTCACAAGTTCGACGCGTCGGGTCATCTCGGACGCGCACATGTCGCTGCCGTCAACTATCGGTCAGGTCCAGGTCCATCAGGTCCAGGTCCATCACTGCGTCCCGGTTGGCTTGGACATCGAGTCGAGCGTGAACGGGTCGGCCACGCTTGAGACTGACGCTGTCATCGACCTTGACTTGGGCCTCAACCAGCCGGGACAGAGCCTGCGGACGGTCTCAGTTCGGCTCCAGGGCGAGATCGATCCGGCAGTTGACCATGCCTCCGTCCAGCTCTGGCTGGCGAACAGGCACTACCTTGTGGTCGGCGATCGACCCGACGCCTCGCCCGACCAGGCGCTCCGAAAGGTCGTCGATGCTGTGAACCACCAAGACTGGGGTGCCGTCTATGACATGGGCGCTCCCACCCTGCAGCAGATGGCCAACAGGTCCGACTTCATTAGCGGCATGACCACAGGCTGGCAGAGCCATCTGGGTACCGGCAGGGTGGATGTACGACTGACCAGCGAGCCAAAACTCATCGACTCGACCTTCGGCTACTGGACGGCCCAAACGGGCCTTCGGGTCTCAGCGGGAGCCAACAGCTTCACGTTCACGGTCATCCTGGAGTACGTTGGTAAGCGCTGGTTGCTGCTGGCCATATCGGCAGCCCCATAGCGGTCGTAAGCCCACGGAGGGAAGAGGTGGCAAGGCTGCGGAGCCCGAGGGTCCACCTCCTGCTCCTGCTCTTGGTTCTGTGCCCGGTCTTCCTGGCCGGCTGCGAGACCGATGACTACGGTCCGATAAAGGTCATGCAGGCGATGCCCGAGTCCCACCTTGCCCCGTTCCCCGAGGCGACGCTGCTGAGCCAGGGCAGCATGCCCCGAAGGTCGTCTCCAGAGGAGGGAACTACTGGCGCGTACGTAGACCGTAAGTTCGGAACGAATTCCGACTTCACTTCTGTCGTTACGTACTACCAATCGCTCCTCACGCCTCTGGGCTGGACGGGGTGCTGTTCTGTATGGCAGAAGTCCGGCTTTGACTTCCAAATCGTGGAGGAGACCCCCGGCGCACTCCCGTCCAGCCAACAAGGCTACCAACTGGTTTACGCCGAGATACTCAGCGAGAACACCGACTACACACCTCCTCCGGCGACGGGGCAGTAGCTTGGGTCCGCTGGCACGTTAACTCGTTATCTCGGCTTCCACTCTGGTGACACCGCCGACTCCGCCACATCGACCAGCAGCCCGGCCGCCGGCGCCAATCGCCTAGGTCAGTTGGAAAGCGTGGGCGCCCTCCCTTCGCCCCGACCCAGAAGGACCTCTTTTCGGGACGGTCTATGACCTACCGAGACTGAGCGTGGACTCGGTGGTCCGCGCGCGGCACGAACCGGGGTTCGGGGGATGCCGCGTATAATCCGGTCGCGAGGCCGGCCGTCGTGTGTTGAGGCACGCCCCGCTCCCCGCCGAAGAAGGAACTACTGGCAACATGACCGCCGAAACCTCCACCTGGGCCACGAAAAAGGGCCTCGCCCAGATGCTCAAAGGCGGCGTCATCATGGACGTCGTTACCCCAGAGCACGCCCGGATCGCAGAGGATGCCGGCGCCTGCGCCGTCATGGCCCTCGAGCGCGTCCCGTCCGACATCCGAGCCGCGGGCGGAGTGGCGCGCATGAGCGACCCGGCCATGATCGAGGGGATCATGGCGGCGGTCAGCATCCCGGTCATGGCCAAGGCCCGCATCGGGCACTTCGTCGAGGCCCAGGTTCTCGAGGCCCTCGGCGTGGACTACATCGACGAGTCGGAGGTCCTCACACCCGCCGACGAGGCCAACCACATCGACAAGCACCAGTTCAAGGTGCCGTTCGTGTGCGGCTGCCGGGACCTCGGCGAGGCGCTGCGCCGAATCAATGAAGGCGCGGCCATGATCCGGACCAAGGGCGAGGCCGGCACCGGAGACATCGTCGAGGCCGTGCGCCACATCCGGACTCTGATGTCCGACATACGCCGCCTGGGTTCGATGCGCGAGGACGAGCTCTTCGTCGCCGCCAAGGAGCTGGGCGCTCCCTACGACCTGGTCAAGCAGGTCCACGACGAAGGCAAGCTGCCGGTCGTCAACTTCGTGGCCGGTGGGATCGCCATCCCGGCGGACGCGGCCCTGGCAATGCAGCTCGGGGCCGAGGGCGTCTTCGTAGGGTCCGGCATCTTCAAGAGCGAGAACCCGGCCAAGACTGCCGAGGCTATCGTCCAGGCCACTCTCCACTTCGACAACCCCAAGATCATCGCCGAGGTTTCGAAGGGCCTGGGTAGCCCGATGCGCGGGATCGCGGCGGTCACGATCCCCGAGGCGGAGCGGCTGGCGGTCCGAGGCTGGTAGCACGGGCTCCAATGAAGATCGGCGTACTGGCGCTTCACGGCGCCGTCATCGAGCACATCCGGACGCTTCGGGCGATCGGCGTCGAAGGCGTTCCCGTGCGGCTGCCCGAGGATCTGGAGGGGATCTCCGGGCTGATCCTGCCCGGTGGCGAGAGCACCACCATGCGCAAGCTCGTCGCCAGGTGGAATCTGCGCGAGCCCATCATGGCCCTCGCCCGTTCCGGCGCCCCGATCCTGGGCACGTGCGCCGGCATGATCATCGTGGCCCGTGAGATCTGCGGCGGCGAGGAGCCCGTCTTCCCGCTCCTGGACGTGACCGTCGAGCGGAACGCCTTCGGCCGCCAGCTCGACTCGTTCGAGACCGATCTTCAAGTCCCGATCCTGGGCGACCGCCCGGTCCACGCGATCTTCATTCGGGCCCCCATAATTGAGCGCGTCGGTCCCGGTGTGGAGGTGCTGGCCAGGTTGCCCGATCAACGCGTCGTAGCGGTTCGCCAGCGAAACGTTCTGGCGATCTCGTTCCATCCCGAGCTTGCGGGTGAGACGCGCTTCCATCGGCTCGTGGCCACGATGGCGGCCGAATACGCCGAGCCGGCCGAGGGGGCCGGGGGCACCGAGAGATGGCCGCTCGGGGAGGTCATGTGAGCGGACGCGTCCGCCTTGCCCGAATCACCGATCTGGCGGCGCTTGGGGAGCTGTCGAGGTTGTCCCAGCTGGAGCACGTCGACGCGCGATCGCTCGGCCTGCCGGTGAGTGGACCCCGCATCGGAGTCTTCAGCCTCTTCCGGCTGCCCCTCGGCGCCTTCCGACCCAACGATCTGCTCTTCGTGTACGAGGATGAGCGTCGCCTGTCCGGGCTTCTGCGCGTGGAGCGCGACGGCTCCCGAGACGAGTGGACGATCGTCGAGCTGGACGCCATCGGCTCCGGCGATTCGGGCGATACCCGCTTCCGAATGGTCCAGCATCTACTGCGCGACGGGGCCAAGCGGGGGGCAATGAGGTTCCACGTGGCCTGCTCGGACGGCCAGGGCAACGTGGAGCTGTTCATGCAGGCCGGCTTCGCCCGCTACGGGCAGGAGCGGCTGCTCTTCCGTGGCACCGAGACACCGCTGCCGAAGGCCTGGCCCGACGAGCGCTGCCGTGCGGCTCGAATCCGATCCTGCCAGCCACTGGACTCCCTTCCGCTGGCCCGCCTGTACGCCGCGGTTACGCCACTGCCGGTGACTCGCCTCGAGTCGTACCGCCTGAGCGATTGGGAGCGCCAGGGCCAGACCACGCGAGTGCCGCGTTCGAGCCTGGCTCCGATCCTGCGGTTCGCCGAGATGGAGGCCTACGTCCAGACCGCCGACGACGCCTCCGGAGAGGTCCTGGCGCTGGTGCAGGTCGGCGTGGCCCGAGAGGACCAGCCCCACTATCTCAAGATCATGGCCCGGCCCGAGACGGACGCCGGCCCCCTGGTGAGCTTCGGGTTGGGTTTGATCGCCGCCCGTATCGGCAAGGGCGGCAGCTGCCCCGACAACGGAGTTCTGGCCCCCGTTCGAACGTACGAAGCCCCGATCGATCGCCGCCTGGAGGAAGCCGGATTCACGAGCCTCGCCACGGTCACTCTCCTGATGAAGGAGGCCCTCGTGCGAGTGGCGGAGCCCGGCCTCGTCCCGGCGGTACGGTAGCTTGCAGAGCAGGAGAAGACGTGGCTGATCAGAGCGCGGCACACGGCCGGCGCGAGTTGATCGACGACCTGGATCTGCTCCTAGGATCGCTTCCTCCGGATCTGCTCCAGGCCGTCCACGCGCTGCCGGATCCGTCTCAGCTGATCGAGATCGTGATGGACCTGGGTCGCCGGCCGGAGGCTCGCTTCACCGACGGCGAGGTGACCCTGCTCGAACGCGAGATCAGCGAGGCGGACCTGCAGTACGTCGTCGATCACATCAGCGCATTCGGCGGGGACAACCGCGCCGGAATCGAGCGGACTCTGCATCGCATCAGTGCCATTCGCAACCGCACGGGCAAGATCGTCGGCCTGACGTCCCGCATCGGCCGGGCCGTCTACGGGACGATCGAGATCATCAACGACTACGTTGAGTCGGGTAAGTCGATCCTGATCATGGGCCGGCCCGGGATCGGCAAGACGACGATGCTGCGCGAGGCCGCTCGCGTCCTGGCCGACGACCACGGTAAGCGCGTCGTCGTGGTGGACACGAGCAACGAGATCGCGGGCGACGGCGACATCCCCCACCCGGCCATCGGCAGGGCCAGGCGGATGCAGGTCCAGACGCCCGCGGCCCAGCACCAGGTAATGATCGAGGCGGTCGAGAACCACATGCCCGAGGTCATCGTCATCGACGAGATCGGCACGGAGCTGGAAGCCCAGGCCGCCCGGACCATAGCCGAACGGGGCGTGCAGCTGATCGGCACGGCCCACGGAAACAACCTCGACAACCTGATGCTGAACCCGACCCTCACCGACCTGATCGGCGGCATCCAGACGGTCACCCTGGGCGATGAGGAGGCGCGGCGTCGCCGCTCGCAGAAGAGCGTTCTGGAGCGCAAGGCCCCGCCGACATTCGATGTCATCGTGGAGATACAGGATCGCGAGAGGGTCCTGGTCCATTCCGATGTGGCGGAGACCGTGGACTCGATGCTGCGCGGCGATCCCGTCTCCGCCGAGCTGCGCTGGCGCGACGAAGGCGGCGTGCATCGGTCCCAGTCGCGGCCAAAGCCCTCACCGCGGGAGGCGATCACCAGCGATCGCTTCGGCAGCGACCGATTCGCGGGGCTCGTTGGGGCCGGCCCGGGCTGGCGGACGGAGCCGGGCTGGCGGGGGTCGGGTTCGTACCACGCCCCGGCGGACTGGCGCGACGGAGAGCGAGGCCCGGCGCGGCCGGGGTATCGGTCCGGCTCGAGCGGCGGCTGGCGGACGCCGGTCCGCGGATCTCGCGAGGCTCGGGAGAGCGCCCGGCGGACCCCCGGCGGCGAAGCGGCCGGTCGCGGCGACCCGGGCAGCGAAGCGTCCGATCAAGGCCGGCCCGGTCCGAGAGCTGCCGACGCCACCGCTCCGCGGATCGTCCCCGGGGAGCGGTTCGCGGTTCGCCCGGTGGGTCCCGGCCGCATCCCCGGCGAGGTCCCTTTCCGAGCGGGAGAGATAGCCGACCGCGGCCCGATCGAACGCGGTGCGGTGCCGGTTCCGGAGCCGCGCGCCCGCGAGCTGCGTGAGCTGGAGCGGCAGCGGGCATGGGCCCAGCAGGCGACGCGGGCCCTGAACGATTACCGCGCCGATGGCGTCGAGGAGGAAGAGGAGGAGGCGCCTGCCGCGGTCTCGCCGGAGACGTCGGCCGAGGAGCGCGAGGATCTGGCCGACGAGCTGGCCGAGGATGACGCTTCATCTGAAGACGACGAGGCCGTGGCGGACGTCGTTCGGCTGCGGGCCGGCAGCGATGCCTCGGACGAGGAGGGGCCCGTACTTCGGATTCGCGACTCGGACACGATCCTTCCCACGCTGCGAGTCCTGCCCCACGGGATAAGCCGCAAACGCCTGGAGCAGGCGATCAAGGAGTTGCAGCTGCCCGTCATCATCGCCCGCGATCCGGACGAGGCGGACGTGGTCATGACCCTCAAGAGCGAGTATCGCCAGAAGACATCGGGGCTGCGGGAGGCGGAGGAGCGAGGGCTGCCGATCTACGTCCTCAAGAGCAACACGATCGTTCAGATGGAAGCGAGTCTGACCTCGATCTTCTCGCTCGAGGTCGATCCGCGCGAGGCCGCGCTGCGCGAGGCAGAAGAGGCGATCGGGATGGTCATCCGTCGCGTCGAGCCGGTCGAGCTATCGCCTCAGAACGCGTACATCCGGCGGCTGCAGCACCAGATGGCGGAGCGGGCCAATCTCATCTCGCGTTCGCGCGGCCGGGAGCCCTACCGTCGAGTCCGGCTGTACCCGTAGAACCCTGGAGGGGGCTACGTCTTCGGCGCCTCGATGGTCACTCCCGACAGGGCCTCGAAGTTGTAGTCGAGCGAGATCGTCTCCTGGGCCGATGCGCCGTTCAGCTCCTCGCTCCAGGACCCCGAGATCGTGAAGCCGGCGGGAGTGCCGTCGTCTTTGGCCCACAGGACCACGACATACGTCCCGGTAGCCATGTTGGGGTCGCTGAAGAGCGACTTCGCGCCGGGTGCCTTGACGGGGGCTAGATGGTGGAGCCGCTGAGAATTGTGCGTCTCGACCCCCTTGTCGGTCACGCCGCCCGCCGCGAGCCCCGGGATGGAGAGGCTGGTCGAAGAGCGGGCCGCCTTGGTCCACTTCCCGCCGTTCGTTCGCGTGTAGTCCGAGTCGCCGACCGAAACCTCGTCCTCCGTGGTCGTCGATCCGGGGGCCGTCATCGTCATCGTGGCCGAGCTGTCGTTGCCCTTGATCTTGAATACGCCGGAGTAGGTCCCATCGGTCTTCTGCCCGCTGACCGTGACCGAGAAGGTACCGGCGATCGATCCGGCGGCCTGGAAGTCGCTGGCGCTGACTTTGGACGTGTAGCTTGCGACGAGCGAGGGCGATGCTCCCGGCCACACCTGGGCGACCAACGAGTCCACGTCGACGGAGGGCGAATCCCAGTGGGCGCCGGCAGCGCCGGCGATGATTGCGGCGCCGGCTATCCAGAGCGAGGCCTCGGCCGCAAACGTGGTGATGCTGCCTACCCTGCTCAACAGCTACCTCCTCCGTCGAGGATACGGACGGGGAACGAATCGGTGAATTGCGAGCCTAGGATAGTTGGTGCCGTCGCTCGCGAACCTGGCCAAACGGCACATGGCCGCCCAGGACTGCCGGCTGGTTGGGCGATCGGCGCGCCGGAACCGAGCTCGACCTCTCACCCACATGCAGCCGCACCGCGGCGCGCCGGCGAAGCGTTCTACGCATGCCGTCCGGGGCGGCACCGCATTAGCTCGAGAGAAGCCGGTGCCCCAACTCGGATGGACGCGGCTCGGCTAGACTCGGTGAATGCACCTCGACGGCGGCAAACGGCGCGGGTTCTTTCTGACCCTCGAGGGGCCTGAGGGCTCGGGCAAATCGACCCAGGCTCAGCGGCTCGCGGCTCGCCTGGTCGCGGCCGGGTATCCCTGCGCCGTTACTCGCGAACCCGGAGGAACGCGGCTCGGAGAAGAGATCCGCCAGATCCTGCTGCACGGCACGTCTCCTATTCCGGCCGCGGACGCTCTCCTCTTCAATGCCGCCCGTGCCCAGCTAGCGGCCGAGGTCATCGAGCCGGCCCTGGACAGGGGCGAGATCGTGATCTGCGATCGCTTCACCGATTCGACGCTGGCTTACCAGGGGTACGGCGCAGGACAGGCGCTCGATTCACTGCGCGAGCTGGCGCGGTTTGCCGCAGGCGGCCTCACTCCCGACATGACCGTCCTGATCGACCTGCCGGTCGAGGAAGGCCTGAGCCGCAAGTTCGGCGGGCCCGACATCACCCGATTCGAGTCGCACGAGGACGTGGCATTTCACCGCCGCGTCCGGGCCGGCTTCCTGGCGCTGGCCGCGGCCGAGCCGGATCGCTTCCTGGTCGTCGACGGCCGTCAGCCCCCCGACTCGGTCGAGGCGGAGATCGCGGAGGCGCTCCTATCACGGATCGCACAGCGGGACAAAGTGCCCCGGGACAACGCAGGGCGAAGCGTTCATGAGTCCGGAACGGCGTCGAGTGAACCGGAACGCGCTCCGCTGCGAATGAACAAGTGAGGGACCACATGGGAGCGGCCCCGGCACTCGTCACGCCTGACAACCAGGCGGATTGGCACTCGGAGGCCGAGTTGATGCGGCAGGTAGCCGCCGGGGACACCGGCGGGCTTGAGACTCTGTACGATCGCTATCACGCGATGGCGTATGCGCTTGCCCTGCGGATCACCACCGAGACAGGGCTGGCTGAGGATGTCGTGCAGGACTCGTTCCTTGGCGTCTGGCGCAATGCCGCTCGGTATGCCGAACCCAAGGGCAGCGTTCGAGGCTGGCTGCTGGCCATCGTCCGCCATCGAGCGATCGACGCCATACGGCGCCAGCGGATCGGCGTTGCACTGGGGGACACGACCGACGACACCCTTCCGGCATCGCTCACGATCCCCGACATCTGGCCGGAAGTCGCCGGCCGGCTCGATGCTGAGCAGGTTCGGCAGGCGCTGACGGCGCTTCCCCCCGCCCAACGGGAAGTCATCGAACTCGCTTACTTCGACGGCTTGACCCAGCGCGAGATCGCAACCCACACCAACGCCCCTCTGGGCACCGTGAAGAGCCGCATGCGGCTCGGGCTCGTCGCCCTGCGGCAGCAGCTCGTTGGCGACACGGATGGTCGAGCCGACGTCCCGGCGCTCGGCGTCGCGGCCTCCGCCGGCAAGAAAGGTCTGGTCTGACATGGCTCTGACCTGCGATCGCGTCCGCGAGCTTGCGTCAGGGTTCGTGCTGGGAGCGCTGGAGCCCGACGAGATGGCCGCGGTGCGCCACCACGTGGACCATTGCCGCAAACCACATCAAGAGCTTGCCGAGCTCGGTGGCATCCTGCCCTACCTGGCCGTGGCCCCGGAGCCTGTCGAGCCGCCGGCCTGGCTCCGCGGCTCCGTCATCGCAGCCGTCAAGGCGGACTTCCAGGCGCGGCGACCGGACGAACATCGGGTCGTCGAGCGCGTGGCGGCAACGGCCACGACGTCTGCGCCTTCGGTCCTTCCCGACGCGACGGTCATCTCGCTGGAGGGTGTGCGCCGCTCGAGGAGCAGCCGGGCCGTGACCTGGATCACGCGAATTGCGGCCGCCGTCGCCGTCGTGGCGCTGGCCGGGTACGCGTTCGCCATTCAGAGCGATCTCAACAAGGCCAAGCAGGACCAGAGCCATCTGGCTGCCGTCCTCAACGTCATCGGCCAGCCCGACACGATAAAGGTGTCGCTGACAGACAACGAGGGCAAAGGCGCGAACGGCTTCGTCGCTCTTCGGCCCAACGGCCACGTCATCGTCAACCTGAACGGCCTCGCGGTCACGCACGGCGACGAGACCTACATGGTCTGGCTGACCGGAGCCAACAACGTACCGGTCAAGGTCGGGGCGTTTACCGTTGGGGACGACGGCAAGGGCTGGGTTGAGGTGGAGAACGTCTCAACTTCGGCGAGCATGTGGATCAGCGTTTGCCGAGAGCCGAACTCGAACGCGACCAAGCCCACGGGCCCGACGATCCTGAGCGGGACGATTTCCCTCTAGGCTTGGGCCAGCCGCCGGCTACGCGTCCTTCGGGGCAGGCTGGGTGGCCACTCTGTCGCCGCCCGCGAGGCGTGCTGCATGCATCGCCCGCTCGGCGACTTCCAGCAGTTCCTCGGGCGTGCGTCCGTCCATTGGGAAGATGCTGACTCCCGCCGAGACGGAGATGGCGTTGCCATCGATCGGCGGCAACGCGCTGATGCCGCGGACGAGCCGCTCGACGACCGTCAGTCCGTCCGAGCCCGGGGCCACGAGGATGAACTGAGCTCCGGCGAAGCGAGCGATGGTGTCGACCAGCCGGACCGACTCGGCGAGGATCTGGGCCACCCGCCTCAGGGCATCGTCGCCGGCAGCGTTGCCGGCGATCTTCTGGATCTCGGCAAGCCGGTCGATCTCGAACAGGGCAATGCAGAGCGGCACGCCCTGCCGTCCGGCTCGAGCCACTTCCAGGTCGAGCATCCGGTCGAGAGTGCGGCGATTGGCCAGGCCCGTGAGCGGATCGGTATGAGCCAGGCGATCGAACCACTCCGCCCGCTCCGAGCCGACCGACAAAGTCAGGGCTCGCTCCACGGCCACGGCGGCCAGATCCGCCAGAGGTTCGACCCCGACCAGGTTGTCATGCGCGGGAAGCGGCCCGGCGAAGCCCAGGGCCATGACGCCCAGCGCCAGCTCCGTGTCGTCACGCCGGACGACCATAGGCATCAACAGCGCCGTCGCGGCTCCCTGCAGGATTCCGACGCGACCGGCGTCGCCGACCTCCAACGGATGGCGCGATCGGGTGGCGTCGGCCAGCGGATCGTTGCTTTGGGAGGCAGCCTTGATGGAGCTGGCCTCCTCGACGATCCTGGCATCGACGCCGTATGTAACCGCCAACTCGATCTCGTCGCGGTCCTGGTCGATGATGTAGGTCGCGCCGATGCTCGCTCCCAGGAACTCGGCAGCCAGGCCGAGCAGCTCTGCAAGCGAGTCGTCGAGGTCATCGCCACGGGCAACCGCGGCCGCAGCGTCCGCGAACATCTGGCCATTCGTGCGCTCGTAGAGCGGTCGTTCGCCCGACACTGTTCCTCCCTGCCACATGGCGGATTCCCCTGCCCGATTGTACGGCCAAGCTCTCCGGTTCGCGACAGTGAAGCCTGCGACGGAGGGGCTGCGATCCCGCGGCCCCGCCGCCTCGCCTTCAACCCGCCTCACCGGCCGCGACCGTCAGCTTATACTCGGGCCCGTGAAGCTGGTCGTCATAGTTGTTCACAATGAGGATTCCCGGGCCCTTATCGACGCCCTGCTTGCCCACGAGTATCGCGCCACGTGGCTGCACAGCTCGGGCGGCTTCCTCAAACAGTCCAACGCGACGATCCTGGCAGGCGTCGAAGACGCCAAGGTCGAGGAGATCGTGGGCCTGGTCCGGGACAACTGCCACGCCCGCACCCAGACGGTGAGCCCGATCCCACCGATCATGGAGCCGGGCGAGTTCTTCTTGCCATACCCGCTCGAAGTCGAGGTAGGCGGAGCCGTGGTCTTCGTCCTGCCGATCGAGCGATTCGAGCGAATCTAGCGGGACCGGCCCTCGACCCGAGGTTTCATGTGAGCCCTCTCCGCCCGGATATCGTGGACGTCTGGATCTACCGAAACCGAGAGGCCCGTCCGGCTGCTGTTTCGGGTCCGGCGCCGAGCCCGCCCGGGTCCGGGCAGGCAGCTGGGCCCGAGCGTCTCGCGGGCGCCGCCTTCGGAGGAGACCTGGAGATCCTGCTCCTTCGGCGCTCGCCGGGTCGAATCCTGCCAGGCCGTGGCAGTGCGTTTCGGGGCGGCTGGAGCCGGGTGAGACAGTGGCGGCGGGGGCGCTCCGCGAGCTGCGGGAGGAAACCGGCATCGGGCCGGAGCAGATCGCCGGTTTCTACGACCTCGACCAGGTCAACCAGTTCCACGAGCCGTCGGTCGGCGCGGTCGTGACCGGCGTGATCTTCGCCGTTTGGATTCCCGCGGCGGTGGCACCAATCCTTTCCTACGAACACGACGCGATGCGCTGGGTCTCGCCGTCCGAGGCGCTGCAGCTGGTCGTCTGGCCGGCATACCGCGAGTCCATCCGCCGCATCGCCGAGAACCTGGTGGACCCGGAACGGGCCATCTGGTTCGAGCTGAACCTCGCCGGGCAGAGAGCTCGCGGCTAGAGGAGCGCGCCCAAGGCGGAGAGCAGGCTCCGGCTCAACGGCGGCCCTTCAGATGGTGATCTGGTAGGAGCTGAGGAAAGTGTCGATGTCGGCCGTGTCATCGTTCGCCGTCGTGTAGCCCACGTAAACGATGAGGATGTCGTCGTTGACGACGAAGATCGCCCCCGTGATCAACAGCTGGGGCTGTTCGACCGAGAAGGTCTTGCCCGGGTGGCCGTTCAGCGTCGTGTCGGCCTTGGAGGTCAGGGTGGAGCCCGCGGTGTTGGCCACCAGTTTGGCCACCTCGGCGTCCAACAAAGGCGAAGGCGCCTTCCCCGAGATCGCGCCTGTCGCGAACTTGGCCTGCACCAGGAAGAGGGCCAGGTCGTTGCTGACCCCGTACGTCCACAGGGACCCCGGCGCGCTCCCCGCGGCGAAGTTGAAGGTCTTGCTGGTGAGTTCTGGCTTGCCCGGCAGGAGAACGCTGAACCCGCCGCCGCTGGGCGCGAAGGTCTGCCAGTCCGTTGCCGTCCCTTCGGTCGGAGTTGGGGCTTCGGTCGGAGTTGGGGCTTCGGTCGGAGTTGGGGCCTCGGTGGGAGTCGGGGCCTCTGTCGGAGTTGGAGTCGGCGTGGCCGCAATCGAGGCCTGGCTCGGCGCCCCGGACCCGCCTCCGGGCCACGACTTGGAGGAACCGCATGCGGACAGGGCGATTGCGCAGGAGAGCGCGATGAGGAACAAGCGACGCACGGGGATCTCCCTACATGGCGGTTTCGTAGGCGGTGTCGGCCAGCGCGCCGGCGTCATTGAGGATTCGACGCGGACATTGTGGGCGTTGCCCTGGGCTTTCGCTACATGATCTCGGGCGCGATGGCGCGCCTGCCCGACGCCCGACGCCCGACGACGCAATGCTCGACGATGGATCTCGAAGACAGAATCGCGCTTCAGGCGATCTCGACCTATGGCCGATGATGGAGAGGAGACAACTTGTCGGAGCCTGGAGGAGCCATGTTCGTGACACTGGTCCACGTCCACGTCAAGCCAGAGCATCTGGCCGAGTTCATAGAGGCGGCCCGGGCGAATCACCTGGCTTCGGTGCGTGAGCCCGGCAACCTTCGTTTCGACGTCCTGCAGTCGGCCGAGGACGAGACGCGCTTCGTCCTGTACGAGGCCTACCGCGACGAGGCGGCTGCGAAGGCCCACAAGGAGACGGCCCACTACGCCGCCTGGCGCGACGCGGTGGCGAGCTGGATGGCCGAGCCCCGCCTGGGCGTTCGCTACGACGGCCTCCTTCCGGCCATCGAGTAGGCGCGCCGTGGAAACCATGCGGTCGAACACGAACGCCTGGCCCCTGTTCTCGATCTCCCGGCTGCCGGCGATCCGGTTCGGAGCCGGACGATCCGCCGAGCTGGCGGAGGTCGTTCGCGGCTTCGGCTCCCGGGCGCTTGTCGTCACGCGCGAGCCGGGCTTCACGGATGGTCCGGCCTGGGCTGGCCTCGAGGCGGGATTGCGGGCGGCCGGAGTGGAGGTCGAGACGGTGGGCGTCTCGGGCGAGCCGTCGCCCTCGCTCGTCGACGAGATCGTCGCCCGGGTTCGGGCCGGAGCGCCGGTCGACGTCGTCGTCGGGATAGGCGGCGGCAGCGTCCTGGACACCGCCAAGGCCGTGGCCGGCCTGCTCATCCCGGGCAACTCCGTCACCGATCATCTCGAAGGCATCGGGCCGGAGCTGCCCTACCGAGGGCCCGCGGTGCCGTTCGTGGCCGTCCCGACGACCGCGGGCACGGGCAGCGAAGCGACCAAGAACGCCGTGCTGAGCGTTCGCGGCCCGGGCGGCTTCAAGAAGTCGTTTCGCGACGACGCCCTGGTGGCGCGAGTTGCGATCGTCGATCCGGACCTGCTTGCCGGCTGTCCGCCGGAGCTGATCGCGGCCAACGGCATGGATGCCTTGACGCAGCTGCTCGAGTCGTACGTCTCGGCACGGGCCAACCCGTTTGCCGATGCCCTGGCCCTCTCCGGCCTGGCCGCGACGCGCGACGGTCTGCTGAGCTGGTTCGGGGAGGCCACCGCGGGGCGAGGAGGGGCAGGGCCCAGGTCGACCGCGGCCCTGGCGCGGGAACGCATGGCCTATGCCGCCCTGTGCTCGGGGATCTGCCTTGCGCAGGCGGGGCTCGGCGCCGTCCACGGCCTGGCGTCGCCGCTCGGTGCGCTCTTCCCGGTTCCGCACGGCGTGGCCTGCGGCGCGACGCTCGCGGCCACGACGAGGGCCAATTTGGCGGCGCTGGAAGAGCGCGCTCCGGAGAGCGGGACGCTGCTCAAGTACGCGGTGGTAGCGCGGGTCTTCTTGGACGCAGGCCTCCCCCTGGCCGACGATAGGGCGGCGCGAGCGGCGTTGGTCCGGTTGCTCGAAGACTGGCGCGTCCGCCTGTCCGTCCCGCGCCTCTCCTCTTACGGCATCGTCGAAGCGGACATCCCGGCCATCGTCTCCGACAGCCGCGGCAGCAGCATGAAGACGAACCCGATCGTGCTGACCGACACGGAGATCGCGGCGATCCTGCGGGCTTCGCTCTAGGCACCCCAAAGGGGCCGCGCCGAACCTCAGCGGAAAGCCGGCAGGACCTCGGCAGCCAGGTACTCCAGGATGTCCGTGGTGGCGAGACCCGGCAAGTCCGAGACGATGATGTAGTTGACCCCCGCGTCGATGAGCCTGCCGTAGGTGTCGATGACCTCCTGCGGGCCGCCTACGACGGCGTGCGTCCGGTATTCCTCGAGCGTGTCGTCTCGACGGTAGCGCCGCGTCAGCAGCTCGGCGTCGTCGCCCGGGCGAAGGAGGGTCGTCTCGGCGTTGGCTGAGCGGATCAACGTGTCGGGATCTCGGCCGATCGCCTCGCAATGGCCCCGGATGACTTCGTACTTGTGGATGTAGTAGCTCATGTCGTTGAGGTGGCCGCCGAGGTTGGTGGCGTCGCCGTACCTGGCCGCGAGCTTGAGCGTGACCTTCTCGCCACTGCCGCCGATCCAGATCGGGGGATGCGGCCGCTGCACGCCCTTCGGCTCGTTGATCGCCCCGGAGATCTGGTAGTAGGTGCCCTGGAACGAGGCATAGGGCTCGGTCCACATCGCCCGAATGATCTGGAGCGCCTCGTCCAGCCGTCGCAACCTGTCGCCGGGCGTGGGCGGGTATTCATAGCCGTAGGCCCGGTACTCGTGCTCGTACCAGCCCGCCCCGATGCCGAAGTCGAGCCGGCCGTGACTGAGAACGTCCACGGTGGATGCCATCTTCGCCATGAGGGCCGGGTTCCGATAGCCGTTGCAGGTGACCATCTGGCCCAGCCGGATGCGACTGGTATCGCGAGCCAGTGCCGCCGTGGAGGTCCAGCATTCGAAGGTCGTCTCGAGCACCGGCTTGAAGTAGGTGTGGAAATGATCGAAGAGCCAGATCGAGTCGAACCCCAGACGTTCGGCCGTCAGAGCGATCCGGCTCATCGTCTCGTATTGCTCGATCGGATCTTCGATGTCGGCGAGATCCATGATCCAGCCCTGAGGAACGAACAGCCCGAATCGAACTGGAGCCACGCCAAGCCTCCTTCGTTGTGCCTGAACGACCACGATAGCGCCGCTGGTCCGGTTCGGCCAGAACGCGCTGCTGGCCTCGCCCGACGTCGGCGTTGTTCGATGCAGTTGATCGACCGGCCCGAACGAAGGTGCGATCCCCTGCCTGCGTCCGCACGGGACTCAGCCCCCATCCGCGCCGCGGAGGCGCGCTGCGGTACCCCGGCCTGGCGGCCCGGGTCGCGGCGCTGTAACCTCGTCGAGTCATCACGAATAGGGCCGCTCGTATCAGGGAAGCCGGTGTGAAACCGGCGCTGTCGCGCAACTGTGAGCGAGGAGCGGCTGGCCAGGAGTCGCTGGCGGGAGCCAGTGACTTGGGCGATTGAGCGGTAGCTCGATCGCATGCCACGGGGCGTAAGCCCGGGAAGGCGGCCAGCAGCGAAGATCCGCAAGCCAGGAGACCTGACCGAACGGCGCAAGTCACCCACCTGCGCGGATCGGATGGGAGGCCTCCGGCGGCGAGGTCCCCTCCGGCAGGCGGGCAATGCCGCCGGAGGAACGATGCGAAGACCGGTCGTCGCCAGCGCGATACTGGCGGCCCTCCTCAGCTTGCCGCTGGCACTGGCGGCACCAGTTTCCGCGACCCCACCCACCGACCCGCAACGGGCGACTGCCGCGCTGCAGTACCTGCTGGCGGCGCAGCGGACCGACGGCTCCATCGACGGGTCGCTCGGCGAAACCGCGGACCTCGCCATCGGAACGGCAGCCGCGGGCTACGACCCGGCCACACTCCATGGCTGCACGGGCGGGACCGGCGCGCTCGAGTATCTGGCCGCCGCCTCCGACGGGGCTGCTGCCGACGCGGCCAAGACCGGCAAGGCCGTGCTGGCGGTGGTCGCGGCCGGCGGAGATCCATCGAGCTTCGGGGGCCGGAATCTGCTCGCTCGACTGGCCGCGCTGTACCAGGCCGGCGGCGCGTACGGCGACGCCTCCACGTTCAGCCAGTCGTTCGCGATCCTTGCGCTGGTCGCCTCCGGGCAGGGTGTGCCGGCGCTCGCCATCGACGACCTGAAGGCGCTCCAGGGTCCGGCGGACGGGAGCTGGAGCTACGGCACCTCTGCGCCGGCCGCCGGAGACGGCGATACGAACTCGACCGCGATCGCGCTCATGGCTCTGGATGCGGCCGGAGATCACTCGGTCGACCCGACCGGGCTGGCATACCTCCACTCCGCGCAACTCGGCGACGGCGGATTCCCATACCAGAACTCCTCGGCGTGGGGGCCTCCGGCGAGCGATCCAGACTCGGATTCGATCGTCCTCCAGGCACTCGTCGCTGCCGGGGAGGATCCCGAGGCGGCGGCCTGGTCCAAGGGCTCGAGCACGGTCCTGACGCATCTTCGGGCCGGCCAGGGCGCCGACGGCGGGTACGCGTACCCGGGAATGTCGGAGAACGCCTTCACCACGAGCCAGGTGCCGGCGGCGCTGATGCGCGTCCAATACGCGGCGGTGGTCCACCCAACCGCGGGTCGCGCCCTCCCGACCGATGCCTGCCCGAGCCCAAGCCCAACGCCGACTCCGACGGCCACTCCAACTCCGACGGGCACTCCGACGGGCACTCCGACGGCCACTCCGACGGCCACTCCGAGCCCCAGCCCGAGCCCCAGCCCGAGCCCCAGCCCGAGCCCGACTCCCACCATCCAGCCGACGGCTCGACCGACCATTCGACCGACCATTCGACCGACCGCCAAGCCGACTCCGGTCCCGACGGCCGAGCCAACGCCGCTCCCGGCGGTCAGAGTGGAGACCGCGAGCCCGACGCAGGGCTCGGTCCCGCTGGTCGCCATCGCCGCCGCGGAGACGCCGACCTTCGAGGTGGCAGCAGCGACGGCGGCGGCTGCTCCGCCGCTCCGCGCCGATGACGCCAATTCAGGAGGACTCCCCGCTCCGGTCCTGTACGCCCTGGCGGCGCTCGTCGCCTTCGTGGCCGTGGCGGGCGGAGGATGGGTCCTGGCAACGCGGGCGGGGAGACGGTGATGCGTCGCCTGGCGGTCACCATCGTCGTTGCCATGTCGGTCGCGGCGCTCGCTTCGCTCGCGCCCAGATCGCTCGTTCCCTCGGCCTGTGCGGCGGCCGGGTCGCACCACGCGGCCCTGGTCGTGGAGCATGGCGACGGCTCGGTGGTGAGCAGGTGCGTGGCCTTCGATGCGAGCCAGGTCACCGGGGAGGAGCTGCTGACCGCCTCCGGCATCGCCTGGTCCGGGCAGACGTTCGGTGGCTTCGGCGAGGCTGTGTGTGCCATGGACGGAGAGCCGGCCCGGTACTCCAGCTGCCCCGGCGCGGACGGGTACTGGGCCGTCTTCGTTGTTCGTGGCGGCGGCGTATGGCAGCTCTCGAACGTGGGCATCTCGACCCTGACTGTGGCCGACGGCGATGCCGAGGGCTTCCGGTTCGTGCCTTCGTCCGGGAACCCGGCGGCGCCGCCGTTGCCGGCAGGGATTTGCGCGCCGGCATCGTCCGTGCCCGCGGCCACTCCCAGCGCCACGCCCACCGCAACCGGCCCGGCCACGCCCGTGGCCACGGGCCCACCCACGCCCGCGGCTACACCCAAGCCTGCGGCCACGGCCGTCGTGGCGCCGACCGTCCGCCCAACTGCCGCAACCTCCGACGTCGCCGCGCCCGGCTCGGTCGCTTCCCCTTCGTTCGGCGCAATCGACTCGGCTACCGCGGCCATCGCCGGAGTCACGGCTTCGTTCGCTCCCACCTCGTCTGCCGGAGTCGCCCCTGGCTTCGACGCACCGGCCCCGGCACCCGGTCCGACGCCGGGCCCGGATCTCGGGCTGCTGGCGGCGGCTCTCGCCGGCGGTGGGCTCGGCGGGCTGGCGCTGGTGCGGCTGATTGCCATGCGGCGTTCGGTCCGGTGACCTCTGCGTCGGCCCGGCCGTTGCCGTTGCCCCTTGTCCGTCACGCCGGCCTGGCGCCCCGTGTCTGGCTCGTGTGGTCGCTCGCCGCAGTGACGGCGGCTCTGGCGAGCGACAACCCGGTCTACCGCGGCCTGGTTGCCCTGGCTGCGCTCAACGTCCTGTTGACGTGGCTGCCACCCGGCCGGAACCTCCGTCCTCTGGCGGTGGCAGTAGTCCTGGCCGCGGCCTTCGCGGGGCTGGTCAACGTCATCGCCAGCCACACCGGAGCGGACGTAGTGCTGCGGCTGCCGGCGGATTGGCCGCTCGTCGGAGGCCCGCTGACCGTCGAGTCTCTGGCGTTCGGCGGTGCGCTCGGACTCGGACTTGTCGCGGCGCTGCTGGCCGTGGCGCCGCTCTCACTGATCCTGGAACCGCACGACGTCGTCGACGCGATGCCCGCGCCGCTGGAGCGTACCGGAATCGCGGTCGCCACCTCCCTCAATCTCGTCTCGGGCTTCGGCCGAACCTTCACCGCCGTGCGAGACGCCCAGCGCATGCGAGGCTGGCGGCCGCGTGGCATCCGTTCCTGGAACGAGGTCCTGGTGCCGGTGATCCTGACCGCGATCGAGGATTCGGTCCTGCTCGCCGAGGCGATGGAGGCCCGCGGTTTCGGTGCCGGAAGACGGACGAGCTATGCCCGAGAGGCCATCTGCCGCTGGGATTGGATCGTCGTCGCCGGGGCGCTCGGGGCCGCCGGGCTGCTCATCGCCGCCCGGCTCGCCGGCACGCCTGTCGACTGGCAGCCCTACCCGACTCTCGCCCTGCCGCCGATCAACCCCGTGCTCGTCGCGGGCTGCCTGGCCCTGACTCTGCCGGCGTTCGCTCGGGCCGCGCCGGCCAGACCGAGAGACACAGGAGACCGATCGTGACGAGCACGATCGCCCAGCTGAACCGCGTCTCTTACCACTACCCGGGAGCTACAGCGCCATCCCTGCGCGAGGTCGACCTGGCGATCGAGCCGGGCTTGACCCTCGTGGCCGGCAGCTCGGGCGGGGGCAAGTCCACCCTTCTCCGGCTCTTCAACGGCCTCGTGCCGCAGTTCCATGGAGGTCGGATCTCGGGACGTGCCGTGGTCGCGGGCTTGGATCCGCTGCGGACCCCGATCCCACGCCTGGCCACCAGGGTCGGCCTGGTCTTCCAGGACGTCGAGACGCAGTCGGTCTACGGGTCGGTGGAGCGTGAGGTCGCCTTCGGCCTGGAGAACCTCGGCGTGCCCCGGGACGAGATGCTCGTCCGCCTGGACGAGGCGTTGGCCGAGCTCGATATCGAGCATCTGCGCGGACGGCGTCTCTCGACCCTCTCCGGCGGGGAGCGGCAGCTGGTTCAGCTGGCCGCCGTCCTGGCGCTGCGGCCGCAGCTCGTGGCACTCGACGAGCCCACGTCGCAGCTCGATCCGGAGGGAGCGGCCGCCGTCCTGGCCGCGTGCCTAAAAGCGGCCGACGGCGGGCGGGCCGTCGTCGTGGCCGAGCACAGGCTCGAGACGCTGCTCCCCAGGGCCGGCCGGCTGCTGACGGTCGAGGGCGGGCGCGTGACCGAGGGCAAGCGAGACGTCGAGGGCCGATACGTCTCGGCGGGCGAGTTGAGTGGGGCGCGCGGCCCGTGGCGCTCGGAGCCGGGCCACGGAGTGGTTGCGGACGGTTCGCGGCCGCGATACCGGGCACGGCCGGGGAGCGCGGCAGATGCCGGGTGGGAGTTGCGAGACGTGGCGGCCGGTCCGGCCGGGGTCGCGATCCTGGAGGGCGTCTCTCTGACGAGCGACCCCGGCGAGGTCGTGGCCGTGGTCGGCCCGAACGGCTCCGGCAAGACGACACTGCTCCGAACCCTGGCCGGGCTGCTGCCGGCGCTGGCCGGCACGGTGCGGCGGCCGCCCGGCAGGACGGCCTACCTGCCGCAGAACCCCGGCGCGCTGCTTCACCTGCCGACGCTCCGGGCCGAGGTGGAGCTGACGATCAATCGGACGGGTAGCGACGAATCGCCCGACGAGATGATCGGCGCGTTCGGGCTGCTGGCCATGGCGGATCGGTACCCGCGCGACCTGAGCTCCGGCGAACGCCAACGTGCGGCGCTGGCGGCGACCCTGGCCGGTGCACCGACGCTCGTCCTCCTCGACGAGCCAACGCGCGGAATGGACCTGGCCGCGCGGCAATCGCTCCGGGCCGCAGTCCGCGGACTGGCGGCTCGTGGCTCGGCCGTAGTCGTCGCCACTCACGACACGGCACTGGTTGCGGACCTTGCAGATCGGACAGTCGAGGTCCGGAACGGCCGCGCCGTAGACCTGCCGGCCCCGGAACCGACCGCATGATCGCCGTCGTCTCGGGGGCGGGCCTCCTCCTCTTCCTGTGGCCCTTCCTGGGCGGAGACCTGCCGCCGGAAGACCCCGCGCTGGCGGTGACTCTCGGGGCGGTTGCGGCCCTCGCCTTGATGGAGGCGGGGGCTCGCCGCCTGGACTCGGGCCGGCTGGCTCTGCTGGCCGCGCTGGCCGCGATCGACGCCGCGCTGCGCCTGGCGGTCGTGAACGGCGTCGCCGGCTTCAGCCCCATCTTCTTCCTGGTGATGGCCGCGGGCTACGAGTTCGGCCCCTCGTATGGGTTCCTCGTCGGCTCGTTCTCACTGCTCGTCTCGGCGGTGGTCACCGGCGGGGTAGGTCCGTGGCTCCCGTACGAGACCTTCGCCGTCGGCTGGGTCGGAGTCTCGGCCGGGCTGGCCGGCTCGCTCGTGCGGCGCATTCGACCCGTCCGGGAATCCTGGCTGCCACGGAGAGTGGACATAGCCGCCCTTCTGGTCGTTGCCGTGATGACGGGCTTCGCCTACGGTGCCCTGACCGACTTGTGGGGCTGGGTAGCATTCTCTCGCGGGGTCGAGAACGTCGGCTGGATTCCCGGCATGTCGCCCGGGGCGTCACTGGCTCAGTTCGGCCGCTACTACCTCCTCACGTCGCTCGCCTGGGACGCGTTCCGTGCCGTCGGAGACGCCCTCGCAATCCTCGCCTTCGGGACGCCGGTGCTCATGGCCCTCGGCCGGCTTCGCGCCCGTCTCGGCTACGAGATCGTGATGCCGGCCGGATCCTGACCGGGCAGCAGCAGCCGCCGGACGAAGAGGCACCACAGGGCCACGAGCCCGTAAAAGGAGCTCGACCAGGCGAGCGTCACGACCGGCGCCAGCGGACCGGCGGCGGGCGGTTCGATCGCCCAGACGGCCGCCCACACGAGCGCAGAGCCGAACCAGAGGCCAAGCAATCCCAGGTCGGTTCGACCGAGGACGCGAAGCCGGAGGTCTGGGACCTCGACCGCCAGAAGCAGTCCGACCGCGACGAGCGCGATCGACCCATTCCAGAAGCTCTCCTTGGGCGCGCCGACAATGCCGGCCACGAGGGCCAGCCCCAGTCCGAGCGCGAGGCCTCGCCGGGAGAGGATCTGGCCGCGGGCCCGCCACAGGGCCACCAGCGTCAACAGGCCGAGTGCCGCGGTCGCGACGAGCATCACCGGTCGTGGGTCGAAGCCACCGTTCCACAGCGGCGCGGACTTCTCGGACGGTTCCACCAGCCGGGAGATGAAGCCGTTGATGGACTGGTTCGAATAGAAGGCATCGGGATCGAGGAGCGAGGCCAGGCCTCCGCTTCCCGCCGCGGCCCTGGGAGCGATGGCTACCGCAGCGGCAAGCGAACCAAGAGCACCGACCGCGATCCCCAGCGCGGCCCCGACCCGCCGGCCCAGGCCGAGCGGCGCCACCCAGACGCCCGGGACCAGTTTCACTATCGCGGCCAGGCCGACCAGCAGGCCGCCCAGGAACCGTCGCCCGGAAGTGGCGCCGTCCAGGACGAGGACCGTTCCAATCCCCAGCAGCGGGATGAGGACCAGGTTCGCCTGGCCCATCACCACCGTCCCGTAGACCGGCGGGTAGGCGCCGGCGGCGAGCGCCGCCAGGAGGCGCCGCCGTCCCCCGGCCGGGGCCGCGCCGTGGGCCCATGCGAGCCACGCCCCGACCGTCAGTCCGAAGAGCACGAGCGAGGCAGCGCTGAAGGCCGCGACCGCCACCGCGAACGGCAGCAGCGCGAACGGGACCATCGCGACGGCGAAGGGCAGTGGATAGGAGTAGCCGCCGCCTACGAGGAAGCTGAGCCCCTCTCGCCGGGCCATCTCGGCGAGCGCGCCCGCGTCGTAGGGGGATTGGCCCTGCAGGATCAGCTTGCCTGCCAGCCAGTAGTCGTGGAAATCGTTCGCGCCAAGGTGAAGGACCAGTGCCCAGAACGCCCAGCCGATGAGCGGGATCGCGGCCGCGGCGATCGCAAGCGCCGCGATCTCCCGAGGGCGGACCTCGTTGCGCGCGGAGACATCGCCCAGCTCGTCGAAGTCCGCCATCGGAGTCCTCTCCCTCGCGTCTGCGCTCATCCTGCCATGATCGAGCAGGGCCCGTCCGAAGGCCGAGTGCAGAACGGAAACGAAGAACTACTTGGCAGCCTTTGCGGCCCCGGCGCCGATCGTGGACTCGCGGACCACGAGCTCCACGTCGAGGACCAAGTGATCGGGCGCCCTCCCGGGCTCCTGCATCTCGCGCATCAGCATGCTGATCGCCTCGTGGCTCATCTGCTCGATCGGCTGGCGGATCGTGGAGAGCTGAGGGCGTGTCGACAGGGCGGTAGGCGAGTCGTCGAAACCGACCACCGCGATCTCCTCGGGGATGCGTTTCCCCGCCTGGTGGAGAACGCCAATTGCCGCGGCAGCCATGAAGTCGGAGGCAACGAAGACGGCGTCGACCTCCGGATGGTTCAGTAACAGCCGCTCCATCGCCATGTGAGCCCGATTGGGCAGGAAGTCGGCGACTTCCTCAAGCGTCGGGTCGAGCGGAATGTGGGCACCCACCAGGGCGTCGCGATAGCCCATCAGCCGGTCGACGGCGATGGTCATGTCGAGGTTGCCGGAGATCGTCGCGATGTGACGGCGGCCCAGCGAGATCAAGTGCTCCACCGCCAGCCGCGCCCCCTGGCGGTTGTCGATGTCGATGTAGCTGGCGACGATTCCCCTGGCCGGCGTACCCCACAGGACGGCCGGGATCCCAGCATCGCGGAGCCGATTGGGCAGCTGGTTGTCGGCGTGGAGGCCGATCAGTACGACCCCGTCGGAGTGCCCCTCGAGCAGGTACGACTCGGCCAGCCCCAGGTCTTTTGCCGGCTGGGGCGCGAGCATCAGCGGGAGCAGAGATCGCTCGCCGAGAGCGTCATAGATCCCCGCGAAGAGGACCGAGAAGAAGGGGTCGCCGAAGATCTTGACCGGCGGTTCGGTGATGACGACCGCGACCGTCTTGCATCGTGGCGAGTCCAGGCCGAGAGCCGGCCGCGTGGACTGGTCGGCGGTCACCTGGGGCGTCTCCGGCAGGGTCAGCGGACTCGACCACGGGCTGCCACTCTCCGACGGAGAGGCCGCGGCGGAGACACTCGGCGTTGGGCCGGCCGTTCGAACGGGGCCGGTACTCGACTTGACGTGCGAGGGCAACGCCACGGGCATCTTCCTTCTCTGGGTCGTGTCCGGGCTCGGTCTCATGCCGCTGCCCATCTAGGAGTCGGCAGGGTAGGCCCCGAGAGAGAATCGCTTCGACCGGATGGCGTCGGCGGCGCCATGCTCCGGATAGTCGACGCCCTCCCGGAGGGAGATCGGGAGGGCGTCCAGGGAGCGGGGGAGAGTTCTAGGTTGTGGCCAGCGACTTGCCGTGGCTTGGGACGTGGCGCGGAGGAGGGGTCATGCCGCGTCCCGTGGCGACATTTGTCGCATCCGTTCCTGAGCGAATCCTGAAACATGAGATCCTGACCGACTGGTAAGTGGTTGATGCCGGCCGAGGGATCCGGTCGGGACTCGAAGTGGATGAACTGCCAACGTCAGGACTCCGTCCCGAGACTCCGCTCGTCCCGCCGCCAGAAGCAGCCGGTCTGCCCGCGTTTCGCTTATCGTTTGCGAGGTTGCTCCCGACCCCGCTTCAAGGAGCGTCTCGTGGCTCTTCCGCTCCGCTCTCTGGCGCCCGCCCCGCCTGATCCAATTCTTGGCCTGACCGAGGCATTCCGTGCCGATACGCGCCCCGAGAAGGTCAACCTGGCGGTGGGCGTCTACGTTGACGACACAGGCGTCACGCCGGTCATCCCGTCCGTTCTCGAGGCAGAGCGCCGCCTCCTCGAGAAGGCCGGGCCCAAGGGCTATCTCCCGATCGACGGCCGACCCGGTTTCAAGAACGCGGTCCGGGACATGGTGTTCGGGCCCGACCACGAGATCGTGCGCAGCGGCCGATCGGCCACGGCCCAGACGCCGGGCGGAACAGGGGCCCTGCGCGTCGCCGCCGACTTCCTGCTCCAGACCGGATCCTCGAGGACCATCTGGCTGAGCGAGCCGACATGGCCGAATCACCCGCAGCTTTTCACCCTGGCGGGGTTCGCCCTCCGGACCTACCCCTACCTGGACGATTCCGGCCGGCACGTGGACGCAGGGGGGATGCTCGACGCCCTCCGCTCGGCCGCTCCGGGCGACGTGCTTCTGCTCCATGGCTCGTGCCACAACCCCAGCGGCGTGGACCCTGATCAAGAGACCTGGTCCGCCATCGGGGATGTCGTGATCGAGCGCGAGTTGCTGCCGATCGTGGACTTCGCGTACCAGGGGTTCGGTTTTGGGCTCCGCGAAGACGCCGACTGGCTGACCGGCCTGGCCCGACCGGGACTCGAGTTCCTCGTGTGCACGAGCTACTCCAAGAACTTCGCCCTGTACAACGAACGCGTGGGGGCTCTGACGATCGTGGCAGCAGATTCGGGTCGGGCGGCCGCGGCCCTGAGCCACGTCAAGATCGCCATCCGCTCCAACTACTCGAATCCGCCGGCCCATGGCGGCGACATCGTCGAGACGATCCTCACGGACCCTGCCCTGCGGACCCGCTGGGAGGCGGACCTGGCCGAGATGCGCAATCGCATCCTGGGCAATCGGGCGGCCCTCGTGGCGGCGCTGGTCGCCGCGGGCGTGCCCGGCGGCTGGGATCCGATTCGCCGCCAGCGAGGCATGTTCGCGCTGCTCGGCCTATCCGCCGATCAGGTCGCGCGGCTGCGCGACGAGTTCGGCATATACGTGGTTGGGCGCGGCCGCATCAACGTGGCCGGCCTCACTACAGCCAACCTGCCGCGAGTAGTCCAGGCGGTGAAGGCCGTCATCGAGGGGTAGGCCGGGCTCGGCCGGAACTCGCTGCCGCGGAGCGGCGTCTAGGATGTGTCTATCGCAACCACAGCGCGATGGGGATCCGATGAACGCCTCCGCGGCTCACCTACCTCTCCCGGTCGCTCGCTTCGCGGGCGCCCTGGCCCTCTCCTTCCTTGTCGCGGCTTGCACGGCCGCCGGTGCGACGAACCCTCCCGGCGCCTCCAGCTCGCCCGACGGCAGCAACCCGCCGGTGAGCGGCTTCTACCTCCGGGCGTCGCAGAGCCAGGCCCTGGCGCCGCAATACACCTTCGGCTGGTTGCCCGAGGCCACGATCGCGGACGGCAGGTTCTACGACGGCATGATCGCCGTTCCGACGATCTATCCCGGTCCGCTGTATGTCGGACTGTCGTACCAGCCGATCAGCTCCAAGGGGATCGATGAGATCGTCGCCGAAGCTCGCAGCGACGGACTGCTCGGGACAAAGACCGACTTCGTTGAGAAGCCACTGCCCGGCTCGATCACGTGCCATGTTCAGCTGATCGTTGACGGCGTAACGCACGACCTGACCGGCCAATGCGGCTCCACTGGCGCCCAGAACGCCGCCCCCGGGAGCTCGGGCGCGTTTGCCGCCTTCTGGAACAAGCTGACGAGCCTCTCCGCCTGGCTCGGCCTGGAGCTCGGACCCAGCGTCGCGTATGTGCCGTCGAAGTTGGCCGTGCTCGTCACAACGCCCACCGAGTCGCAGGCCGGCCCAATCGCCCCCAGCCAGAAGCCGTGGCCCCTGGCCACGTCATTCGCCTCGTTCGGCTCTCCGATGGGCTCGGCCGACACTCGATGCGCGGTGGTATCGGGCGCGGACCTGGCCACGCTGCTGCCGGCCGTCCAGGCCGCCAACCAGCTGACGCGCTTCGTCGACAGTCAGGCGGTGGAGAAGTCGCTGCAGGCAAGAGTCCTGCTGCCGGGCGAGCCCGATCCCTGCTGATCGCCCAGGCACGGCAAGGGGGGCCGAACGGCTGTTGCGGCCTCGCTCGGCCGGGTCGATCCTGAGCCCATGAGGCAGCTTCCTCGGTCGGTGAAGGACCTCCGCCCGACCGGTATCGTCCATACCCCATTCCGTGGCGCCGAGCTCCTCGAGCGCCCCCTGCTGAACAAGGACACGGGCTTCGACGATGAGGAGCGAGACGTCTTCGGCTTGCGAGGGTTGCTCCCGCCGCGTACGGCGGCGATAACGGAGCAGGTGCACCTGGAGCTCGAGCACATCCGCCGCAAGAGCGACGACCTGGAGCGCTACATCGGCCTCGCGGCGTTGCAGGACCGCAACGAAACCCTCTTCTACCGGGTCCTTCTCGAGAACCTGGAGGAGTTCCTGCCGATCGTCTACACCCCCACTGTGGGCCGTGCCTGCCAGACCTTCAGCCATATCATGCGGCGGCCTCGCGGGCTGTGGATCACTCCGGCCGACATCGACCGGATCCCCGACCTGCTGCGAAACGCCCGCCCTGAGTCGACCGGCTCCGGGGCGGCCGCGGAGGACGTGCGCCTGATAGTGGCCACGGACAACGAGCGCATCCTCGGCCTCGGCGACCAGGGTGCGGGCGGCATGGGCATCCCCGTCGGGAAGCTGGCCCTGTACACCGCGGGAGCGGGCATCTACCCGGCTCATACGCTGCCCGTGTCGTTGGACGTGGGCACCGACAACGAGGATCTGCTGGCCGATCCGCTCTACATCGGGTACCGCCAGCGGCGGCTTCGCGGAGCGGAGTACGACGATTTCCTCGAAGCGTTCGTGGGCGCCATCCTGGACGTGTGCCCCCGGGCAATTCTGCAGTGGGAAGACTTCAAGCAGCACAACGCCATCAAGATTCTGGACCGCTACCGCCACAGGATCACCAGCTTCAACGACGACGTCCAGGGGACCGGCGCCGTAGTCCTGGCTGGGATTCTGGCTGCCGTTCGGGCTCTGGGACGGCCACTGGGCGAGCAGCGGTTCGTCTTCCTCGGAGCCGGGGCCGCGGGCATCGGCATCGCCCGTACGGTTCGGGCGGCCATGAACGCCGAGGGCCTGGACGCCGCGGCCGTGAAACGGGCCATCGTCGCGGTGGACACCAAGGGCCTCGTCTTCGCCGGCCGCGATCAGCTCGACGACGACAAGAGGGAGTTCGCGCTCGGGCCCGAGGAACTGGCCGGTTACGGCCTGGGCGGCCTGGAGCCGGGCGACCGGCGCGACCTGGAGGCGGTGGTGGCCGCAGTCAAGCCGACGATGCTGGTCGGCACCAGCGGCGTCGCCGGTGCCTTCACGGAGAGGGCGATCCGTGAGATGGCAGCCCACGCCGAACGACCGGTCGTCTTCCCGCTCTCCAACCCTACGGCCAGGACGGAGGCGGTTCCCGCCGACATCATGGCCTGGACCGGGGGCCGGGCCCTGGTCGCAACCGGCAGCCCGTTCGAGCCGGTCACCTTCGACGGTACGACGCATGCCATCGGCCAGGCCAACAACGTCTTCATCTTCCCGGGCGTCGGCCTGGGGGCAATCGTGGCCGAAGCCCACGAGATCACCGATGAGATGTTCCTTCTCGCCGCGCGGACCCTCGCGGAGATGGTCTCGGCGGAACGCCTCGCCGTCGGCGCTCTGTATCCCGCCGTCTCAGAGCTGCGCGAGGTCTCCCGACAGATAGCTGAGAAGGTGGTCTGCCAGAGCCGCGACTGCGGTGTCGGCCGCCTCTACCGCGACGAGGAGGTCCTCGACGCGGTCGATTCGGCGATGTGGTATCCGGACTACCTGCCGTACCGCCCGGTCTGAGTGCGAAACCGGGCGTTGCGCCCTGGCACCACCTGGCTAAAGCCACTAGGACCTTCGGTTGGTGCACTAATAGTCCCAGAGGGATCAAGTTGCACCACAGCGGCACCGAAACCTTGGACAGAACCTGACCTGAGCGGTCCTGGTTGGCCCAAGTCCGCGCAGATGGCTCGGGCCGATCTGGAGACCGGCCGGCGGGCCCAAGGAGTTCTTGTTATGGCCGTAGGCACATTCGATCCGTTGTCCGCGACGACCGGGATAGTCGTCACCCGGAGAAGGCCCGGCCACTTCGTGGCGCTCACCGAGGACGGCCGGATCGACGCGCTCCTCGCTCAGGGCGGCGTCAAGCTCGCAAGTGCCCTGGAGAAGCGCGCCGCGATCAGCGTAAGCAACGCCCAGCAGGGCCCGAACGACCTCTCCGCGCCGCTCACGCCCGCCAACGGCGTCAGGAGCGTCGACCCGTACGACATCACGATCGCGATGCCCGCCGAGGATGGCGAGCCGGTCGTCTCCGAGGCGGATCGGGACGCCTGGAGCAGGTGGCGAGTCGCCTTCGACGTCACTCTCGAAGCGACTTCGTTCACGATCTCAGGCATCTTGATGCTGCTCCCGTCGCAGGATCCGATGTCGCTGACCGAGCGCGGAACCGAGTTGTTCCTGCCCGTCTTCGGCCCAACGGTGGAGGTCGGCAACACGATCCTTCGCGACACCCCGCGCGACGCGATCCTCGTCAACCGATCGCACATTCGCCGGGTCAAGGCCAGCATGCGGCGCTAGCTACAAGTCCGGACGAGAACCCCGAGCGCCGTTGCAGGCACTCCGGGACCAGGGCAATCTCACAACTGACGGCGCGACTACGGCCAGTCGCGCCGTCTGTTTGCGAGAGGCCCACTCACCGCACGGTCGCCCGTCATCCAGCGGGCGGATAGAACCCTGGGGCCGGCGCCGGCAAGATCGACGCCAGGTGAGAGAATGCCCGAAACGGCTCCCAGTTGAGCAGCGCTCGGTCGATTCGCACGGTCGCCTCGATCATCAGCCGGCGACCGGCCTCGAGGGCACTGCTCGGCGGGCGTGCAAGTAGCCGCCTACCCCGGAGCCGATTGCACGTAGCCGGTCGCCCGGAGAGGTCGAGATGATTGTTGGCGTGCCCCGCGAGATCAAGGACAACGAGTTCCGGGTAGGCCTCACCCCGAGCGCCGTCCGGGAGCTCGTCGAGCACGGTCACAAGGTGGTCGTCGAATCGGGCGCCGGCGAGGCGATAGATCTCGACGACAACTACTACCGGGCCGTCGGCGCCGAGGTGGTCCCGGATTCCGCCTCGGTATACGGCCGAGCCGAACTCGTGGTGAAGGTCAAGGAACCGCAGCCGACGGAGATCGGCATGCTGCGCGAGGGGCAGGTTCTATTCACGTATCTCCACCTCGCCCCGGACGCCGCCCAGACGGAAGGGATCCTGCGGTCCGGTTGCATCGCCGTGGCGTACGAAACGGTCACGGACGAGCGCGGCGGACTGCCATTGCTGGCCCCGATGAGCGAGGTGGCCGGACGGATGTCGATCCAGGCCGGCGCGCACGCCCTCGAACGCGAGGCCGGGGGTCGAGGGATTCTGCTCGGCGGCGTTCCCGGCGTCCCGCCCGCCAAGGTCGTGGTGCTGGGCGGCGGCGTAGTTGGCATGAATGCCCTGCGCATGGCCCTCGGGCTCGAGGCGGACGTCACCGTCCTGGACAAGTCGTTGCCCCGCCTCAAGGAACTCGACCTGGCCTTCGCCCCGGCCCTCAAGACGCGATATGCCACGATCGACGCAGTCGAGGAGAGCGTTCTGACTGCGGACCTGGTCATCGGCGCCGTTCTCACGCCGGGCGGTACCGCGCCTCGACTCGTGACCCGCGAGATGATCCGCAGCATGCGCCGCGGGACCGTCGTGGTGGACGTGTCGATCGACCAGGGCGGCTGCTTCGAGACGTCTCGACCCACGACCCACTCCAATCCCACCTACGTGGTCGACGGCGTGGTCCACTACTGCGTCACGAACATGCCCGGCGCCGTGGCCAGGACCTCAACCTTCGCCCTCAACAACGCCACTCTGCCCTTCACTCTGGCGCTCGCCGACAAGGGCGTTCGAAAGGCCATGGCGGAGGACTGCCATCTCCTGGACGGATTGAACGTCTGTTGCGGCCACGTCACCCATCGGGCTGTGGCCGAAGCGCACGGGCTTGAGTTCGTGCCGCCCGAGCAGGCGCTCACTCTGTAGAGAGCAACGGCCGGCCGCCGGTGGCATTCGTACAGAGGTTGCCCTCAGGAGGAACTCGGTGCGGTTCGATCTATACCTGGAGTCGGGGCCGCAGCACCGCAAGACGTGGGTCTTCGTGCCGAGCCTGCCCGGCTGCGTCGCCGTGGCCCCGACCAGCGAAGCCGCCATCGAGATCGCGCAGGCAGCGATTCGGAAGCGGCTCGACTTCCTGCGTCGTCACGGGGAGACGATCCCGGGCACGGAGACGATCGACGTGGTCATCGCGGAGCACGTCATAGAGCGGAAGTTCCTGGGCTATGCCCAGCAGTTCTTCCCGCCGGACGCCGAGCCGTTGACGGAGACCGAGGCCCGCCGTCAGCTGCGCTGGGCAGAGTGGTCGCGCGAAGAGCTCGTGGCGGCGGCCGGCGCACAACCCGAGCCACTGACCGCCAAGCCGGCCGCGGGCGGGAGATCGACCGTGGCGATCATCTCGCACGTCGCCGGAGCCGAATGGGCCTACACCAGCGCCACGCTCGGCACCGTGCGCGGCGGCAGCGCGGCGATCGCCGAGATCGAAAGAGCCGGGGAGCGGCCGTGGGAGGCCCTCGCCGCCGAGCGCCGCACCCTCATGGCGCGTCTCGATGCCATGACACCCGAAGAGCTGACCCGAGTGGTCGAACGCAACGGAAGACCGCGCTGGACGGCTCGTCGCATGCTGCGCCGGATGCTCGAGCACGAGTCGGAGCACGTGGAGGAGTTGCGGTCGCGACTGCCGACTTGAGCCACCGGGTCCGCGGTTACCCTGAGATGCATCGAAGCCGGCGCTCATGCGCCGGCTTCGCTATTCGAGGCGGGTCCGTCAGGCGCCGAGCACCACTCGGGCGATCTCCGGATCGATCTCCTCGGTGAGAAGCGCACCCACTCGCTCGGCCGCCCGCTTCGCCACCGGGTTGGCCATAGTGAAGCGAGTGTTCGGGACCATGAGGTCGAGATCCTCGAGCCGCGACTGGCTGAACCGGGCGCGATGGCGCTGGCAGCAGTTGATGGTCAGGTCCTGCTCGTCCTCTATTCCATGCCCCGTGATGTAGTAATTGCCGACCCGGGCCACGACCTCGACGGGCCCGGTGCCGTTGGCATAGAAGCCCAGGGGATGGACGGCGGCGGGGCCGAGCCAGGCGACGAGAGCGTCGACGAGAACGGCTGATGCCTTGGCCTCGTGCCATCCCTCCCCTCGCACGATCTGGGCAACGGAGCGGCCGATCTCGGCCGCTTCCTCGGAGACGAGGACGGCAAGGAGGTCGCGGTTGAGTGAGGCGACGGCCCGACTCGGGCCTTTTTCGGTCATGACACTCGGCTGACGGTCAGGATGATTCCAACGTAGCGGCCGTGATTCCGGTCGTGTGCGGCTACACGATAGACGAGCCATTGTGGTCGTCAAGTACAGCCAATCCGGCCCGCTCGGTCAGTACTTTCGGCTACGCGAGAGTGGGCCCTATGACCGGGCGGGCTTGTTACCCGCCGTCACCCCGGCGTGCATGACGCCAAACTGGCAGGCTGCTCCAGCATACCGCGCCGGTGCCACAGCGCAACGTCCAGAAACTCATGGAGATGCGCCGAAAGCTGGATCCGGGCCTCAGTTGGCGGACTAGGCCCCGGCGCCAGCCGCCGCGAAGGCGTGAGTCACGACCGTCTGGGCCTCGCCGAGCAGGAGCTTCAGATGGTCCTCGCCCAGGAAACTCTCGGCGTAGACCTTATAGACCTCTTCCGTCCCGGAGGGGCGGGCCGCGAACCAGCCATGCTCGGTGACGACCTTGACCCCGCCGATCGGCGCATCGTTACCGGGCGCCCGGGTGAGCACGGCAACGATGGGCTCTCCGGCAAGCTCCGATGCCTCGATCTGGGCCGGTGAGAGCCCCGCCAGAACCGCCTGCTGTTTGCGGGTGGCAGGAGCGTCGATACGCCTGTAGGCGGGCGCTCCGAACCGAGCCGTCAGCTCGTTGTACGCGATGGCCGGGTCGTGCCCGCTGCGTGCGGTCAGTTCGGCGGCGAGCAGGCAGGCGATCAGGCCATCTTTGTCGCTCGTCCAGACGGCCCCGTCGCGGCGCAGGAACGAGGCGCCGGCGCTCTCCTCTCCGCCGAAGCCGAGCGAGCCGTCGACCAGCCCGGCCACGAACCACTTGAAACCGACAGGGACCTCCAGCAACTTGCGGGGAAGCTCGGCCGCGACGCGGTCGAGCATGCTCGTGGAGACGAGTGTCTTCCCAACGGCCACGTCCGGGCGCCAATCTCGGTTCCGATACAGGTATGCGACCGCCGCGGAAAGGAAATGGTTCGGGTTCATCAGACCGGCGGTTGCGGTCACGATGCCGTGGCGGTCGGCGTCGGTATCGTTGGCGAAGGCCAGGTCGAAGCGGTCCTTCATGCCAACAAGTCGGGCCATTGCATAAGGCGACGAAGGGTCCATGCGGATTCGGCCGTCCCAATCGACCGTCATGAAGCCGAACTGCGGATCCACGATCTCGTTGGTGATGGTCAGATCGAGGTGGTACCGGTCGCGGATGGCGGCCCAGTAGGCAACGCTCGCGCCTCCGAGCGGATCCACACCCAGCTTGAGGCCGGAAGCTCCGATCGCCTCCATGTCGACGACTCGCGCCAGGTCGGCGACGTAAACTCCCGTGAAGTCGTAGGGTCCGACCTCACGCACGGCGCTCTCGTAAGGGAGGCGCCGGACGCCCGCGAGCCGGGCCGCGAGCAGCCCATTTGCCGCATCCTGGATCGCCCGGGTCACGTCGGACTCGGCCGGTCCGCCGCTGGGCGGGTTGTACTTGAACCCTCCGTCCTCCGGCGGGTTGTGGGACGGGGTGACGACGATACCGTCGGCGAGGCCTGCCTCGCGGTCGCGGTTGTAGGTGAGGATCGCGTGCGAGACGGCGGGCGTGGGCGTCAGGCCGTCGGTGCTGTCGACCAGAACCGAAACGCCGTTCGCGACCAGGACCTCGATAGCTGAGCGCGTCGCCGGCTCGGAGAGAGCGTGGCTGTCGCGGCCGATGAAGAGCGGCCCGCTCGTTCCCTGGGCCTGCCGGTAGCGGCAGATGGCCTCGCTCGTGGCCAGAATGTGGTCCTCATTGAAGGAGCCGTTGAGCGACGAGCCCCGATGCCCCGATGTCCCGAAGGCAACCGCCTGGGCCGGCACATCTGGATCCGGGTGGATGTCGTAGTAGGCCGCGATGAGCCGGTCGACGTCGACCAGCATCGATGGCTCCGCGGGCTTGCCCGCCCGGTCGCTGACTTCCACGCCCAGCCCCTTTGATGGTTGGCCCGTTGTTCGCCGGCCTGCGGAGGGCATGATGACGTGCCTGGTTCCGAGAGGCCAGCCCGTCCGGCGGATGGCGCCCGGACTAGAGGGCCCGCATCCGGTTGTTCTTGGGGTTGTGCTCGACTTCGGCCAGTCCGAGCGCCTCCATGAGCGGCGGCACGTACATGCCGAATCGGCCGCGCAAGCCTTTCTTGAGGCCATACCAATCGCCGACGGGGTTCGCCGGGGAGCGGCCCCAGGCTTCCACGGTGCCATCGACCGCGGGCTTCTGTTCGTCCGCGCTGCCGAGCGCCATCCAGTCGCCCCGTTCCTTGAGCATCGCGTGGAGATCGTTCAGGCAGCGGAGCCGGTAGCGCAGAACCGTCTTGCCGACGGTGCATACGAAGGCCGGCGGGTCAGAGCCTTCGTCCCGGTACATCTCGTAGGCGGAGGTTCCGCTGGGCGTCTTGAGCTGCCACGGCCGCGCCCGCGTGCCGTCGCCCTCGACCTTGTCCATTGCACCTCGTCCTCTCGCTCGACCGAATGTGGTAGCGATCGTAGCAATCGGCCGCGGGGCGATCTCGGGTGGGATCACCCGGTGCGACACGTGGGCCGCGCAGCCGACTCACCCGGTACACGGACCGCGGTAAGGGCTTTGGCCGAAGCGGGCGGCCCCGCGCTCACCAGGGGAACGTCAGCGCCGTCGCAGCCTGGGCCTGGCCCAGGAACGGCAGCCCCCAAGCCAACTCGATGGTGCGAAGCATCGAATAGTGGTTGGTCGGCGTGCCCTGGCGGGATCCGGGCGACATCCCCGGAGTGACGGCGATCGTGGCGATGCGGCCGCCGCCCTTGAGACTCGTCGACCCCTCGTCCCAGGTGATGAAGAGGACCGAGCCCGCGAAGGCCGCGCTGCCCGTGATCTCGGGTACGAAGGTTCGCAAGAAGACATCTCCGGCGGCAGTCGAGCTGCTGTGCATGTCGTTGATCTGGTTGGGAACGATGAACTCGAAGTCCGCGGCCGCAGGGTCGAATCCGGCCAGGCCGGTGATGTTCGCGCAGCGGGTCGGGCTGCCGCTGATGGTCGTGTAGCTGATCGCTGGGTTGTGTTTGCGGACGTACTCGCCGACGGCCCCGGGGCCGTCGACCACCGCGTTCGCGATGGAGCCCTGGAAGCACTTGCCCGGATAGCCCTGGGCGTACACGTGCCAGGTCCGGCCGGAGGCGACGACCTGATCGAAGAGGTTCGGGACGGTCAGGTCGTAGGCGCCGTCGCTGCTCGTGCCCTGAAGACCGCCCGAGGTCAGGGCGATGTAGTTGGGCTCAGACGGATGAGTCTCGGCGTAGAACTCGGTGGCCAGGCCGTACCGGGCAATCAACGAGTTGAGATACGGTGCCGAACTCGACCCGACGATGCTGGAGTATTCCTTGTTCTCCATGATGATCACGTAGATATGGCGGAAGTCCGGCACGCCGGACCCGGTCGGTGAGGGTGTCGGCGTTGGCGCCGGGGGCGAGGCCGTGGGGCTCTGCGTTGGGGACGGAGTCGGCGACACCGCAAGTTCGGTGGGAGTCGGAATCGGGGTCGGGGTCGGGGTCGCCGACGCCGACTCCGTCGCAGCCCCGCCGCCACATGCGGACAGCGCGAGCGCGGCGCACAGCGCGCCGACCGCCAGCTTCAGTGCGAGCCCGCCTGACATCTCGCCATTTTCCCTCAGGCGATCGCGGCCTGCGCGCCGTTACTCGGCCGCCCCGGATGCCGTCCCGGCGGGCCCACGCGCGAGACCCGCCCTGACCGCCTGTTCGGCGTGGAAATGGGCCCGCAGCGGCTTCTCTTTGAGAGCCAAGGTCGTCACGAACGCCAGCGCGGCCGCTCCCACGCCAACCCACATCGAGTTGGCAAGCGCAATTGAGAAGGCCTCGTGGAAGCCGGAGATGTAGAACCCAACCAGCTGCTGTGGTATGCCCGCCAGCGCGTCCGCAGGTGTGCTGCCGACCGCCGTCAGGCTTCCGACGTCGAAGCCTTTCGGGGCGGTTGGGGGGACCGCGCTCGCAGGTGCGCCTGCTCCTACCACGGAGTCGTGGATCAGACCCCAGGTCAGGTTGTCGCGGAAGAAGGTGAAGGCGACCGTCAGCCCGAGTGAAGTGCCGATCTGGCGGATGAGAGTCAGGTCGCTCGTGGCTGTGCCGAGCCGCGCGAAGGGCACGTCGTTCTGCACGATCAGGGTGAAGATCGCCATCGTGGGCCCGACACCGAGACCGGCGATCAGCATCCAGGCCCACAGGGCGGGCGTGGAGGTGTCGTCGCGGAGGTTCGTGAAGAGCGCCAGACCGATGGTCAGGAGTGCCATGGCGAGCGCGAGCATTGCCTTGTAGCGGCCGGTTCGACTGACGACCTGTCCGGCCAGGATCGAGCTGAAGATCAGCCCGAAGAGGAAGGGGAACAGGTCGTATCCGGAGGCCGTCGGGCTGGCGCCCTGGACGACCTGGAACCACAGCGGCAGGAAGATGATCAGTGTCGAGAAGCCGAAGATGGCGAAGAGGGTCGCAACGGCGGAGACGGCGAATGTTCTGTTCTTGAAGAGATCGAGCGGGATCACCGGATCCTCGGCCCGCGTCTCCGCGAAGAGGAAGGCGGCCAGCGATACCAGCCCCACGGCGAACCAACCCAGCACCGCCGGGTCCACCCAGCTGCTGGTTTCCGCCAGCGTCAGCGCGATGAGGGTCGGCACGACGGCGAGGGTCAGAGTGACGACGCCGGGGACATCGAGTGTGAAGCGAGCGCCGGCGGTGCGAACGGTCGGCAGCAGGCGTCCGATCAGGTAGAGGGAGAAGAGCCCGATCGGCAGGTTGACGAAGAAGATCCAGTGCCAGGAGAAGTTCTCGGTCAGGAAGCCGCCCGTGGCCGGTCCCACGAGGAACGCGATGCCGAAGACGGCCCCGAACAGGCCCTGGTACTTACCTCTCTCGGCCGGAGTGAAGAGGTCGCCGATCACCGCCAGTGAGATCGGGAAGAGCGCTCCGGCGCCCAGGCCCTGAACGCCACGGAACAGGATCAACTGCCACATCGTCTGGCTGAGCCCGGACAGGACCGAGCCGACCAGGAAGAGGCAGATGCCCACGACCAGCATCGGCTTGCGCCCGTACAGGTCGGACAGCTTGCCGTAGACCGGGATGGCGGCGGTGCTCGTGACCAGGTATGCGGTCACGACCCAGGTGTAGAGGTCGATTCCGTTGAGATCCTTCGCGATCGTCGGCAGAACGGGTCCGACGATCGTCTGGTCGAGCGCGCCGAGGAAAAGCGCGAGCAGAATCGCGCCGAGGATCTCGAACCGGGCCCGGGAGTTGACCTCAACCGCGGGATGAACCATTTCTTGCTGGCCATTACCCGATGTCATTGGCTCTCCTTGCGCTTGCGATCTTCTGTGTCCGGCCAATCATCAGGCTGAAGTCGGCTTGTGAAGGACGTGTGTGGGACGATCGAAGATGCTCCCGAGAATGATGTGGAGCGGGCCATAGGTTAGGGCAGAAAGCGGGAATCCGTCGCGGAGGCGTCCGATTGGTGGCGTCCTGCGCGCCGACCGCTCGCACATCGAGCCACCGTGGATTGAGCAGCGGAACAGAGGACCGCCGAGAGGCGCTCAGCCGACTCGCAGTGCTGAGATCTCGATCGTGGCCGCCGGCCGGTGCTTCAGACGAACGCGGCGGCGGCGTAGCCTACCGTCCGGCGAGGATCGCCACCTGCATCGGCGGAGGTCGCCGCGCCCAGGAGGACTCCGCGCACGGCGCCCAGCTCCACGAGGGCGGCCAGGGCCACCCGGACCGGGTCGATGCCGCACAGTCCACAGACCAGCCCCGGCAGCTTGTCTCGCCGGAGTCTCGCGTCCACGCGGTTGAGAGCCTCGGCGTTGAGTCGCAGGAGCGGCTCGAGCAGTTCCGCGTCCGCCGTCTCGCAGACTGGGGCCGGCGGATAGTGAGCCATGTCGGAGCTGGCTACCAGGAGGATTCGCTCTCCGGCAGCGCGCCGTGTGGCCAGCAACCGGCCGAGGAGGAGGCCGGCCTGAGCGTGCGCGTCCAGCCGAGGGCTGACTGCCAGCGGGACTATGCGCGCCGTCGGGCACGCCGTGAGGAGGAGTGGGAGCTGGACCTCGAGGGAGTGCTCCGTCAGGTGCGCATCGGTATCGGCCGCGAAGAATGGTCCCAGGGCCACGATCCGGGCCACGAGGTCGTTGTCTATCTGCACCTCGCCGAGTGGCGTTCGCCAGGGGCCGCCGGTCCAGACACCGATGCCTCGAGCCGAGGCCTGATGATCCGTCCCGGCCAGAACTATGGTCGCCGGCCCGATCTCCCCTGCCAGGGCCCAGCTCAGTGCCGCCGTCGCGCCCGAGTAGACCAGTCCGGCGTGCGGAACCAGCAGCCCGAGCACTGCCGCGGGCACGAGGTTCGCGGGTCTGGGCGTTCGCCTTGCCGAGGTCATCAGCTCGTCGACCATCGCCCGGAGTCGGGCCGGGTCCGCCGGGTAGAAGCTTCCGGCCACAGCCGGAGCTCGGGACTCGCCGCTCATGGAGCCGCCGCCGGGCCGTCGAACTCGACCAGGCCTATCCCCGCCAGAGCCCGGCCGCATCGCACGCATCGACCCTCGGCCAGCTCCGCTCGGGAGGCCCGGAATCCCCGGCGCCGGATCAGAGTCGCGCCGCAGCCGGCACAGCGCGTGTCCTGGTCGCCGTCGTTCAAGTTGCCCGAGTAGACGTGGCGCAGTCCGGCGGCCCGCCCGATCTCCACGGTCCTCTCCACGGTCGCCGACGGAGTCGGATCCAGATCGGTGAGGCGGTAAGTCGGGAAGAAGCGGCTGACGTGCCAGGGCGTCTCCGGCCCGAGCTCGGCCACGATCCAGCGGGCTAGCGCGTCGAGTCCTCCGGGGTCGTCGTTCAAGCCCGGGATCAGGAGCGTCGTCACCTCAACCCAGATGCCGCGCTGTCGCATCCCCACCAGCGAGGCCAGGATCGGGGCCAGGCGTGCGCCGCAGACCTTCCTGTAGAAGGCGTCGTCGAATGACTTGAGATCGACGTTGGCGGCCGCGATCAGCGGCGCCAGCAGGTCGAGCGCCTCCGGACTCTGGTAGCCGTTGGTTACCAGAAGGTTCGCCAGGCCGGCTTCAGCCGCCAGCCGAGCGGTGTCGAGCACGTACTCGATGAAGATCGTCGGCTCCGTGTACGTGTATGCGATGCTGCGGGAGCCTGCTGCGCAAGCGGCGCTGACGACGTCTCTGGGAGAGAGGGCGAAGGACGGGGCGGCGAACCCGTCTCTCGCGGCCTGCGAGATGGCCCAGTTCTGGCAATGGAGGCAGTGGAAGTTGCAGCCACGGGTGGCGATCGAGTAGGCGACGCTGCCGGGGTATACGTGGAAGAGGGGCTTCTTCTCGATGGGGTCCGCGTTGGCGGCCACGGCACGCCCGTACACGAGCGTGACCAGAGCTCCGTCCCGATTCTCGCGGACGCGGCAGATCCCGGCCCGGCCGTTCCGGATCAGGCATCGGTGAGCGCAGGCGACGCACCGAACGGCGCCGTGCGGCTCGGCAAGGCCCAGTACGGCGAGCCTGGCTGAGTTGCCGGCGAGCGGATGAGTCGGCGCTAGGGACTGCAATGTGGCGGGCTCCTCATGCCTGATGCTCGTCTCGAACCCGGGCCCGTGAAAGGGCCGAACGGCCCAAGCGGACCGGCCCTTGGGCGAAGACACGAGCAGCGACGCCACCGATCACGTTCGACCGGCGAGGTCCTTGCCACGAGACGGCCCGATCGCTCGGCACGGGGCCCGATCGCTCGGCACGGGGCTGTTCCCGGAACGGCGCCCGATCGCCCGGCACGGGGTTCCTCCCGGCGCGGGGCCCGATCGAACAGCGGGCGGCCGCCGCTGCGAGAACGCGCCATTGGACTCTGGCGGCGTCCTGCTCCGAGGGTAGCCTGTGCTCGTCCAGAAGCGAGGCGACCACGAAACAGCTCGAACCGTCCGACCAGCGCCGGCTCCTCGACATCGCGCGCCGAGCCATCGAGGAGGCAGTCTGCCACGGCCCGAATCGTGGGCTCGACGGTGGCCCCCCCTCCCCGGCCGCGGCCGACCCCGCGGCAGCCTTCGTAACGCTCCGCAAGGAAGGCGAGCTGCGTGGCTGCATCGGCCTGCTGCGCTTCGACGTCCCGCTCTGGATCAACGTTCACGACGCCGCCGCGGCCGCGGCCCTGGACGACCCGCGGTTCCTGCCGGTCGCCGAGTCGGAGCTTGGCGCCATCGAGGTGGAAGTCTCCGTGCTCGAGCCGCCGGTGGAGCTGATCGACCCGGCCGGTTTCGAGGTGGGCCGGCACGGCATCGTCGTGGAGAGAGGCATGGGCCGGGCATTGCTTCTCCCCCAGGTGGCCGCCGAAATGGGTTGGGACGCGGAGCAGATGCTCGACGCGGTCTGCCGCAAGGCCGGGCTCTCGGGTAGCGCCTGGCGGGACAAGGGAACGCGGCTCTTCGTCTTCGAGTCGGTCTGTTTCGGCGAGAGGGAGCCGGCCGCCTCGTCGGACCCACCTCCCACGAACTAGGGGCATTTGCTCGCCGGCGTCTCAATCTCGACCGAGCCGCTTCAGGTTTATTTCAGGCTCTGCTACGACCATGCCCTCAAGTTCGATGCCGTCCCCAATCCAGCGAAGGCGGCATCCAGGAGGTACGCATGGCTCCCCAAACGCGGCGGCGAACGACCAGCCGGTTCATCGCCCCGATCTTCTCTCTCCTCTTCGTCGGGGTCGTCGCTGCGGCCTGCGGTGCCTCGACCGGCATGTCCACGACCCTTGGGCTCAGGGCGAGTGCGGCTGCGGCAGCGGTCGCGAACGCCACCCCTTCGGGCGCGGCCAACGTGCCGGCAAATCTCCAGCTGGCCACGCCGACGCCGACGCCCGCACCAGTGACGGCCGTGAGCGGCGCGGCAGGCGCGCTCCAGGACCAGATGGTCAACGTCATCCAGGCAGTCAAGCCTGAGGTCGTCCAGATCGAGACCAGCCAGGGTCTCGGCTCCGGCATCATCTACGACTCCAAGGGCGACATCGTCACCAACGCACACGTCGTGGGAACCTCCACGACGTTCACGGTGACGCTGTCCAACGGTCATTCCTACCCCGGGACGCTCGTCGGCACCTACGCTCCGGATGACATCGCGGTCATCAAGGTCAGCACGACCGGCCTCACGGCGGCGACCTTCGGCGACTCGTCCGCCCTGTCGGTCGGCGACTTCGTCCTGGCCATCGGCAATCCCCTCGGCTTGCAGTCGAGCGTTACCGAGGGAATCGTCAGTGCCCTGGGGCGGCAGGTCGGCGAGCCCAACGGCAACACCCTCCCGGACGTCATCCAGACCAGCGCGGCGATCAACCCCGGCAACAGCGGCGGCGCCCTGGTGGACCTCCAGGGTGAGGTCGTGGGCATTCCGACTCTTGCCGCCACCGACTCTCAGCTCGGAGGCAGCGCGCCCGGGATCGGCTTCGCGATCTCGAGCAACCGGGCCAAGGTGATAGCGGATCAGCTCATCTCCGGCGGCAAGGTAACCAACTCGGGTCGCTCGTACATGGGCGTCACGCTGAGCGATGCCACCAACGGCGCCCTGATCGTCAAGACCGTGGCCGGCGCCCCGGCCGCGACCGCGGGCATCGTCGCGGGTGACGTCATCGTCGCCGTCGACGGCACGCCGACCCCGGACAGCCAGACCCTCGTCGACCTCATGGTCACGCATCACCCGGGAGACGTCGTGAAGATGAGTGTTGAGCACCAGGACGGCACCAAGGCGACGATCAGCCTGACGCTCGGCCAGCTACCCGGCTGAGACCAGCTCGTATAAGACTCGTATCAAGCAGAGAGGCGGCCGGGAGACCGGTCGCCTCTCAGTCTGTTCAGGCCACGTCCCGCCGCCGCATCCCCAGCCCGCCCAGGAGCACCCCGCCCACGGCGAGCACCAGGCAGGCCACGATCCCGACGAAGTCCCATTTCCCAATCATGGGCTGCCCCATGTGCGCCGTGAGGGCGAGCTGGTGGAACCAGTCGGGCAGCTTGAGCGGCGGCGCGAGCAGGTCGATCAGGTAGGTCACGAGCACCACCAGGGCGGAGATCTCGCCGGCGAGCGACGTCCGCCAGACACCACCGATCGCGACCCCGATGCCCACGATGGCGGCCGCGTAGATGCCGAGATAGGTGGATCCCAGGATCGCGTCACCGGGCGAAACGCCACCTGAAGCGGCCCCGATCGCGATACCAGCCGCGAACATCGCCGTCATGAGCGCGACCGAGAGCATCGCGGCGACCCCGCCGGCCAGCACCCACTTCGCCCGTGCGGTCGGTGTCGCGAGGACCATCTCGAGCCGGCCGTCGGTCTCATCCGAGGCCCACTTGGACACGAATGTGGCAGCGGCGAGCCCGGCGGCGATGAGGAACAGCTGTGCGTAGAGCTGGAGCCAGCCGCCCGCCGTCGCCAGATCTTCTGAAGGGAAGATCGTCCTGAACGTGTTGATGAGGCTCGAGTCTTGCCTGATCTGGTCCGCGAAGCTTCGGACCAGTGACGCCAGGATCACTCCCCACAGGCCCAACCCGATGCCCCAGGCCAGGGCTCGCGGCAGCTGATCGCCGAAGGCGCGGCTGGTCGAGCCACGGACGCCAAGAACGAACCCCGGCAGGCTTGGCAGCGAGAGCCCGGCCGTGACGCCCAGGTCGCGGCGAGTGAACAACTCCACGCCGATTGCCAGGAGCAGCACCGCTACCACGCCCACGAGGGCCAGTCCGGGCCAGTCGTACTCGCCCGCCAGGGCAACGTGGTTCACAGTCCAGTGGAACGGGCTGATGGTGGCCAGCCATCCCAACCCCTGCAGGCCGCTTGCCATCCAGAGCAGCATCATGACGGCGGCCGAAACGCCGGCGGCGCCCGATCTTCCCAGGACGGGCCCGAGGGCAAAGGCGAGGCCGCCGAAGAAGAGCGCGATGAAGCCGACCCAGAGCGCGAACCCGACCGCGGACAGCGGGGCGATGTGGTCGCCCAGATTCGCGTCGCCGAAGGCGTTGGAGCTGAGAATCGTCATGATGGCGAGGACGGCCATCGCCAGCACCAGCATGGTCACGTGCGCGGCAAGCTTCTCGAGAGCGATTCGGCGCTTGCCAAACGGCGCCGCGGCGACTATGTCGAGGCTTCCCTTTCCGGCCTCACCGGCCAGAGTCCCAGACAAAGCCATGATCGACCACAGGGCCGTGCCGAGGGCGAACAGGGCCCCGTACTTCCAGCTCATGTAGCCGCCGAGAGTGCCGAGCTTCTCCGGCTTCCCGAAGAGGTTGACCATGGAAGCCGGCATGCTGCCGATCAGCTTGTCGATCTCGAGGCGCGAGGCGGCCGTGGGGAAGACGCTCCCGATCGCAGCGCCCATGACCAGGGCCATTCCGCCGAGCAGCCCGGCGGCGACGATGAATGCCAGCCGCGAGTCCCGGACCGTCTTGCCGTAGATGGAGCCGAATCCGTAGAAGCGGCTCCGGAGCGAAATCCGCGAAAGCCCGGCCAGCGGTCGTGCCTGAGCGGCCATCACTTCACTTCCGCCGGGGTCGACTCGGCGTGCCCGTACTGGGCGAGGAAGGTCTCTTCGAGGCTCGGCTCGCGGCTCAGGAAGTCGGTAACGCCCAGCCTGGCGGCCGTCTGGACGACCCCTGTGATCGGTCCGAACACGCGCAGCCTGATCAGGTGGTCCGTCACTTCGATGTCGCTGACGCCTTCGAGCTTCTTGAACTCGTCGGCGGGCGGGTCGCCCGCGAATCGCATCTCGACCTGGTGATGGGCCAGGTCGCGGAGGGCATCGACCCGGTCGAGGCGGACGATGCGCCCCTCGCGAATGATGGCCACGCGGTCGCAGCTCTTCTCGACCTCGCTCAGGATGTGGCTGGACAGGAAGACCGTCGCTCCGCCTCGTACCTGCTCGCGAACCGTGCTGAAGAACGTCTGCTGGACGAGCGGATCGAGGCCGGATGTCGGCTCGTCGAGGATCAAGAGTTCGGGCTTGTGCTGCAGCGCCGCGACGATGCCGACCTTCTGCTTGTTGCCCTTGGAGTACTCGCGGAAGCGCCTGCTCACGTCGAGGTCGAAGCGTTCGATCAGCTCGGCCTGGTAGGCCTGATCGACGCCGCCGCGCAGATTGCCGAAGTACTCGAGCGTCTGACGGCCGGTCAGCCGGTCGTACAGTGCGAACTCGCCCGGCAGGTATCCGATGCGGCGGTGGATCGCCACCGGGTCGGCCGAGCTCTCGATCTCGAAGACATACGCCTTGCCGCTCGTGGGCCTGATCAGGTCGAGCAGGACGCGGATGGTCGTCGTCTTGCCGGCGCCGTTCGGTCCGAGGAAGCCGAACACCTCGCCCTGTTGAACCTCCAGGTCCACGTCGGCGATGCCGCGGTGGGTCCCGTAGTTCTTGGTCAGCTTCTCGGTGCGAATGATGGCCGTCACGCAGCGCCCTCCCGAAATCGTGGGCGCGGCACCGCGGCCACGTCCGTCACCTGCACGGCCGGCGAAGCCAATCCTCGTCCCGATCTGGGCTCCGAGGCGAGCGGTTGGATGCGATGCCGGCAGCTATCGAGGATTCTCGCCGTTTCGACCAATCGGTCAACCGTGGCGCCGCCCGGGAAGCTGGCAACGAAACGGCCGTTGCGCCGCCCACATATGAGGCAGCGGCAACGGCCGCGGAGCTCTGGACGATTTGGGAGGCTAGATTCGCCCTACGATCAGCTGGGCGAGCGACTTGTCGGCGGCCATCAAACTGGTGGCGGATGCGCCGTGGATCATCACCGTGACAGTGAAGGCCGTCGAGCCCTTCTTCACTTGCAGGTTCATATAGCCGATCCCCAGGTCGACGAAGTAGGCCTCGTCGCCCAGTCCGGGAACCGGAGTCACGGTGATTCCGGGGCCGGCTTTATGCGACTTGTCGAATGTGCTCACGGTGACGACTGAGACGTCGACGCCGTCGGCTGAGATGGGCTTGCTGGGATCGTTGGCGCTCCAGAGGCAGCTGCTCGCGCCGGCCGCGGCCTGCTTGCCCGGGTCGACCGGCCCGCCAAGCGCGGCGGCCGCCTCGGCCTGAGTGATCAGCGTGCATGGGTCGACGGCGGCGCCGGCCGGCCTGGTGGACTGTTGAGCGGCGACGCTCGGGACGGCGGCCTGGTCAGTGGCTGCCGGAGTGGCCACTGGGGCGGGGGTGGTAACTGCAGCCGGGGTGCCTTGGCTCACCGGGTTCGACGTGGCCGCGGAGCTCCCGCAGCCCGCGACGATCAGGATCGAGATACACGCGCCAAATAGCGCACGGCGCATCAGAGTCTCCCTTGTTTCGTAGCAACTAACCGGAGAGAGCCTACGGCCTGAGGTCGCTCCAATGGGCGGGCAACGAACCTGTGCCATCGGGTAGGACGGCGGCCTCACACCGTGGGACGCGCGGCCCTCTTCGGCGTAGCAGTCGGCGACGCGTGACAGTCGCCGACGCGTGACACTCGCCGCCGTGTCGTAGTCTGGGCACGCAAGTCGCCCCCTCTGGGAGGAACCAATGACGACGCCGGCGACCCCGACGAGTCGCGCCGCCTCGCTCGAATTCCGCGGCGTCACCAAACGCTACGGCTCCGGCGAGGAGTCCACGGGTGCCGTCAACGACCTATCCTTCACGGTCCCCGCCGGAACGATCTGCGTCCTGGTGGGCCCGTCGGGTTGTGGCAAGACGACCAGCCTCAAGATGGTCAACCGCCTCATCGAGCCGAGCGGCGGCCAGATCCTGCTCGATGGCTCGGATGTCATGAGCGAAGAGGTCACCGCGCTGCGGCGGCGAATCGGCTATGTCATCCAGCAGGTGGGGCTCTTCCCGCACCTCACGATCGGCCGAAACGTGGCCGTGGTCCCGGCGCTCATGGGCTGGACCGGGGAGCGCCAGCAGGCCCGAACGGACGAGCTCCTCGCGCTGGTGGGCCTCGATCCGGGGCGCTACCGGAACCGATATCCCTCCCAGCTCTCCGGCGGGGAGCGCCAGCGCGTTGGGGTGGCCCGAGCGCTCGCCGCGGATCCGCCCCTGATGCTCATGGATGAGCCCTTCGCCGCGGTCGACCCGATCGTTCGCGAGCGCCTCCAGGACGAGTTCCTGCGTCTGCAGCGTGAGCTGGCCAAGACGATCCTCTTCGTCACCCACGACATCGACGAAGCCATCAAGATGGGCGACCTGATTGCGGTCATGGAGGAGGGCGGTCGCCTGGCGCAATTCGGGCCGCCGGAGGAGATCCTGGCCCATCCGGCCTCCGATTTCGTGGCCCGCTTCGTGGGTCAGGACCGCGGTCTCAAGAGGCTCTCCCTGAGCACCGTCGCGGACCTGCGGACGGAGCCGCTCGGCCGGCGCGAGGGTCTGCCCACGTTCTCACCGGATACCACGCTCCGCGACGCCCTCTCGATCCTGCTGGTCGCCGACACGAGGGGCGGCGTCGCACTCGACGAGGCCGGCCAACCGCGCGGCCTGGTGACCGTCGACGCGATCGCAAGCGCGCTGGCGGACGACAAACCCCGCAGGACGGCCCGGGCATGAACGGCGAGCCGCTCGTCCGCTGGGACTGGCTGTGGGCCCACCTCGGCCCCATCGCCGACCGAATCGGCCAGCACCTGTATCTGACCGCCATCGCGGTCGGAGTGGGCTTCGTCATCTCCTTCGCCCTCGCGGCGGTCTCGATCAGGCGACGAAGGCTCTATCCGCCCGTCGTGGTCGTCGCGACCGCCTTGTACACGATCCCGAGCTTCGCCCTGTTCGCCGCCCTGGTCGCGATCACCGGCCTGTCGATTCTCACGGCCGAGATACCGCTCGTTCTGTACACCTTCATCCTGTTCGTGCCGAACATCGTCGCGGGCTTCGACGCCGTGCCATTCGACGTCCTCGATGCCGCGGATGGCATGGGCTTCACCGCCGGTCAGCGGTGGTGGCGGGTGGAGCTTCCGCTGGCGCTGCCCTTGGTGGTGGCGAGCCTCCGTCTCGCAACCGTCTCGACCATCGGCCTGGTCACCGTCTCGGCGATTCTGGGCGACAGATTCGGCGGCCTGGGCTACTACATCCTGGACGGTTACCACCGCACTTTCACGACTGAGATCCTCGTCGGCGGCCTGCTCTCGATCGGGTTGGCCGTCCTGGCCGACCTCGGCTTCGTCCTGCTGCAGCGGGTGCTTACGCCATGGGCTGCGGCCCGAGCCGTGTCCCGCTGATGGACCTGCTGGCGGTGACGGCCCAATGGCTGGCCGATCCCATGAACTGGCAGGGCCCCAACGGGATTCCGGCCAGACTGTCCGAACACGTAGCTCTCAGCGGCGCGTCTCTCCTGTTGGCGTCTTTGGTCGCGATCCCGCTGGGGCTCTGGATCGGCCACACCGGGCGCTTCTCGTGGCTGGTGTTGAGCTCCGCCAACGCCTGGCGCGCGTTGCCGTCGTTCGCGGTCATCGGGCTGCTCGTGCCGTTCACGACGGCGATCGACCCCAATCTCGGCTTCACGCTGTATCCGACCCTCGTGGCCATGATCGTCCTCGCCGGGCCACCGCTCCTGGTCAACTCCTATCAGGGCATCGCGGGCGTGGATCGCGACCTCGTGGAGGCTGCCCGAGCGATGGGTATGCGGGAGCGCCAGATCCTGCTCGGCCTGGAGATACCGATCGCCCTGCCGGTTATCGCAACGGGGATCCGGTCCGCGGCGGTCCAGGTGGTGGCCACCGCCACTCTCGGGGCCACGTTCGGGTTCGGGGGCCTGGGGCGCTACATCGTGCTGGGCGACGCCAATCACGACAACGGCGAGCTGTTCGGCGGAGTCGTGCTCGTGGCGGCCCTGGCCCTGACTACACTGGCCCTCTTCCTGCTCGTCCAGAGGCGCCTGGTTTCGCCGGGCCTGTCGAGCCGGACCGCTGGCTGAGGCGGCCCACCCAGTCGACCCGCCAGGCGGTGCATCAGGCGGTTGTTGCGTCGGTCATTCGACCTAACCCCCGTATAGTCGGGGGACGTCGCGGCGGCCCGATCCCTGGGTTCGCGCGGCACGCACAGGAGGTGACCCAAATGCGGCTGACCCGCATGCTCGCCCTCGGGGCGTCGATGCTGGTGCTGTTGAGCGCCTGCTCGACGGGTGGGGGCAGCCCATCGCCGGCCAAGATCACGGTCAAGATCGGTTCCGACGGGTTCTACGAGTCCAAGCTGATGGCGGAGATCTACGGCCAGGCTCTGGAGGCCAAGGGCTATACCGTCGATAGGACGGGTCTGGGGCTGACCTCGCGCAAGGTCAGTGCACCCGCCCTCGAGACCGGCCAGATAGACCTGAAGCCCGAATACATCGGCAGTGGTCTGGCCTACTACGACCCGACCAAGACGACCGGCGACCCGGCCGCGAACTCCTCGGCGCTCCAGACGATCCTGACCGGCAAGGGCGGAGGGATCACGGTTCTCAACTACTCGCCCGCGGCAGATCAGAACGCGTTCGTGGTGACTCAAGCAACCGCAACCCAGTACAAGCTCGCCCAAATGAGCGATCTGGCTGCGGCCCAGGCGCAGCTCAAGTTCGGCGTCGCCACCGACTGCGGGACGAACCCAGTCTGCGCCGCGGCGATCAAGACCGCGTACGGAGTCGACCTGTCGACCGCGCTGCCACTCTCTGCCTGCGACCAGCCGATGGTCGACGCCCTCACGGCGGGCACGATAACGGTCGGCGAATTGTGCTCGACGCAGCCCGACATCGTCAAGAACGGCTGGGTGCTCCTGACCGACGACAAGCACACCCAACCGGCAGACAACATCGCCCCGCTCGTTCGGAATGACTTGCTGGCCAAGGTCGACCAGACCGCCTTCGAGGCCATCCTGAACGGCATCTCGGCCAAGATGACGACGGTCGATCTCACCAAGCTCAACGCGGAGTTCGTCTTTGACAAGAAGGACATAGCCGCGATCGCGACGGAGTGGCTGAAGGCCAACGGCTTCGTCTGATCCCCGCTTCGCAACCGGCACGGATGCCCCGCCCCTCTCCGGCGGGGCATCTGCTTTCTCGGCGCTCGACTCGGCTTTTCCGTCGCCGTCAGGTGCGTTCCGGGTCACGGATGCCCAGGGCGTTGATCGCGGCCCCGGCCAGGAGGAGTCCGGAAGCTAGACCCATGGCCAGGTGGAACGAATCCGTGGAGGCCTCGCGAGCCGCGGCGGCGACCACGGGCCCAACCGACGCATCCGGCCTGTTCAGGGGCGGGATCTCCCGGCGTATCTGGGGCGACGACGTGTCGATTCCCGGGACTCTGCTGGAGAGATCGGCGTAGAAGGCGCCGGTGATCGCGACGAAGATCAACGCTCCGGCAAGCTGCGGACCCACTCGCGAGATGGCGTTGTTGATGGCCGACCCCAGACCTGCCCGAGCTTCCGGTATCGAAGCCATCAATGCCGTGGTTAGCGGAGTCACGGTGATGGCGATCCCCAGCCCGAAGAGCAGCGTCGCGGGCAGGAAGTCCACCAGATAGCCGCTCGACGGCAGCCAGCTGGCCGGGTCGCCGGGTTGAAGGTTCCAGGCTTTGCTGTCGGCGGGAACCCGTGTCAGCCACAGGATTCCGCAGCCCATCAGGGCGGGACCGATGGTCATGAAGCGGCGGAATCCAAAACGCGCCGACAGCGCGCCCATTCGCGGCGACAGCAGGATCAGCAGCAGCGCGCCCGGAACGCCGATAAGGCCGGCCGCGGCCGCGGAGTACTCGAGCGTCCCCTGGCTGAAGATCGATTGCTGGTAGCCGACGACGTACAGGGCTCCGTAGATCACGAAGGTCGAAAGGTTCACCACCGCGAAGTTGCGCGATCGGAAGAGCCCGAGCGGGACCAGGGGATGGCTGCCGCGAGCCATGTGGATGATGAAGACGGCAACCGCGATCGCGCCCATCAGGAGCGCCACCGGGCCGACCGCGTCATTCCAATCGTGCTGCTGGCCGTAGATCGCCCCGAACGACAGCCCGCCCACCGCCACCGCAACGACTACGGCGCCGGCCCAGTCAAAGGTTCGGTCCGCGTCCGGGTCGCGGCTCTCGTCGACGTAGTGCCACGTGGCCCACAACGCCAGCGCGATCAGCGGCACGTTCAGGAAGAAGACCGCACGCCATGAGATCGTCTCGACGAGCACGCCGCCCACGAACGGCCCGAGGATCGAAGTCGCCGCGGAGGCGGCAGCCCACAGACCAAAGGCTCGGCCCCGTTCGGCGCCCTGGAACGTGGCCGTCAGCAGCGCCAGCGAGCCCGGCACGAGCAGAGCCCCGGCCGCTCCCTGGACTATCCGGAACAGGATCAGCGTCTCGATGTTCGGCGCCAGGCCGCACAGGACGGACGCGGCGCCGAACCCGACCAGTCCGAGCACGAACAGGCGGCGGCGACCATAGACGTCGGCCAGGGCCCCGGCCAGGATCAGTAATGCGCTCAGGCTCAGCAAGTAGCCGTTGTATACGTACGACTGGCCCTCGAGGACGCCGAAGAAACCGCTCGGCAGGTCCTGCCCGATCCGCTGCAGGGCCACGTTGACGACCGTGGAGTCGAGGAAGACGACTGACGTGCCGAGGATGGCCGCCAGCAGCGTCCCGGTCTTGCGGTTCATCTTGTTGGCGCGGTGGAGGAGATGGCCACGGCGCCCGCGAATAGCCCGACGTCACGGCGCAGACGGGCGCGTTGCGCCGGAGCGAGCGTCATGCGCGCGTGCCCTCCAATGCGGCCCGGATCCTCTCCGGAGTGACCGGATGCTGATGGGGGAGCCGAAGGCGTGTCAACGTACGTCGCGAGCCTCGCGCCAGGCGAAGATCCATCGCGGAAAACGGGAACGGAGTCCGAGGAATCGGCCTGCACGCGGTCGCAGGCGACACCATGTGCCGCAGTGCCATCGCCCTGCACGGACGCACGCCGCCGCACGCGGTTTCGCTGCCGGCCGTGACGGGCGCCCCCTCCCACAAGCCCCGAACCGGCGAGCCTGCCGGTCGCCACCAGGGATCCTGAGCATGTGTCGATCGATTCAGCCGCTCCACAACTACGACCCGCCGACAACCGACGAGGAGGTACATGCGGCCGCGGTGCAGTACGTGCGCAAGATCAGCGGCATGACGCGTCCGGCCGCCGCCAACCAGGGCGCCTTCGATAGCGCCGTCGAGACGGTCGCGAAGGCGACCCGGCAGCTGCTCTCCGAGCTCGTCGTGACCAGCCCGCCGCACGACCGAACGATCGAGCGGCAGCGGGCGCGCACCCGTTGGGAACGGCGTCAGACGGGTGCCCTGTCGCGCTAGGGAGTGCTGCCGCGACGGGATATCTCGGTGCGGTTTCCGCCCAACTGCTTGGCGCGATAGAGGGCAGCGTCGGCAGCCGCAATGAGCGTGGCTCCGCTTAGCCCCTCGATGGGATGGCAGGCCACGCCGGCGCTTGCGGTGAGCGTGCATGCCGCGACCAGGGCGAGTTGCGAGATCGCATCTCGGACGCGGTCGGCGACCTGGACTGCCGGCTGGACTGCCGTCCTCGGGATCAGGATCGCGAACTCGTCGCCTCCGTAGCGGAAGGATAGATCCCGATCCCGGACGACCGAGCCAATTGCCTTGCCCACGGCCTTCAATACCCTGTCGCCAGCCAGATGTCCGTACCGATCGTTGTAGTCCTTGAAGCCGTCCAGGTCCACCATGATCAGGGCGCAGGGCTGCGCCGCGGGGTTGGCCACCAGGGCGCCGAGATGTTCGTCGAAGGCGCCGCGGTTGTGCAGGCCGGTGAGCGAGTCGGTCTCGGCGCGGTTCCGCACGGCACGGTAGATTTCCGCGTTCTGGATGGCGACGGATGCCTGACCGGCGAAGAGCCGCGCCAGTTCGAACTCGCCAGGACTGAAGTGCGCTTCGGCTCTGCCCATCCTTCCGACGTTGAGAGTGCCCGCGACCTCGCCGCGAACCAGGAGCGGGACGACGATGAGGCATTCGGGCTCTTCTGGAGTTCCAGGAATCGTGGCGACGCGGCGGTCGAGAAGGATGTCGTTGACGCACTGGGCCTCTCCATGCGCGATGACCCACCCGGTGACCCCGATGTCGAGCGGGAACGTCGTGCTCAGGATCAGCTTTGCGAAGCGATCGCGCGCGACCAGGGGTCTCACCACGCCCGCGCGGCGATCGACGCGGTAGATCGTGAGATTGTCATACGGAAGGACCTGCTTCAGCGAGTCGGCGATTAGGCCCAGCACACCCTCCGGATCCAGCGTCGAGAGCAGCAGCTCGCTGATCTCCAGGAGCTTGCGCTGGCTCGCCAGAGCGCGTTCTGCACTCACGGTCGCCAACCACCAGCGATCGCTCGCCCACCAGACCAGGCCGTACGTGAAGGCCAGCACCATGCCCGATTCGAAGAGCGGCCGTGGCCAGTTCACCACGCTGACGACACCTTTCATCCCGCCGTACAAGTAGGCGGCGGCCTCGCCGGCAATGCTCGCTGCCAGGGCGATGATGAACACGGCCGCAAGCTGCCGACCGCGGTGCTTGGGAAGGGTCAGCACCGCGCCCGCAATCGGCAGAATCGCGGCGTCGTCCAGGCCGTCGGGCAGCAGAGCGCCGGCCGCTATTCCCAGCAGCATCAGCACTCCCCCGGCGATGTCGAGGCCGTAACCCAGACTGCCTCGGCGAATCAGGATTGCCGCGGCCACCAACGTTGCGCCACACACAGCGGTGATGAGCAGGCGGCCGGTCAGGCGGTCACCGGGAGTGGCGACGAACTCCTCGAGGAGCAGGAGAACGGTAGCCAACGCGAAGGCAGTGGCGAGCAAGCCGAGCGTGCGCGCGTGGCCCGAATTCACCCCGACCACTACCCCCTTTAGGTTCTTCTCCACCTCCGGGTCATGCGGGCGGATCCGCAGAGCCCAACTCGTTCACTTGAGGGGCTCCGGAGTTCAAAGGCAACTAGCCCAGAAGTCCTATGCGAACTAGGACCTGCCTTCCCAGGGTTGGTCAGCCGGCGGAAGCGTCTGCCAGCCGTGACGCAGCCAGTGTCAGGCGGTGGGTCAGAAGGGCGTCGTCGTAGGGGGACCGGATCCTGTTCGGCTTGCCCTGGACCGCGTCGATGAAAGCCCGATCCTGATGCTGGTAGGGCGTGTCGAAGGTGGACGGCGGCTGGAAGACGGTCGTCTGCGAGCCGTACCGGATGACGAGCCGGTGCTCCAGGACCTCCAGCGTCAGGCCCAGCCCGTCGGACACTGTCTCGAGGCCGACCCCATGTGGGCCGTCCAGCAGGCAAGTGGTCTCGATCGATCCGATGGCGCCCGAGGCGAAGAGCAGAGATGTCTGAGTGACGTCGAGGATGTCGCTATCGGGGTAGGCCGGCCGAACGACCCGACGTCCGGCCGCCGCGATCGGCTCCATCTCGCCCGCGAGATAACGCGCCAGATCGAAGATGTGCGTCGCCTGCTCCACGATCTGGCCGCCCGACCGATCCTTGCGAGTCCACCAGCTCGCACCGGGCGTCTCGCCAAGCCAGGAACCCATGACCAGCTGCGGCGGGTGGGTCTGCAGCAGCTCACGGGCTCGATCGACGACCGCCAGATACCGCCATTGGTATCCGATGCAGGAGACGATGCCGGCCTGACGGATCCGCTCGGCGATTCGCTCGGGCGCAGCTTCGTCCAGCCCGAGCGGCTTCTCGACGAAGAGGCCGATGCCGCGGTCGACGGCGGCCAGCTCGGGCTCCCCGTGGCCGTCCGGCGTTACACAGATGAAGACCGCATCGAGGCCGGCCTCCTCGAACATGGATCGGTAGTCCGAATACGCGCGGGCGCCGGCCGACTCGGCCAGCCGGCCTGCCGACTCCAGACTGCGTGAGGCGACGGCAACAACGCGGACGTCGTCGAAGTCCGCCAGGGCGCGCAGGTGCACCGGGGCGATGGCCCCGGCTCCGATGAACCCAACGCGTGTGGCAATCACCACTCACCTCCGTGATGCCCCGGGCGCCGCATCCTACCTGCCTTGAGCCGATCGTCCCACACCGCTCGCGACGTGCGCCGTCAAGGTATATCAACGGTCTGTTGACGACCGTCAATTCGCAACGGTCGCACTCATAGCATCGGTGCTAGGATATGTCTTCGCCGCAATCTGCGGCGATGCTCCGCGTGGTCGTCCACCTTCTCGAAGGGCCGTGCGTCTGCACTCCTAGTTCGGGAAGTGTCGGGAGGTCATTCGTGACCACAGGAACGATCAAGAAGATCGTCGCGGATCGCGGATTCGGCTTCATCGCCGCAGAGGACGCGAAAGAGTACTTCTTCCATCGCGGCGGAGTCGATTCCTCGACCGACTTCGACAGTCTCGTCGGCGGCGAGCATGTCCAGTTCGAGATCGAAGCCAGCGTCAAGGGCCCGCGCGCCACGCAGGTGCGCGTTGTCTAGCGGGCAACGGAGCGACTCGTCCGGCGGACGGGTCGCTCACATTCGCTCGGCGGATGAACCGGGCCTGATCATCGGAGGCAGGCCTCGCACGGCGTTCCTCCGCTCTGTGTACCCAGGCATCTCCACCACTGATGCTCGGGTTCCGCAATCCTCTGCGACTCGCGATGCGCGATGGCGGCCCACCGGACGGGACTTCCGCTAGCCGCCGCCGACTCGTCCCTTGGGCCGGATTTGGAGACCTGAGAGAAGGCGACTATCGTGACTGTTTTGGAGCACGAATCGATGCCGAGAACGGCCTTCGCGTCTACATACGCCCCGCGCCGCTGCGGCATCGCCACGTTCACACACGATCTGGCGACGGCCGTAGGAGACCGCGAGATCGTCGCCCTCCACCCGCATGACGAATCCGGCACGTATCCACCGGAGGTCCGGCATCGCGTCCGTCGGGACGTCCTGGCCGACTACCGAATTGCGGCCGAAAGGCTCAATGCCGGAAGCGCGAGCGTCGTATCGATCCAGCACGAGTACGGGATCTGGGGCGGCCGCGACGGTGAGTACGTCCTGGACTTCGTCCGCGCTCTGCAGATACCGGTCGTCACTACGCTGCACACGATCCTTCGGCACCCCACGCCGCACCAGCGGTATGTCCTGGACCGGCTGATATGCCGGTCCGAAGCCAGCGTGGTGATGTCGAGGTCCGCGGCGGAGCTCCTCGCCAGGAACTACCGCGTCGATCCCGACCGGCTGGAAGTGATCCCCCACGGCGTGCCGGACCTGCCGCTCGTCCACCCCGACTCGGTCAAGGCGCGGCTCGGAATCCAGGGCGGGCCAGTGATCCTGAGCTTCGGGTTGCTCGGCCCCGGAAAGGGCCTTGAATCGGTCATCGCGGCAATGCCCGCGGTCCTGGCTGCCGTTCCGAGCGCCAGATACGTGATCGTCGGCGCGACCCATCCGGACCTCGTCTGCCGCGAAGGCGAGGCCTATCGGCACGGCCTCCAGAAGCGAGCCGCCGCACTGGGCGTCGCGGACCGAGTCCAGTTCGTGGACCGTTTCGTGGGCAAGGCCGAGCTCGGCGCCTGGCTGACAGCGGCCGACATCTTCGTGACGCCGTACCCCAACCTCGAGCAGGTGGTCTCCGGCACTCTCGCCTACGCGATGAGCGCCGGTCGCGCGGTGGTCTCGACGCCGTATACGTACGCAACCGAGCTCCTGGGGAATGGACGCGGAAAGCTCGTGGAGCCGGGCTCTCCGGACGCGCTCGCTCGGGCGTTCATCGAGCTCCTGAACGATGACGAGCAGCGGTTGACTCTGGGGCGGCGGGCCTACACGTACACTCGATCGATGGTCTGGTCTCAGGTGGGCGCCCGATACAGGCGTTTGTTCGAGCGCGTCGCCACCAGGGCAGTGCCGGCCGTCGACGACGCCAGCGCCGTCGGTGCCCTCCTTGTCTGAGCCATCGATTCTGCCGGCACCGCTGTATCCGGTCAGCCGGCATCATCTGGAGTTGTTGAGCGGCAAGCTCGGGGTCTGGCAGCATGCGAACCGGGAGCGCCCGGATCCGGCCTTTGGCTACTGCACGGACGACGTCTCGCGGGCGCTGAACGTGGACCTGCTCCACTCGCGAGAGCTGGGCTGGACCGCGGTCTCGACGAGCGTCCGGCGTCACCTGACATTCATCGAGGAGGCGGCGGCCGGGACCGGACGGCGGTTCCGCAACTTCCGTGCCGCCGACGGGACCTGGCTGGAGCTCGAGGGATCGGAAGACTGCCACGGGCGTGCGATGGCGAGCCTCGCCTTCACCATGAACCGCGCTCCTGATCCTCAGATTCGTGAAGCCGCACGCACCCTCTTCGTGCGAGCGCTGCCCGCGGCTCGGTCGCTGCGGGCCCTCCGTGCAAGCGCGTCCGCCCTGCTGGCCTGCGACGGTGCGATCGACGCCGGCGTGGGAGCCGGCGCGGAGGCAGCCTTCGGGCAATTCGGAGAGCGCCTCGCCGCCGCCTTCCGGGACGTTCCATTCGCGCCGGATTGGCGCTGGCCTGAGCCTACACTGACCTACGAGAACGGCCTGCTGCCGCGCGCCCTGATCGTCGCCGGACGGCGCCTCGGGGACGCCTCGATGACCCTCGGAGGCTGCCTCGTGCTGGACTGGCTGATCGAGGTACAGACGAGCCCAGGCGGCGTGTTCTCCCCGGTGGGCAACAAGGGATGGTGGTCCAGGGGGGGCGCCAGGAGCCACTTCGACCAGCAGCCGATCGAGGCCATGGCGCTGCTTCTTGCCGCAGAGACCGCTCTCACGGCAACCGGCGACGAGCGGTACCGCCGCGCCGCCGAGATGGCCTACGGCTGGTTCCTTGGCGCGAACGACGGCGCCGTGGCGGTCGCGATCCCGCTCACCGGCGCCTGCCACGACGGGCTCACCCCCACAGGCCTGAACCAGAACCAGGGAGCGGAATCGACGCTAGCCTGGCTGACGGCGCTCGAGCACATGCGTGCCTTGCGAGCTGCCGACGCGGTCGCCGCCGTGGCAGCCGCCCCCGCCTGGGCCGAAGGTTCGGCCACCGGCTCGCGCAGATGATCCCGTCCGACGGCCAGCGGCTCTTCCAGCGTCTGGCCGCCAATCCGATCATTCGGGCCGACGACCTGCCGTATCCCGCCAACGCCGTCTTCAACCCCGGAGCGGCTCGAGTGGACGGCGAGACGGTCCTGCTGCTGCGCGTCGAGGACCTGCGCGGCATCTCCCTTCTGCAAGTGGCGAGGAGTCGCGACGGCGCGACCGACTGGCGATTCGACGAGAAGCCGCTGCTCCAGCCGGTCGAGACGCACCCCGAGGAGATCTGGGGCTGCGAGGACCCCCGCCTGGTCTGGATGCCGGAGCGCAACGAGTGGTCGATCGCCTACACCGCGTATAGCGATCGCGGCCCGCTGGTGTCGCTGGCCATGACCCGCGACTTCCGCGAGGTCCGGCGGTTGGGGCCGGTCATGCCGCCCGAGGACAAGGACGCCGCGCTCTTCCCCGACCGCATCGACGGCCGCTGGGCCATGATCCACCGCCCTTCGCCGCTCCGTGGGGGAGCTCACATGTGGATCTCGTATTCTCCGGACCTGCGGCACTGGGGAGATCACACGCTGCTGATCGAGGCCCGCCAGGGCGCCTGGTGGGATGCCGACAAGATCGGCCTGGGACCGCCGCCGCTCGCAACCCCGGACGGCTGGCTCGTGATGTACCACGGAGCCCACGTCACGGCATCGGGGCCGATATACCGCGTCGGCTTGGCATTGCTGGACCTGGAGCGGCCGGAGGTGGTGCTGCACCGAAGCGACAACTGGGTCCTGGGTCCGCACGCCGACTACGAGAGGGTCGGTGACGTGAACAAGGTGGTCTTTCCGAATGGCTGGGTCGTCGACCACGAGACGGACAGCCTGTCCCTCTACTACGGGGCCGGCGATTCGGTCGTGGCGCTCGCCACCGCCCGCCTCTCAGAAGTTCTCGATCACGTGCGCCACGCACCCGTGCCACAGCATCGCCGCTACTCCGACTCGTCCGAGTAGGGCCGTCGCGTCCCGGGTGCAAGTCGCGGCCCGTCGCGGCCCGTGGCGCCCTCTCCGGTTGGCTCGGCGTGCGTGGTAGGCTCCCTCTCTGAGCAATTCGAAGGGAGCTGAGTGTCGTTACCGGTGCGGTCGGCCAGGGTGAGGGTGTCTCTGGGCGCGGCCCTGACGATATCGATATACGCGGCCGCCGTCGCGGCCTGCATGCCCGTCAACTCGATGTCATCGGGTGGTACGGTCCCTTCGACGACCACGGCATCCCGGTTCGTCGCCGAAGCCAGCCCATCTCGTCCGGCGGCCACGCCACCGGCCGTCGAAAGCACTGCCGCGGGGACACCGACCACGACGCCCGGGACCCCGACACCGACACCGACACCGACACCGACACCGACACCGACCCCGAAGCCCACACCCACTCGGCAGCCTACGCCGGTGCCATATCGCGAGTACCACGTCCCGATCCTGATGTACCACAGGATCGTTCCGCTCTCGGAGGCCGGGCAGGAGGCAAACGGCCTCCTCATCCCGCCCGAGATCTTCACAGCCCAGCTCCAAGCCTTGTTTGATGCAGGCTGGCGGACGATCACCCTGGGCGGGCTCGCGCAGGACATGCAAGATGGGACGCCACCGCCTGCGCGGATCTTCGTCATCACCATCGACGACGGCTGGTGGGATGGCTACAGGTACGCCTTCCCGATCATGCGCCAGTTCGGCTTCGTGGCCACCTACTTCGTGATATCGAGTCGCATAGGCCAGAAGGACAGCCTCTTCCCCAGCGATCTTCAGGATCTGGTGGCCGCGGGGAACGAGATCGGCAACCACACCGAGAACCACGTCTCGCTGCAGACGGTGAACCTGGCGAGGGCCAAGGCCGAGGTCGACGACGCGTCGAACAAGATCGCCGAGGTGACCGGCGTCCGGCCCGTGTCACTCTCCTATCCAATGGGGGGGATCAACCAGGTCGCCCTTCTGGCCGCAAGTGAGTGCCCGGACCTCAAGATCGCGGTCACCGAAAGCAAGGGCGTGACCGAGAGCTGGCTCAACCGCTTCAACTCGCCGCGAGTGAGAGTCAACCCCACTACCAAACCGGACCGGCTCGTCGCGGATCTGACAGGCTGGCTCGGCCTGAAGTAGCTCCGGCGCCGCGCTCCCGGGCCACGCTTTCCTCGGTGCCAGGCTTGGCGGCTCTCTCGTCGTAGATCGACTCATGACGGCTGCGGCCGCATGGTTCCTCCGGCGCGGCTTCATGAGTCCTTCACAACCGGCCGTCAGGCTCACGACAAGGTTGGCCGTGCGCCTCCAGCCGACTGCCTCGATGGGACCAAGAGCGCATACGCAAGGAGTGCGAGAGATGAGACACAGAGGTGCCTTCGGCTTCCTCGGGGCGCTGCTGACCATTGGTGTCGTCGGAACCCTGATGGCCCTGTCCTATGGCGCCGGCGCCGCTTCCTCGGGTGCGGCGGTGACCGCTTCTGGTGGCCGGCACTTCTTCGGCTTCCTGTTTGTCCTGTTGATCGTCGTGATGATCTTCGGCATCGTCGGGGCGAGCCATCGCGGCCACAGACGTGGCTCCTGGGAACACCCCGGATCCGTCGGGCCGGGCGAATGGCATGGGCATGGGGGCTGGCGCAACGACGAGTGGGCCGAGACAAGAAAGGCCGCGCTGAACGAGTGGCACCGAACCGCGCACGCCGGGCAGGGTCCCGTCCCGGGCGACACCTCCGGCGACGCGGCGAGTGGGCCCAGGCGCGGACCGCAGCCATGACCGGCCTCAGGGCCCTGGCGGACCGGTCGGCTGAGTCCGGCTTCATGGCCCGCGCGTTCGCCGTCTTCTTCGCCCTGCACGGGGTCGTCCACGTCATCGGCTTCATGGTGCCGTGGAAATTGGGAGGTCCAAGAAGCGTCGAGTACTCGACGAGCCTCTTCAACCGATCGCTCGAGGTCGGCGACGTCGGGGTCAAGCTCGTAGGGTTGATCTGGCTGGCCACCGCACTCGCCTTCCTGGCCGTGGCCGTTCTGCTATGGCGCCGCCACGCCTGGGCCCTGCGGCTCACCATCGCACTGCTGGCCGTATCGCTGGGGCTCTGCATCGCCGGCTTGCCGGGCTCGATCATGGGTCTTGCGATCGACGTCGCCCTTCTTGCGATCCTGGCGGTGGCGCCGGAGAAGCTCGTGCCACGGCCGAGCACCGCGGGCAGGCCGGGCGAACGGTGACCGCCCTTCGCCGAGGGGCGTGCCTGCGCGCCCGTCGGCGCCCCGGCCATCGACCTAGGATGAGCGGACCGTGAAGACCATCCTCGTCGTGGACGACGAACTCAGGATCGTGGAGCTTGCTCGCGACTACCTCGAGCACGCGGGCTTTGCCGTGATAGCGGCTGCCGACGGCCCATCCGCACTGATGATGGCCCGCACCCGCAAGCCCGACGTGATGGTCCTGGATCTCGGCCTGCCGGGGATGGACGGCCTGGACGTGGCTCGGACTCTCCGGCGCGAGTCGTCTGTGCCGATCCTGATGCTGACTGCGCGCGACGACGAGCTGGATCGCGTCCTGGGTCTGGAGATCGGCGCCGACGATTACGTGACCAAGCCCTTCAGCCCGCGCGAGCTGGTGGCCAGGATTAGGGCGATCCTGCGCCGGATCGACCGCCAGACTGAGCCGGGCGATCGGATCCAGGCCGCCGGCGTGTCGATCGACCTCTCTCGAATGCGCGTGGAGATCGAGGGTCGAACGGTCGACCTGACGCCGACCGAATTCCAGCTTCTCGCCACCCTGGCACGCCAGCCCGGTCGCATCTTCACCCGATCGCAACTCCTGGACGCCATCCACGGCATCGCCTTCGAGTCGTACGAGCGAGCGATCGACGCCCACGTCAAGAACCTCCGCCGCAAGCTGGAGCCGGATCCGGGTCGACCGCGGTATGTGCTGACCGTGTACGGCGTGGGCTACCGTTTTGCCGAGGAACCGGCATGACCGCGCCCGAGGAGATACCCGGGCTCGGGTCGGGACGCGGGCCCGGTCGCCGGCACAGCCGCGACCACAGCCACGGCTACGGCCACGGCCACTATCGCCGGTTACGGTCGTCCGGCCGGCGGCCCCCATGGTGGCCCGCCGAAGAGCCGTGGCCCCCGGTTGGGGAGATGGCGTGGGGGAGGACCCGTCGCCGCTTCTTCGCCCGCGTGATGGTCGTGGTCGCGGTCCTCTTCGTCCTGACCGTCATCGTCCCGGTGGCATTGCTGTGGCAGCTGCTGGCGGCCGCCGGTTTCCAGTCGCCGGGGAAGGTGATCGTGGGCGGGACGATGGCGGTCATCGTCCTCGGGGTTCTTGCCATCGCGGCGGGCGGCGCCCGCCGGATTGCGGTGCCCTTCGGCAACCTGATCGAGGCGGCCGGACGCGTCGAGTCCGGCGACTACTCGGTTCGAATCGAGGAGCCGCGCCACGGTCCGTACGAACTGCGCTCCCTGGCACGGGCCTTCAACGACATGACGGCCCGGCTCGAAGCCGACGAGATGCAGCGCCAGACTCTTCTCGCGGACGTCAGCCACGAGCTTCGCACGCCGCTGGCCGTTCTCCAGGGTGAGGTTGAGGCCATGATCGACGGCGTCCATCCAGCCGACGAAGCTCATCTTGCGGCGGCCCGGGAGACCATCGGCATCCTCGGCCAGCTGGTCGAAGACCTCCGGACGCTCTCCCTCGCCGAGGCCGGGACGCTGGCACTCCATCGCGAGCCGACCGACCTGGCGGTGCTGGCCCAGGACTCCTGCGCCGCATTCGAAGGGTTGGCCCGCTCCGCCGGCGTGACGCTCATGGTCGAGATGGCGGACGAGCTACCGCTTGTCGAGGTCGATCCGCTGCGGATCCGCCAGGTCCTTGGGAACCTGATCGCCAACGCCCTTCGCTACGCGCCGGCCGGAACCACGGTCCGAGTCGTCGGGGAGCGGAATAGCCGCCCGGCCGGCGAGCGGGTTCTGGTATCCGTCATCGATGCCGGGCCTGGAATCGCGCCGGAGCTGCTGCCGCACCTGTTCGAGCGCTTCACCAAGACGTCCGATTCGCGCGGCTCGGGTCTGGGCCTGGCCATCGCGCGCCGGCTCGTCGAGGCGCATGGAGGGTCAATCTGGGCCGAGACGCCGGCCGGTGGAGTGGATCCTGGCGCGGCCGGGGCGACGGGCGACGCAGGGTCGGCAGGCGAACCGGTCGGCCGTGGCACCGCGGTGCGCTTCGAGCTGCCGGCCGATCAGGTCACCGGACCCGGCTGACGGTCACGGTGCCACGCTTTCCTCGGTGCGAAGCTTGGCGGCCGCCTCGTCGTAGATCGACTCGATCGAGTTGACCATGAGCTCGATGCAGAAGCGCTCGTGGACCAGATCGTGACCACGGCGGGCGATCATATCCGCGTAGGGATGGTTCGTCAGGAGCTTGATGAGCGCCGCCGCCAGGGCGTCGCAATCGTTCGGCGGCACGAGCAGGCCGGTCACCCCGTCCTCGATCATCTCCGGGATCCCGCCCACGTTCGAGGCGACCACGGGCCGGCTGAGAGCCATCGCCTCCAGGACGCTGAGACCCTGCGCCTCTCGGTATGACGGCAGAACCGCCACGTCCAGGGCGGCCGTGACGGCCGGGACATCCTCGCGGCGGCCGGTGAAGACGACGCGCTCGTTCACGCCCAACGACGCCGCCTCGGCCTCCAGGGAGTCGCGTTCCGAGCCCTCGCCGACGATGAGCAGCCAGGCGTTGGGAACGGCGGCAAGAACCTCCGGCCAGGCATCGACCAGGGTGCGGTGGCCTTTCTCGGCCTCCAGCCGCGCCACCACTCCAACGATGGGCGCATCCTCAGGAATGCCGTACTCGTCGTGAAGCGTGCAACAGGGCTGCTGGTGGTTGTAGCGCTGGAGGTCGACGCCGTTGTAGATCAGGCTGACGGGAGCGCCGACGCGGCCCTCTTCACGGACCTTCTCTTCGATGGCCCGCGACACCACGATCAGCCGGTCCATCAGCGGAGTGAGCTGGCGGATCGTCTGCCGATCGTCGACGCAGCGGATCCGGCTCGAGTGCACAGTCGAGATGACCGCCGGACGCTTGCAGCCCTTCTCGCCGAGGACCAGGGCGGCGCGAGTCCCAACCACCTCTGCCCGGTACATGTGGTTGTGGATGATCTCCGGGGCGAACGAAGCCATCGAGTCGGCCAGATCCCGAACCGCCTGCCGGTCGTCCGGCTCGTCGATGACCGTTACGTCGATGCCGGCTCGCTGAAGTCGCCGGACGCTGCTGCCGTGCGAGAGCGAGACAACCCTGACTTCGTAGCACTCCGGGTTGAGGCGGGTCACGAGCGAGTAGACATGCTCCTGTGCCCCGCCGTTGGTGCCCGTCGCCATCACTTCCAGGACCCGCACTCGACCGCCGTCGATCGGCTCGCGGGCGACGTTGTCGAGGCAGGGCTCGAGGATCTCGTGCTCCGCGCCCATCGCTATCGAACCTCCGCGGGGGCCGTGCGCTGGACGAGCAGGCGGTCGATCGGCTCGTCGACCGCGCCCCATTCGTATTTGTAGGATTCGTTGCCGCGCATGAAGTCGACGCGGGATCGGCCCTGCTCGATGGCTCTCTGGATGTACAGCGCGACCATGACCACTCCGGGGGAAAGCTCTCTGGCGTCGGGCTCGACGCCGGCGTTGTAGTAGTAGACGGCTCGACCGTCATCGAACGTTACCCCGGCCGCGATACGACGGCCGTCGACCGTCAGGAAGCTGAGGTCAACGAGGCCGGACTGAGTGCATTCCTCGAACAGCCGGGCGAAGAAACGGCGGCTGGCGGCGCCGCCCTCGGTCGACGGGAAGAGACCCTCCGCGCCCCAGCGCTTCTGGTGCAGCTCCACGAAGGCATCGAGATCGCGCAGAGCATCCGGCGAACGCTCGAGCCGGACCTCTCCGGCGGCCTCGGCCCGGCGGATCTTGCGCCGTATCTCGTGGCGCTCCTTCTTGTCCAGCGTGCCGAGGTAAGTCTCGAAGTCGGCGCCCTCGGACAGCGTGAGAACAGGGCAGACATCTTCCTGTTCCCGAGTTACGAACCAGCAGCTCTTGGGGGCGGCCCACTCGAACGAAGCGGTCAGGGCGTCGGCGGCCGGGTCGCCGGAGCGAAGGCGCCGTAGATCGACCACGTCCCAGCGCGACGGCTCCTCGGCGGCGAGCGCCTCCACCACGGCCTCGCAGACCGCCGCCAGATCGACCGGCGCGGCCAGGACCGTGGCGTAGTCGGCGTGATACGAAGCCCCGAAGAAGACGGCGGTCGCCGAAGCGGGCACGGGCCGAAGCGCCGGCCCGGCCTGATGGCGGATCGTGGTTCGCGCCGCCACGTCCCCCGGCTCGAGCTCGTGGCGATGCATCAGCGGCACGATCCCTGCGATCGCCTCGGGCGCGGCCTCGTCCACCACCACGAACGTCTGGTCGTGGGCAGTGGCTCCGTAGGCATCCCACCAGGCCCGCTGGACGCAGTGGCGCGAGAAGGGAGTGGCATGGGATGTCACGTCGACGAGCGCGTCCCACGTTCCGGCCGGGATCGAATCGAAGGCGCGTCGGGCGGCAACGAGGTGGCGCGGGGCGGACGTGGCTCCGGTCCCCGCCTCGGCCCGAGCGGATCCTGCTGTCATCTCGTCGAACCGTCCGGACAGGCAGGCCCGCCATCGGGAAGGGAACGGCTGGTCACCTGGCGAGAATAGCACCGCCCCGGCCGAGCACCCTGAAGCGGCCGTGTGGCGTCCCGCCGCGGCGATCGTGCGGCGTCGCGCCGCGGCGATCCGTGCCCTCCCTTGGAGCTCAGCGGCCGAGGATCCGCCTGGCTTCCTCATACTCGGCCTGCGTGATCTCGCCGCGGGCAAAGCGCTCTCGGAGGAGCCTGGCCGAGTCGTCGCCCCGGCCGACGCCGGCGAGCCGGATGCCGATCGCGACGATCGACGCCCCGACCGCGACCAGAGCCGCCATCCACAGCAACCAGACGAGGAGGATGCCCCCGACACTCGACCCCATGTCTACGTTCATTTCGAACCCCCTGGCCAGCGGCACGGAACGGGCGCCCCGTTGGGCCCAGCGTGCGTTCGGCACTCGGGTGTGTCAAGGCGGGATCCGTCTTCGCGTCGACCCGAGAGCGGCCTCAGGGAAGCCGCTCAAGCAGCACGACCGGGATCCGGCGGCTGGTCCGCGCCTGGTACTCGTTGAAGCCCGGGTACGTCGCCGCATGTTGGGCGTAGAGCCGGTCGCGCTCGGCGTCTTCGGCCACGATGGCACGAGCCTGGAACTTCTCGGGGCCCAACTCCACCGTCACGATCGGATTCGCCACGAGATTCAGATACCAGGCGGGATGGGTCGGTGCGCCGCCTTTGGAGGCAACGACGACGTAGCGGTGGCCGTCGCGCGTGTAGGCCAGCGGCACCAGCCGCGGCAGACCGGACTTGGCTCCGGTCGTCGTCAGGAGGAGCACGTTCCGGCCGGCAAAGGGGCCGCTCGAGACCCGGCCGCCGTTGGTACGGAGCTCCTCTATGAGCGCCGCGGTCCACGCGGCATAGTCTGCTCGCCGGTCTGGCCCGGACATCAGTGCCTCCGATCGATTCGCGCCGGCCGTCCCGGCATGATTGACATGCTAACTACCCGGGCGGCTCGGCCCCTCCGGCGCGGTGACCGATTATGTTCCACGGACCAAAGCGCCGGTGAACGGCAGGCTTGGACTACGAATGCGCCGCCGCGGCCGTTGCCTGACCGTTGCCGGGCGAGCGCTCCCGCAGGGCCTCGATCAGGACGACCGCAAGGCAGGCGAAGAACGCCAGGGGGACCGACGCCGCCGTGACCCACGAGCTCGAACCTTCGTCGCCGAGAAGCGGTATCCAACCCGCAAGCGGGAACACGAGGGCCCAGGAGCGGCCCCGCGCAACGAGCCAGGCAGTGGGCAGCAGGAGCAGGACGGCGTAGTGGTCGCGGAGAGGCGAGCTGAGCAGCTGACTGACCAGGATCGTGACCTGCAGGCTCGCCTCCGACGAGGTCAGGCGCCAGGCAGCGAAAAGCGCGGCCAGGGCCAGCGCCACCGAGCCCAGCTGAACGGCCGAGGCCACAAGGTCCGAAGCACCGGCCTGATGAGCGATGGCGCCCGGAGCGAAGTTGTGTGGCGTCGTGAGTGTTCCACTGAGACTCCTGACCAGGTCCGCATACGTCGTCCAGGCCGAGATGCCGGTGACCAGAGTCGCCGCCGCGGCCACCGCCACGCCCGAGACGATGGCTACCGCCGCCGCCCGATACCGGCGCGTGGCGATCGCCCAGACCGCCAGCAGCCCAGGCTGCACCTTGATCAACGCCCCGCCGGCCGCCGCCACTCCCACGGCCGACGGCCGGTCCATCCAGCGCCACGCGGCGGCGAACCCCAGGAAGAGGATCGGCTCGACCTGGCCCAGCTTGACGGCGTAGAGGAGCGGCCAGTCGACGGCGGCAACGACCAGCACCAGCCAACGCACATCCCGGCGGACCGGCAGCAGTGCAACCCCCGCCAGGAAGCACGCGGCCATGGCCAGGCACCACAGGACGGCAGCGGCATCGTCGAATACCAGCCACGGGACCAGCGCCACGGCGAAGGCCGGCGGGTACGTATAGGTCCCCGGACACGTCCCTACCCCGATCGAGAAGACGTTGTCGTAGATCGGTTGACCGTTCACCAGGTGCCGGGCCGCGCCCTCGTAGCACGTGTAGTCGTAGCCGAGGGTCTTGCCGGCGGACGCGAGTACGAGCCCGACCATGACGGCAAAGAGGACGAGGGCTCCCACGGGGACGAGTACGTCGCCAGGCCGCCGGCCGCGCAAGGCCCGCGAATCGGCCCCGATCATTGCCGGGACGCCCCCTTCCCAGGCCCGGCCGGTGGCCGTCCAGGCTCGATGCGGGCCGGTTGACCGACACCCTCTGAACCCTCGGTCGACTGCTTCGTCACTCGCTTGAGGTCCCGATGCGCGAACCGGATCCGGACGAGGTCCCATGCGACCCTGAGCGCCAGCCTGGGCCGGGTATGCATACGAGAGCCTCGCCTGTCCGCCCAGGCGATCGGAACGATCGCAATCCGATAGCCTCGCCGCCGGGCCAGGTAGATCAAGTCCACGTCGAACGCGATGCTGGTGATCCGCAATCGGCTGAAGAGGTCCCGGGCGGCGGCCCGACGGAATCCCTTGAACCCGCACTGGGTGTCCTTCACCGGACCCGTGGCCCAGAGCTGTGCCGCGAACCGGAAGAGCCGTCCGACCAGGCGCCGAAAGCGCGGCTGGGTGACGCGCATGTCCGAGCCGTCGGGCTGGATGCGGCTGCCCAGGGCAACGTCGGCTGTCTCGAGCGCCCTGACCAGCTTGACCAGCTGATCGGGCGGCGTGGCCATGTCGGCGTCCGCAAAGACGAGGGCATCACCCTCGGCGGCGAGCATCCCCGCTCGGACCGCGGAGCCCTTTCCGCCGTGCGGGAGGGTCAGGAGCCCCAACCACGGGCAGTCGCGGCGAGACGAGGCCGTCTTGTCGGCCGCGAACTCGGGCCTGGCCCGCACGAGCGCGGCGGTCCCGTCCGCACTGCCGTCGTCCACGACCAGCACGCTGACGAGCTCAGGCAGGTCCCCGGGTGGCGCCGAACATAGATACGCGAACAACTCGTCCAGGGCCGGCCCAAGGCGGGCCTCCTCGTTGTAGGCGGGCAGAACGATCCCGAGGCTGGAAAGCATGATCGGGAGTGTACGGGCCCGTCTCTCGATCCGCACCGCCCGCGACGGCATCGCCCGCGACGGCACCACTCCCGAGCCGTCGCTCCGGTCGGCCGGCGAGGATAGGTCGTTCGTACCGGCTGGAGGCAGTCCCGGCCGGTGCTACGCTGCACCGCCGTGCGGATACCCTTCGCTCTGTTTGCGTTTGCCCTTCTCATCAGGGCGCTGCTTTTCGGATTGCATCCGGACGCGGCCTACCCAGACTCGTACTACTACGTGGACGTCGCTCGAGCGTTGCAGGCCGGCCACGGCTTCAACGTCGACTTCATCTACTCGTTCCTGGACGTGGGCGGCAGGATTCCGCCCAATCCAACCCTGCCGATCCCGAGCAACGGCTTCTGGATGCCCCTGGCCTCGCTCGTCCAGGTGCCGGCGCTGTGGTTGCTGGGACCCACCACCCTGGCATCCGCGCTGCCGTTCATTCTGATCGGCTCCCTCGCCGCGCCGCTCACCTGGCTTGTCGCGCGCGAAATCGGCTGCCGGCCGGCGGTCTCTCTGGCGGCGGGAATCGCCGTGGCCTGCCCGGCGGCTGCGGCCATCTACGCCAGCCAGCCCGACAACTTCTCCCTCTACCAGCCTATCGGCCTGGCGGTTCTGTGGCTCGCGGCGCGAGGACTGAAGGGCCACGGGGGATCCTTTGCCCTGGCCGGGTTGATGGCGGGGCTGGCCTCCCTCTCGCGAAACGACGGCCTGCTGTTGGGCGCGGTCGTCGGCCTGGCTTTCTCTTGGGATCGATGGCGAGCCTGGCGCTCACGGGGCGCCCGAGTGCCCGCGATCCCGTGGCGGTATGCCTTCGCCTGTCTGGGCCTATTCGTACTCGTCATGGCGCCCTGGTATCTCCGCCAGCTGGCCGTCTTTGGCGGTCTCTCGCCGTCGTCCGGCTCCGGCCGGGTCCTCTTCATCAGCCACTACGACGACATCGAGAGAGTCACGGGCGACGTCTCCCTGCCCGCCTACCTGGGCCAGGGCCTGGTTCCGCTGCTGGCCAGTAGGCTCGCCGGTCTGGTTGCCGCGATCGGTATCTTCGCCGTGCTGGCCTGTTCGCTGGCTCTCGCGCCGTTCGTGCTCGTGGGCGCCTGGGCTCGCCGACGTTCGGTCGACTTCGGGCCGTACTTCGTATATGCCGGCCTTCTGTTCGCCGTCTCGATCCTGCTCTTCCCGGTCTTCATCGTCCACGGCACATTCCTGCATTCGGCCGTGGCTCTTGTGCCGTACACCTGCATCGCGGGCTTCGAGGGCCTGGCCATCGTGGTTGCCTGGGTCGCCCGGCATCGCCACAACTGGCAGGAGGAGCGGGCAACGCCTCTCTTCATCGGAACTGCGGCAGGGCTGATGATCCTGTCGACGGCTGTGTACGCCTCCATGACGTTCCCCTCCTGGAACACGGAGCGCGACCAGACGATCGCCGCCGGCCGGGCCCTCGACGCCGCCGGCGCGCCGCCCTCCGACCTGGTGATGAGCGCCGATCCGGCCGGGTACAAGTACTTCACCGGCCGTGGGGGAGTGGTCACGCCAAACGACTCGCTGGACGTGACCCGCGAGGTGGCCGCCGACTACGGCATCCGCTGGCTCGTGCTCGAGCGGGCCCACATCGTCGAGCCTCTCGCGCCGGTCATCGAGTCGACGGTGCGACCGAGCTGGCTTGGCCCGCCGATCTTCGTGATCCCATACACGGGACCCCCGACGGGCGACCCGGCCGCCAGCGGCGCGCCGGCCCTGGCGATATATCCGGTCTGCATCACCCCCGCCGACACGCGATGCGGCGGGGCCGCATCCGCGTCGCCGGTCGCCGGCGGCTCGGAGATCGGGTACGTCCCGTGAGTCGACGCGAAGCCTGGCTGAGCGCCGGTGCCGTCTTCGCCCTGGCCTTTGTCGTTCGGGCCGTTGCTGCGGCCGCGGTCGGCTTCCCCGTTCCAGAGGACACGGCCTACTACGCCGGCGTGGCCCGCAACGTCGTGGAGGGTCGAGGCCTCATCAGCGACGCCCTGTGGAGCTACCAGACCCAACCGCTGACCGTGCCGCGGGCAGCCTTCGAGGTCTGGATGCCCCTGCCGTCTCTCCTCGCGGCTCTGCCGATGGCGGTGGCGGGCACGGCCAACTGGTTCCGGGCCGCGCAGGTCGTTTCGGTCATGGCCGGCTCGACCGTAGCAGTGCTGGCGTGGCGCCTCGGCGCTGACGCCGCGGCGGAGATGCGACTGCCGGTGGGCCGAGCCCGGACCCTGGGCATGGGCACGGGCGCAGTGGCAAGCCTGCTGGGCCCGCTGGTCATGTACGGTGCCCTACCGGACTCCACCGCCCTCTTCGCCGTCCTTGCCCTGTCGGCCTGCCTGCTCATGACCCGCATCGCGTCTCGGTGCGGGTCGGGAGAGAAGGCCATCCCGAATCGCCAGCTGGTTGCGCTCGGGGTCCTTCTGGGCGTTGCCGCGCTGACCCGAAGCGAGGCGATCTGGCTCGGGTTGGCCTGGCTCGCGATCGTGTGGCGAGGACTTCCGAGCCGGGCGGGCGATGATTCGCCCGCGGCAGCAACGGCCGAGCGACACGGCATCCAACTCCCGACCCACCGCTTCGAGCGACTCCGCCTGGCTCTCGTGCCCGCCTTCGTGGCCGCGCTGATGTTCCTCCCGTGGGCGATTCGAAACTGGCTCACGTTCGGCAGTCCCCTGCCTGGTCAGACGGTGAAGAACGCCCTCTACATCAGCAACTTCGACGTCTTCGCCTACCGGGACCAGCCCTCACTGGCCGGATACCTCGCTCAGGGGCCAGCCGCGCTCATTGAAATGCATGCCGCCGGGTTCGGCCACAACCTGCTCGACGTCCTGATCATTCCCGCTTTCCCCCTCGGACTCATTGGGCTGCTCGTGCTCCCGCGAGTCTGGCGCTTGACCTCCCTGCGGCCCCTCGTCCTGGCCGCCGTCCTCACGTTTGCGGTCACGAGTCTGATATTCCCGGTCGCCACACAATCGGGCACCTTCCTGCACGCGGCCGGTGCGGTCCTGGTGCTGCTGATCGTGGCTTGTCTGGCCGCGCTGGACGCCCTGATCGCGTGGGTCGGGCGGCAGCGGCATTGGACCCGGCCCGTAGCCTGGCTCGGACCGGCCTTTGCGATCGCGGCCATAGTCCCCCTGACCGTGGTTTCGGTCTCTGCCATATCGCGCCAGGCGGACGACGTTCGAGCCCGATATGAAGCGCTTCCCGCAGCCATGGCGCGCGCCGGAGTGCCTCTGGGAGACGGACCTGTCATCACCGACTTCCCGATATGGCTGGCCGAGTCGGCTCGTATTCCGACTCTCGCGCTGCCGGACGAACCTCCAGACGCCGTCCTGGACCTTGCCCACCATTTCGGGGCGAAGCTTCTTGTCGTCCAGGTCGACGGTGTCAGGCAGTGGCCGGGCATTCTGAATGGGGACGCTTCCGGGGCTGGATGCTTCAAAGAGGTGCCACTGACCGATATCTCCGGTGGCGGGCTCGACGAAGGGTCGCCCCTAGTAGATACGCGCGTATTCCGGATCGACTGTCCATGAGAGACGCCCCGTATACTCCAAGCGGTATGGACGCTGCAAGAGGCGCCGCAGAATCTCGCGACTCGCGCTTCGACGAACTGTACGCCGAGGCGAAGTCCGCGCTGGGCTACGGGGCCAACAACCTCCGCTCTGTGACCGAGAGATATCGCGAGGCCTACCGCGACACTCTGGGTCGCTGGCACCATCTCCGGGACGAGCTCGAGGCGACCGACCGCGCCCCCACGGCCTCGACGGAAGACGGCGATCCGGCCGCGGCCGCCGAAGCGGGCGCTGAAGACGCTCGCCAGAAGGCACTCCGTGCCGAGGTCGAACGCCTCACGGGCGACCTCGGCCGGCACCAGCAGGAGCTGTCCAAGCTCGAGCTCTCGGTCCGAAGCATTGAGAACTCCTGGCTCTTCCTCGAACGCGGTGACGCCAGTCTCGTGGCCGAGGTCGCCGACGCGGGCCTCGCCACCGATTTCCAGATGCGGATCGTCCAGGCGCAGGAAGCCGAGAGGTCGCGGCTCGCGCAGGAGGTCCACGATGGGCCTGCTCAGGCGCTGTCAAACGCGATCTTCCAGGTCGAGTACATCGAGCGCGTCCTCAACGAGGACGTTCGTGTTGCCGGATCGGAGCTGCGCTTCCTTCGCGAGCTGCTGCGCCGCGAGCTGGGAGAGGTCCGGACCTTCATAAGCCAACTTCGCCCCCCGCTTCTCGACGAGCTCGGCCTGGACGGTTCGATCATGGATGCGGTCGAGAGCATGGCTGCGCTCACCGGGGCCACGGTTGAGACCGAGTTGCGCGCACCCGGGGACGACCTGACCCCAACCCAGCAGACCGCCGTCCTGCGCATAGTTCAGGAAGCGCTGCAGAACGTGCGCAAGCACGCCGCCTCGAACCACACAGTCGTGTCGACACGAATCGTGTCGGGAGACTGGGTCCTGGAGGTTTCCGACGACGGCCGCGGCTTCGACGTGAACGCTGTGGCGGCAAGAGGTCGGCGCAACTTCGGCCTCCAATTCATGCGGGAACGAGCCGATCTCATCGGTGCCCAATTCGAGGTTCGATCACGGCAGGGCGGCGGGACGGTCGTCTGGCTGTCGATTCCAGTGGGAGAGGAGAGCAAATGAGTTCCAGGGACTACTCCGGGCCGGACAGGCACCGGCCGGGGTCAGAAGAGCACGCCGCTGAGAGGACCACGATTCTCCTGGTCGATGACCACACCCTCTTTCGGGTCGGGGTGCGCCAGATCCTGGAGCGCGAGCCCGGGTTCGACATCGTCGGCGAGGCCGACGACACGCGGAGCGCGTTCGACCTGGCGGTCCAGCTGTCGCCGGACATCATCCTCATGGACCTCTCGCTGCCGGCGCCGGGCGGGATCGAGACGACTCAGCGGATCAAGCGCGAGCTGCCGTCGGCCGGGATCATCGTCCTGGCCGTAAACGAGGACGAGGACGCTCTCTTCGACGCCATCAAAGCCGGTGCGGCCGCATTCATCCTCAAGGACGTGGCGCCCGACGATCTGGTCGCGATAATCCTTCGGGTCGCGAGCGGTGAGTACCTGATCAACGACAAGGTGTTCTCCAAGCCGGCCGTCGCGAGCCGCGTCCTCAAGGAGTTCCGCGAGCTGGCAATCTACGGTCAGGAAGCGGCACCGATATTCGCGCCACTCTCGCCTCGAGAAGTCGAGATCCTGGACAACATCGCCCAGGGCATGACAAACAAGCAGGTGGCCTACGCCCTGTCCATCAGCGAACAAACCGTCAAGAACCACATGTCCAGCATCCTGCGCAAGCTCAGCGTGAACGACCGAACCCAGGCCGTCGTTTACGCCATGCGTCAGGGCTGGATCCGGATGCCCGAGGACTGAGCCGCCCGTGGCTATCGAACCACCGCCGCTCCCATTTCTCGACCTTGCGGAGCGGGCCAGGCGCGAAGTCGATCTCCTGACCCGGGAGATCGGCGAGTTGGAGCTGCTCGTTCAGCAGGCCCGCACGGAGGCAAGCCGTCACGAGCAGAAGCGCTCCCAGGCTGCCGACAAGTTCAAGCCTGCGGCCAAGGGATCCACGGCCGAATCGGAGAGCCAGTTCGAGCAGCTCCTGGCGCTGACCAAGCGCTCCGCGATCATGGACTCCCAGATCGACATCCTGGAAGGCAAGCTCAAGATCCTGACCCGCTTCCGGGAGAGCCTGCGCCGCTACAGTGCCGAACTGGACAGAGCATCGATGGGCGGGGCGATTCCCCAGCACACGGCGGGCAAGCTGGACTCCAGCACGCCGCTCCCACCGGCAGTCTCGCGCCTCGTCCTGGCGGCCCAGGAAGACCTGCGCCGAGAGATCGCGCGGGCGATGCACGACGGCCCGGCCCAGAGCCTCACCAACATCGTCCTTCAGGCCCAGATCGTGGAGCGACTGCTGGATCGCGATCCTGGCGCAGCCAAGACGGAGATAGGCCAGCTGGTGGCGATGGTCCAGCACACGCTCGACGCCACGAAGACGTTCATCTTCGACGTGCGGCCCATGGTCCTGGACGACCTCGGCCTCGTGCCCACACTGAGGCGAGTGGCGCGGGATCGCGGACGGCGGTCGCAAACCCCGATCGAATTCGAGTCATATGGCGCAGACCGCCGCCTGCCCATGGACATCGAGAGCGCCCTCTTCCGCATCATCGACGAAGCGGTTACCGGCTTCCTGTCGTGTCATCCGGATCGGGTGACGATCCGATTCGAATGGGCGGAGAACCCCGAGGCCCGCATCTCCGCGAGACGAGAGGGAGTCGAGGAACCCGACGATCTCGAGTTCGACACGCCGTCGCCATCGGACAAGCGCGGCAGACAGATAGAGCGGGACATTCCTGAGGCGCTCAAGGCCATGATCGATGAGACACGCGCCGCCAAAGTCTCACGTGCCGCCCGAGTCAATCAGCCGATGGCCCTGCCATCCAATACCTGGCGCGAGATCCAGCAGCGCGCGGCCACGATCGGCGTCACGGCCGAGCTCCTGGACGAAGGCCGGGAGGTCCTCCTGGTTCTGGCCGCGAGTTGACCGGAAGCCCTTCGGCCGCGGCTCCGAGGGCCTGGTCTGAGTCCACCCGAGGCCATCTCGGACGCCGTCGCCCGGCCGGTCGAACCTCATCCGGACGGGCTCGGCATCAGTCCGGTCAGGGCCTGATCGAGTACGGCCTCATCCTCGTCTTGATGGCCGTAGTCTGCGTAGTTTCGCTGCTCTTCTTCGGGGACCAGCTCTCATCCCTGCTGAATCTGGTCACCTCGGCGGTGTGATCGCGAGGCGGCAGGGCACCCGACCCGCCCGCAGTCGCCGCGATCCGTTGACAGCGCGCGCCGGCTTACTTGGCGCTCCGCGCGTGCCGAGGTTGGGGAAGGTGGAGTTAGGGGCGGTCCCATTACCATCTTGCTAGTGGCGTCGCGATGATGCGCCACCCAGAATTGCCGTCATGCCTCTTACTGGAGGCGCAATTATCAGGAGGCCATATATGTTTCTCCGGTCCCAGAAGGGACAGGGCCTTGCCGAGTACGCCCTGATCCTCGCACTCATCGCCATCCTCGCAATCGTCGCGCTCGCGTTCATGAGCGGCGCCATCAACGGTGCCCTCAGCAAGGTCGGAAGCTCGATCTAGCCGTCCCGCTGCGACAAGAAACGGGCCGCGCCTCGTGCGCGGCCCGTTTTCGTTTGTCCAGCAGGGCCGCCGGCGAGATCGGGCAGCACAGGCCGGATCGGGCAATGCCCTCGCCCCAGGGCTCCGCAGGCGCTCAAACCGGCTTGATAGCGATTCTTCACACCCGGCAGAATCCGAGAATACTTCCTAGATGGCCTAGTCCATTGGTATAGTCGCAGTAAGGTTGTCCGCAAGGCTACCGTCGTGACGTCTGTCATATGTGCTGGGGAGTGTCGTTGTGAAGCGATCGAATCGGCTGCTCATCCTGCTAGGGGTCTTTCTGGCGGTTGCCGGCGGCCTGGGGACTGTGATCCTCATCAGCGGCAGCGGCAGCAACACTGGAGCCAACAACGGCAACCCAGCCGCCTCGCCGACGCCTACCCCTGAGCCTTTGACGACGGTGGTCATCGCCAAGCAGAACATCAATCTCGGCGACAAAATCACCGCCGCCATGGTCGATACCAAGAAGCTGACCATCTCCGCGCAGCAGGCCCTTGGCGCAGACACCTTCTCGGACGTCAGTCAGGTAATCGGCAAAGTGGCTGGTGGCAACATCGCCAGTGGGCAAGTCCTCCTGGCGAGCCGCGACTTCCTGCCGCCCGGGACCGTACCCGACGGGCAGGACATCGCGAGCCTGGTCGGGACCGGCATGCTCGGCGTGGTCGTGGAAGTCGATCAGGTGAACGGCGTGGGAACCCTGCTCGTACCGGGCGACCGCGTGGACGTCATCTTGTCCGTGTATATGGACCAGCTCGGCCTGACGACCACCGACTCGAACAAGACGTCGGTCGACTTGAAGGGCGGGACCCAGGTCACGACCAAGACGGTGATCCAGAATCGCAAGGTCCTGATCACCCTGCTTGCGCCGTTGGAAGCCACCACCAACGCCGCTCCTGCTGCCGCGGGTTCGAATGTCCCGGTGGCCGCGCCCACGCAGCCGGTCGTCCAGAACAACGGACGGCACATGCTGGTCGTGCTGGAGGTCAAGCCAGACGAGGCGGAGATCCTGCGTTGGGCCCAGCGTGAGGAGAAGACGGATCCACAGAACTACATCGACCTGTCGCTCGCGCTGAGGTCGGACAAGGACAACGACCTGCCCGACGCGACCACGCCTGGCATCACGTTCAAGATGCTCGTCGACAAGTACGGCGTGCTGCCGCTCGACCCGCGCGGCATTCTCCCGCCCGACCTGGCCAAGGGCATCTCGTGGTAGAGCGCTCCGCCGACTCTCGGCGGAGCGAGCGGCGAGAAGCCGGCTCGGCCGGTTTCTCCCGCGTACTGGAAGCGACCGAGTTCGATGACTGACCGGATCCGAGTTCTCATCGTTGACGACATCCCTGAGACAAGGGACCACCTCGTCAAGCTGCTCGGGTTCGAGCCGGACATCGAGGTGATCGCCACGGCGGCATCGGGTGCCGAGGCCATAGAGCTGGCCACCAAGCTGCTTCCCGATGTCATCCTGATGGACATAAACATGCCCGACATGGACGGCATCACGGCTACTGAGCGGCTCTCGTCCCACGTCCCGACCGCCTCGGTCGTGATGATGTCCGTTCAGGGAGAGGCGGACTACCTCCGCCGCTCGATGCTCGCCGGCGCCCGGGAGTTCCTGGTCAAGCCGTTCAGCAGCGACGAGCTCACCGCTTCCATCCGGCAGGTCAACGAGCGGGAGCGAGAGAAGGTCGGACGCGCCGTCGTCGTCGCCGCGCGTGCCCAGGAGCAGGCCGAAGAAGGGCAGGTCGTGGCCGTATTCAGCCCAAAAGGGGGCGTAGGCCGGACCACCATCGCCGTCAACCTCGCCGTGGCCGCGGCCTCAGAGCTAGGCAAGAAAGTGACGCTCGTCGACGCCTCGTTCCAGTTCGGCGACGTGGCAGTCCTGCTCAACCTGAACCCGAAAGACAAGTCGATGGCCGAGCTCGTGCCGCAGCTCGAGGACGGGGGCGATCCGGACTCGGTCGAGGCGTACACGCAGACCCACTCCTCCGGAATCCGCGTCCTGCTCGCACCTCCATCACCGGAAATGGCCGAACTGATCACCCCAGCCGGGGTAAAACATGTGATCGAGATCCTGCGCCAGCGCAACGAGCTGGTGGTGGTCGATTGCGCGGCGTGGTTCAACGACACGACGCTGGGCATCCTGGACCTGGCCGATATAGTACTAACGGTGCTGACGCTCGAGATCACCAGCATCAAGAACACGCGGCTCTTCCTCGAAGTTGCGGAGCAGCTCGGCTACGCGCACAAGGTCAGGCTCGTCCTCAACCGCGCGGATACGACCCTTGGCATCAGGGTCGCCGATGTCGAGCACTCGATCGGCCGCAAAGTCGACCACACCATCGTCAGCGACGGGAGGGCCGTCGTTTATGCCCTCAATCGGGGCGTCCCATTCGTGTTGAGCAATCGAGAGAGCCAGGTCTCCCAGGATGTGTTTCGTCTAGCAGCATCGATAGTCGGAAGCCCAGAGCCAATCGAAGAGGAGGCCCGCAAGGCGCCCCAGAAGGGCAAGTCCCTCTTCGCGTGGAGATAGATGCCCAGCCGGGCCACCAAGGGGTGTAGGCGATGTCCCTTCTGAAGCGAATCGAGAGCGCCCGACCTGGCGTGGCACCTGGAGCTCCGAGCGGAGCTTCGAGCGGAGCGCCGACCCCTCCACCAGGCCCTCCCGGAATGTCCGGGCAGGGGGGCCAGCGGCTGCTCAGCCAGGCCCCCGTCCGAGAGTCTCTGCGCGAGGTCAAGTTCCGGATCCAGACCCGGGTCATCCAGGACCTGGACCCCAAGCTCGATCTGGCCAACCAGGTCGAGGTACGCCGTCAGATCGAGGAGATCTTCGGCCGGGTCATCGACGAGGAGGGCCTGGCCCTCACTCGCGCCGAGCGCGTCCGCATGCTCGAGCAGATCACCGATGAGATCATCGGTCTCGGTCCGCTGGAGCCGCTTCTGCGGGACGAGACGGTAACGGAAGTGATGGTCAACGGACCGCGTCAGGTATACATCGAGCGCAGCGGTCGCCTGGAACTGACCAACGTCGTCTTCCAGAACGACGACCACGTCATGCGCATCATCGATCGCATCATCTCCCCGATCGGTCGCCGCATCGACGAGTCCAGCCCAATGGTCGATGCCCGCCTCACCGACGGCTCGCGCGTCAACGCGATCATCCCGCCTCTGTCGTTGATCGGACCGGTCATCACCATTCGTAAGTTCTCGGCCTCCCCGTTCACGGTCGACGATCTGATCAGGTTCGGGACCGCCACGCCGGAGATGTTCGACTTCCTTCGCGCCTGCGTAGAGGCTCGCCTCAACATCTTCGTCTCGGGCGGCACCGGCTCCGGCAAGACCACGACCCTGAACGTTCTCTCCTCGTTCATTCCCAACGACGAGCGGATCATCACAGTCGAAGACGCCGCGGAGCTCCAGCTTCGCCAGGAACACGTGGTCACGCTCGAGTCGCGGCCGGCGAACATCGAAGGCCGCGGGGCGATCCCGATCCGCGAGCTCGTCCGGAACTGCCTCCGCATGCGTCCCGACCGGATCATCGTCGGCGAGTGCCGAGGCGGCGAAGCCCTCGACATGCTCCAGGCCATGAACACCGGCCACGACGGCTCAATGTCCACCGGCCATGCCAACACCCCGCGCGACATGCTCTCCCGACTGGAGACGATGGTCCTCATGGCCGGCGTCGATCTGCCCCTGAGGGCCATCCGCGAGCAAGTCTCGTCCGCGGTCGACCTCATCGTCCATCAGTCACGCATGAAGGACGGCTCGCGCCGCATCGAGTTCATTACCGAGGTCCAGGGCATGGAAGGCGACGTTGTCGTCATGCAGGACGTCTTCCTGTTCGAGCAGACGGGCGTGGTCGACGGCAAGATTCAGGGTCGGCTCCGGGCCACAGGCATCCGGCCCAAGTTCGTGGAGAAGTTCGAGATCAAAGGCATTCACTTGCCGCGCGGCCTGTTCGGATTCTCATACTGAGCGAGGCGGGGAGAGGCAAACAATGTTAGGTATCGTCCTCGGCCTGTTGGTATTCGCCGGTATCTTGCTGCTCGTTCTCGGCCTCACGACTTCGGGCGGGAGCGCCGGGATCAGCGCCCGCCTGGAGCGCTACGCCGCAGGACGGAACGAGGTGACGGCGTCGCCCGGGTCCGCTCAGCCGTCGGCCGGCATCGGCGAGATGCTGGGTCAGAGCGTCGCTCTGGCTCGCCTGAACCGAGTGGTCGAGCAGCGGGACTTCGGCGCCAGCCTCGCCCGCGACATCGCCCGCGCGGACCTGAAGCTCAAGCCCGGCGAGTTCATTGCCATCTGGGCGGGGACGGTCCTCGCAATCCCCTTCATCTTCCTCATGTTCGGCCTGGTATTGACACCGCTCCGGTCCCCCATAGCCCTGCTGATCGGCGCGGGCGTTGGGTTCTTCCTGCCCCGGATGTGGCTGGGTCGCCGTCGCGCCGGGCGTTTGAACGCGTTCAACAAGCAACTGCCCGACACCATCACCCTGATCGCAAACGCGCTAAGAGCCGGATCGTCGTTTCTACAGGCCATTGAGATGGTCGTCCGGGAGGCGCAGCCACCGATGACCACCGAGTTCGGCCGGGTTGTTCGAGAGGTCAACCTGGGCCTCGCCTTCGACGTGGCGCTGGAGAACATGGTCCGTCGCGTTCGATCGGACGACCTCGAGCTGATGGCCACCGCCATCACCATCCAGCACCAGGTCGGCGGGAACCTCGCCGAGATCCTGGACTCGATCGCATTCACCATTCGCGAACGCGTCCGAATCAAGGGCGAGATCCGCACCCTCACGGCTCAACAGCGCATGTCGGGCTATCTGGTCGCCGGCATGCCGGTTGCCCTGATCGGCATCCTGTTCGTAATCGCCCCCACCTTCCTGCAGCCGATGTTCGAGAACCCACCGGGCATCCTGGGGCTGCCGGCCGGCGTGATCATCCTCGCGTTCGGTGGGTTCCTCATGTTCATCGGGTGGGTCCTGATCCAGCGCATCGTCGCCATCGAGGTCTGAGAGATGCTCATCTACATACTCCCCGTCCTCGTCTTCGGCGGAATCATGCTTCTGATCGTCGGCCTGGCCAGCGGCTCGCCGGTCGATCCCGTCCAGGCTCGCCTGACTCAGCTCGGCTCCGTGCAGGCGAAGAACCTCGAGGAGCTCGAGCTTCAGCAGCCTTTCGCCGAGCGGACACTGCGGCCGCTCGTCGCCCGTCTCTCGAGAATGGGCGGACGCCTCACCAGAGTCTCCTCGACCGAGGTCGCCGAGAAGCGACTAGCCATGGCGGGCAACCCAGGCGATCTCAAGCTGACCGACTGGATGGGCGTGAAGATACTGGTCTCCATCGCGCTGGGCGCGATCATGTTCCTCCTGTTCGGCGTGCTGTCCGCCAACTTGACCGGCGGGCTCCTCATCGCCCTGATCGGCGCCGGCATCGGCTACATGCTGCCGGAGTTCTGGCTTGGCCGGAAGATCAAGGCTCGCCAGAAGGTCATCCTCGTGATGATCCCGGACACCCTCGACCTGCTGACCATCTCCGTGCGCGCGGGGCTCGGCTTCGACGCGGCCCTGGCAAAGGTGGTCGAGAAGCTCCCGGGTCCGCTCAGCGACGAGTTTCGACGGGCGCTCGCCGAGGTTCGCGTGGGCAAGGCCCGGCGTGACGCCCTACGGGACATGGTCCCGCGCACGAACGTCGCGCCCCTGTCCAACTTCATCGGCGCGATCGTCCAGGCGGAGCAGCTGGGCGTCTCGATCTCGAAGGTGCTGCAGATCCAGTCCGAGCAACTCCGCATCGAGAGACGGCAACGCGCCGAGGAACAGGCCGCCAAGGCACCGATCAAGATGCTCTTCCCACTGGTTGGATGCATCTTCCCGTCCCTCTTCATCGTCATTCTCGGGCCGGCCCTGATCTCCATCGTCAAGACCTTCAGCTCGGGCGTCATCAAGTGAGTCGGCGGCGGCTGGTGGCCCGCAACATCAGCCGCGGAACCCAACTCGCCGAGCGACTCGAAGATGGCTCTTCCTTCTGGGCCAAGTTCATGGGACTCATGGGCCGAGCGGCGCTGCCGGCCGGAGAGGGACTTTGGCTTCCCGGCGAGAACGGCATCCATATGCTGTTCATGAGGTTCTCGATTGATGTCCTATTCGTGGCACCCCCCTCAAGTGGCGACGGCTCCAGGCGAGTGCTGTCTGTGCGCCGCGCCGTGCCGCCCTGGCGAGGCGTGGTGTGGCGGGTGGGCGGCGCCAAGGGCGTCCTGGAGTTGCCGGTCGGCACGATCGATTCATCCGAAACTGCGGTCGGCGACCAGATCTCCATCGGCCGGCCTTGAGCGCTGTAGGACGCTGTCGAGAGTCGTGAGACGGCGGAGGCACCCACTCGACGCCACCGGATGCGCGGCGGCCGCCGTACCAATGGGAGGCGCGGCCGCTCTTCTCCCGACCAGCGCCACCCTGGTGAGTCTCCGATACGCCGCGCGTAAGCGAGACTCGCTAGCCTCGCGGCATGGTATCGCGCGCTCCCCGATCGGTGGCGGCGTCGCTTCTGGATCTGGCCCTGCCCGCTGCCTGTCCGGGGTGTGGGGCGGAAGGCGCGGCTCTGTGCCAATCCTGCCGGCGGGCCTTCGAGGTGCGGCTGCGATTGCCGGCCGGGGTCCCGATCGGCCTGCCCGCCCCGTTGCCGCTGCCACTGGTTCAGCTGGAGTGGTGCGCGCCGTTCTCAGGAGTGGTGAGGGCCGCCCTGCACAGCCTCAAGTACGGGGGCGAGAGGAGACTCGCCGACCCGCTGGCCGCGGCGATGGCGGCCCGATGGCGCAAAGCCGGGGCGGGCGGGGAGCTGCTGGTTCCGGTCCCGGTCCACTCGCAGAGAGCTCGGCAGCGAGGCTACGACCAGGCGGTCCTGCTCGCCGCCGGAGTCTCTCGAGTGCTGGACGTGCCGTGGCGAGCGAGTCTCGAGAGGCTCCGCCACACCTCGCCACAGTTCGAGCTGGGTCGGCAGGCGCGCCGGATGAACGTGGCCGGCGCCTTCGCGCCCAGAAGCTCGGGGGAAGCCGTCGTCGTCGCCGGGAAGTGGGTCATCCTGGTGGACGACGTCGTGACGACCGGATCGACTCTGGCGGCATGCGCCGAGGCACTCTACGAAGCGGGAGCGACAGCGGTGGCGGGTTTGACGGTGGCGCGCGAACGCTGAGCCTAAAACGGCCGAGTCCCACCCTGGGGACCGGCTTCCGTACCGGCCGCGTGGCGGCGGCTCATCCGAGAACGCCGGTTCTCGAGACGGCCTCGAGCCGCCTGGATCCCGGCGATTTGCGTTGGGGAGGTCAGCCGTGAGGACGATCGTAAAGGGCAAGAACATCGACGTCCCGGACTCTGTGCGGCAGTACGCGGAGCGCAAGATGCGCCGGCTTGAACGGCTGCTCGACGAAAGCACGGATGCGGTGGTCGAACTCTCGAACGAGCAGCATCGCAGCGCCTCGGACTCGCAGATCGCCGAGGTGACCATGGTCGTCGACGGTCAGACACTAAGAAGCCACGCCGCCGGTCCCACTTACCAGGCCAGCCTCGACACGGTCATCGACCGGATCGAGCGCCAGGCGGTCGATGCCCGCGAGAAACCGCGTGGAAAGGTCCGGCCCGGGCAAGCCAGGGCCCGCCGAGCCGCCGGCGAAGAACCGGAGAGCGTCGCCGAAGAGGAGCAGCCGCGTCATCGGATCGTCAAGACGAAGCGCTTCGCCATCCAGCCCATGTTCGAGGAGGATGCGCTGGCCCAGATGGAGGAGCTCGGCCACCGCTTCTTCATATTCGTGAACGCGGAGTCCGAGAGGCTGTGCGTCCTGTACAAGCGACACGCCGGCGACTACGGGTTGATCGAGCCGGTCATCGGCGGTGAGTACACACCGGGGCGCAAAGTCCGTGGAGCCGGCTGAGGGCAAGAAGCCAGGTGGTCAGGGCGACGAGGTAGGAGCAGCTTGACGACCGCACCTCCAGGTAACCAGATCGTTCGGCGCACAGGCGACTCCGCAGGGCGGTCGGAACGGGTCGAATTGCCGGGCGGAAGGCGGGCCGGGGTTCATCTGCCGATGGCGATGGGTCTGGTCCGGGTGGCCGAACGTGCGTCGGAGATCGGCGCGTCGGCTTTGCAGATCTTCAGCGACAACCCGACCGCGTGGCGGCGCAGGGCGGAGACCCCGCCCGAGGCCGCCGCCTTCCGGCTGCGGATCGAGGAGCTGGACATCCGGCCCGTCGCGATCCATGCCGCCTATCTCGTCAATCTGGCAGGTCCGGACGACGATCTGTTCGGGCGGTCCGTGGAGATGATCCGGCATGAGCTGGCGCATGCGCCGGAGTTCGGCGCCCGGTTCGTCAACGTCCATGTCGGCTCGCATCGCGGTGCGGGCCTGGAAGCGGGGATTGATCGCCTGGTCGACGGCCTGGAGCGGGCCACTGACGGACCCTTCTCGGGGCCGGACGCTCCGCTCCTGGTCCTCGAGAACTCGTCGGGCGGGGGGTACGCGATCGGTTCCACTATCGAGGAGCTGGCAATGGCGCTGGACCAGGCGGCTGCTCGCGGGCTGGACGGCCAACTGGCCGTTTGCCTGGACGTAGCTCATCTCTGGGGGGCCGGCTACGACGTCTCTCGCCCGGACGTAATCGACCGCCTGCTCGAGGAGATGGATCGAACGATCGGCCTGAAGCGACTGGTCATGATCCACATGAACGACTCGCACTCCGACCTCGGGTCGCGCCGCGACCACCATGCCCACCTCGGGGATGGCCAGATTGGCCGTGTCGGGCTAGCCCATTTCCTGTGCCATCCGGCGCTGAGCCACGTCGCCTTCTACCTCGAGACGCCCGGCGCCGAGAACGGCTACGACGCGGTCAACGTGGCCAGGCTGGGCGACCTGGCGGCAGACAGGCCGCTCACGCAGGGCCCGGCCAGCGAGCTACCCGCATGACCGCCGTCACCCGCCCCCTGACGAACCGTCTCGGCGTGGGCGGGCGAGAACTTGGTTGCGTGGCCGGGATCGTGGCGGCGGCTGCGGCCTTCCGATTCGTAAACTTGCCCGTGCGTGGAGGCTGGGACTCCGATCAGGGCACGGAGATGCTGGCCCTGAGAGACGCCCTCGCCACGGGACGCCTGCCGACCTTCGGTCCTGTTTCGTCATTGGGAAACTTCCACCACGGCGCCCTTTCGCGCGACATCATCCTGCCGGCGGCCTGGCTGGGAAACGGCGACCCGACGTGGGTCGTCGGCGAGGTCGCTCTGCTCGGTCTGCTGGTGGTGCTGGCCGTCTGGTGGATCGCTCGATCGATCGCCGGGACGCCGGCAGGTCTCGCCGCGGCGCTCCTGGCGGCAGTGTCGGCCAGCCTCATCGGCTATTCGACTTTCATCTGGAATCCAACGCCGGTGGAACCGGGTGCGGCTCTCGCCTATCTTGGGGCGTGGCAGGCCATACGTACGCAGAGGGCCCAGTGGTGGATCCCGACTGCTATCGGGTCGGCAGTCGCCGCCCAATCGCACATCGCCGCGGCCGTGATCCTGCTACCGATGGCGGCGGCCTATGCATTCGACTTGAGGCAGGGGCCCGCAGTCCGGCGGCGCTCTGTCGTTCTGTGGGGGCTGGCCAGCCTCGTTCTCTTCGTCGCGACCTTCCTTCCCATGATCCTTTCGGAGGTCGGCCACGACTTCTCCGACACGCGCGGGATCCTGGCCTACTTCACCAGCCCGACCACGGTCGCGGTCCACGATCCCATCACGCGCGTTCTCTTCAGCGCCATTCGAATACTGGCCTGGCCCCTTACGCGCTGGCCGCTGATCGATTTCGTCCCCGCCGCCCCGATCGCCCTGATCGTGGCCGTGGGCCTGATGGCGGGAATGCTGTGGCGACTGCGAGAGACGGCCGCACGCAAGACGGCCGGCGGCGCGGTCGAGAAGGCAGGCCCAGACGACGCGAGGGATCCCAGCGGACGTGATGCTGCCGGATCGGCCATCTCAGAGGATCGGGCCGAATCGCCCGAGGCGATCGAGCGCCTCGGCACCCGACTCGTGGGCGGCGGCCTGCTCCTGATCATCCTGGCCCTGGGACTGGGGGTTCACGCCGTCTCGGAGGTCCAGGGGCTGCCCACGGAGCAATATCACATCGTCGCCGATCCCCTCGTGTTCGTGGCCGCAGGCCTCGTATTGGGCGGACTGTGGCGGCTACGGCCCACACGGGGCTCGACAGCGATGCGGCGCGCGGCGGCAGTCGTGGCCATCGTGGCCCTGGTGGCGTGGAACGTTTACCGCTGGCCGCCCCTGACCTCCCCGGACGGCGGCTGGCCGGCGGCGCAGGCGGCGGCGACACGGGTCGAGCGCGACGCCGGCGGCTCGGCCGTTGCGCTGGTCCCGCTATTCGCGGTCAAAGGGGGCGACGCCTACGCGTATCCACTCGTCCGGGATGGGGTGAGTCTCGTGGCACCCGAGCAGGCCGCGGTTGTAGTCGTCCTGTGCGATACGTTCTGGCTCTCGGGGTGTGGCGGGCCCGCGGAAGAAGAGTGGCGGGCACGCGACTCCGATGGTCGCAATCTCGCGTTCGTGGACCGATTCGCCGCCGCTCCCGACCGCATACTCACCGTTTATCGGCGCGCACCGTAGGAATGGGCGGACCCGGCTGCGACGTCCGGTCAGCCCGCGTCGCGGCCCGTGCGGACGCGAGGCGGCAGGGGATGGAGCATCGGTCGCACGGCGCGGCCGGCCATCGCGGCCGACAGTACCGGTGAGTCACGGCGATCGTCGAGCAGGCGCCGCGGCTCCATCGGCCGGCCGCTCGGCCTGATGCTCGAGTATCCCCGGGCAAAGCGGCGCATTCGAACGGCGAGGTAATACTCCATGACCTGGCGGACCTGAGGTTCGGAAAGGACGTCGTCGGCGCGAAGGGCGTACTCCACGCGGGCGGTCGGGTTGGCCGTGCCCGAAGCGACTGTGCTCAGGTACTGCGGCGCCTCGGCGTCGTCTCGGATCTCGCGCAGGCCGCGGGCAAGCTTCGTGGCCGTGCCCAGAGAGGGCATGCGGTCGCCGTGGATAAGTCGAGAGATCGTGGAGTGGTCTACGCCAGATTGCTGGGCCAGCTGACGCTGCGACATCTTCTTCGCTTTGAGCTGGGCCTTCAGCCACTCGTTGAAGGCTCGTCCAGTGGGTCCGGCCATACGGAGTTGGCTCCCGGGTTCGGCGCATTCTGCCCCGATACTGGAACTATCGGAAGAGACCACCAAAGGGTTAATGACCTATTGGTACCGCACGCGGGGCAACTGTCGGCAGGCTGGGGAGAACCGCCGCAGGGTTGCCCTCCAGCCGTCGTCTGGAACGCCGGGCTGACTCTCTCGTGGGCCCTCAGCCGGTCGAGTCGGACACCCTCGTGATCTCCTCGACCTTGATCCCGCTGCCACGCGGCTTGGACGAGATGACGTAGGCGACCGAACCCAGCACGACGATAGAGAAGACGCTGATGGCACGGTCGATCAGGACGATTGCCGACGCCTCTGGAAACGGAATGCCGAAGACCGTAGTCAGGAGTCCGATTGCCCCGGCTTCAACGAAGCCGAGCCCGCCCGGCGTGAGTGGCACCGCCGTCAGCAGCGAACCGCACAGTGCCACGAAGAGCGTGCCGCTGATGCCCAGGTGGATGTCGGCGAAACCGAAGGCCTGAATGACGAACAAGAGACGGAATCCCTCGGTCAGCCAGATGATCCCAGTCAGAAGGCCGAGCCAGGGGAGGCCGCGCAGCCCGACGGACTGGAAGACCCCCTCCTCGAAGCGATCGTAGAGTTCCTCGGCGCGGTGGGGCAACGGGAGCGCCTCGACGAGGCGACGTCCGAAGTTTCGCATCCCGATCAGCGCCAGGGCCAGCAAGACGACGAGGGCCACGGCGAACGCGAAGATGACCTGGACGTCGCCGGGCAATCCGTTTCGGAAGTGGATGTAGCCGGCGGCAAGGCCGAGAATGGCGATCGCGAACAGGTCGAGGATCCGCTCGATGAAGACCGTCCCCAGGGTCTTGGTCAGCGACACGGGGCTGTTGAGCTTGAGCAGATAGGCTCGGTAGACGTCGCCCAGCTTCGCGGGAACGACGCAGTTCACGAGCCACGAGAGGAACAGGATCTCCGTCCCGTCCTTCGTGGAGATCCGGTACCCAGCTCCCTTTAGCAGCACCGTCCAGCGATGTCCGCGCAACGGAAAGCCGAGGTAGTAGACGGCAAAGGCAAGCCCGACGAGCCCCAGGTTCGCCTTGCCGACATCCCTGGGGACCTCGGCGAGCTTGTCCCTGTTGAGGAGTACCGCGACCACGATGATCACCAGCGGGACAGCGATCGAGAGGATCGTCTTGGGCTGGCGAACCCGTCGCATGAGCGACATCTGCTCGGGCGGCGGGACCTCGACGGCCTCTTCCGGGTTGATGAGCGCGTCGGCCTCCTGACCGAGAGAATCCCCGATCGGGCGGAGGTGGTGTTCCTGTTGATCCGTCATCGGGAGTCCCCTCTGGTCCCGGGCGCACGGCGGCGGCCGTTCCCGCGCATGGATTGGATGATCTTGGCCAGCGGCGTCCACGCCCTGACATAGAAGGTGGCTCTGGCGGGATGCATGTCCACGGCCTCGATGGCGGCGAGCAACCCCGCAGGGGTGCTCGGATCCCCCAGGACCCCGTTGTAGGAGACACCGACCTCGACCACCGTGTGCGAATCAGAGGCGGCCAGGCCGGGCAGACCATACTCCTGCGCGAAGGTCGCCGCTCGTTCGTTGGCGGATCCGCCGATCACGCGGGCGTTGTAGGTCTCGACCCAATCCACGAGGCCGGCTATCGACTCGATCCCGGTGCCGCTCTTGCGGCCGAAGCCTCGGAGTCCGTCGAAGGGATGCGGGATCCCTACCAGCCCGCCCTGCTCGCGAATGGCGGCGATCGTCTCGGCGGCCGACAATCCCGGCGGAACCAGCTCGCGAATGAAGATGGCGATGAGGTCGCCGTCGGCTGTCTTGACCTCCTCGCCGACGATGATCGTCAGCCCGGGGGGAGCCACGGCCTGGGCTCCGAGGGCGGCGTCGATCCGATCGTGGTCGGTGACGGCCAGGTGGGTGAGACCCCGGGACGCCGCGGCGCGCACGACCGCACCCACGGTCGCGAGCGAGTCGAAGCTGGCGCTGGTGTGGCAGTGCAGGTCGATGAACGCGCGGACGCCTTCCTGGGTCGAGTCCGCCACGGACGCGGACATCAGGCCTGCGAGCCGAGGTACTTCTTGAAGAACTCGAAGTGTTCGAGCGCTACGCCGGTCCCCAGAGCGACACAATGCAGCGCGTTGTCGGCGACATGGCAGGGTACGCCGGTCACCTGAGTGAGCAGCTTGTCGACGTTCCGCAGCAGCGAGCCGCCGCCGGACATGACCATACCCTTGTCGATGATGTCGCTGGAGAGCTCAGGAGGCGTCTGCTCGAGGACGAGCCGGACGGCGCCGATTATCTGCTGGAGTGGCGGCTCCAGGGCTTCCATGACTTCCGTGCTGTCCATCGGGATGGTTCGCGGCAGTCCGGCGATGAGGTCGCGGCCCCGAACATCCATCGTGAGGTCACGCTCGAGCGGCAGGGCCGTCCCGATCTGAATCTTGACATCTTCGGCCGTTCGGTCGCCGATCATCAGGTTGTACTTCTTGCGGACGTAGCTGGCGATCGCCTCATCCATCTTGTTGCCGCCGACCCGGAGACTGGTCGACACGACGATCGCGCCCAACGAGATGACCGCGATCTCACTGGTCCCGCCGCCGATGTCGATAACCATCGATCCCGACGGGCCGCTGATCGGAACGTTGGCGCCGATCGCCGCCGCGAGTGGTTCCTCGATCAGGTAGGCCTCTGCCGCGCCGGCTTTGAGGGCCGCGTCGCGAACGGCGCGCTTCTCTACGCTGGTCACGCCCGCTGGAACGCTGATCATGACCTCAGGCTTGCCCCAGCCGAAGCGACGCCCTTGCTGGACGCGGTGGATGAAGTGGTCCAGGAGCGCCTCGGTGATGACGTAGTCGGCGATGACGCCGTCCCGCATCGGCCGAATGGCCTGGATGTTGCCGGGCGTCCGGCCGATCATCTCTCGGGCCTCTTCGCCGACCGCCACGATGTGGTTCTGGTCGTCGACGGCGACTACGGAGGGCTCCTGCATCACGATTCCGTGGCCCTTCACGTAGACGATGATGTTGGCCGTGCCCAGGTCGATTCCGATCTTCATGCCGACGTGCTACGTCCCTTCCGAAATCCGTTCGATACTGGCCCCGAGTTCCATGAATTTCGCGTCGATCTTCTCATAGCCGCGCTGGACGTGGTGCGCCCCTCGAATCGTGGTCACACCGCCGGCGGCAAGGGCGGCAAGGATAAGCGACGCACCGGCCCGAAGATCGCCGATCTCCACCTCCGCGCCGTGGAGCGGCGTGGCGCCGTTGATGACGGCGTGGTGCTGGTCCGCGATCTCGACGCTGGCGCCCATGCGGCGCAGCTCGCCGAGCCACTCCAACCGGTCCTCGAAGACGGTCTCGTGGACGTGGCTCGTGCCTTCCGCCTGCGTCAACAGCACACACGTGGGTGGCTGGAGGTCCGTTGCGAGGCCCGGATAGGGCGCGGTCTCGATGTCGCGACACCGTAAAGGCTTGAGGTCGGCCGCCGTGGCATCGACCTCGATCTCGTCGGGGCTGCAGCTCACCGAGACGCCGATCTCCGTCATGACGTCAAGGAAGGCACCCAAGTGGTCGAACTCAGCGCCCCGAAGGGTGATTCGGCCATGCGTCACCCCGGCGGCGACGATGAAGGTTCCGGCCTCGATTCGATCGGGCACGACCGAGTGATCGGCGCCGCGCAGGCGGCGGCGGCCTTCTATCTCGATCCTATGCGGGGCCGTGCGCTCGACCTGCGCACCCATCTTCTGCAGGAAGACGATGAGGTCGTCGACCTCGGGTTCCAGTGCCGCCGGCTCGATGACCGTGTGACCGTCCGCCAGGACCGCCGCGAGCATCGCGTTCTCGGTGCCCATGACGGTGATCTGAGGGAACGTGATCTGGCCGCCCCGGAGCCGGCCCGGCGCCTTGGCGAAGTAGTAGCCGTTGCGGTACTCGATCTCCGCTCCGAGGGCGCGCATCGCGTCCACGTGCAGGTTCACCGGCCGCCGGCCGATGCGGTCACCGCCGGGGTTGCTGATGATCACCCGCCCAAACCGCGTAAGCAGCGGTCCGAGCAGGATGAAGCTCGCCCGCATCTTGGCCGCGGCCTCCAGCGGCACGAAGAGCCATTCGGCGTCGCCGGAGGCAACCTCGTAGACGTTCGGGGCGGGATGATCCACGGCCACGCCGATGTCGCCCAGGACCTCGGCCAGCACGCGGACGTCTTCGATCTCCGGGACGTTGGTGAAGCGGCAACGCTCGCCGGTCAGGGTCGCGGCGGCCAGGAGCTTCAGGGCTGCGTTCTTGGCCCCGCTGATCGCGACGGAGCCCTCCAAGCGGTGGCCGCCCTCGATCCGCAGGACCTCGCGGGCGATGGGTTCCGGGCTGAACTCCCAGTGGAACGGGCGAGCGTCGGCCATCCGCTACTGGTCCGATGGCTCTTCGTTGGCGGCCCGCCGCATCGCGTCGCGCTCGCTTCGGGCCATTCCCCGGGGTCCTCGTTCAGCCACTCGAATGCGAACCAGAGCCCTCTGCAACGCGCTCCTGGCGGCGGCGAGATCGGCCGGCTCCACGTATCCCCCCTCCAGGACGGCCTGAGCGTCGGCTCGGGCACGCTCGGCGCGTTCCAGGTCTATCTCCGATGCCATGTCCGCCGTTTCGGCCAGCACGACGACTCGATCCGGCCGTACCTGCAGGAAGCCGCCGAAGATGGCGAACACCTCCTCGTGCCCGCCCCGCCTCAGACGCAGCACGCCCTCGCCGAGCAGGGAGATGAGCGGTTCGTGATGAGGCAGGACGCCCATCTCGCCCTCGCTGCCGGGCACGATGACCTCGTCGACGTCGCCTTCGAAGGCGAGCCGCTCCGGAGTAACGATCTCCAGATGCAGGGGCATCGCTATTCCTTACTCATGCCGGCTGCGGCGCCTCGTCGCTGTCCGCCGACAGTTGTTGCGCCGGTTCGGGCGGTCCGGGCACCGGGAGCTGCCGCCGCTCGCGGAGCACTCGGCCACCGCTTCAGTGCGGAGCGACGTCGGACAGCGACGAGGCGCCCGAGTGCGGGTGTCACTCCGCCAGCTTCGCCGCGTTGGCGCGGACGTCGTCCAGGGTACCCGCCAGGAAGAAGGCCTGCTCGGGCAGGTCATCCACCTTGCCCTCCAGGATCTCCTTGAACGAGGCCACGGTGTCTCGGACCGGCACGTATGCCCCGGGCCGGCCGGTGAAGACCTCGGCCACGTGGAACGGCTGGCTGCTGAAGATTTGCAGGCGCCGAGCCCGCGCAACCGTGGCCTTGTCCTCCTCGGAGAGCTCGTCGATTCCCAAGATCGCGATGATGTCCTGCAGGTCGCGGTAGCGCTGCAGCACGCGCTGGACTTCGCGGGCCGTGTCGTAGTGGTCCTGGCCAACGACCAGCGGATCGAGCACCCGGGAGGTGGACGTGAGCGGGTCGACGGCCGGGTAGATGCCCAACTCGGCGATGGCCCGCTCGAGGCGAATCGTCGAGTCCAGATGGCCGAAGGTGGTCGCCGGGGCCGGATCCGTGTAGTCGTCCGCCGGCACGTAGACCGCCTGCAGCGATGTGATGGAGCCCTTCTTGGTGGAGGTGATGCGCTCCTGCAGGGCCGCCATCTCCGTGGCCAGGTTCGGTTGGTAGCCCACCGCGGAGGGCATTCGGCCAAGCAGGGCCGAGACTTCCGATCCGGCCTGGGTGAAGCGGAAGATGTTGTCGATGAACAGGAGGATGTCGCGGCCCTCCTCGTCGCGGAAGTACTCGGCCATGGTCAACGCGGTCAGTCCGACCCGCTGGCGCGCGCCAGGTGGCTCGTTCATCTGGCCGAAGACGAAGGCCGTCTTCTCGATGACCTTCGACTCGGTCATCTCGTGGATCAGATCGTTGCCCTCGCGCGACCGCTCGCCCACGCCTGCGAAGACGGAGTAGCCCGCATGCTCGGAGGCGACATTGCGGATGAGCTCCTGGATGATGACCGTCTTGCCGACGCCCGCCCCGCCGAAGACGCCGATCTTGCCGCCCTTGGCGAACGGGCAGACGAGGTCGATGATCTTGATGCCGGTCTCGAAGATCTCGGTCTCCGTCGTCTGCTCGTCGAAGGCAGGAGCCGGGCGATGAATCGGCAGCCGCTGCGACTCGCCCACAGGTCCCTTCTCGTCGATGGGCTCGCCCAGGACGTTGAAGACCCGGCCCAGGGTCACCTGACCGACGGGCACGGTTATGGGGCCCCCCGTATCCACCGCCTCCACGCCCCTCGCGAGACCGTCCGTCGTGGTCATGGCCACGCTGCGGACCCAGTTGTTGCCCAGATGCTGCTGGACCTCGCAGACGATCTTCACGCCGTCGCCTCGGGTTATCTCGACGGCGTTGTAGATCGCGGGCAGCTGGCCTGCGGGGAACTCGATGTCGACGACCGGGCCGGTGATCTGGATCACGCGGCCGATGGCCGTGTGGCCGGTGGCCTTGTGGCCGGTAGCCTTGCGGCCGGTGGCCTTGCGGCGGGTCGCGGCAGGTGTGGCGGTCGCCATGGTCGTGTCGCAGCCTCCTGGTTTCGTCTAGCGCGCCCGTGCGCCGGACGCGATTTCGATCAACTCTCTGGTGATGTTGGCCTGACGGGCCTTGTTGTAGCTCAGGGTCAGGTCGTCTATCAGGTCGTCCGCGTTCTCCGTGGCGTTCTTCATGGCGACCATCTGACTGGAGAAGAAGCTGGCGCAGCTCTCGAGCGCCGCCTGGTAGAGCCTGGTCCCAAGGTAGCGGGGCAGAAGCTCTTGCAGGACCGCCGCCGGCGCCGGCTCGAAGATGAACTGCGCGCCCGGAATGCCTCGGGTGTCGGTGCTCGGCTTGATCGGCAGGAGCTGGACCATGTCGGCGCGCTGAACGAGCGTCGAGACGAACCGCGTGAAGATGATGTCGACCTGGTTGTAGGTGCCGTACTCGTACTCGTCGGAGATGAGACGAGCCAAGGGCAGGATGTCGTCGAACGAGGCCCGGTCGCCGAAGCCGGTGAAATGAGCCACGATCGGAACGCGGGCGCGGCGCATCGCGTCGCGGCCCTTCCGACCCACACTAACCACTTCCAGCTCCCCGGGATCGTCCACGATCTCCTTGGCAGCGAAGCGAACGACATTGGTGTTGAGCGGTCCGGCGAGGCCACGATCGCTCGTGACGAGGACGATGAGGCGCTTCCCGTCCTCGCGGCGGCTCAGGAGCGGGTGCTCGTCGCCGCCCAGGACTGCGGCCAGGTCGGCCAGGATCTCGTCGATCAGCTCCGAGTACGGCCGTGCGGCAAGCGTCGACTCCTGGGCGCGGCGTAGCTTGGACGCGGCCACGAACTGCATCGCCCGGGTGATCTGCCTGATGTTCCGCGAGGCGGTGATCCGCCTTCGGATGTCTCGCTGACTTGGCACGCTTGCTCCGCCTGGCTCCTATCGTCGCCTGGTCTCGAAAGGCCGCCCCGCGCTAGGCGAGGAAGGTCTTGCGGAAGTCGTTGGCCGCAGCCTCGAGAGCCGCGGCCGTATCGTCGTCGAGGGTCTTGGTCTTGGCGATCTTGCGCATGATCTCCGCCTGCTCGCCGTCGAGGAAGCGCGTGAACTGCGTCTCGAAGTCGCGCACGCGCGGCGTCGGGATGTCGTCCAGCAGGCCCTTGGTGGCGATGAAGAGGATCGCCACCTGGCGCTCTAGCGGCACCGGCTGGTATTGCGGCTGCTTGATGACTTCCGAGAGCTTCTCGCCGCGGGTCAGCTGGTCGCGCGTGGCCTTGTCCAGGTCCGACGCAAACTGGGCGAAGGCCGCGAGAGAGCGGTATTGGGCCAGCTCGAGCTTGAGCGGCGCGGCCACTTTCTTCATCGCCTTGGTCTGGGCATCGGAGCCGACGCGAGAAACCGAGATGCCGATATTGAGAGCGGGCCTCTGGCCGGCGTTGAAGAGGTCCGTCTCCAGGAAGATCTGGCCGTCGGTGATGGAGATGACGTTGGTCGGAATGTAGGCGGAGATGTCGCCGGCCTGCGTCTCGATGATCGGCAATGCGGTCAGCGACCCGCCGCCGTTCTCGACGCTCATCCGCGCGGCGCGTTCGAGCAGTCGGCTGTGAAGGTAGAAGACGTCGCCGGGATAAGCCTCACGGCCGGGCGGCCGCCGCAGCAGGAGCGACATCTCGCGATAGGCCCAGGCGTGCTTGGAGAGGTCGTCGTAGACGCACAGCGAGTCTTTCACGAGCTTGCCGTCGATCTCGACGCCGTTCTCCATGACCTCCTCGCCCATGGCGCAGCCCGCATACGGCGCGAGGAACTGCAGCGCGGCCGACTCCTCGGCACCGGCCACGACCACGATCGTGTGCTCCATCGCCCCATGCTGCTCGAGCACGGCCACGACCTTGGCGACGGTGGAGAGCTTCTGGCCGATGGCGACGTAGATGCAGACGAGACCTTTGCCCTTCTGGTTGATGATCGTGTCGACGGCGAGAGCGCTCTTGCCGGTCTGGCGGTCGCCGATGATCAGCTCGCGCTGGCCGCGTCCGATCGGGATCAGGGCGTCGATGGCCTTGATGCCGGTCTGGACCGCCGTGTCGACCGCCTGACGGGCGATGACCCCCGGTGCGATGCGCTCCACGGGGCGGGTCGAGGAATGGGCGATCGAACCCTTATCGTCCAGGGGGCGGCCCAGCGGGTCGACGACACGGCCCAGCAGGCCGGCCCCGACCGGCACCTCTACCACGCGACCGGTGGTCTTGACGATGTCACCCTGCTTGATGTGGGTTGGGTCGCCAAGGATGACGGCGCCGACGGTCTCCTCCTCCAGGTTCAGGGCCATCCCCATGACGCCACCCGGGAACTCGAGCAATTCGGAGGAGAGGGCTCCGGAGAGGCCGTAGATCTGGGCGATGCCGTCGCCGACTTCGACCACCGTGCCGACGCTGCGCGATTCCGCGCCCGCGTCGAAACGCTCGATCGTGTCCTTGATGATGCTGACGATCTCGTCTGAGCGACTGGCCATGCCTTCTCCGTTGGGCCGCGTGTTGCCGCTATCGCGGCACCTGACGTTAGCTGGTTCCCACAAGCAGCTGCTTGCGCAGCCGTGCAAGGCGGGTGCTTACGCTGGCATCGATCTGCCAGTCGCCGATCCTGACGCAAAGACCGCCCATCAACGCCGGATCTGTAGTGGCGCTCAGCTCGACCTTTGCGCCTGCCAGCTTCTCCACATGCGCCTGAACCGCCGCCAGCTCCCCCGCGGTTAGCGGAGCCGCCGACGTCACGGTCGCCGCGACGATGCCGCGTGACCGGCGTGCGAGCTCATCGAACTCGGCGCTGATCTGAGGCAAGAGCGCGAACCGGCCACGCTGCGCCAGGACGAGGGCAAGGTTCAGGGCCGTGCGCGAGACGCGGCGGCCCAGAAGGGCCTCCACTGCCTTGCGACGATGGACGAAGGCCACAGCGGGATTGTCTATGTCGCGAGCGACGCGCTCGTCTTGCGCGAGCTCGCAGGCAGCGGCGAGATCCTTCTGCCATGCGTCGATGGTCCCGTCACGCTCGGCCAGCTCGAAGGCCGCCTCCGCATAGCGCCGGCCGGCGCCGGGGCGCGGCATCAGTTGGTCCCTCTTGGATCGGCGACGCCCTCGTCGCCCAGGAACTCTTCGACCAGCCGCCTCTGGCGGGCGCTGGACATCGTCTCGCCCACCACTTTGCCGGCCGCCTCGAGAGCGAGGTCGGCGACCTGGCCTCTTAGCTCCGCCAGGGCGCGGTCGCGTTCCGCGGCTATGTCGGCCAGTGCCTTCTCGCGCATGCGCTCCAGCTCCGCCTTGGTCGCGGCAATGTCGGAGTCACGAAGCTGCTGCGCGGCTTGCTGACTCGCGGCGACGAGCGCGCTGGCTTCCCGCCGAGCTTCGTTGATGACGCGCTCGCGTTCCGCCACCGCGGCTGCGCGATCCTTGCGAGCCTGTTCCGCGTCCGCCAGACCCTCGTCGATACGAGCTCTGCGGTCGGCCAGGATCCTGGAAATCGGATCGAAGGCGAATCGCCAGATCAGCACCAGGAAGATGATGAAGTTGAGGGCGGCGACGATTATCCAGAAGAAGTTGATCGACAGCCCCGAGGCTTCGGATGTCGACGCCGTCGCCGCGGCGATCGCGAGAAGGTGCACCGTGCGTGCTCCGTTGAGTCGGGCCTACTTGAAGAGAGCGACCAGGCCGATGACGATCGCCAGGACGCCGAGGCCTTCGGCGAAGCCGGCCAGGATGATCGCCAGGCCGCGGATCTGGCCGGCCGCGTCCGGGTTGCGCCCGATCGCGTTGCTGGACATGCCGGCCAGGATGCCGATGCCGATGCCGGGGCCGATGACGCCAAGCGCCGCCAAACCGGCTCCGATGTGCTCCGGGGTCATGTGTTGGAACCTCCTCTACTCCGACCCACGGCCGGGTAGTCGCGCTGATTGGCGGTCAAGCCGCCACGGGCTGATGGTTGTCGGCGCTGCCGGGCGCCGGATGATCTGCGGAAACGCCGCCCGCGGCGGCTGGTCTGTGCTCTTCGGATTCGTGACCCTCTACGGCGAGAAGGATGAACATCAGGGTCAGGACCGAGAAGATAAGGGCCTGGATCAGATTGAGCAGTGCCTCTAGCCCCAGGAGAGCGACCGGCACGATCGCCAGAGTCAGGGCCGAAATCACGGCCAGGGCTACCTCGCCGCCATAGATATTGCCGAAGAGTCGCATCGAGAGCGTGACGGGCTTCACGAACTCCAGGAAGAGTTCGATTATGCCCACGTACATGGCCAGAATGCCCGCCCCGAGGCCGTGGCGGAACTCGCCGATCGGGAAGAACTTGCCGAGGTAGCCGCGCACGCCGAGGCGCCGGAATCCCTCGCCCTGGAACAGGACGAACGATGTCAGGGCGAGGCCGATGGTGATGTTCACGTCGCTGGTCGGAGCCCGGAGCTGCTCGATCTTGCCGACCGGCGGGACCAGGCCGCTCCAGTTCGAGAAGAGGATGAACAGGAAGAAGGCCGCGAAGATCGGATAGTAGCGCCTGGCTCGCTCTCCCCCGATCCCCACGGCGAAATCGGAGCCGAACTCGTAAGCCCACTCGACGGCGTTCTGCACCCGGCCGGGCTTCTGCTTCATCCGTCGCGTGGCCAGGAAGGCCAGCAGCAGGATGAGAGCCATCACGATCCACATCGTCAGGATCGTGGAGCTGATGCTCGGATGGAAGTAGACCATCGGCGCGACGGCCGGCGCACTGGCCGGCAAGAAGTCAAACACCACGGCCGGGGGCGGGAACTCGATCACGCTGTTTATGAAGCACGCCGGGTAGTCGCATGCCTGGCCTGGCTGGCCGCCTTTGGGGAAGGGCGGCACGAGGACGGCCGCGAGAACGTCGAGGGCGATGACGGCCACGAACAGGAGCAGGAAGCCCCTGAGTCCGAAGCGCTTCCTGACCGGCGTCGCCCCGGCGACCGGAGGCTCTTCTGGGGTGGTAGCGGACGTGCCACCGGGATCGCTTGTCACACTCGCTCCGCTGCGGCGGCCCTTCAGAGGTGCCGCGTCATCGTCTGTCATCCTCGTCCAGCCGGGCCAGGAAGCGAGCAATCAGCCGCCAGCAGCCGATCGCTCCACCGGTGGTTCCGACCGCAAAGCCAACCAGAACGAAGATCGGGATAGTTCCCAGGCGCTGGTCCAGCCAGTAACCGCCGAGAACGCCCGCCAGAACGGTGACCAGCAGAACGAACGCGATCTCGGAAAAGAGGGCGATGTACGCGGACGCTTTTCCGAGGTCGTTCATTGTCTCCCTGGCAGGGCGCCGTGAGTGTAGCAGTCGACCTACTCGAACGCCCAACCTCGAGCAGGCGGCCCGCTGGACGTCCGGCAGCGAGTCGCTAGACGCTGTCGGTCGAGTTCTCGGAGGCCACGTCCGGCGTGTCTTCGTCCCCTGGCGCTTCCCGCCCCGGCACGGCCGACTCCGGCGCCGGGTCGTAAGAGTCGCGATCGAGATCCTCGCCGATCACGTTGGCGCCTCCCCCAAGCTTGGCGATCAGCAGCAGGACAAGGCCAAAGACCACGACCAGGCCCATGAACGCGTACATCTGGTTCTTCCCGGAGAGTCCCAGGGAGAGCAGGGCCAGAAGGACGCAGACCCCGTAGATCACGAGCACGGTGTTCCGATGCGACAGGCCCAGGTCGAGCAGGCGGTGGTGGATGTGCCCGCGGTCCGGGGCGAACGGCGACCGGCGGGCGACCAGGCGCCGCACGATGATCCAGAACGTATCGATGATCGGCACGCCCAGCACGAGCGCGACGACGGCGATCTTGGCCGTGCCCAGGATCGAGAGCACTGCCAGCGCATAGCCGACCAGCATGATGCCGCTGGTGCCGGCAAAGATCGACGCCGGATGGAAGTTCCAACGCAGGAAGCCGGCCAGGGCGCCGGCCAGGACGAAGCAGAAGAGAGCCACGTACGGCTCCACGGGGCTCGCGGTCAGGCTGATCACTCCAAGGGTGAGGGCGGCGATCAGGGCGATGCCGGACGAGAGGCCGTCCAGCCCGTCGATGAAGTTGATGCTGTTGATCATGCCGACGATCCACAGCAGGCTCGCCAGGACGGCTACGACCCCCGTGATCTCGAGGGTCCCGCTGCCGGCCAGAGGATCGTTCAAGCGGGCGACGACCACTCCAAGGGCAACGGCGAAGCTGGCCAGCAGTATCTGGCTCACGAACTGCCAGCGGGCACGGAGCTGGAGCCAGTCGTCGAGGAAGCCGAGACCCGTCGCCAGCACCGCGCCACCGAGCAGCGCCAGGCTCTGAGGCCTCTTGACGATCTGGGGCTCGTCGACGAAGTGCAGGCCGATGACGGTGTTGGCGAAGAGGAGAGCGGCCGCCACGAGCACGAACCCGAGCAGGATTGCGATGCCGCCGCCCCGAGCCACGGCCTCCTTGTTCACTCGCCGAGCCTCGGGCCAGTCGACCATGCCGAAGTGACGGGCGAAACGCGCCACGACCGGCGTCGCAACCAGGGTGATCGCCGCCGCAACCACGAACCCGAAGAGCAGGGCCGGGAGCACCTGGACGGCGTGTTCGTTCAGGTTCATGTGCCGGCCTGGAGGTCCGATCGATAGCCGGCCCGGACGTCCGCCGCAGGAGAGTGGCTCGCCGTCGGCCGTCTGGACGTTGCTCGGGTCTCACTCGTCGCCCGAGGCACCGGGCGCATGGCTCGGGTGACGCCGGGGGCCGAGCGCGAGCAGCTCGACGTCGCTCAGTCCTCCGGAAGTCCCGGAACCGGGAAGCGCGAGCAGAGGTCGTGGACCAGTGCGGCGAGCTTGGCCTGCTCCGAGGGATCGTCGCGGGTGACGATGGCCTCCACGATCATCTCGCCGATCTGGCGCATCTCCGGCTCGCGGAAGCCGCGGCTCGTGGTGGCGGGGGTGCCGACTCGGATCCCGGAGCCGACGGTAATCGGGTTCTTGTCGAAGGGGATGGCGTTCCTGTTGACCGTGATGCCGATCTCGTCGAGGAGGTGCTCGGCTTCCTTGCCCGTCACGCCGAGCGGCGTGACATCCACCATCATGAGGTGGTTGTCCGTGCCGCCGGAGACGAGGCGGGCGCCCTTCACAGTCAGTGTGGCCGCAAGGAATTTGGCGTTGGCGATCGTCTGGCGCTGGTCGTCGCGGAACTCGTCGGTGGCGGCGAGCTTGAGGGCCACGGCTTTGGCCGCGATGACGTGCATCAGCGGTCCGCCCTGCGTGCCGGGGAAGACGGCCCTGTCGACCGCCTTGCCCAGCTCTTCGCGGCAGAAAACCAGGCCGCCGCGCGGGCCGCGCAGGGTCTTGTGAGTCGTGGTGGTGACGATGTCCGCGTGCCCGAACGGAGTCGGATGCAGCCCGGCCGCCACGAGGCCGGCGATGTGGGCCATGTCCACGAAGAGCAGTGCGCCGTTGGCGTGGGCGATTCGGCCCATCCTCTCGAAGTCGATCGTGCGCGGGTAGGCGCTGGCGCCGGCTACGATCAACTTCGGCCGAACCTCGGCCGCCTGCTTCTCGAGCGCGTCGTAGTCGATCTGCTCGGTCTCGGGCGAGACACCGTAGGCGTGGACCTCGAACCACTTGCCGCTGAAGTTGGCCGGCGAGCCGTGCGTCAGGTGGCCGCCGTGGGCCAGGTTCATTCCCAGGATCCTGTCGCCGATCTCGAGCACCGACAGGTACGCCGCCATGTTGGCCTGCGCGCCGGAGTGAGGTTGGACGTTGACGTGCTCGGCGCCCGGGAAGAGATCGAGTGCCCGCTGCTGGGCCAGACGCTCTGCGACGTCCACGAACTCGCAGCCGCCATAGTGACGCTTGCCGGGCAGGCCCTCGGCGTACTTGTTGGTGAGCGGCGACCCCTGCGCCTCCATCACCGCCGCGAAGGTGTAGTTCTCGCTGGCGATCAGTTCGATCTTCCAGCGCTGGCGATCGGTCTCGCCGCGAATGGCCGCCCACAACTCGGGGTCGACATCGGCCAGCCGGGCCCAGGCGATTCCCTCTCGACGCGCGATCGTCATGCCGACTCCTTGCCCGGCCCATCGCAGGCGGCGCCACACCGTCCTCTTCGAGGTGCGCCGGAACCGGGTCGAGCCTATTGTCGCCGAACCGGGCGGGTGGCGTGGGGCGGGTGGCGTGGGGCGGTGGCATGGGGCCCGCAGCGGCCGCCGGGCCGGGTGGCTGGTTCAGCCCCGGACGAGCCAGAGAAGCGTCTCTCCTCCAGCTACGCCAGCTTCACTCCGCCCGCGCGGTCGAGCGCTGCGGCGATCTCCGTGGAGCCAACCGCCCCGACCCGAAGCACCCGCGGCTGACCCGTCGAACAGTCCACGACTGTGGACGGGATCGCGCCGCGGGCCGGTCCGCCGTCGAGGACGAGGTCGATGCGCGAGCCCAGCTGGGAGAGGACCTCCCTGGCGTCGCGGGCGTCGGGCTGGCCGGAGAGGTTGGCCGAGGTGACGGGCAATGGACCCAGAGCGCCGGCCAGGGCGCGCGCGCAGTCATGGTCCGGGATGCGCACGCCGACGGTGGTCGCCCCGGCGGTCAAAGCCGCGGGAAGTTGAGCGGCGGGCACCCGCTCCAGAACCAGCGTCAGGCCGCCGGGCCAGAAGTGATCCGCGAGTACTCGTGCCGCGGGCGACAGGACGCCCACGCCCCCGGCCTGCTCGATATCAGCGACGAGCAGCACGATTGCCCGGTCGAGCGGCCGGTCCTTGGCCGCGAAGAGCCGTGGCAGGCCGTCTGGAGCATCCAGGGCGACTCCCACTCCGTAGACCGTGTCGGTCGGCATGGCGACGATTCCGCCGGCCCGCAGAACCTCGATTGCCTGCGCGCGTCCCGCCGCGTCGTCGGGGAGCAGCCGGGCCCGCCGCGGCGATCGGCCGAGGCTCTTCATCGCCGCTCGACCAGAACTCCGGCAGAGGCGTCGGTCGCCGGCGCCCGCCACCCGCCCAGGGCGATCCGCTCGATCATCTGCGCGACCCCCTCTTCGGCCACGGGCGGCGCCACGAACCGGGCCGCGGCCTTGACCGCGGCAGGGGCGCTCGGCATCGCCACTCCGTGGCCGACCTCCACGATCATCTCCAGGTCGTTGTACTGGTCGCCCGCGGCCATGCACTGCCCAAGGGGTACCCGCAGCCTCCGGGCCAGCCAGCGAATCGCCAGGCCTTTCGATACGCCGGGGGCCAGAAACTCCAGGAAGCGGGGGTGACTGAGCGTGACCGAGGCCCGACCGGCGAAGTGGGCCCGCGCTTCGTCCAGCAACTCGAGCGAATGCTCGCCCTCTCCGATCGCCACGACCTTGGTCACGGGGCGGAGGGCCCTGGCGGCGATGTCGGGCACGGTCCGCAGCCTGTCACCGACGAAGAGGCGGTACTCGTCCAGGCGGGACTCGTCCGAGGCGACGACCATCCACTCCAGGTAGTTGAAGTGTGGGGTCAGCTGCCGCTCCCGGCACCAGCGAACGATCTCGACCGTGATGGCGGGAGTAAGCGGCCGGTGGTAAAGGAGCCGGCCCGGACGCGTCGAGCCCGGTGCCGGCATGGCCCGGATCAGAGCTCCCTGCTGGGCCACGAGCGGCCCTTTCAGGCCCAGCGCCTCCGCGAACGGCATCGCGCTCGTGGCCATCCGGCCGGTGACGAGCGAGACGGCGATCCCCCGCCGGGAGGCCTCCCCGACGGCAGCCAGAGTGCGTTCGCCGATGACCAGGTTCTCGCCGACGAGCGTGCCGTCGATGTCCAGGGCGATCAGGCGAATCGGAAGGACCGGCTCGATCATCCGAGAGCCTCCGAGCCGATCGAGCGTTCGACGTGGGCGAGGCGAGGGTTGCCCGACAGGTCCGGCTGGATCAGGCACGACCACTCGCCTTCCAGCGCTGCCACTGCCTCCCCGACCGCGGTTCCCTGGTCGAAGCCGATCTCGAGCAGCGCCACGCCGTCGGGAGCCAGAGTTGCGGGCAGCGCTTCGAGCAGCCGCCGTACGATCGCCAGGCCGTCGGGACCGCCATCGAGCGCCAGGCGAGGCTCGAAGGAAGCCGCCACGGGCAGCCGATCGATCTCGGCGGAAGGGATGTAGGGCAGGTTCGCCAAGATGACGTCGAAGGGAGCTTCGGCCGCCGGCACCAGGTCCGCCTCCGTGAAGACGATGGCATCGGCGGCGGAGTGCGCGACCGCGTTCTCCCGAGCCAGGTCCAGAGCCTCGGGTGAGCAGTCAGCGGCCAGCAACGAGACCTCGGCGAGCATCCGTCGCGTACGCAGAAGAGTCGCCAGCGCGACTGCGATAGCGCCCGAGCCGGTCCCGACGTCGATGACCCGAACCTGCGGTGTGCCCGCCGGCCGTGGCGCCGACGTGAGTCGCCACGCGATCTCCCGCTCCGCCTCCGAGACGAGCAGCTCGGTCTCCGGTCGGGGAATGAGCGCCCGCCGGTCCACGCCAAAAGCCAGGCCGTGGAACTCCTTGAGGCCGCGAACATAGGCCACCGGCTCGCCGGCCTCGCGCCGGACGATTCCCGCCTCGTACGCTGCCGCCGCGTCCGCCCCAACCGGAGCTTCGGGATGGGCCAGGACCGCGGTACGCGACCCGCCGACGGCCCAGCCGAGCAGCAGCTCGGCATCGAGACGTGCGCTCTCCGATCCAGAGGCGCGGAGTCGCGCCGTGCCACTCGCCAGGAGATCGCCGATCGTCGCCACGCCGATGCCCGCGGCTACCGCCGCACTCGGGCTGCGCCCGAGCTCGTCACGACTCCGAATCCTCCGCGAGCAACCGCAGCTGTTCGGCCTGGTACGAGGAGCTGAGGGCGTCGATCAGCTTCTCGATGTCGCCGTCCATGACGCCGGGGAGGTTGTGCAGGTCGAGCCCGATTCGATGGTCGGTCAGACGGTCCTGAGGGAAGTTGTAGGTCCGGATCTTCTCGGATCGGTCGCCCGAGCCGACCATGCTCTTGCGCAGCGCCGACTCCGTGGCGGCGAGCTTGGCCCGCTCCCGGTCGAGGAGCCGGCTGCGAAGGACGGCCATCGCTTTGGCCTTGTTCTTGATCTGGCTCTTCTCGTCCTGGATGGCCACGACGATGCCGCTGGGCAGGTGAGTGACGCGTACGGCCGAGTCGGTGGTATTGACCGACTGCCCGCCGTGGCCGGTGGAGCGGTAGACGTCGACCCGAATGTCCTTCTCGTCGATCTTGACGTCGACCTCCTCGGCCTCGGGCATGACGGCCACGGTCGCGGCGGAAGTGTGGATCCGGCCGCTCGACTCGGTGACTGGAATGCGCTGGACCCGATGGACGCCCGCCTCGAACTTGAGGCGGCTGAAGGCACGCCCCCCGGCGATCTCCACTATCGCCTCGCCGATGCCGCCTATGCCATTCTCGTCGGCGTGCAGGATCTCGGCCCGCATATGGTGCCGCTCGGCGTAGCGGAGGTACATCCGCAGCAGCTCGGCGGCGAAGAGCTTGGCCTCGTCGCCCCCGGCGCCGGCCCGGATCTCCAGGATCACATTCTTCTCGTCGGCGGGGTCGCGCGGGATCAGCTGCAGGCGCAGCAGCTCGATGAGCTCCGTTTCGCGGGTCTCGAGCCTCCGAACCTCGTCCTGAGCCAGGTCGTGCATCTCCTCGTCGCCGCCGTCGCGCATCTCGAGCGCCTCGGCCAGCTCCTTGCGGGCCGCCAGCAGCTCGCGCCATGCGGAGACGGCCGGCTCGAGCTGGGCCAGCTCCTTGCCGATACGCTTCAGCGCATCGGGGTCGGCGGCCGTCTCGGGTTGGGCCAGCTCGTTCTGGAGGGCGTCGTATCGGGCCGCGATCTCGATGAGCTTGGCGTCGATCACGGCTTCGGTCCGGGGGATCCGGTCGCGTCGTCATTCGGGCCGCCCAGGTCCGAGTCGAGGGGCCGTGACGCGAACACCGCGCTCCCCGCCGGGATCTCGCGGCCGTCGGCAATCAGCGCCTGCTGGAGCGAGACGATGGCGACTTCGATCATTGCGTCCGTCGGCTGGCGGGTGGTGATCTTCTGGACCCAGATGCCCGGCGACCACAGCCACCTGACCACGGCATGGCCGCGGTGCCGCGCGCCCAGCTGAAGGATCTCGTAGCTGATGGCGGCGATGACCGGAACGAGGACGACTCGCGAGACGACCAGCCACAGAGGGGGGAGACTTCCCACCACGGCGAAGGCGAGGATGGAGACGATAAGCACGACCACCAGGAACTCGGTCCCGCAGCGGGGGTGGGCCGTGGGGTATTTGCGGGCCGCGTCGACGGTCAGCGGGTCGCCGGCCTCGAGCGTGTGGATCGACATGTGCTCGGCGCCGTGGTATTGGAACGTGCGCCGAACGTCCGCGGCGCGGCCCACCAGCATCAGGTAGCCGATGAAGATGACGACTCGAATGACACCTTCGGAGAGCTGGAACGCGAAGCCCTGGCTCACTCGGCCGACGGTGGCCTGAGCCAGCAAGAGCGGCAGCAGGAAGAAGATGCCGATGCCGAGCACCAGGCTGAACAGCAGCATGCCTCCGACCGCCACCGTGTAGCCCTTGCCGAGGCCGCGGCTGGAGCCGGGGGTGGCAGCGGATGACCCTCCCGGCGCATCCGGATCCGTGTATCCGGAGTCGTGGCCCTCCGCCGCGCACAGGATCGCGAGGATCGGCGCCAGGAGCAGCGTGTGCAGGACGGACCCCGTCCCGGCGGCCGCCTGGCCGCTCTTGCCCGAGCCGTCGCCCGCGCTTCCGCCCGAGCCGTCGCCCGCGCTTCCGCCCGAGCCGTCGCCCGCCTCTTCCAGGGCCAGGGCCTGGATCGTGGCCGACCGGACCAGCCAGCGCGTGCCGGTGACGAGCGTGTCGTACAGGACGACCAGACCTCGCAAGAACGGGAGCTTCAGCGCGCGGCGAGCGCGCAGTCCCAGATCCAGCCGTTCGGTGGCCCAAACGATTGAGCCGTCCGGATGGCGGAGCGCAACCGCGAGTGCATGCCGGCCGCGCATCAGGACACCCTCGATGAGTGCCTGGCCGCCGTATTGGTAGCTAGCCATGGGGAAAGTCTAGCCTCTGGGTCGCACGGCGCCGGGCCGCTTCATGAGGGTCGACCGCCGAAGGTCGCGTGCGACCCCGGGCCGCACCGCGAAAAGGGAGGCGTGTCGAAGGATCGGCTGGCTCACGCGGCGGTCCGGCCGAGCCGGGCCCGGCGCGGGTTAGGCGCGCTCGGCGCGCTCGAGGCGCCGCTGGAACCGCTCGACCTGGCCGGCCGTGTCGATGATCGTTTGCTTGCCGGTGAAGAACGGGTGGCAGTTGCTGCAGACGTCGACTCGCAGCTCGGACCTGGTTGAGCCTACCTCAAAGACCGTCTTGCACGAGGCGCAGTGAACCGTGGCCTGCTGGTAGGTGGGGTGGATCTTGGGCTTCATTCGTTACTCCCAGGCGCCTTCCGTACGGTTCTCCGCCGGTGGTCGTCGGTGGCGCGATCGGCGTCCCGGCGCCGTATCGCAGGATTGTTGCGCTGGCTACTCGCCAGCCAGAGCTTCGACTCGAATTCGCTTCTTCTGACGCGTCTCGTGCTCGATATGGACGGTTCCGTCCACCGTCGCGAAGACGGTGTAGTCGTGGCCCAGGCCCGCGCCCTCGCCGGCCTTGAAGGTCATTCCCCGCTGGCGGACGATGATGGAGCCGGAGGTGACGAACTGACCGTCGCCGGCCTTCATGCCGAGTCGCTGGCCGACGCTGTCGCGGCCGTTCTTGGAACTCGAGCCTGCCTTCTTGTGGGCCATCTCTTACTCGTCCTTCTTTGCCCGAGCGGAACGCTTGGGAGCGGCCTCGCCGGCCGGTGCGTCGGTCTTGGCTGACTTGGGTCCGGCCTTTGCCGGAGCCTCGGCCTTGGGCGCGGCCTTTGCCTTGGCGGGTGCGTCGCCCTTGGCCGGAACGGCCTTGGCCGCAGCCTTGGCTGCCTTCGCTTTGGGCTTGGCCTCGTCTGCCGCGGCCTGGCGGGCCTTGAGCTTCTCGGCCAGTGCCGCGTCCTCGGCGGCCTGACGGGCGGCTGCCTTGGAGACCTTGACTCGCTCCGCCTCGGCCTTGGCTTCGGCTTCCTGAGCCTCAGCCGCGGCGCTCTTGGCGCCGAGCCGCACGTCGGTGATCTTGAGAACCGTCAACTCCTGGCGATGCCCCTTCTTGACTCGGCTGCGGGCCTTGGGCCGGTACTTGAACGAGATCGTCTTCTCGCCTCGGTCCAGACGCAGGACCCGGGCGCTAACGGCCGCATCCGCCACGACGGGCTGGCCTACTGACGACTCGTCCCCGTCGACGACCAGCAATACGCGGTCGAGGTTGATCTCCTGGCCCGGCTCGACGTCGAGCAGTTCCACCTCGAGCTCGGTTCCGAGTTCGACGCGGTACTGCTTTCCGCCGGTCTCGATGACTGCGTACATTGGCCCTCGGGAAGTTGACGGGCGCGAGGCCCTCGGGTGCATGACACGAAATCGCCCCCGGGTTCCCCGGGGCGCGAAGTGCGAGTGTACGGCGCGAGGTCGGCCTCGTCAAACGTGCGATGGAGTCCGGCGGGTCGGGACGGGTCCGTGTCGCCGGACTGATGGGAGCCTCTGGGACGGGGCGGACCCTCGCGCCAGGCTGAGGCCACGCTCTCGCGGCTTAGATCATGCGACCTGCAGTCGCGACGGGTACGAGCAGACAGCGAGGAGCCCGTCTTGACGAGGCGGGAACCTCCGGGTCTCGGCGGACACAATGGACCTCTGGAAGCGCTCCATCCGGCGTTCACGGTCCGATCTCCTTGAGGCGCATGTGATCACGTATCGCCGGAGTGGCTCAGATGCGGCTCTCAGACGGGCAGCCTGCTCACCGTCCACCCGGAAGGAAAGACCGGCTAATCGGCGACCCAATAGGAGGCGATAGCCCTTCCGAACGACTCCGAGCGAACCAGCCGGTATCCCGCTTCCTGAAGCTGAGGCGGATCACACTGGACCACCCATAGATGATCGCTGACCGCAGTCTCAGAAGGAGAGCAGGGCTGATCCCGCAAGTAGTAGTGCATGGCGTCGCTCGACTGGTAGTCGGTGATCATCCGAGCCGAGCAGTCACTGACTACGTACTGGGCGGCGGCGCGATAGTCCTGACCGTGGGCCGCGGCGCCCCGAAGTGCGATCTGCTGCGGGATGACCAGCCCGGCGATGACGGCTGCCGCGATGAGCGCCCGGCCGGGCCGGAGCGCGGTTAGCGCGCCTGCGACGGCCAGGGCGATTCCCGGAGTCGCCCCCATCAGGTAACGCCCAAGGTAGATTGGCCCGAAGTTGCCCGCCATCCACAGGAGAACGGGAGCCGCCAGAGCGGTCGGCACGCCGAGCGCCAGAAGCCTGCGATCGCCTCCCAATGCCAGGACGAGAAGGCCAAAGCTGGCCGTGAGCGCGATGCTGCCGGTCAACTCGGTCGGGCCCGTCCAGAGCGTCTCGAGCGTCTCCGGGGGTATCCATGAGATCTGGCCGTGCTGCCCGGCGCCGAGCACTACCATCGGAAGGGTCGCCGCGCCGGCGAGCATGACGGCCATCATGAACCGGCGCCACTTCGTCGCGTCGATGATGAGCACGGCGACGAGGTGCCCTGCCACCACCAGGAGCGAGACGAGGTGGAAGTAGCCGACTGCCACCAGCGCCACGCCGTAGCCGGCCCACCAGCGACCATCGGACCTTGTCAGGGCGCGAGAGAGCAGGAGGGTGGAGATGGCCACTGCGGCAACCATGAAGGCGTATGGACGCGCCTCCTCGGCGTAGCGGGTAACGCCCGGCAGGGCGATCATCACAAACCCGGCGGCCACGGCCGCCCGTGTACCAGCCGTGTCCAGGGCAGTCTTGGCGACGGCCCAAACCGCAATCGCCATCACAAAGACGGATGGCAGCCGCAGCGCCAGCTCCGAGTCCCCGGCAACTGACATCCAGAGATGAAGGAAGACGTAGTAGGCGGCCTCGACCGCGTTGGTCGAGCCAAGCGTGGTCGTCAGAATGGCGCCCAGAGACTGGTGAGCGTAGCCCCAGGTGTGGCCCTCGTCGATCCAGAACGATGGGCCCGACACGCCGATGAGAAAGACCGCGAAGGCCGCCAGGCCGCAGAGGACCGGCAGGCCAATACGCGGGCGCCATTTCAGCGACGCCGCCAGCGTCGGTGAGGCGGTGGTTTCGATCCCCTCTCCCATCGGCCGAGTCTAGCAGCGAGCCGGAAGGGATGGCTGCGAGTCTGTCGTCATGTGCGGCCCAGCGGCCATGTAGGCTGTCGGCCGTGCGTGACAGAGTGGAGTCTGGACAGCTGGGCCAACAACGGAGACGACTGCCGCTGACCGGTGCGATCGAGCGCGCTCTCGATCAACGCGGCCGGATTGACAGGTGGATCGTCATCGCTCTCGCGCTGGTTGTTGGCCTCGCCGTTGTGTCGCGAGCCCTTGACCTACGTACGTACTGGCCCGCCGGAGTGGACCTCGATATTCCGTTGCGGGCCGCAGCGCGCTGGGCTGCCGGTAGCCAGCCCTACCAGGCCTCGGCAATGCTCGTGCAGAGCGGGCCGGACCTGCCCTACCTCTATCCACCCTATCTGTTGCCGCTGCTTGCTCCGGTAGCCAGCCTGCCGCGGGATGCGGTGATAGACCTCTGGCTGGCTGGCTGCCTCCTGGTCTCGGTATGGACATGCAGGCGACTCGCGGTCCCATGGCTGGCCGTTCCGTTCGCGCTCGCCTGGCCGCCGTTCCTGGAAGGCTTGATCACCGGCAACGTCCAGGTGCTCGCCTTCGCCGCTTTCGTCGGCCTGCTCTATGGGCCAGCCGACGGAGCTCCGCGCCCGCGGCTGTTCGAACGGACCCGCGCCCTGCCCAATGGCCTCCTTGCCGCCGCGATCGGGGCGCTGAAGGTCACTCAGCTTCTACCGATTCTCTACCTGCTTCGCCGGCAGACGCGAGCGGCGATAGTCGCCGTTCTAGCCCTGGCGGTCCTGACGATCGCAACGATGCCATTCACGGGAGTGGCAGCATATGGCGACTGGCTGGCCCAGCTCCAGCGCGCCGCCGACCCGGCCTGGGCGCCCGGCGGGCTGACCCTCGGCCGCAGTTTCGGGATTCCGGACGCGCCTGTTATCGCGGCTGGGGTCGCCATTGCTCTCGTCGCCAGGGGTCGGGATTCCGGCGCATGGCTAGGGATCGCTCTGCTGCTGGCAACCACGAGCGTGCATGGCTACACATTCCTGTTTGTGCTGCCCGGCTTGATGGCGATTCGCAGAGACCTCGCCATCGCGGTCGCCGCACTGCTCCTGGGCTCCTACCCCGATGCGTGGTGGCTCGCGACAGGCATCGTCGCGGCGGCCCTGCTATGCATGCCTCACTGGAGTTGGTTGCGCGTCAGTGGAGCGACGATTTCGCCAGGGCGCTTGGGCCACGCGCTTGCGAAGTCCACAGGCGCCGCTGCCGAGTACCAGGCACCCGCCGGTCAGGATGGCGTCGAGCCCGTCAAGCGGCAGTTCAGCCCTTCGCCATCACCATTTGACGTGGCCGGAGGCCCAGGCCCTTCGCGCCACTCGCGACGGGCGAGATGCATGAGACAGGGCGCTTCGACGTCAAGGGGGACGAGTGCAGTCGCCCAGATCCGCAGCGCGGTGCTGGTCGAGCCATAGCGGATAGCGCCAGGAAACGTGGAGCGGCTCGCGCGCGACCGAGGCCACTGCGGAGCCGCCGGCAGCCCGCTCCGACCTGGAGGCAGCCCTTATCCGGCGGTCTGTTCGGGGGAAGACGGGGCCTGGTCGCGCTCCCCGTGCTGGGTCAGCTCCTCCTCCAGCCACAGGCGCTCGCGAACGGAGACCGCGGACTCGATTCTCGGCCTGTCGACGCCGGGCGTCTCGGTGGCGCTGGGGGTTTCGGTGGCGCCGGGCGTCTCGCTGGCGGTCGTCATGCCCAGCTCGTCGGCAAGTGCTGCCACAACCTCGTCGGCCCGACCGCTGCCCCGCTCCTGCGAGTGGCGGAGCCTCATCCATAGCTCCGCGGCCTCGGCTGGAGCCCCGTCCGCCGCCAGGGTCCCCGCGTCCGCGTCCCGGACGCGGAGCTCGATGATGAGCGGCCTCAAGTCGTAGGCGACGGTCTTGGTCTCGCGGCGCCGTTCCCGAGGCAGCCGCTCCGCGGAGAGAATCCGGGTCGCCGCGGAAGCAAGGTCCTCTCGTTCCACGCCGAGCAGGGTCATGCGGTAGTCGGCGGCAACGAGCTGCGGAGCAAGAGCCGGCGCCCCAATCCAGACGTCGTGGAGGTCGATGACCCTGTAGCCGGCCGGCATCCCAGCCGTCAGTCTCTCCCGCAACGCCGGCGCGGTCAGGCGCTCGGCCAGGAACAGATCGGCCAGCTCGTGCTCCGCCAGCATGCCGAGCTGGAGAGGGGCGGCGAAGACCAGTTTCGGCCGGGCGTTGAATCCGCCGGTCGTGGCCACCGGAATCGCTCCCCGTCGAAAGGCTCGCTCCCATTGCGTGACCGCGTCGAGGTGGGCCAGGTAGCGAGCCTCCTCGTTCCGGGCGAAGACGATCCGCCACCGCTGCACGGCCTCGCTCACGGCACCGACTCCCCGCCGCCGGCGGTTCCCGAGCGGGATCGATCGCCGCCCCACCGGGCCACGACTAGCTCCGCCGTGGTCGCCTGCAAGAGCAGGGTCACCAGCACGACCCCGAACGTGATCCCCTGCATCTCGGACCGATTCGGGAAGTCGAGCGGAAGCGAGAGCGCCAGAGCCGTCGAGACGGCACCGCGCAAGCCGGACCAGAAGACGACATGCAGCCAGTCGAGCGGAATGGCCGCTCCGTCACGACCGGCCACCCCGTCACGACCGGCCACCCCGTCACGACCGGCCAACCCGTCACGACCGGCCACCCGCCGACCCTTGCGCTTCCGAGAGGCTTTCGGGGGGCGCGTCCTCCGCTGAACGAGCCGCCAGAACCCCAACAAGCCGTAGACGATGACTGCCCTTCCGACCAGCGTGGCCGCAAACGCCCAGGCTATCGGCGAGGCCACGTCGGCCAGAGCGTGGATCGATATCGCGAAGCCCACGACGAGGAAGACGAATGCGGTGGCCAGGAAGGCGACGAACTCCCAGACGGTGTCGAGAGCTTCCTCCGTCCGGCGCGAGAGGCCGTTCTTGCGACCATATGTGCCCAGGAAGATTCCCGCGACAGCGGTGGCGATCACGCCCGAGAGGTGGAACGCGTCCGCCGCCAGATAGGTGCCGTAGGCGAGGACCACCGAGAGGCTGATCTCGATCAAGTGATCGCCGACGGTCGGCAGAATCCGCGAGGCCAAGTATCCGGTAACGGCGCCCAGGGCGGTGCTTACGAGCGTGACCCAGACGAACGTGAAACCGATCTCCGCCGGTCCGATCGGGCGCGACACGAAGTCCACTGCCAGGGCGAAGACGACGATGCCGGTCCCGTCGTTGAAGACGCTCTCCGCTTCCACGAGCGTGGCCAGACGTCGCGGTGACGCGAGACGCTTGAACGTGGCGATGACAGCGGCCGGATCGGTGGCCGAGAGCATTGCCCCCACCACGAACGCCTGAGGCAGGGGCAGGCCGGCGCCGAAGTGCAGAGCCGCCGCGACGATCGACGCGCTGACCAGGACACCCGGGCCGGCCAGCAAGCTCACGCCCACCAGGGAAGGGCGCAGCTTGCCGAAGTCGGTCTGGTAGGACGCCTCGAAGATCAGTGCCGGCAGCAGGACCACCAGTACGAGCTGCGGCGTGATCTCGATCCGGAGAGGCGCCAGGGTACCCGCGGCGATGCCAAAGGCGACCAGTGCGACGGTGTACGGCAGCTGGATTCGACGGGCCAGGAGCGTCACCAGAGCAGCGGCACCGACCAGGAGGACGAAGAGACGGATCAGCTCGAGGGTCGTCTCACCCGAGCCTGCAGGGCTTGCCGGCGTCACCCAGAGTTCTCGCCACCGGCCGCCTCCACCGGTGACGCGAGACCGTTGGTCCCGGCGTCCTTCGACTGCATCTGCGTCCCCAGCATGTCATGTGACCGGCCGCGTCTCGGGGCGCGGTCGAGGTTCACGTTATCACCCGCGCAGTACGCGGCGGCGCCAATCGAAGCGGCAGCGGCTACGTCGGAGCGTCGGGCGTCGCCGGGCGGGCCAAGATATCGCCACCGCCGGGACGAGGGCCCGGTTCCTCCTTCGTCGCCGACCGTGCCGCCGCCGCCGCTGATGAGCATCCGCCGCGGACCCTGGTCGCCGGTATCGCAGTCAAAGCCGGTCACTGCCGGTGCCCCGCAGTTCGAGCACGGGCCCCAATGACAGTCCGCTGTGGTCCGGCCGGCCAGGGCGAGCCTTCGGTCACGCAGGAGGAAGTCGCCCGAGACGCCGGCGCCCAGATGCTCCCACGGCAGGTGTTCGCCCGTCGGGATGTCGCGCTGGGCATACCAGGCCGGGTCCAGACCCTCTTCGTCGAAAGCCTGAATCCAGGCATCGAACTTGAAGTGCTCGTCCCAGGCGTCCAGGCGTGCCCCGTTCCGCCAGGCTCGGACGATCACGGGAGTGAGCCGGCGGTCACCACGACCTAACGCCGCCTCGAGGAGCGAACTCCGCGGGTCGTGCCAGGACAAGACGAGGCCCTTGCCGTGGAAGGCCTTCCGAAGCTGGGAGACTTTGGTTTCGATCTCGTCGGTGGCGTCCTGACCGTCCCATTGGAACGGCGTATTGGGCTTGGGCACGAACGTCGAGACGTTGGCCTTGACCTGAGCTCGGCCGCCGTGGCGCCGCCGCCCGATCTCGAGGACGCGCCGGCAGATTCCAGCGATGGCCAGCACGTCTTCCGCGGTCTCGCCCGGCAGGCCGATCATGAAGTAGAGCTTCACGGCGCTCCAGCCGCGGCTGAAGGCCAATTCCGCGCAGCGAACGATCTCCTCGTCGCTCACGCCTTTGTTGATCGTGTCGCGCAAACGCTGGCTTCCGGCCTCGGGCGCGAACGTGAACCCGGAGCGCCGGCCGCCGGGGGCGATGGCGTCGACCAGCTCCACGGTGAACGCGTCGACCCGCGTGCTCGGAAGCGAGATCACGACCTCCGGGTTGCGTCGGTGCAGGGCCGAGGCGACCTCCTGGACGAACGTGTAGTCCGCGGTCGAAAGGCTCGTCAGGCCTACCTCTTCGTAGCCGGTCGCGCGCAGGATCGCCTCGGCCGCGGCCACCGCGACCTCGGGAGCGCGCTCTCGGAGCGGCCGGGACTGCATCCCCGCCTGGCAGAAGCGACAGCCGCGGGTGCAACCGCGCATGACCTCGAGCTGGGCCCGGTCGAAGACGATACCGATGTTGGGTACGATCTGGCGGATGCCGCGCACCCGGGTCTCGAAATCGGCGGCGATACGTCCGGCGACGCTGGGCGGAGCGGCCTCGTCGAGACGGTCCAGCGCCGCGAAGGTGCCGTCGGCCTCGTAGCGTGGCTCGTACAGCGAGGGCACGTAGACGCCTGGGATGCGGGCCAGGGCTCGCAGGGTTGTGGCGCGATCCACTCCGCGGCGCGATTGCCCGTCTCGGCCGCAAACCCGGCGATGCCAGCCGAGCGATTGCAGAACCTCGCTGATCTCCAGCACCACGTCCTCGCCCTCGCCAAGGACGACGGCGTCGGTCAGGTCGGCGAAGGGTTCCGGGTTCAGGACGATGGAGCCACCGGCGATGACGAGCGGATCCGCCTCCGAGCGCTCCCCGGTCGTCAGTCCGATCCCCGCCAGATCGAGCATGTCGAGCACGTTCGTGGCCACCAGCTCGTACCCGAGGCTAAGCCCCAACACGTCAAAGTCGTGCAGGGAGCGGCGCGTCTCCAGGCTCCACAAGGGCACCTTCGCCGATCGCAACTCCGCCTGAAGATCGACATCCGGGGCGAAGCAGCGCTCGGCCAGACAGTTCGGCCGCTCGTTCAGAACCTCGTATAGGATCCGCAGGCCAAGGTTGCTCATCCCGATCTCATATAGATCCGGGTACGTGAAGCACCACTTGAGAGCGGTCTCGGACCAGTCCTTTCGGACCGAATTCCATTCCCCGCCCGAGTAGCGACCGGGCTTGCGGACGCGACTCAACAACCGCCGGATGGTCAGAGCGGGGACCGGCAGTGGCGCGTTGAACGGTCCGGCCTCGGTCCGGGCCGGTGAGCGCTGGCGTGAGAGTGCCGTCGTCATGGTCTAGCTCGCTGGGATTGACCCGCGGCCGGGCGTATCAGAGGGCGGGGGCAGGGACAGGGATCTCCTTCACCACTCGGGCTTCTCTCGGCGCAGATTCGTGCTCTGCACGATGCCGAGGCCGGCGGCCAGGCTGACGAGCGAGGCGCCCCCGTAGGAGATGAAAGGAAGGGGGATGCCCGTAACGGGCACCAGACCGATGACCATGCCGACGTTCACGAGGACCTGGAACAGGAGCATCGTCGCCAGGCCGGTGCCGATAAGCATCGCGAACCGGTCCGGGGCGCGCCATGCGCAGATGAGCAGCCGCCACAGGAGCAGCACGAACAGGATGAGGACGACCATCGACCCGATGAAGCCGAGCTCCTCGGCCAGGACGCCCCAGACGAAGTCCGTCGGCCCGACAGGCACGGAGACCGTCCCGTTGGTCAGGCCCTTGCCACCCCATCCGCCTGCATTCACCGCCATCTCGGCCTGGTGCACCTGGTACCCGGCGCCTTTGGGATCTGCGTTCGGGTTGAAGAGCGTCAGCAGGCGGGCTTGCTGGTAGTCCTTCAGGCTGGTCCACACGATGGGGATGGCGCCCGCAACCCCCGCGAGCAGAGTGCCCATCCACAACAGGCTGGCGCCGGACATGAAGAGCATGCCGGCAACCAAGGCCACCATCACCAGAGACGTGCCGAGGTCCGGTTGGAGCATCACCAGGACCCAGGGCGGCACCATGATCACGATCGCCCCGATGATGGTCCAAAGGGATCTTGCGCTCTGTTCGCGGTGCGCCAGGTACGAGGCGAAGACGATGACCATGATGATCTTGGCGAGCTCGCTGAATTGGAACTGGAAGTTGCCGATGGTCACCCAGCGAGCCGCCGTGGCTTCACCGGTACTCCTGCCAATACGTAGCGTCAGGATCAGGAGGCCGATGTTGACCAGATACAGCGGCCAGGCGAACGAGCGCAGCCACCTGTAGTCGAAGACCGTCGTCAGGCCCAGCACGACGGCCGCGATGACGCCCCACAACAGACTTCGCACGAACGGCGAGCTCAGGGACAGCGATTCATGGGTCGATCCGACGCTGTTGCTGTACGCCATCACCAGACCGAAGATGGTCAGGAGTACCGCATACGTCGTGAGCTGGAAGTCGTAGTTGCGCCACGACAGCCAGCCGGCCTTGGGGGCCCAACCCCGGAGCTTGAGTGTCTCGCCGCGCAGCATGCTCATGGTCAGTCGCTACCGTCAGTCCCTGTTCGGACTGCCGTAGAAGTTGGTCACCTTCTGGGTCCAGGTTTGGATGTACCCGGGAGTGTGTGAGTTGAAGGGATCGCCCTTCAGGCCAAAGTGCATCATCAGGTAGTACTTGACGACCTCCGTCGCCACATTGCCGTAGGTATCCGCGCCGTAGATGAAGGCCACGACCGCCAGCTGTGAGTCCGGCTTCGTGAAGTCGCCGTTGTAGGGATCCCCCGGCACGTAGCCGACGAACCACTCGTGATACGGCAGGCGCCCGTACTTGTCGATCACGCCGAACTCCGCGGTCCCGGTCTTGCCCGCGACCTTTATCGGCAGGTCCACGAGGTTGTAAGTGTGTCGGGTGGTGACCACCGCCCGCGTCGCCAGGCGCATGGTCTCGAGGGTGTCCTGAGAGGCGGGCAACTTGTTCAGCAGCTTTGGTTGTACGTATGTGACGTTGTTGAGCGAATCCTTGGTCGAGTACACGACGTGCGGCTGCCAGAGGTTGCCGCCGTTGGCCAGGGCGCAGTACGCGTTTAGCAGCTGGAGTGGCGTCGCAGCGTCATAGCCCTGGCCGATGCCTGCCTGGATGATCTCGCCGGTGTACATCGGTTTGCCCGTGTTCTTCTCTTTCCAGTCGTTGGTCGGAACGATGCCGCTGGCCTCGAACGGGAGGTCGATGCCCGTCGGAGCTCCGAAGCCGTACTGAGTAGACCAGAAGGTGAGGCGGTCGAGCCCGACCATCTGCGCGAGCTGATAGAAGAAGGTGTCGCTCGAATAGGCCACACCCTGCGTGATGTTCAGGGGCCCCCAACCCTCCTTGTTCCACTCCCAGAACTTGAACGCCCCGATCTGGATGTAGGGCTGCGAGAGGAGAGTCGTCGAGGAATTGAAAGTGCCGCTGCAGTAGTCGAAACCGTCCCTAACTTTGTCGCCGGCGAATTGACATTCAGGGTTGTCCTGAAGGCCGGCCGTACCGGTTACCAGCTTGAAGGTGGATCCGGGCGCGTACTGGTCCGCGATCGCCTTGTTCAGGAGCGGTTGACTCGGGTCGGCCAGGAGCTTCTGAAAGTCCGTCTCGCTGATCCCGTCGGCGAACTTCTGATCGTCGTAGCTCGGCAGGCTGACCATCGCCAGGATGTTCCCGTTCTGGGGGTTCTCGACGATGATCACGCCTCTCGTCGCGATGGGCACGCCACCGGCGCCGTTGAGACCCCACTGGAGGGCTTTCTGCGCGATCTGCTGCTCGTGGGTGTCGATCGTCAGGGTAAGGGAGTCACCCGGTACAGGCGGCTTGTGGCTCGTGAGCAACCCGGGGATCGCCTTGCCGGAGTCGTCGAGGGCCACGCTCTCATCGCCGTAGGTTCCCCGGAGCTGTTGCTCGTAGGACGCCTCCAGTCCGTTCTGGCCAACCACGTCCGATTTCGAGTAGCCCTGACCCTTCAGCTGGTCGTACTGCGCCTGCGTGATCTGCCCGGTGTAACCGATGAGTTCGGAGAAGAGGGGTCCGGTGACGTACTGGCGGTGCTGTATGACGACCACCTTCACGCCCGGGAGGGAGTCGCTGTTCTCCTCGATGAACCGTGCGACATCGACGGGGACGTTGTCGGCGATCTTCACCGGGTCGTACAGCGACCCGCTGGCGCTGTCTATCCTCGTCTCGATGTCGACGGGATTCGCGTTCAGGAGAGATCCAAGCCGTTCGGCTACCACGGGTTTCTCGGAGAGCTGCAGGTCGATCGGAGTCACTGTGACCGAGTAGGTGACGACGTTCTGGACCAGTGGCGCTCCGGATGCGTCGTAGATGAGGCCTCGAGTGGACGGAACGCTCTGGGTGGCCGTCGTGGCGATGCTCGCGGCGGGGTAGGCCGACGGATGGGGGACGATTTGGAGATCGAACATCCTGTAACTGAGAGTCGTTACGCCCACAGCCACAGCCAGGACGAACGCTCCGAACCTGTAGGCGTTCCTCGGAACAGCCTGTCGGCCCTCGGTCGCTACGCTCACAGCGTCACCGCCACCACACTACGCGTTCCCGTTGCTCTGCACGTCTCTTGAGGCCTATCACCAGCGGAGCAATCAACGCGGCCATAGCCGCGTTGACGATTCCCGCCGCGACGAGAGCGGTCAGCTGAATCGATGGTGCCGGGGGACGGAGCAATCCCGTGACCACGTTGGATATCACCAGAAACACCGGCGTCAGCACCAGAACAGCGCCGATGACGCCTGGGTATCGGGATCGCGAAAGGAGCGGCACCGCCAGATCCGTAGCGGCCATCGCAATCAAGAGCCCGAAGACGGTGGAGCCCATCGGCCGCATAGCCAGAAAGTCCAGGAACAGTCCGCCCACGAAAGCCCAGGCCATGCCTTCCTCGAAGCCATACACGAGGGTGATGGCAATGCCGAAGAGAAGGACGATCTGTAGTTGTGCGCCAGCGATCTGGTATCGCGACGCCATCGACGATTCCAAGAGCGCCGCGACGCCGGCGCCGACCGCAGCGAATGCGGGACCCATGGCGGTCAGCCCTCAGAGCAGAGTTGGAGCGACACCCCGGCATGAGGGGTGCGACCTGGTATCGGCATCAACCGGGGGAGTATAGGGCCGTCCGCAGGATCCGGACAACGGCGCGACTCTGACCGCGGTTGCGTCGCCCGTTAGCCTCGACCTTGGTGCGGCCGCGACCAAGATCGAGCAGAGTGGGCTCGGGCGTCTCCGGCCGCTTCCGGGGCGGATCGGCAGGGATGAATGCGGATCTTGCATGTTCCTGTTTCACGTGGAACAGGCGAGGCCCAGCAGCAGCAGCCCGGACCGTACAGAGGACCTTCTCTTGAAGCGTCATGCCTTGCCCGCAACGGCCGTTTCACGTGCAACACCCCACTCGCCCGCACGCAGTGCCCGACCGCACCCCAGTCTCCGCGCGCTGGCAGTGCCGCGACTCTGCTAGCGGTCCGAATCGGCCCCACCGGTGATGTTCGCTCAAACGACGCAGGAACCGCCCCGTCGGTAGAGCCTCCCGCCGGGCACGTCCATCCGCGGCCGGTTGAGTGGGTGATCGCAGATGATCGCGCAATAAGCGACTGGGCCTACCTTCGACGCGCCCCGGCGCGGTCTGGGCAGTCTGAGGCCTGGACCCTGGAGGTCCAATCCGAGACTCGCTTCAATCCGGGAACCGGCCCCGGATGCTAGAATTGAGCGTGCCGCCGACAGAAATGGGGACCTGAGTGGGCCAGATCATCGCTTGCGCCAACCAAAAGGGTGGCGTCGGCAAGACGACCACGGTTGTCAACTTAGGAACATACCTGGCCCTCGCCGGAGATACGGTCCTCGTCATCGATCTCGACCCCCAGGGCAACACCACCAGCGGCTTCGGCGTGGATCGAGGCCAGTTCCAGCACTCCATCTACGAGGCGATCATCGAGGATGCGCCCGTGTCCGAGTTGGTCGTTGGGACCGTCGTTCCGGGCCTTTCGATCGTGCCGTCCTCCATCTCTCTGGCCGGCGCGGAAGTAGAACTCGCTCCGTTGCCCCAGCGTGAGCGCCGACTTGGCCGCATCCTGACCGAACTCGTGGCCGCGTACGACTACATCATCCTCGACTGCCCGCCGTCGCTGGGCTTGCTGACCGTAAACGCGCTGACCGCGGCCGACGCGGTCGTGATCCCGATCCAGTGTGAGTACTACGCCTTGGAAGGCCTGTCGCAGCTGATTGCCACCATCAATCTCGTACGGAACCACCTCAACCCTGATCTGGCGATCAAGGGGGTGGTGCTGACGATGTACGACGGACGGACCAACCTCTCGGCGGAGGTCGATGCTGAGGTCCGAAAGCACCTCGGATCTGCGGTCTTCCGGACGGTTATCCCGCGCAGCGTTCGACTCTCAGAGGCGCCGAGCTACGGGCTTCCGATCGCCTTGTATCGGCCCGACTCACGAGGGGCAGAGGCCTACGCATCCATGGCCACCGAGTTGCGAGAGCGCGACGGACGCCCGGCGGCGGTTCCCGTCGCGGCGCCGACCCGCAGGACCGCCACAGCCGACGCCGGCGCCGTCGATGGGGGGCCCCAGTGACGCCTGTGCACGTTGAGCGGCACACCGCGCTGGGTCGAGGGCTCGGAGCGTTGATACCTCAGACCAATCCGACCGGAGCGGTGGCCGTCGAGATCCCCATCTCTCGCATTCGTGGGAACCCCTACCAGCCTCGTCAGCACGTCGAGCAGCAATCTCTCGAGTCGCTCGCGAGCAGCATCGCCACTCACGGAGTCCTGCAGCCCGTGATCGTGACCGAGGTTCTCGATGGCTATCAGCTCGTGGCCGGTGAGCGGCGGGTCCGAGCCGCCCAGATGGCCGGTCTGGACCACGTTCCGGCCATCGTCCGCCAGATGATCGAGCGCGACCAGCTCGCCGTCGCCCTCGTGGAGAACGTGCAGCGCGCCGATCTGAACGCCATGGAGGAGGCACACGCCTACCGCCAGCTTGCCGACGAGTTCGGTTTGACCCAGGACGACATAGCCTCTCGTGTGGGGCGTGCTCGCTCGACTGTCGCCAACACCCTCAGATTGCTCGAGCTCGAACCTTCGGTTCAGAAGGCACTCGGCGGCGGCGACATCACTGAGGGCCACGCCCGCGCCCTGGCCGGGGCGGCACCTGCGGCGCAGCGTCAACTCGTCGAAGCCGTGGTGTCCCGGGGGCTCTCCGTACGGCAGACCGAAGAACTCGTCCGAAGGCTGCGCGATCGACCCGCATCGAAAACCAAGACGGCGACCGACTCCGATGTCGAGATGGAACGTCTCGAGGAAGAACTGCGCCGAGCTCTGGGCACGAAGGTGCTTTTGGTCCGATCGCGAAAGGGCGGACGCATCGTCATCGAGTACTACAGCGACGAGGAGTTTTCCCGCCTCTTCGACCGCCTGACCGGAGGAAACTCTTGACCCAGGAACTCACCAAGCGCGCCGCCACTGGATCGGCGACCGCAGCCGCTCAGCCGGCCGCGGGTCGCCGCTCGCGCAAGCCCGCCACCGGCGACTACAACGCCGAGAGCATCCAGGTACTCGAAGGGCTGGATCCGGTCCGCCGTCGACCCGGCATGTACATCGGCTCTACCGACGTGCGCGGCCTGCATCACCTGGTCTGGGAGGTCGTCGATAACTCGATCGACGAGGCGATGGCCGGGTTCGCAACCAACGTAGAAGTGCGGATCCTCGAGGACGGGTCCGTTCGGGTCATCGACGACGGCCGCGGCGTCCCGGTCGGACGCCATCCGAGCGGCAAGGATGCACTCGAGATCGTTCATACGGTGCTCCACGCCGGCAGCAAGTTCGGCGGCGGCGGCTACAAGGTCTCCGGCGGCCTCCACGGCGTAGGCGTCAGCGTTGTCAACGCTCTGTCGGAGTGGCTGCGCGTCGAATCTGCGCGCGACAGCGCAATCTGGGCCCAGGAGTACTCGCGCGGCGAGCCGACAACCGGCGTCCGCAAGATCGGCCCCCAGGGCGACCGGCGAGGCACCACGACGACTTTCAAGGCCGATCCCAGTGTCTTCGAGACAACCGAGTTCTCGTTCGACACCATCGCTCAGCGTCTCCGCGAGTCGGCATACCTCAACAAGGGCTTGTGGATCCGCCTGCTGGACGACCGGGCGCAACGTGAACGTTCGTTCTATTTCGAGGGTGGGCTTGTCTCCTTCGTTCGTCATCTCAACAAGAACAAGGAGACGCTCAACGCCCGACCCATCTACGTGGAACGACGGGAGTCTTCGACCTCCATCGAGATAGCGCTCCAGTACAACGACTCATACGCGGAGAACGTCTTCAGCTTCGCGAACAACATCAACACCATCGACGGCGGGAGCCACATGACGGGCTTCCGCGCCGCCCTGACCCGTTCCCTCAACGACTACGCCCGCCGGGCCGGTATCCTCAAGGACTCCGATGCCAACCTGAGCGGCGACGACGTCCGCGAGGGGTTGACGGCCGTGATCGGCGTCAAGCTCGTCGATCCCCAGTTCGAGGGCCAGACCAAAGCCAAGCTCGGCAATCCCGAGATCAAAGGCCAGGTGGAAGCGGCCGTAACCGAAGGGATCGGCCAGCATCTCGACGAGAACCCCGCGGACGGGCGGCGCATCATCGAGAAGTCGCTCATCGCTGCGCGTGCGCGAGAGGCCGCCCGCAAGGCCCGAGACCTGGTGATCCGCAAGGGCGCCCTCGAAGGGATGTCCCTGCCGGGCAAGCTGGCCGACTGCCAGGAGCGCGACCCTGCCAAGAGCGAGCTCTACCTGGTCGAGGGCGACTCGGCCGGAGGCTCGGCGAAGCAGGGCAGGGATCGCCGCTTCCAGGCGATCCTGCCGCTCCGCGGCAAGCTCCTCAACGTCGAGAAGGCGCGCCTGGACAAGATCGTCTCGAGCGAGAACATCCGGCCGCTGGTGATTGCTCTCGGGGCCGGGATCGGCGACTCCCTCGACCTCGCCAAGCTCCGCTATCACCGGATCATCATCATGACCGACGCCGACGTCGACGGCGCCCACATCCGAACCCTGCTCCTGACCTTCTTCTTCCGGCACATGCCGCAGGTCATCGAAAACGGCTATCTCTTCATCGCCCAACCGCCGCTCTTCCGAGTCAGCACCGGCAAGGTGACCCACTATGCCGCATCGGAGACGGAGCGCGACGCCATCGTCAAGAAGATGGCGGTCAAGAACGTGACGGTTCAGCGGTTCAAGGGCCTCGGTGAGATGAACGCCGATCAGCTCTGGGACACCACGATGAACCCGGAGACGCGTACCCTCCTGCGGGCGGAGGTGGACGACGCCGCGGAGGCCGACGCCATCTTCACGATGCTGATGGGCGAGCGCGTCGAACCGCGTAAGGACTTCATCAAGACCGAGGCCCGGAAGGTCCAGAACCTCGATGTCTGATCCGGTTGTGCCAGGGTCGACGCCGACGATGGCCACCGAGTCGGCCCAGACGGCCCAGACGGCCCAGACGGCCCAGACGGCCCAGACGGCCCAGACGGCCCAGACGGCCCAGACGGCCCAGACGGCCCAGACGGCCCAGACGGCGATGCTGTCGTACCAGGACCTCCGCATTCGGCCGCACAACTGTTTCGCCTGTGGCGAGCTGAACGATATCGGCCTGCATTTGCAGCTGAACCTGGAACCCGGCCGGTGCTCGGCCGAGCTCGTGGTGCCGAACAGGTTCGAAGGCTGGGAGGGGATCGTCCACGGCGGGATCCTGTGCACCATCATGGACGAGGTCATGGCCTGGGCCCTGGCGCAGGCCGACAGTTGGGGAGTGACCGCTCGCATGAGCGTCGACTTCCGAAGGCCGGTCACCGTCGGCCAGAAGATACGTGCCGAAGGGTGGATCACCGAGTCGCGTCGCCGAATCCACGCAACGGCCGCGAGGATCGTCGACGCCGAAACCGGGGTCGAGTTCGCGACCGCACAGGCGACCTACGTCTCCGCTTCGGAGGCCAGGAAACGCGAGCTCAAGGAGCGCTACGGCGTCTTCGTCGGGGAGAACCGCCAGTGAGCACGGCTTCCGCCAAGGCCCCCTCCGCGGTCACGGTCGCCTCCAATCTGTTTGTGGCCGAGCATCTCGCCGCGGCTGCCGCCCTCGGTGATTCGCTCGTGGATCGGGTCTGGGATCCTGACGCCTTCGTTGCCCTCATCGACGAGGGTTTCAAGACCGTCGCCGATCCCCTCGCCATCGACGGCATGCGCGCCGTGACTCCAGGCCTCGGCCCGGTGCTCGGCGTGCGGCTGCCGTTGATGGACGCCACCCAGAAGGCCTTCAAGCGCGGCACGCGCAAGACCCCGACGTCGCTCCTCATCGACGTGATGGACCGCCTGCTGCGCCAGGAGACGCGCGAGATTCGATGGTTCGGCATGTGGAACCTCGCTCGTCTTCTGCCCACGGATCCGGAGAGAACGTGGCAGCTTCTCCGCCGCGCGGCCCACGAGGCCGACGACTGGATCAGCGTGGACACTCTCGCTCATCCGTACGGTGAGGGGATCCTGCTCGACGCCCACCGCTGGTCCGAGCTTGAGCAGCTCGTCTACTCGAAGTCCCGCTGGGAACGCCGTCTGGTCGGTTCGACCATCGCGACGATGCCCCACGTCCACGGCGTACCAGGCGGGAGAGACCAGCCCGTGATCGAGCGGGGCCTCGCGCTCGTGGGTCAGCTCATCGGCGACGACGAGCCGGAGGTCCAGAAGGCCCTTTCGTGGGCCCTGCGCACGCTCGCCGATCTCGACGCTGCGGCCACTACCCGCTTCCTCGAAGCCGAGACGCGGACCGCTCGACTGACCGCCGACGGGCACCGAGGCTGGGTCGTGCGCGACTCCGTTTCCAAGCTGCCGGCCGAAACGGCCACTCGCCTGAGGGTGGACCTCGACGGGATCCGGCGCCGCCCCGGTGCCCCTGCCACTTCTCGCGCCGCGGCGGCCGTGGCGCAGTTCGCCGCCGCCGGCACCTATGGCCCCGCGCCAAGTGCCACCAACGTCCTGGAGGAATAGCGCACCGTGACCGACGATCTGGGCAAGGTCCGAGTAGTCCGCATCGAGGACGAGATGCGGACCAGCTATCTCGACTACGCGATGAGCGTCATCGTGGCGCGCGCGCTGCCCGACGTCCGCGACGGCCTCAAGCCCGTCCATCGTCGCATCCTCTACACCATGGGCGAGATGGGCCTGTCCGGCACGTCGTCCTATCGCAAGTGCGCCGCGATCGTCGGCGACGTGATGGGCAAGTACCACCCGCACGGTGACTCCGCCATCTACGACACCCTGGTCCGACTGGCCCAGGACTTCTCTATGCGCTATCCGCTCGTGGACGGCCAGGGCAACTTCGGCTCGATCGATGGCGACAGCGCCGCGGCAATGCGCTACACGGAGGCTCGCCTGACGGGCATCTCGGCCGAGATGCTGTCTGACATCGACAAGAACACCGTCGACTACGTCGACACGTACGACGGCACGAACCGAGAACCCACGGTTCTGCCGGCGAAACTGCCCAACCTGCTGGTCAACGGCGCGTCGGGAATTGCCGTCGGCATGGCCACGAACATCCCGCCTCACCACCTGGGCGAGGTGTGCGACGCCGCCGGGGCCCTGATCGACGACCCCGGGCTCACCTCGGACGATCTCTGCAAGTACATCAAAGGGCCCGACTTCCCGACCGGCGGCACGCTCTTCCGCTACGAGACCCGTCGTAACCCGATCACCGGCGAGACCGAGACCGTCGACGCCATACGTGAGATGTACGCCCACGGCCGGGGCCGAGTCGTCGTTCGAGCCCAGGTCGCTTTCGAGGAGACCCGCGGCGGCCGCATGGCGATCATCGTCTCCGAGCTGCCGTACATGGTCAACAAGGCCGTCCTGCTGGAGAAGATGGCCGACCTAGTCGGGGCCAAGAAGCTCGAGGGGATCTCCGACCTGCGCGACGAGTCGGACCGCGACGGGATGCGCATCTACATCGAGATGAAGCGTGACGCGGATCCTCACCGCGTCCTGAACAACCTGTTCAAGCACACCGCGATGCAAGTCGCCTTCAACCTCAACATGCTCGCCCTTGTCGACGGCCAGCCGCAGACCCTGCCTCTCAAGGCGGTGCTGCAGCACTACGTCGATCACCGGCGGGAGATCGTCACACGCCGGACCGAGTTCGACCTGGAGAGGGCCCGCGCTCGGGCTCACATCCTGGAGGGCCTCAAGATCGCACTGGACCACCTCGACGAGGTGATCCGGACGATCCGCGGGTCGGCCGACGTCGACACGGCCAGAACGAACCTGATAACCCGCTTCGGCCTGACCGAGATCCAGGCCCAGGCCATCCTGGACATGCGGCTGGCCCGCCTGGCGGCGCTCGAGCGCAAGAAGATCGAGGACGAGTACCTCGAGGTCATAAAGCTCATCGCCGAACTCGAGGACATCCTCGCCAATCCGTCGCGCGTCCTGGCGGTCATCAAGGACGAGCTCACCGCCATCAAGACGAAGTACGCGGGCACGCGCCGGACCAGAATCGCCGAAGACTCCAGCCGCGAGATGACGGACGAGGACCTGATCGCCGACGAAGACGTCGTCGTAACCATCAGCGGGCGCGGCTACATCAAGCGCCAGCCCGTCGCCACCTATCGCCGCCAGGGCAGGGGCGGGAAGGGGATCATCGGCCACGTGACCCGCGAGGAGGACGCCGTCGAGCACCTCCTCGTGGCCAATACCCACGACTGGGCGCTCTTCTTCACCAATCGCGGCCGGGTCTTCTCGGCCAAGGTTCACACCATCGTGGACGCGAGCCGTCAGGCCAAGGGAATCGCGATCATCAATCTCCCGGGTGTCCAGGTGGAGCCCGGCGAGGTCCCGATGGCCACTATCACGCTCCCCGACTTCAACGCCGGGAAGTTCCTGGTCATGGCCACACGCAACGGCATCGTCAAGAAGACGCCGCTCGAACAGTTCGAGAGGGTCCGGTCCAGCGGCATCATCGCCATCAACATCCGCGAGGGCGACGAGCTGGCGTGGGTTGACGTAACAACCGGAAAGGACGACGTCATCCTGGCCACCGCCCTGGGCAAGCTGGCTCGCTTCGCCGAGACCGAGGTCCGGCCGATGGGCCGCGACGCCAGTGGGGTCATCGGCATCGAGCTGGTTCGCCAGGGCGACAAGGTCGTCAGCATGAGCGTCGTACAGCCTGGTGCGGACCTGCTCGTCCTGACGGAGACCGGCTACGGCAAGCGCGTCCCGCTCTCCGAGTTCCGGCGCAAGCATCGTGGCGGCCAGGGCGTGCGCCTGATCTCGCTCGAGGGCAAGAAGACCGGAGACGTGGCCGCGGTCCAGCAGGTCACCGAGCAGGACGAGGAGTTGCTCCTCATCAGTGCCGGCGGCCAGGTGGTTCGGACCGAAACGAACACCATCAACCGCTACGCCTCCCAGGCTCGGGGAGTGATCGTCATGCGCCTCAATGCCGGCGACAAGGTGGTCGGCATCGCCGCGTTCCGGGCCGGGCTGGCACAACGCGGTGGCTTAGCGGACAATGGGGCCGGAGGCGCCCGCCCTGCGCCCGATGGCGGGACCACCAAGTGAGCGACGACGAGAACCGGGAGATGGCTTTGCCAGCGGACCAGTTCGATGTCTACACCGGGAACGCCAACCGGGAGCTGGCCGGCAACATCTGCCGTTACCTGGGGATCGATCTCGGGCGGGCGGACGTCTTCGAGTTCTCCAACGAGAACATCTTCGTCAGGATCATCGACAACGCCCGGGAGAAGGACGTCTTCCTGATCCAGCCGACGTCGCGGCCGGTCAACAAGTCGATCATGGAACTGCTGATCATGATCGACGCCTTCAAGCGAGCGAGCGCCGGACGCATCACCGCCGTCGTCCCCTACTACGGCTACGGCCGGTCCGACAAGAAGGACCAGCCGCGCGTCCCCATCACAGCCCGCCTGATCGCGGATCTGATCACCGTCGCCGGGGCCAACCGGCTCCTCACGGTCGATCTTCACCAGGGCCAGATCCAGGGCTTCTTCAACATCCCGGTCGACGAGTTGACCGCCGTCCACCTGCTCTCCAGCCACTTCCGCCACAAGCAGATCGAGAACCTTGTCGTGGTGACGGATCTCGGCTTCGCCAAACGCGCGCGGACCTTCGCTGAGCTGCTGGAGGCTCCGCTGGCCATCGTCGAGAAACGCCGAATCGGCAACCAGGACAGGACCGAGGTTCTGAACGTCATCGGCGACGTCCGCGGCAAGCGGGCCATCATCGTTGACGACGAGATCGACACGGGCGGCACGCTCATCCAGATCGTCAACGCTCTCGAGCGTGAGGGCGTCACCGAGATGTACGCCTGCGCGACTCACGCCGTCTTCTCGGGCGAGGCGGTCGAGCGGATCGCCGCCTCCGGGCTGCGCGAGCTGGTCGTCACCGACTCGATCCCGATTCCGCCCGAGAAGAGAGACCCCAAGATCAAGGTCATCTCGCTCGCGCCCCTGATCGCCGAAGCGATCGTCCGGATCCACCGCGGTCAGTCCGTGGGAGCGCTCTTCACCAGCGAGCTCCATTTCACCCAGGAGATGCTCCTGTGGGATGTCGAGCGCGCCGGCGAACGACCAACAGGCGGCGGCAACGGCCGCCCCAACGGTCAGGCTGAGCCCGAAGGCCAGTCCGTCGACACCGACCCTGACACAGCCGAGAACATGGAGCGCTGACCGGCCGCGCTCGACCGAGCCGGATCGGCGCCCGATTGCGCCGGAGGAGAAACGACAGCGATGAGTCTTCAGCTCCATCGACCCGACGGCAGCGGCGGCCTCGTCCCGGCGCCTCCGCCCAGCCGCGGCCGCGGCGAGGATTGGCGGAACAGCCTGCGCTCGCCGCGCTGGCGAGTGGCCGCCTTGCGCAACACGGAGATGAACCCCACCTCCACAGTGGCCGCTGTCTTCTTCTGGGCGGGGCTTGCCTTCCTTACCCTGGTCCTCCTCCTGTGGGGCTACGGGACGCATTTCTGGCACTGACCGGGGCCACGGCCGGCGCCGCTGCACGGCACGGCGGCCCCGCGGCAGGTCCGGCCGCCGCGGCCGGACCTGCTATCTCAGGCCACGCCTCCGGTAGCGCCTCGGGCGGCGGCGAGAGGCAGTTCGGCAGCTGGCCTATACTTTCGGCCCAGCCCTCGACCCAGCCGAGTGACTGGCATCGGCCGACGCCGAGGGGCGCCGCCGCCTCGACAGACGCAAGACAAACCGGCCCGCTGTGCTGGGCCGCAAGCTATCGTGAGCCCCAATGCTTGGCTTCCTGAGCCGTTTCGTCGACTCAAATGACCGGGAGCTCCGGCGGATCGAACCCCTCGTGGATCGGATCAACGAGCTGGAGCCGGAGATGCAGGCGCGTACCGACGCGGAGCTGCGCGCTGTCGTCCAGGAGCTGCGCGAGGAGATCCGCGACGCCGGCGAGCCCGAAGAGCCCTCCGAGGACGAGCGCCACCACCCCGAGCTCGAGCGCCGCCGCGAGATCGCCCGCGACCGCCGCGAGCGCGAGCATCGTCGCCTCCAGGAGGCGATGGACGAGGTCCTGCCGGAGGTCTTCGCCGCCACGCGTGAAGCCATGCTGCGCACGCTGGGGATGCGCCATTTCGACGTCCAGCTCATGGGCGGCATCGTCCTGCACCAGGGCAAGATCGCCGAGATGAAGACCGGCGAGGGCAAGACCCTCGTCGCCCCTCTCGCGGTCGCTCTCAACGGCCTTACCGGTCGCGGCGTTCACGTCGTTACGGTCAACGACTATCTGGCCCGTCGCGACGCTCAATGGATGGGGCCGATCTACCACTTCCTGGGACTGTCGGTGGGGATCATCATCGGCAGCCGCACCAGCAGCGGACAGGGCGAGGCATACGTCTTCGAGCCCGGCTACCCGACCACCGACGAGCGCCTGATCAACCTGCGACCGGTTTCGCGGCGGGAGGCGTATGCGGCCGACATAACCTACGGCACCAACAACGAATTCGGGTTCGACTATCTCCGCGACAACATGGTCACGGAACTGGACCAGCGCGTTCAGCGCGAGCGCTACTTCGCCATCGTCGACGAGGTCGACAACATCCTCATCGACGAGGCGCGGACGCCGCTCATCATCAGCGGCCAGGCCGAGGAATCGGCGGACAAGTACTTCCTCTTCGCCCGGCTGGTGCCGCGCCTGACCGCCCGTCCGGAGGGCGACGAGGAGGGCGGCGACTACTTCGTCGACCTCAAGGAGAAGGCCGTCTCGCCGACCGAAGACGGCATCGCCAAGATGGAGCGCCTTCTCGGCGTTCAGAACATCTACGACGCGGATCCAACGCTCGCCCGCTACTTCGAGTCGGCACTCAAGGCCCACGCTCTCTACAAGCGCGACCGCGACTACATCGTCAAGGAAGGCGAGATCATCATCGTCGACGAGTTCACCGGCCGCCAGATGCCGGGCCGCCGCTGGAGCGAAGGCCTGCACCAGGCCATCGAGGCCAAGGAAGGGTTGCGAGTCCAGCGCGAGAGCGTGACGCTGGCGACGATCACCTTCCAGAACTACTTCCGCCTGTACACCAAGCTGGCCGGCATGACCGGTACCGCGATGACCGAAGCGGAAGAGCTGCACAAGATCTACAAGCTCGAAGTTGTGGCCATACCCACCAACGAGCCGATGATTCGCGACGATGGGGCCGACCTCGTCTTCCGCAACGAACAGGGCAAGTTCAGCGCCCTCATCGACGAGATCGTCGACATGCACGAGCAGGGCCGCCCGGTCCTCGTTGGCACGGTCTCGGTCGAGAAGTCCGAGCATCTCGCCGATATGCTCAAGAAGCGCGGGATCAAGCACGAGGTCCTGAACGCCAAGTTCCACGAGAAGGAAGCCCCCATCGTTGCTCAGGCCGGGCGGTTGGGCGCCGTCACCATCGCCACCAACATGGCCGGCCGGGGCACCGACATCCGTCTCGGCGGCAACCCGGAGGGCCTGGCCTCGGAGATGCTCCATCGCAAGGGCCTCAACCCCGCCGAGGTGGACAAAGAGACCTACGACGCGGCGCTGGCCGAGGCCAAGCGCCAGTGCGACGCGGAACACGAGAAGGTGGTCGGGACCGGCGGCCTCCACATCATCGGTACCGAGCGTCACGACTCGCGCCGCATCGACAACCAGCTGCGCGGCCGCGCCGGCCGCCAGGGCGACCCGGGCTCGTCCCGCTTCTACCTTTCCCTCGAAGACGACTTGATGAAGCGGTTCGCCTCGGATCGTGTCGCCGGCCTCATGGAACGCCTGGGTCTGGACGAGGACATGGCGATCGAATCGCGCCTGGTCTCCAAGACGATCGAGAACGCCCAGTCCCGCGTCGAAGGCTTCAACTTCGACATTCGCAAGCACGTCGTCGAGTACGACGACGTCATCAACAAACAACGCGAGACCATCTACGAGGAGCGCGACAAGGTTCTCCGCAATGAGGACCTCACCGACACCGTCCAGTCCTTCCTGGATCGGGAGATCGATACTCTGGTCGATCTGCACCTGCCCTCCGAACTCCCGATGGAGGAGTGGAACATGGCCGCCCTCGTGGCTGCCATCGAGGCGATGGGCATGGCGGGACCCGAGACGACCGAGGACGCGCTGTGGGATCACCACAGCCGCGACGCGATCGACGCGCGCCTGAAGGACATCGCCGCGGAGATGCTCGAGAAGAAGGCGGGGGAGAACCCGGACGAGTGGTCGCTCATAGAGCGCCTCGTCCTGCTTCGCACCATCGACTCTGTCTGGGTTGAGCATCTGACCGAGGTCGATGAGCTGCGGCAGGGCATCCAGCTTCGTGCTCACGCCCAGGAAGAGCCTCTCAACGCCTTCAAGAAGGAGGCCTACGGGCTCTTCGAGGAGATGAGCGCGCTGATCCGCCACCAGGTCGCGACGACGATCTTCCGCGTCTCGATCGTCCGGCAGCCCGTCCCGCCCCAGGGCACAGAGAACACGAGCACGACTTCTGCCGCGGACGGGACGGCCGGCGGTTCGGCCGGCGGATCAACGACCGCTGCTCCCAACGGATCGACCGGCGCCGGCCGAGGGCCCGCCGGTGGGAAGCCGCTTCCCAAGCCACTCCCCCAGGGACGCCCAACGAGCGGAGCCGGGGGCGGAGCCGGGGGCGGAGACGGCGCGATCCGCCCCGGCTACTCACCGGCTGGCGTGCGCATGGGCCGCAACGACCAATGCTGGTGCGGTTCCGGCCGCAAGTACAAGAAGTGCCACGGCGCGTAGCGGGCCTCGCCGGACGCCCGAGGGCGCGAGGTAGAGTCCCCCGGCCCGCGGCCTGCCATCGAGCCCCGGCCCGAGCCCCGGCCCGAGCCCCGACGGCGCCCGGCCGGTGACCCAGCCGCGGCTGACTCTCGGGGAGCGCCTGCGCGACCTCGTCCTGGTCGGGCTGGTCTTCATCCTGGGGGCCTGCGCCCTCATCGGCTACACCGCGTTCCGCATCTGGCAGGTCGGCGAGCAGGACGGTCGGCGGCATGTCGACGCCATCGTCGTGCTGGGGACCGCCCAGTACAACGGCCGCCCGTCGCCGTCGCTTGCCGCTCGTCTGGACCACGCCATCGCCCTGTACGCCGAAGGCGACGCGCCCTACCTCATCACCACCGGAGGCAAGCTCCCCGGAGACTGGACCACCGAGGCCGAAGTGGGACGCAAGTATGCGATGGCCCACGCCGTCCCCGACTCCGCGATCCTGATGGAGACCACCGGCCGCTCCACTCTCGAGTCGATGCAGAACGTGCGCGCCGTCATGGACGCGAAGGGTCTCCACACGGCCCTCTTCGTCTCTGATCGAAGCCACATGCTGCGCGTGCTGCGCCTTGCCCAGGATCAGGGAATCGAGGGCTGGTCCTCGCCGACCGAGAGCAGCCCCGACTACAACGGACCGGCAACGCTCCGTGCCACCCTCCACGAACTCGGCGCGACGGGGCTCTACCTCTTCGTCAACCAGGACATCGAGCTGCCCGACGCGGCGCCTGCGTCCATCCCCCAGGCAGCGGCTTCGCCCCCGGTCTCCGGCTAGACGGCGCCGGCCGGCGGCGTCGCGCTCCCGCCACGTCGCCAACGAGCCCACCGAGATACGGCCATGTCCCCCGGCCGGTTGGCCGCGCCACGGAGGAATGCGCGCCCCGACCGCGCTCGACGCCCGATTTCCAGAAGCCGAGGCCAACTAACCTCTTGGCTAAGCCGAATTGAAACCGTATACTCCGCCCGACAGCCGTCGCGACTGCGCCCCGTCACCAGGCCGCGGCCCTGTGGAGGGGCACTGCGCCATCACTTGAGGAGAGTAGTGAAGCAGGCAGAGGAAGCGGCATTCATCGATCTGATCGCCTGTGAGCGTGATTGCCGCAACTGCAGTTATGCCGCCGCGCTCGATTGCGATGGAAACTGCGGCGTCTGCCCGCACAACATCTACTGCCCCTGCGTGAACCCCGTCGTCGCCCGGAGCAAGAGCGCCCTGCGCTTGATCGAGCTCCGACCGATCCTTCTCCAGGACGCCAGAGGCCGCTCTTAGTGGAGCCGGCCGAGATCCGCGACCTGGTCCTACGGATCCAGGCGACCTCGGGGCGTCTTTGACCTCCCCGCCAAGGAAAGCCGTCTAGTCGATCTGGACGCACGCGTCGGCGACCCAAGTTTCTGGGATGACCAACGCGCGGCCAAGAGGGTCCTTCGCGAGGCCGAAGGCCTGCGCGAAGAACTCGGCCTGTGGCAGGGCCTCGAATCGCGGGCCCAGTCGACCGTCGAGCTCCTGGATCTGGCTCAATCGGAAGACGACCAGGCGCTACTCGCCGACGTCGTCAACGATGCCGAGGAGCTCACCCGCGAATACGAGCGGGCACGGCGCGAGCTGCTGTTTGGTGGCCAGTACGACCAGCGCAACGCCATGCTGACGATCAGTGCGGGTGCGGGCGGCACCGAGGCGACCGACTGGGCCGAGATGCTTCTTCGCATGTACCTCCGCTGGGCCGAGCGCCACAAGTTCGCAACCGAGATCCTCGACCAGACCGAGGGCGAGGAGACGGGCATCAAGAGCGTCACGGTGGCCATAGATGGCCGGGCCGCCTACGGCTACCTGAAGGCCGAACGCGGCGTCCACCGGCTGGTCCGGATCAGCCCATTCGACTCGCAGAAGCGCCGCCACACGACCTTCGCCCTCGTCGAGGTCCTGCCGGAGGTCGAAAGCGACATCGAGGTCGAGCTGAACTGGGACGAGATCCGGATGGACACGTTCCGGGCCACTGGCGCCGGCGGCCAGCACGTCAACAAGACCGATTCGGCCGTCCGCCTGACTCACAATCCGACCGGCATCGTCGCCCAGAGTCAAAACGAGCGATCGCAGACGCAGAACAAGGAGACGGCGGCCAAGATCCTTCAGGCCCGACTGCTGCAGCGGGCAGTGGAGGAGCACGAGGCGGAGATACGCAAGCTCCGCGGCGAGCACGTCGAGGCGGGCTGGGGGAACCAGATCCGCAGCTACGTCCTGCACCCCTACCAGATGGTCAAGGACCATCGCACCGAGCTCGAGACCGGCAACACTGCCGCCGTCCTCGACGGCGACCTGGACGCGTTCATGCAGGCCGAACTGGAGCGGGAGGCCACCGGGGCGGTCGTCGGGAGCGACGGACCCCGGGCGCACGCGGGATGACGGAGCCCATCAGCTACCGACCGCCGCGCCGCGGCGAGCTCGCAGACTGCGCGCTCATCTGGTACTCCGCCGTCGACGAGTACATGGCCCGCCTGAATCGGCCTCTGCCGGCGCCCTATCTCGATCCGCTGCTGGGTCTGCTGGAGCACCTCCTGGCCACGGACCCCGAGCGGTTCCTCGTAGCCGTTCGCCCGGCAACGCCCGGAACGCCGGACCATCGGGCGGAACGCGTGGTCGGCTTCGGGATCGCCGTGCAGCGGGAGCACGTCTGGTTCCTGAGCCAGCTCTACGTGCTGCCCGAGGAGCAACGCCACGGCATCGGCAGGGCGATCCTGACCCAGATCATGCCCTCGATCGAGCAGGCGCCCCTCCCGGACGAAGCGGCGGCCACCGGCACCACAGGCGATCGGCCCGGACGACGGGACGGGGTCATGGCCACTTGCACGGACTCGGCCCAGCCTGCCTCGAACGGCCTGTATGCCCGCTACGGCATCGTCCCGAGAGTGCCGGTCTTCAACCTCGTCGGCCAGCCGGCGGATCCGTCGCCTCTGCCGGCCTTGCCGGACGGAATCGAGGCCGTCTCCATGGATCTTCAGGGCCCAAGAGCGGCGCGAGTGGCCTCCGCCCGCGCCATCTCGACAAAGCCCGGACAGGCGCCTGGTCGTGCGGAGCGGGCCCGAGCCATGGACTCCATTGATCGCGCGGTCGACTCCATCGATCGAGCGGTTCTCGGGTACGCACATCCCGCGGACCACGCTCACCTTCGGGCGACGGGACGAGTGGGGTTCGTCTACATGACGACAGCCGGCGAGCCGGTCGGCTACGGCTACGGCTCCGAGGTCGGCCGCTTCGGGCCGATCTCCGTACTCGACGAGACCGTCACCGCAGCGGTCATCGGCCATCTGATGGCGACGATCAAGCCCCGCGGCGCCACCAGCGTCTGGGTCCCTGGAGCCAACGATCGGGCCATGGTTGCGCTGCTTCGAGCAGGCCTCCGGATCGAGGGCTTCCCTGCGCAGCTGTGCTGGACCCGGCCTTTCGCCGCCTTCGACAGATACGTTCCGGCGAGCCTGGCTCTGCTGTGAGGCGTCCCAGCCCGAGCCGGGGATCGGTGCTAGCCTCATGGCCATGGTGAGCGCGGTGTCGTCCGATTCGGGGCCCAGCCAGCCTCGCCTGCCCGGCACCCCGGGCAAGCCTGCCGGGAAGCCGGTCCGGTCCCGCGTGGTGCTGGCGATGGAGGGGGTCACCAAGTCCTATCCGAACGGCAAGGTCGCGCTGCGCGGCGTGGACCTTGTCGTCCCAGAGGGCGACTTCGTATTTCTCGTGGGGCCATCGGGCGCGGGCAAGTCGACGATCATCAAGCTCCTCATCCGCGACGAGATGGCCACCAAGGGGGTGGTCTTGCTCGATGGTCGCGACCTGGCCCGCCTGAAGCGGAAGGAGGTGCCCCGGATCCGGCGGAAGATCGGCATCGTCTTCCAGGACTTCAAGCTCCTGCCCCACAAATCGGTCCGGGAGAACGTGGCCTTCGCCCTCGAGGTCACGGGAGCCCCGCGCCGGAGCATCGGGCCTGTCGTGGATCGCGTCCTGCGGGTGGTAGGCCTTACCGGACAGGCGGACCAGCTCCCCGGTCAGCTCTCCGGCGGCGAGCAGCAGAGAACGGCGATTGCCCGCGCTCTGGTCCACAACCCGCGCCTCTTCATCGCCGACGAGCCAACCGGCAACCTCGACCCCCTGATCAGCTGGGAGATCATCCAACTTCTCCTGCGGATCAACGAGCTGGGCGTGACGGTTCTCATGGCCACCCACAACGCCGAGGTGGTCACCGCCCTCCGAAAGCGGGTCGTGGCCCTGGAGGACGGCCGCGTCGTGCGGGACCAGACCGAAGCCGCCTACCACCGCGAGGACTGAATGATCGCCTTCGTCGCCTTCAGCCTGCGGCGCGCCTGGCAGGGCCTCTGGCACAACCGCCTCATGAGCGTGGCGGCCACGGCCACGATGGTTCTCATGCTGGCCCTCCTGTCGGGCCTGATCATCCTGCTGACCGGCCTCGACGCGACCCTCAAGTACGTCGAGCAGGAAGTCCAGGTCGTCGCGTACCTGAAGGACTCGGCGAACCCGCAAGACGTCAACCTGCTCGAGACGGCGCTGGGGCAGATGCCACAGGTCACCGAAGTCAGCTACGTCTCCAAGGATCAGGCGCTCACGGACTTCCTGGGCCGCCACCCTGACGAAGCCGAGGTCGTCAACTCGCTGCCCACGAACCCGCTCCCGGCGTCGCTCCAGATCAACCTGCGTGACCCGAACGACTACCTGGATGTCGCCGCCTACCTGCGCAACCAGCCTCCCGTCGATCGAGTCCTCAACATCAAGCAGACGGTCGATCAGATGGTCACGGTCATCGGGATCCTTCGGGCGGGCGGAATCGGTGTCCTCGTCGTCGTCGGCCTGATCGTGCTCTTCATCATCGTCAACACCATCCGGCTGGCAGTCGTCTCACGGGCCGATGAGATCGAGATCATGCGCCTGGTGGGCGCTTCAGACGCTTTCATCCGCTGGCCCTTTATCTTCGAAGGCGCGCTGGTGGGGCTCTTTGGGGCCTTGATCACCATCGCCGTGCTCTGGCTGGGTCAGGGCCCGATCACCACTGTCATGGCGGACTACTTCAAGGTTCTGCCCGTTGAGGCCAGCGCCACGGTCGGACGCGACGTGGCTTTGGTCGTGCTGGGCACCGGGGTCGGCATCGGCGTCCTCGGCTCATACCTGTCCATTCGGAGCTACCTGATCCGCTGATCCGGTAGGCCGTAAGCAAAGCGGCACCTGCCGCCTGAGGTTCGACATCGATGTTCCCGAAATCGTCCACCCGAAATCCGGAATTGTCCGGTGCGCCGCCCTCGGCCGAGGGCAGGACAGGTCCCCGTCTCCCCGAGCCAGCCGACAAGGCCGCAGGGTTTTCGGCCCCGGCAGGAGAGGTCCGCGGCGCCGCCGCGGGCGGCGATCCCGGGGCGCACGAGACCGCCACAATCACCCCCGGCATCCCCGGCGGCCGCCACCGCGTCGTAGCCCCTTCCCGCTTCAGCCTCATCCTCGTCGCCATCGTGGCCGGCAGCGCCCTGTTCATGGGCGGCTTCACTCTCGGAGCGCACGTCGCCACCACGCCCGGGACTCCCGCCGACCAGGAGGCGCGCTTCGGGCCGTTCTGGGACGTCTACTCGCTGATCCAGAGCAAGTACGCCGGATCGCCGCGTCCCAGCCAGGACCAGCTCGTCCAGGCCGCGATCAACGGCATGATGCAGAGCCTCAACGATCCGTGGTCTTACTACCAGGGTCCGGCCGACTTCGCGAATTCGCTGCTGGACGTCGGCGGCCAGGCGCAGGGAATCGGAGTCGTGATCCAGCTCCAGCCGGTCGATCCCGCCAGTTCGATCAGTTGCGCCAAGATCGGCGGCGGCTGTGAACTGGCCATCAGCGCGCCCGTCCCAGGCTCGCCGGCAGAAGCGGCCGGAATCCAACCCGGCGACGTGATCATCTCCGTAGACGGCAAGCCGCTCGACGGCATGACCGTCGACCAGGCGACGGCGCTCATCAAGGGACCCAAGGGGACGCCCGTAACCCTCGGCATCGACAGAAACGGCACGTCGCTGCAGGTCAAGATCGTGCGCAACGTCTACGACCGGCCCGAAGTCGTGTACCGGAGCCTGGCCAACGGCGCGGTCGCCTACATCGACGTGAGCGGTGTCAACGACCCTGCCTGGTCGCAGTTCCATGACGCGCTCGCCAAGGCCATGGCCGCCGGGCAGAAGAGCATCATTCTCGATCTTCGAGGCAACCTCGGTGGGTACGTGCAGGACGCGGTTCACATGGCCAGCCAGTTCATCGGATCGGGCACGATCGTCTACCAGCAGAACGCCGGCGGGACACAGTCGGAGATCACGGCCGACCCGAACGGCCTGGCTGTTGACCCCTCCGTGCACCTGGTCGTGCTGGTCGACGGCAACACAGCCTCGGCGGCCGAGATCGTGGCCGGCGCGCTGCAATCTCGCGGGCGGGCCGAGCTGATCGGCTCCAAGACGTACGGCAAGGGCGTGGTCCAGGAGTGGCTGCCCCTTACCAACAACTTCGGCGGCATCCATCTCACGGTCGCCCGCTGGCTGACCCCGGACAAGGTCTGGATCCAGGGCAAGGGACTCCAGCCGGACATCGCGGTCAGCTCCGACGGCGCCCGGGCCGGGACGGATCCGGTCCTCAACGCGGGCCTGCAGCGGTTGGGATTTGCCCCGGAGGCCGCGCCATCCGCGAACCCCGCCGCCACCACGGCGCCCAACGCAGGTCCGTCGCCGAGCCCCAGCACCACCCCGGTCCCGAGCGCCCTCCCGTCGCCGAGCCCCAGCTGAGGTCCCGGCCTTCGGCCCACGGTTGCCCGCATGGCGGGCTTCCTATACCATGCCCCCGAACGAAAGGAGGTGATGTGCAGTGTCGATACCGATGCGCTGCACCACCTCGCGAGGAGCCGGCCTCTAGGACCGCTCACCGCGGGTGGTGATTACAGCAGACCGAATGCCGGTCCTTCGGGGCCGGCATTCGCGCGCCTGCCGCCATTTGCCGCGGATCGCCGCCGATCCCGGCCGCACGGCGACCATCGCGCCCTGTCGACTGCCTCGCCGGCGGCGCCCGTCCGCTAACCTGCGTTAGTCCGGCCGATCGTCCGCCGGTAGCCAGCCCCAAGGAGCCCGCCGTGGGCGAAGAGAAGACCGTCGCCCAGAACCGAAAAGCTCGCCACGAGTTCTCCATCGAGGACTCGTTCGAGGCAGGCATCGCCCTCACAGGAACGGAGATCAAGTCCATCCGGGCCGGTAAGGTGAGCCTCGCCGACGCATACGCGCGTATCGAGGGCGGCGAGGCGTGGCTGATCGGCGCGAACATCGCGCCCTGGGACACAGGCAACCGCTACAACCACGAGCCCAAGCGCCAGCGCAAGCTGCTGCTCCATCGCGGCGAGATACTGGCCCTGCTGACCAAGACAAAGGCCAAGGGGCTCACGCTCGTGCCGCTCAAGATGTACATCAACCAGCGCGGCCGAGCCAAGCTCGAGATCGGCCTGGGGCGCGGCAAGCAGCTGCACGACCGCCGCCGCGACATCGCCGATCGCGACTCCCGCCGCGAGATGGAGCGCGACATAGCCGACGCAAGCCGGGGTCGCCAGAGGTAGCACGGCGAGGCACTTCGCCGCCGATCGGGCCGCCGGCGCCGTCGATCGGTTGCGGGCTTTGCTGACCCGAGTTGACCACCGCGGCCGTCGCTGTACAATCCGCGGGCGCTTGGTCGCAGGCTCTGTGGGGATGCGTGGTTTCGACAGGGGCCAGTGACCGGAGAACGCGAGCCGAGGTTGGACTCCAGGCCTCGCAAAAAGGAGCCCAAACGAAGTAACTGGCAACAACCAGTCTGCTTTCGCCCTCGCTGCTTAGGCAGTAAGGTGAACGTGGAAACAGCCTCACCCCCGTGGGCTGCGGAAGCGTCATTGAGCGGGGGTGCGATCCCGGGTAGCGTCGCGTAGCCGGAGTCAAAGCCCGAAAGGGGACGTGACTGGAGCGCTCGGTAGGCTGCCGATGGTCGGCCGGGCGATCGACGACAAATCACCGGACACGCTCGTAGTGGTCTCCGGAGAAGGTTTCTGGACGGGGAGTTCGACTCTCCCCCATCTCCACCATTCTTTGCCTGCGCCGCCCACGACCAAGAGGCGCGCCTGTGGTGACGGACCCGCGGCCTACGCTCACGATCGGGTTGACCTCCCGTCGGATCGGGCTACTGGGGCTCACCTCGGTCGCGATCATCCTGGCGGGCATGGTCGTAGCGGCAGTCCCATATCGTGGCTACAGCGGCGAGGCCTATTCCCCGCTGAATCACTTCGTCTCCGAGCTCGGCGAGATAGCCGCGTCGCGCCTGGCGTGGGTCTTCAACCTCGGAATCGTCCTCGGCGGCCTGGGCCTCGGGTCGTTTCTGATGCTCGTGAGGCGGGAGCTGACAGGGCGCTATCGTTCCGCGTTCGCGGTCGCCGCAACCGTCGCCGGGCTCTCCGGGACGCTGGTCGGTGTCTATCCAATGGACTACCTGGCCACTCATCGCGTCGTTTCGCTGGCGTTCTTCCTCTCGGGCTGGACCGTAGCCGCCATCTTCAGCCTGTGGCTGCTCACCGGCCCCAGACCGGGTTTCCCGCGCTTGCTTCTGGCTCCCGGCTGCTTCGTGGTGGCGGTCTCGCTGACCTTCATCGGCGTCTACTCGACCTACCGCCCGGCAAACCCTGACGCGAGGATCCTCGACCGGCCGAGCGTCTGGACGGTCCCGTTGCTCGAATGGGCGTCGCTCCTCAGCCTGCTGCTCTGGCTCGCGTGCGTCGCCCTGGTGCTGCTGCGGCGACCCTCGGAGTAGGCGGCCTGCGCCGGGTCACGACCCCCTGTTGCCGTCGAATGGCGCCGGCGGCTAGCGAACCTTGCGAGGCCGAGGGACCACCACCGGGGCGGGGACCACGGCCGGAACCACTGCCGGGGGCGGCGGCGGGGTCGGGGTCGGGGTCGGGGCCGGAGTCGGGGCCGGAGTCGGGGCCGGAGTCGGGGCCGGAGTCGGGGCCGGAGTCG
>Ga0182021_10000013_pt1 | contig 166936 bp, 142 predicted proteins | sample 612E3MmetaG_FD_120493 | JGI IMG/M metagenome (GOLD analysis project Ga0182021, IMG submission 120493) | Permafrost microbial communities from Stordalen Mire, Sweden - 612E3M metaG (Illumina Assembly) | ecosystem: Environmental > Terrestrial > Soil > Wetlands > Permafrost | place: Sweden... | reverse complement strand
GATCGGCTTCCGCGAAGTTTCGTTTAACGCTCCTGATGCGCATGCGCACGGTGTCGCCGGGAACCCCGCCGCGGACGAAGACCACGAACCCGTCAACCCGCGCGACGCTTTTCCCTTCCACCGCGAGGTCTTCGATGCGTCCCTCAAGTTCATCTCCCCGCTTCACGCGTCCCTCCGCGGTGCGTCACCCGGAGGCCCCGCACCCTCAAGCTGCCGTGTGAGTTCGTTCCAACGGAAGTACGCGTCCGCAAGGTCCTTTTCGAGCTCTTTGTACCGGGCATGAACTTTTTTCACGTTTTCCCCGTCGCGGTAGAACTCCGGGTCGGCCATCTGCCGGTCGATCGCGGATTTCTCTTTCTCCATCCCTTCAAGTTTTCGCTCGAGTTTTTCTATCGCGTCCCTGAGCGGTTTCGTCTTTTTGTATTTCCGCTGCCGTTCCTCGGCCTCAAGCCGCTTCCGCTCTTTCTCGCTCGCGGCACCGGTCGTCTGCTTTGCCTGCGGGGACGGTCCGGCTTTTTGCTCCTCCCGGTTCCGGGCGTCGATATATTCGCTGACGTTTCCCGGGTAGATCCGTATTCCACCGCGGCGGAATTCGACAACTTTTGTGACGATCGGGTCGAGGAAATCCCTGTCGTGGGAGACAATGACGAAGCTCCCCTCGTATCCGGCGAGGGCCTCCTGCAGCACCCCCTTGGAGCGCATGTCCAGATGGTTCGTGGGCTCGTCCATGACGATGAGGTTGCTCGGATGGAGAAGCATTTTTGCAAGCGCCAGCCGGCTTTTCTCCCCCCCCGACAGGACTCGAACCTTCTTGAAGACGTCGTCCCCGCTGAAAAGGAAGCAGCCGAGGAGGGTGCGGAGCCGGCGGCGGATATCTCCCGTCGCCACTTCCTCGACGGTTTGAAGAACGTCGTTGGCCGGGTTCAATTCCTCAGCCTGATGCTGGGCAAAATACGAAATTGTCACGTTGTGGCCCGGGATCCGTTCCCCGACGTCGAACGGCTCGATCCCGGCGATGATGCGCGCAAGCGTGGATTTTCCCGCGCCGTTCACGCCGACGAACGCGATCCGGTCTCCCCTGTCGATGTCGAAGCTGATCCCGTCGAACACCTTCAGCGTGCCGTAGCTTTTGCGCACGGCGTTGAGCTCCATGACCACGCGGCCGGATTGCGGGGCGGGGGGGAAGGCGAAATGGATCCCCCCTTCCTCGTCTTCGATCTCGATGAGGTCGATCTTCTCGAGCTTCTTGATCCGGCTCTGCACCTGGCGCGCCTTCGTGGCCTTGTAGCGGAACCGCTCGATGAACTGCTCCGTCTGCTTGATCTGCTGCTGCTGGTTCCTGTACGCCGCTACCTGCTGTTCCTTCCGGGCGGCCTTCTCCTTGACGAAGTAGCTGAAGTTCCCCGCGTATTCCGTGAGCGATCCCATGCTCAGCTCGTACGTCTTGGTCGTCATGTTGTCAAGAAACCGCCTGTCGTGCGAGACGATGATCACCGCACCCTCGTACGAGCGGAGGTAGTCTTCAAGCCACCGGAGCGAATCAAGGTCGAGATGGTTTGTCGGCTCGTCGAGGAGAAGGAGTGAGGGCTGCGCAAGAAGGAGCTTCGCCAGCGCGATGCGCATCTGCCAGCCGCCGCTGAACTCATCGGTCTGCCGGGTAAGGTCCGACTCCGAGAACCCGAGTCCCGCCAGAACCTTCTCGACCCCCGTTTTGATCCGGAAGGCGTCGGAGGACTCCAGCCGGTGCTGCAGCTCTCCGTAGACCTCGAGGAGCTCCGCAAACTCGGCGGATTCATGATCGATCTCACCCATCCGCCGGTGGATTTCGTCGAGCGCGGTCTGCGTTCCGATCACTTCCGCGAAGACCGATTCTACTTCGCTGTAGAGGGTCCGTCCCGCGGCGGACATCCCTTCCTGCGGGAGATACCCGACGCTGACATACTTCGCCTTCGCGATCTCTCCGCTGTCTGCTGCCATCTCCCCCACGAGGATCCGCAGGAGCGTGGATTTCCCCGCGCCATTGGAGCCGACGAGCCCGATCCTGTCGTGGGGGCCGACGCGGAAGGAAATTCCGTCAAACAGCGCCCGGTCGCCGAACTCAAGGAGAAGGTTGACCGCGGAGATCATGATGCGGGGGGCATTACTTGAGGTAGTATTTCAGCGGATTCGGATCGACACGGCACTCTTCCGCGATGCGGATGCCTGAGATCCGGTGCTCGTCCCGGAGCTTGTAAAGGCGGGGAACAAGCCTGTCGCGCAGCTCGATCGGGGTGAACGGATTGATGTAGATGCTCGTCCCTCCTTCGAAACCGGCGGGGACGTTGATGCGCCATTTGATAAGGACGTGCCAGGGCATTTTCGTGATCGCGTCCACGGGAGTGTAATACCACTCTTCGTTGCAGGAGATCTGGCTTCCCATCGAGGCGTGGATCGCGTGGACAAGATCGCTCATGCCCCTGATTTCCTCGTCGCTGTGCTCGTACGGCCTCCCGGCGGCTGACCGTGAGTAGACTTCGATAGTCGGGGATCGGTGGCCGATCCCCGCCCATGCGATCGCGTGATCGTTCTCCGCAAATATGAGATTGTGGTACGCCGCAAAATTTGCGCCGTATTCGTTGAAGACGTTGGGATCCTCTCTGAGCATGTGCGTCTGCGCCTCGATCGACGCTCCCCACTCGTCAAGCGCCACGACCTGTTTGTGCAGGTGGTCGAACGACGCACCGGCGGGACGGAGCCAGTTCTGGAAGACGCTGATGTATCTGACGTAGCGGTTTGTCTGCGTGATGTCGAGCATCGCGTCGACGGTGAAGCGGAAGTACCGGAAGTGCTCTTCGAGCGACATCTCTCCCGATGAAAACAGGTCCGCGTCGGTCGCCGCTCCTTCCGCGTAGTGTCTCGACGCAATGATTAGCTCGTGCCCCCCGCCAAAGAACGCATCCGCGATGGCAAATTTTTCCGCCATGGGCATCTTCTCGATCTGCTCTTCGGTCCTTCCCTCCTGCCTGAGTTTGTAGTGGACGATGTCGGTGATGTGCTTCAGACCGTTCGGGCTGGCAAGGTACTCCTCTTTCCATTTCTGCCTCCCCGCACTCATCTTGTAGGCGTAGTTCTTCCGCCAGTAATCGAGCGTGACGATCTCGAACATGTTCCCGACGCGGCGGAACGCGGCCTGTGTTTCGAAATACCGGTCCGGCGCGAGCGTGTCGATCCGGTCCCAGCGGCCGTCGCGGCGCACGAGACGGGATTTCTCGGGGGGCGTTTCAAAGTATCGGGGTGGACAGAAGCTGCAGTAATTCTCCGGGATGCGTGCTTCCAGCGGCCGCGCCGCGGCGGCTACCTCGTTTGTGATAGGCCGGCTCTTGCGTCCCGCCACCGCCCAGACTTCCGTCCCGGTGAAGGGATTGACCTGCTTCACCGTGCCGTCGGGCATTATCGTATAGTACCTGTTCGGTTGCATGGCGTCGGGACCCGCGCACTTTCAGTTGTGGGTGTGACGGTCTTTGTTCTGCGTCGCGCCGGAGAGCAGGGCGTCAACCATCGCGGTGCTTCCCCCCTCGGCGTATACACGTATGAGGGGCTCCGTCCCGGATGCGCGCACGAGGAGCCATCCCCCCTCGACGAACAATTTGTGCCCGTCGGTGTCGTTGCGGCCCGTGACAAGGTACCCGCCGATCTCCCTGACGGGTCCGCGGAACCGCTTCATGACCGATTCCTTCTCTTTCTCCGTCAGGTGCATATCGACGCGCCGGAATTCGTGAACGCCGAATTCATCCATCAGCTCCTGAACCAGCGCACCGAGCGGCTTGCCGCGGACCGCCATCATTTCGCAGAGCATGAGCCCGAGGAATATGCCGTCCCGCTCGGGAAGATGCCCCTTGACGCCGAGGCCGCCGCTTTCCTCTCCGCCGATAAGAACGTCGTGCCCGGTCATGTACCTGCTGATGTGCTTGAACCCGACGGGAGTCTCGACGAGCTTCAGCCCGTATTTCGCGCACTGCCTGTCGACCATCTGCGTGACGGAAAGGGACTTGACGACTTCCCCCGTCATCTTCTTCTGCTCGACGAAGTATTTGAGGAGCAGGGAGAATATCCTGTGCGAGTCGACGAAGTTCCCCTTTTCGTCCACCGCGCCGATCCTGTCCGCGTCGCCGTCGGTGGCGATGCCGATGTCGTACGACCCCGTTTTCACCGCCTGGATCAGCTCCGTGAGGTTCTGTGCAAGCGGCTCGGGGTTCGTTCCGCCGAACGACGGATTGTAGATTTCATGTATCTGCCTGACGCCCGGAAGGGCCTCGTCAAGCACCCCCTGCCCGGCACCGTACATGACGTCGTACAGTATGCGGAGCCCCGAACGGCGGATGAGGTTCATATCGATTTTTGTCGCAATGTCGTCCAGGTAACGCTGCTTCATCGCGATGGGAGCGACTTTCCCTTTTGCGATGAGCTCCCCGAGCATGTGCTTGCGCGGCGGGAGCTTCTTCAGCTTCATCACCTTTGCGAGCTCTTTCTCGACCCGCGCGATCATTTCGGGATGGGCCGGTCCCCCGAAGTCCCCCTTGATCTTGAATCCGTTGTACCGCGACGGGTTATGGCTGGCGGTGATGACGATCCCCCCTGCGGCATTTTCCCTGAGCGTCAGGAGCGAGACCATGGGGGTGCTGACAATGCTGTCGGCGAGCTTCACGGCAATGCCGGCGTTCGCCATGACCGCGGCGGACAGCTCCGCGAATTCCCTCGACATGAACCGGGCGTCGTACCCGATAACGACGCCGTTCTTCCGGCCCTCCTTCCGGCCGGCGAAGAACCTGGCCGTGGCGAGAGCAACTCTTTCGAGGTTTGCGAACGTGAAATCGTCTGCAATAACCCCCCGCCAGCCGTCCGTGCCGAATCGTATTGTCTGAGCCATGGGAACGCCCCGCATTGCCTGTAAGTCCGACGTTGTTACTTCCTGCCGAATGTGGCGAGCCCGGCATAGTGCGCCGATTCGCCGAGTTCCTCTTCGATGCGCAGGAGCTGATTATATTTTGCGATCCTGTCGGTCCGGCTCGCCGACCCGGTCTTGATCTGCCCGGTGTTCGCGGCGACCGCGACATCGGCGATTGTCGAATCCTCGGTTTCACCCGAGCGGTGGCTGATAACGCACGTGTATCCCGCACGCTTGGCCATCTCGATCGCGTCGAATGTTTCGGTGAGCGTCCCGATCTGATTCAGCTTGATAAGTATGGAGTTGGCGACCCCCATGTCGATCCCTTTTTTCAGGAATTCGGTGTTCGTGACGAACACGTCGTCCCCCACGAGCTGGATCTTCTTTCCGAGGGCGTCGGTCATGAGCTTCCAGCCGGTCCAGTCGTTTTCCGCCATCCCGTCTTCAATCGAGATGATGGGATACTGTGCGACCCAGTGTTCATAGTACTTTACCATCTGGTCGGGAGTCTTGGAGGACTTGTCCGATTTGCTGAACACGTACTTGCCGTTGTCGAAGAACTCGCTGGAAGCGGGGTCGAGCGCAAGGAAGACGTCTTTCCCCGCGGCATAGCCCGCGTTCTTGATCGCCTCAAGTATGACTTCCACCGCCTCTTCGTTCGATTTCAGGTTGGGGGCGAACCCGCCTTCGTCACCGACCGCGGTGTTGTATCCCTTTTTCTTCAGCACGCTCTTGAGCGCATGGAATACCTCGGCCCCAGTCCGGAGCGCCTCGGCAAAGCTCGGCGCGCCGACCGGTACGATCATGAATTCCTGAATGTCGACGTTGTTGTCCGCGTGTTTCCCCCCGTTGAGGATGTTCATCATCGGGACGGGAAGCGTTTTCGCGTTTGTCCCGCCGATGTACCGGTACAGCGGCAGTTTAAGCGAGATCGCGGAAGCCTTGGCGGCGGCGAGCGAGACGCCGAGGATTGCGTTCGCGCCCAGCTTCGCCTTCGTGGGGGTGCCGTCCAGCCGGATCATGAGCGCGTCGATCTCGGCCTGCTCCAGCGCGTCATATCCCGTGAGCTCTTCGGCGATCGTGTTGTTGACATGCTCAACCGCGTTGAGGACCCCCTTCCCGTTGTAACGCGATTTGTCCCCGTCGCGGAGTTCGACCGCTTCGTGTTCACCCGTGGAAGCGCCGCTGGGCACCGCGGCCCGCCCCAGGCTGCCGTCTTCAAGCTTGACGTCGACTTCAATTGTGGGATTCCCGCGCGAATCCAGGATTTCTCGCGCAACGATATCAGCAATAAGTGTGTTCATGGAACTCTCCTTGTTCGTGGCAAAGTGCTTCAGCTGGTTAACTACGTCAAAAATGAAGTTAAAATCAACGTGCGAGGGCGCGGGCAACCGCAGCGAATACGTCGTCGACGGAAAGGAGTTTCATGCATTCCATGTAGTCTTCCCCCACCCTGTTGCAGAAATCGAGGTGGCAGGGATGACAGGGAACGTCCCTGCGGAGCGCCGTGTGCCCTGCCGACGGATCGTAGGGGAACCAGATCGATTCTTCTCCGGGACCGAAGAGCCCCACCGTCGGAACGCCGAGCGCGGCGGCGATGTGCATGGGTCCCGCGTCGTTGGAAACGAAGACGCTGCAGCGGGAGATTACGGCGGCGAGCTGGCGCAGCGGGAGGACGTTCAATACAGTCGGCGCGGAGAATGCCCGGGAGTCAACCGCGAGGGCGGTTTCCACGTCCGCCGGACCCGATGTGATAATGACGCGCGCACCGAGCCTGGAGCGGAGCATGTCGGCAAGACCGGCAAATTTCTCGGGGAGCCATTTCTTGGCGGGCCACGTAGCGCCCGGGTGCATCCCGACGATGGGCCCCCCTCCCTCCAGGGGCTTCCCCTCCCCGCACGCCCACCGGAGGTACGATGCGCCGTCGCGCCTCTCGTCCTGCGAAAGGAACAATTCCGGGGCTGATGCGGTCGCGGGAATTCCGGCGGCCGCGATGTATCCATTGTGGAACTCAACGGCGGTCTTCGGCCTGCCGTCGTCGGCAACGCGGATTGTGTACAGCCTTCCCCGGCCCTTTCTCTCCGGCCCGACGCGGACGCGGGCTCCGCTCAGCCACGCAAGGACCGCGCTCCGTGGATTACCGAAGAGATCGACGACAAGGTCGAAGCGTTTACGATTCAGGAGGAATCCAACGCGCGCCTGTTCGAGCGCGCCCGGACGGCCATAATTGTAGGGGATGATCTCGTCCAGAAAGGGGTTCTGCTCCAGGAGCGTGACGGCACTGCGCTCCCCCATGTAGGCAATGTAGGATTCGGGGCAAGCAGCGCGAACGCTTCGTATGACCGGGGTCGTGAGGACGATGTCCCCGATGAACCTCAGGCGCGTGATGAGTATGCGGCGGTACGGCGGTCCGGGTTCAGAAGCCATGCTCTTCCGCCCACTCGCACCGATCGAGCCATGTGTTCACTTTGATCTCCCCGATGTCGGAATCCTCCGCGTTCAGCGAGATCCAGAACGCCCTTCGCGCTTCGGCGTACCTGCCGAGACGGTAGAGCGCCTGGCCGAGGTAGCGTAGCCGGAGGGCTTCCAGCGCTACGTCCGCCGAGGTCAGGTCAAGGTCTTTCAACGTCACAACCGCGCCGGCGAAGTCCCCCTCGCGAAGCATCGACCTGGCCTTCATGTAGGCGAGCACCCTCTCTCCGGGGTCTCCGGGGCCGCCGCGGAGGAGCGAATCGACGGCCGCAATGCGAAGCGAATCCGTGTAATCGGTAAGGAACAGGAGGAGAAATCGCTTCCCCCCGGGGTCGGCGTCCATCGCAAGGAGTCGGAGCGCAGCGGCTTCTGTATACCCTTCCGTGAAGTCGGCCTGGTAGACGCGGTCGTACATTGCGTACGCCTTTTCCTGTTCGCCGGAGGCCCAGTAGGCGTCCCCGATACTGATAAAGAGCGGGAGATACCGCGCCGGATGCTCATCCGGAAGTATGACCGTGTCAAGAGCGGATGTGAGAACGCCCATCTCTCCTTCCCTGAGGGCGCTTGTGAGGTACCCCGCAAATGCGTCGTAGCCTCCTCCGTCCGCGTACACGCCGGCGTAGAGCGATTCCGCGACCGCGTACTCTTTTCGGGCGAATGATCCGCGGGCGAGAAGCGCCCGCCGCGCGAGAACCCGGGCACAGACCTTCCGGAATATCGGCACACGTCGGAAGAGCGCGTCCACCCCGTCCTGATCCACGTCGTCAAGGGGAACCCTGTCCAGGTACCCCTCCCACTCGACGGCGAGCTCCGGCAGGGAGCGGCCGTAGACCCCCATGAAGTCGAGCGACCGGTACACGAGCGTGAGGTTTCTCATGCCGTACCTGTCGATGAGGTACCTGCAAAACGATCCTGCCAGCACGTAGCTCACGGAGGATTGATGCGAGGCGAATCCCCAGAAGCTCATGATGCCCTCTATGGGGGGAGCAATCCCCGCCTCGCGGATCGCCGCTGCGTATTCATGAACCGTTCGGTTCCCCCACTCGCCGTCGACAGCCATGGCAAGCCCTTCGACAAGCCCCGTGCTGAGACTCGCCCGTATGACGGGGATACCGAACGGGGCCGCAGCGGCATGGACGAGTTCGTGCTTGAGCGAACCTTCGAGGGATTGCCGGGAGATATGGATCTGTCCGCTCCACGGCTTTGCGATATCGGTGTTGCCGGCACCGATCAGCCGCTGCTTGACCTCGGCTGAAGGATAAATATACGACTCGAAGAATACCCCCCGGGGGAGCGAGAACGCGTCGAGGACCTGCCCGAGCCTGAATTCGTGCTCCCGCGCCGCCTGCTGGATCTCGTCGGCGGTGAACGACGCGGGGGAATAGTAGAGAATGAAGTGTTCCGTCCGCATCTCGGCGCCGAGCGTCCGCCTGATGTACGAGGCGGTCGATTCGAACCCCAGATCGCAGCGGAAGAGATAAAATCCCGCGAGGGCGCAGGCGATGGCCGCGCTCCGGATTCTGCGCTCTCCCGAGACGAGCCCCGCGACAAGTGTGCGGAGCCTCCCCCGACCGGGCGCAGCCGCCGGGATCAGGTCCGTGACGGTGATCATTCCCATCCAGAGAAGAACCGCCGAGACAAAAAGGGTCAGAAGCCGGAAGAGCACGAGCGTCCGCGACAGGGGAATGACCTCGTCGTACGTCAGCCCGGGAAAATATCCGTAGAGAAAGTTGTACGAATAGACTGCGGGGGTGAAATACCCCAGCCCCGCGCTGTAGAGAAGGAGAAGGAAACACGAGAGGACAAAGAGCCTGCGGGGGTGCACAAAGGTGACAGCGCAGAAGAATCCGAGCGAGACGCCGAAGAGCGCGCTCACCGGAGCGAGAAGCGTGAAGAACGCGAGACCCTCCACCATGGAGCAGTTCCGGACAAACAGGGCATTCCCGGAGATGATCACCAGCGGGATCGCCAGGAGGAGGAGGCTCACCGCCGCACAGGCGCCAGCCGCCCGGGCCGCCCTGCGCGGCAGCGGCGTTTCCCCCGGTTCTCCGAGAGATTCCTTCACCGGCCGGATCGTGAGGAGACCCGAGGCACATGCCGCAATAAAGGCAAACAGCGCGGAGAATTCGTATCCGAGATAATCCAGGAGGGGGACGCGCGTGCAGAGAAATGCGACGGAGCCGTACAGTACGGCGGCGGACCGGACAGCAGGCGCGCGGAGGAGCGCGCGGATATTCACCGTGTGCATCTGCCGCCGTGAGGGGTTGTGCGCCGCGCGCCCGGGATGTTCTCCCGGAGGTTCAGAATTCCTCCCCGGCTTCGCGGCGTATTTCCGCCCCCAGGGATTGCAGTTTCTTTTCTATGGCCTCGTATCCCCTGTCAATGTGATAGACGCGAAGCACTTCGGTGGTTCCGGACGCGACGAGACCGGCGAGTATCAGGGAAGCGGACGCGCGGAGATCCGTGGACATCACCTTCGCGCCCGTGAGCCGGGTGACCCCCCGGATCACCGCTGCGTTCTCTTTCAGTTCGATGTCGGCCCCGAGGCGGACGAGTTCCGGGACATGCTTGAACCTGTCGAAATAGATCGAATCGGTGACAACGGCCGTGCCTGAGGCAACCGCCATGAGGGAGGTCCATTGCGCTTGCATGTCCGTGGGAAACCCGGGGTAAATTGCGGCGGTCACGTCGACGGACCGGAGGGGGGCATGCGCGGTGAGAGAGAGGGAATCAGGGCTGCTGCGGAGAGTGCACCCTGCGTCTTCGAGCTTGGCGGTGAGTGCGGAAAGGTGCTCCGGGTTTACCCGTTCGAGCGTCACGCTCCCCCCGGTGATCGCCGCGGCGAGAAGAAATGTCCCGGCTTCGATTCGGTCCGGTATCGTCATGATGGCGGCGGGGTGAAGGAGGTCCACCCCCTCTATCTCCAGGCGGTTCGTTCCCATCCCTCCGATCCGCGCACCCATGGCGTTCAGGAACTCCGCCAGCGCGGTGATCTCCGGCTCCATCGCCGCGTTCTCGATGAGCGTCGTCCCTCTCGCCAGCGACGCCGCCATCATCACGTTTCCGGTCGCCCCCACGCTCGACACGTCAAAGTGAATGCGCGCTCCGTGAAGGCGGTCCGCTTTCGCGATGATGTATCCCCCTTCCAGCTCGATGTCCGCACCGAGTTTGCGGAGCCCTTCGATGTGAAGGTTGACGGGACGGGGACCCCATGCACATCCCCCGGGGAGGGAGACTTTTGCCCTTCCGTACCTGCTGATGAGCGGGCCCAACACATAGATCGACGCGCGCATCTTCTTGACATGTTCGTACGGAGCTTCGTACCTGTCAACGTTCGTGCTGTCGAGCGTCAGGAGATTCTCCCTGAAGTCGATCTGCATTCCCATCGTTCGCAGGAGGCTCGTCATTGTCGTGACGTCGCGGAGGGCGGGCGTGTTGCCCAGTCGGGAGGTTCCGGGGGCTAGTATGGCGGCAGGCATCAGGGCAAGCGTCGCGTTCTTCGCGCCGCTTACGGAGACCGTTCCGCCAAGGCGCTTGCCCCCCTGTATGACGAACTTGTCCACGTCTCTTCTGGTGCGCAGTAGTGGAAGGACGAATGAGCGCAAAAAACGCGGGAAAGTCAATGAGCGCTCGCCGGCCCACGCGACGCGCTCATTGCCCATCCTTGATTCTGGAAGACGCCGGCACTATATTGGCCCATGCGTCACTGCAGGGTCCCTCTCGTTATTGCGTTTGCCCCGATTCTGTTTCTTTACGCCGGACTCCACGCCCAGATCAGCGTCGTGGATGACCTCCAGCGGACGGTGACACTCGCCCGCCCGGCGCGGCGGATCGTCTCTCTCGCGCCAAGCATCACGGAGTGCCTGTTTGCCGTAGGGGCCGGGGATCGGATACAGGGCGTGACGGATTTCTGCAACTATCCTCCGGAGGCCGCGCAGAAGAAGCGCGTCGGCGGGATGATTAACCCGAGCATCGAGACTGTCGTCGGGCTTGATCCGGATCTCGTCGTCCTGAGCATGGAGGGGAACGTCCGGGAAGACTTTCAGCGGCTAAGGTCGTTCGGCATCCCGATGTTCGCGAGCAACCCCCGCACACTGGAAGGCATTTACCATTCTCTCCGGCTTCTGGGAACGCTTGCAGGAACGGAGGACAGCGCTTCGCACCTTGTCGCACGGCTCGAAGCGCGGGAACGCGCCGTCCGGACTGCCGCCGCGGGGAAACCTCCGGTACGGGCCCTCCTTTTTGTGTCGCTGCAACCCCTGATATGCGCGGGGAGCAACACATTTATCGACGGGCTCCTGCATGCTGCCGGCGGAACAAATCTCGCTTCCCGCACGCGCGGAACATACCCGTCGTACAGCCGCGAGAATGTGATCGCGGAGGACCCGCAGGTGATCATCGCGACGTCCGAGATTCTCCCCTCCGGGCCCACGCTGCAGGGGATGTTTCCGGAATGGGGAACCGTCGACGCCGTCCGGAACGGGCGCGTGTTCCCCATCGACGCAGACCTTGTTTCCCGGCCGGGTCCCCGGGCTCTTGACGCTCTGGAAAAGCTCTTCCACCTCCTCCACTCATCGCAATGAAAAAAACAACGCGTGCACACCGCGCGCGCCCGCAGCGCACCGCCGCCCGGCGCAGGGCGGGTGTGGGACCCGGCGGAAAGAAATACTTCATCGCCGTTGCCGGCAATATCGGATCGGGGAAGTCTTCGCTTACGGGAATTCTCAGCACACGGTTCGGCTGGAAACCCTATTTCGAGTCGGTGGAAGACAATCCCTACCTGACCGATTTCTACGCCGATATGAAGCGATGGTCGTTCAACCTCCAGGTTTATTTCCTTTCAAACAGGTTCAGAAGCCACAAGGCAATCACGGAAGGGCCCGAATCCGTAATACTGGACAGGGCCATCTACGAAGACGCGGAGATCTTCGCCCGCAATCTCTTCGATATCGGGAATATGGAAAAACGGGATTACGAGAATTACGTTGCTCTCTATGAGGTGATGACCGCCTACCTGCGCCCTCCCGATCTCCTGATTTACCTGCGCGCCAACGTGGATACGCTCGTCAGGCAGATTGCACTCCGGGGGAGGGACTTCGAACAGACGATCCGGAGAGAATACCTCGAGCAGCTTAACCGGCACTACGAATCGTGGATCGACCGGTATAAAAGAGGACCTCTTCTCGTCATCGAGTCCGATGCCGTGGACTTTGTGAACAGGAAGGAAGATCTGGAGAAGGTTGTCGGAACGATCGGAAGGACGCTCGGGATGAAGAGCGTGAAATGAGGGGTGGACAGGAAGCCCTCACCCCCTTCAGAGGAAGAACATCCGTAGCATGACAACAAGGAGGAGAACGCCGACGGCGTTCCGCACGGAGGCGACGTCTACCTTTGCCCCCATGCGCGTTCCTATCATTCCTCCCGGAACCGCCCCCATGAGAAGCGGGATGGCCGGCCGCCAGTCGATGAACCCGGATATCTCCGCGGGAAGTAACACGTTCCCCCAACCCCTGATGAGATACATCATTGCGCCCGCCGCCGCGGTGAAAACAACGGCCGCGTTTGCAGTTCCTATCGCTTTTCTCAGCGGGAAGTGAAGGGATTTCGACATGAGCGGCACCGCCAGGAGTGTCCCGCCGATCCCGGACAGTGAGGAGACGAGTCCGACAGCGATCCCGATTCCGCCGAGCGGCCGCAGCGCAACCCGGGGCTCGAGTTCCTTCCCCTGCTTCCTCTTCCCGGAGAAGAGGCGCACCGCGGCGACAAGAAGCACAAATCCGAATATCGCCCTGAGGGAGGGGCCCTCAAGCCCCGCAGCAATGCTCACCCCGACAATGGCCCCCGGTATGCCCCCCGCAATCACGTAGAACGCCCCCTGCCAGATCACGTGACTTGCCCGCCATTCTCTCCACGTGCGGAACGCCGATGCGAATGCCAGGACAAGGAGGCTTGTTCCCATCGCGACGTGCGTCGAGACCAGCGACGAGACCCCGATGGAATGAAGATAATAGAGGAGGACCGGGACAAGCACGATCCCCCCTCCCGCATCGAACACGCCTGCGAGAAGCCCCTCAGTCAGCCCCGCGAGAACAAGGAGAACGGCGGTCAGTATCTCCATCAGAACCCGAGTTTCTTCGTGTACGTTTTCCTCTCCTTCAGCAGCCCTTCGCCCGCAAGAAGGGGAGGATCTTCCCTGAGCGATGCCTCGATCCTCCCGCGGTCCCCTTTCAGCCGCGCCATGATCTCGATGTTCAGCTCGTTTGTGATGTGGTCGCTGTAACGCTCAAATCCGTGCGTCTTTTCTTTCTGGAGCGTGAGCTCGAGCCGGTCGAGCGTTTCGGAGACGTCTTTCGTGTAGTGGGACCGCTCGGCAACCTGTCGAAGATCGGTTATTTTTCCTTCCATCTCCTCCTGATAGTCGAACTTCTCCCTGTCGAGAAATGCGCGGAATGCGGAGAGAATCGTTCCGTCGACGCCGGTAATGTTCTCCCCCTTATGCTCCGCGACGTAGCTGTTGGCAAACTTGAAGAAGAGCGCCCGCTTCATGATTTCCCGGACCATCGGCCCCTCGTCTTCATCCGTGACGACGGAATCCGGAGTGATCCCCCCGTACTCGAATTCCTTCCGACCGCGGGAGGTTTTGAATTCCCGCCTCAGGCTGTCGGGCACGGTGGCGAATATCCCGTTCCTGTCCCTGTGCCTGTAGTCGATTTCCTGAATGCTCCGGCCGCTCGGGATATAGTAACGGGCTGTCGTGATTTTGAGCTGCGCGCCGAAATTCAGCGGAAGTATTGTCTGGACCAGCCCCTTGCCGAACGTCCGCGTGCCGACGATGAGCGCACGGTCGAGGTCCTGCAGCGCCCCCGCGACGATCTCGCTGGCGCTCGCGCTCCCGCGGTCCGTCAGCACGACGAGCGGCGTCGAAGGGAGCAGAGGGTCTTCCGTGGAGAGATAGGTCTTGTCCGATTCGGGCTTCCGCCCTTTCGTTGTGACAATGAGGCTGCCTCGCGGAACAAATTTGCTCACGACTTCGACCGCCGCGTCAAGAAGCCCTCCGGGATTCCCCCGGAGGTCCAGAACGACACCCTTGATCTCCCCCTGTAGCTTCATGTCGGTGATCGCCTGCCGCACCTCCTCTCCCGCCCTTCGGGAGAACCGTTCGAGCCGTATGTACCCGATGCCGTCTCCCACAAATCCGGAGTAGGTGACGTTCTTGACCTGTATCTCTTCCCGTATGAGGACGAATTCCATCGGCTTCTTGACGCCGTCGCGTTCTATGACGACCTTGACTTCCGTTCCGGGTTCCCCGCGCGTAAGACTCCTGACCTCGTCGGGCTTTTTCGCCCCGACCGTCACCCCCCCCACTTCGATGAGCTTGTCGCCGGGGATGATGCCCGCCCGCTGCGCCGAGTATCCGTCCATGACGGTGATGACCTTGAGCGCGCCATCGCGCGCACCGATCGTCACTCCGATCCCTCCGTATTTCCCGGTCGTGAGAAGATCGACCTCGTCCCCCTCTTCCTTGTCGATGTAGACGGTATACGGATCCAGCGTCCCGAGCATGCCGTCGATCCCTGCCTGCATGAACTTTTCCGGATCGATCTCATCGACGTAGTTGACGGTGATTTCCCTGTAGACGCGACCGAAGACGTCGATGCTCTTGTTGATCTTGAGATAGAGATCCGTGTCCGGGAGCAGTATGAAGCCCCCGCAAAGAAGGACCGCCCCGAACGCCGCCGCCAGCAAAAGCCATTTTCCCCGTCCCGCCATGTTCCACCGTGCACTCATCTTCTTCACTTCTCCTCCCTGTGTGGTTGCCCGTATCGTTGTTCCACCGCCCGGCGGATATCCTGTGCGATGTCATTTACTCCGCGGATCCCGTCGATGACGACAAATCTCTCCGGATGCTCGCGCGCGATCGCCAGGTAGCCCCTCCGCACACGCTCGTAGAATTCCCTTCCCGCACTCTCCATTCTGTCCTTTGCCCCTCCTGCGGCATTCTTCCTCGCCTCGATTTCGCCGACCGTGATGTCCACGAGCACGGTGAGATCAGGCTCAGTCCCCGCCGTCGCCACCCCGTTAATCCTGCGGACGGCTTCCAGATCGAGGCCTCGTCCGTACCCCTGGTATGCCGTCGTCGAATCCGCAAACCGGTCGCATACGACGATCTCCCCACGAGCCAGCGCCGGCACGATCACCTGGGAGACGAGCTGTGCACGGCTTGCCGAGAAGAGAAACAGCTCCGTGAGCTCCGACAGTTCAAGATTGCTCCTGTCGAGGAGGATCTCACGGAGCCGTTCGGATATCGCGGTCCCGCCGGGCTCACGGATGAAATGAACGGGGGCGTCACCCCGCGCTCGCAGGAATTCGACGAGAATGGCCGCCTGCGTCGTCTTGCCGCTCGAGTCGACTCCCTCAAATGTCAGGAACATGGTGCAACATAGCTATTTTCACATCCCGAATCAACCTCGCCCCGCACGTCCCGCTGATAGTGCCGTGTACCGCCAACGTTGGCCCCGCCTGAGAGAGGCGCCTGCGGCGCCGCAGGCGCCGGGAAACGTTGTCTTGATAGTGAGGCCCCGTTTCTGTAGATTTCTCATTCTATGTCCACTCCGACCCGGCCACATAAGGCTGCCCGCGTAAAATCATCCTCTCCCCTCCTCCAGCGCAAGCTCGACTCACGTTCGGAGGATTCCACCATCATCGCCGAGGCCCTGGCGGGTCACGACAGGGCCTACCAGCGTTTGATGGACAAGTACCACGACGCGATTTTCAATTTCATCTACAGGATGGTGCGGGACAGGGAGCAAGTGGAGGATCTGACCCAGGAGGCGTTCATCAAGGCATTCGCGTCGTTGAAGAGCTTCAACGAGGAATACGCCTTTTCGACATGGCTGTACAAGATCGCGACGAATAACAGCATCGACTACATCCGGAAGAAGAAACTCCAGATGTTCTCTATCGACAAACCGATCGAGTCGAAAGACAGCGATTTTACGTTCGAGCTGCCGGACGATTCGTACGAAGCGGACCGGGAACTTATCAGCGACCAGCGGGCGGTGATGCTGAACGAGGCGATCGATCAGCTTCCCGAGAAATACAGGCTCGTAATCCGGCTCAGGCACGTGGAGGAGCGGAGCTACGAGGAAATCGCGAAGATGCTGAAACTCCCGATCGGAACCGTAAAAGCACATATTTTCCGCGCCCGCGAGCTGCTGTACAAGCAGCTGAGAGGCAAAATCCGTCACTACTGACTCGCCGCAACTCCCGCGCCATTTTCCCGTACACTCCGGTAGAGGTCAGGGAACGATATGAACGGGCTCCGCACTTTCATAGGATCCGCAGGACTGGCGGTCGCGCTGGCAACCTCGTCGCAGGGTGCCCCCCCCCAGGACACCGGGAACAGCCGGGAGGTCGGGAGGACGACCGAAAAGGAGCTGAAGATGACCCTCACGTCATCGTTCGGGTCCGTCCTCATTTCACGGGGCAAATCGGAGAAGATCCTGACGATCGAGGGCGCTTCCGGGAAGAACGGCGACTCCAAGATCGACATGGATTACGCGATACGAAACCGTGTGGGCTTCATGGATCTTTCCCTGGGTGAAGGGAGCCACGATAACAACGGCAGGAGAGGCGGATTCCATCTCTCGAGCTTCGAGGGAGGAAAGTGGTTTCTGAAATTCAGCGATGCGGTGCCGATCTCTTTTGACATCGAGCTCGGCGTCGGGAAGGGCGATTTCGATCTGACCGGTCTTCAGGTGAAGGACTTCAACCTCTCGACCGGCGCCAGCGATGTGTCGCTCGCCTTTGATGAGCCGAACCGGGGATCGATCGAGAACCTGAGCATCGAATCGGGCGTGAGCAAGTTCGACGGACGGAATCTCTGCAACGCCAATTTCAAACGCTTTCACTTTCAGGGAGGGGTGGGATCGTACACGCTCGATTTCGGCGGGCCGCTCGCCTCGGAGGTTGACGTCGAAATTGAAGTAGGCCTCGGAGTTCTTACCTTGTACCTGCCCCGGGACATCGGGGCACGCGTGACGTATGACAAGACCTGGGCATCGAAGGTCGATACACCTGATGATTTCCGCGAGACGGCGGATAACGCGTATACGAGCGGGAATTACTATTCCGCATCGGGAAAGATGAATATCAGGATCGATTCCGGTCTCGGAAGCGTGAGGATCCGCCGCCGCTGAGCGCTGCGTCCCCCCCCTCCGCCGCACGACGCACCTCCCTTAGCGTTCCCAGAGGAAAAACGGCGCCCACGAATGCGGCGCGGAGAATTCCCCCGTTCCGATCATCTCCATCTGCGCCTTCCGGTAGGCGGACCGTACGTCCGCGCCGGCCAGAAGCGCGGTGTACAATATTTCTCCGAAGAACTTCTTCGCCTTGCGCGACGGCACCATCGATGTAAACACGACATTCTGCGTCCCGTTCGCCAGGAACAGGTACGGCTCGGACGGCCTGATTCCCAGCCGGTGATCGTCGAGGTCTGATACGACGACGGCGGGGACGGGCGGAAGGGAGAGCAATTCCCCCAGCGGTATCTTTTTCGTGGATTCAACGGACTCTCCGTCCGATAGAACGAGCGTGGAGTTCCCCGGACGCGGGTCGTTGAACTGGAACTGCACTGCGAGATGGAGCAGGTCTTCCTCCTCTTTCTGAAGCGTCGCGAGCGACGCCTGCTGGCCGAAATAGAGACGGACATCCTTGTAAAACGCCCTGATGTCTCTCAGCTCATATTCGACGTCCCAGGATGTTCTCCCGGGACAGCCGAGCGCCACGACATCCTTGACATGCACGCTCCCCGGGCGAGGGAGGAGAAGCATGCTCGCGGATGAAAGGTAGCTGACGACGTGCTGCTCAGCGACGAATCCTCCCGTCCGCTGCAGGGGACGTGCGAGGGCATGCAGGGGAAGACCCGAGGCCTCCCCGGGGAGGACCACGAGAAGATCCGGGACGCCGGCAATCGCCGATTCAATGGGCTGTATGAATGCCTCGTACAGCGATGCGTTGAGCTCGCGCAGGCGGGCGTCGATGGCCGACTGCTGGCGTTCGGAGGAATCGGCGTAGGTCTCACGGAGGCGGAGAAGGTCGACGAATTCCCTTGAGAGATCGAAGACCCTGTCCTTCTCGTATGCCGCAATATACACACCGGAGCGCGCCCCCGTGACGACGAAGGCGTAGAGTGAACGGCGCGTCACAACATGCTCGACGAGCGCCGTCCCCGGGGGAAGCCGTCTCTGGATTTCGGTGAGTCCCGCGCTCGCAACGCGCACGAAGGGCTCAAACGCAGCCGCTTTTCTGACGACGGATTCGGCCGCTGCATTCATGGCGGCGAACCAGGTTTCACGTTCCGCAAGGGCGGCGGCTGCGCGCTCCGTCCTGCTTCCTCCCGAGGCGGAGATTTCCGTGCACCGGCGTTCCGCGCCGACCTCCCGGGCACGTGCGTCCCGGCACGCATCCAGCAGAGTGCGGAGCGTGTCGTTGCGGACCCGCGGGTCGAGCGCTCCGAGAATGCTGTACAGCTCCCTGTTGTTCCGCCGGTCGGCATACCAGAACGCTTCATCGTACCTGCCGAGCTGAAGGAGGATGTCGATCGTCTCGTCGTACAGCGGCGTCCGGCGGGTGCCGAAGTACGCCTGTTCGCACGAAAGCGTGATGTCGTCATCCGGGCGCGGTGCGGAGACGGCCTCGCTCTGTTCGATCCCTTTCTTGAAATACTGCAGCGCGTCCGTCGGCTGATTGTTTCTGAGGAAGAGGTTCCCCATGCAGAGGAACGAATACGCCATCCCCGTGGGGGATCCCGCTGCCTTGAAGATTTCCATCCCCGCCCTGTAGCTTCGTAGAGCCGATTCCCGGGAGGATTCGACGTCGCAGTTTCCCATCTGGAGAAGAATGTACCCTTCGGCGATGGTGTTCCCCGTGGCATGTGCCGAGAAAAGTGCAGCCTTGAAAAAGCGGGTCCCCTCCGCAAACTGCCTCCCCCGGAGGTAGAGATTCCCCACGCGCATCAGGGCCTCCAGCCGGAGCGCCGCTCCACCGCGCGTTCTGTCTGCGCGCTTCAGGCATTCAGCGTAATTTGCGAGCGCGTCGTGCATCCTCCCCGCCCCCTCGAACGCCATCGCGAGACGGAGAGCCGCACGCACGGACAGGAGCGAGTCGCGCGCCTGATCCGCGAGCATGAGCGCGCGCAGGTAGTCTTCCGCGGCCCTGTCGAACGAGCTGCGGAGAAATTTGCCGTCACCCCAGGCAAGGAACACCGCGGCCTGATGACCGACGTCCCCGGCGGCGGTGTAACCCTGCAGAAGCTCCTTAATGATATCCGCTTCTTCCTCTTTCTCATCGAGGGCGCGGACGCAGGGGAGCATCGCCCACTGTATGTCGCGAACTCCTTCGTCGTCGTGGAAGACGCGGGCAAGCCGGAGCGCCTCGACGCACATTGTGAACGCCTTCCGCTCTTCTCCCATGGTGCGGCGGAGGGCGGCGACGCGGAGCGTGATGTCGCGAACCCCGTTCCGGTCCGCCAGGCCCTTGAAATCGTCCGAAGAGACGCCGTACCAGGAGAACGCGCTGTCGAACGACCCCCGGGCCGATTCGATGTCCCCGAGTAGTCTCGTCTCTTCCGCGACCCGCGTCCTGCGGTTGAGCATCTCATCGAGCGGAAGGGCCGTAAGGATTCTTTCCTTCCCCTCGCTGAGATCGTTCCGCGCGATCGCGGCTGTTCCCGCGGTCAGCGCGCTGTCAGCCCGCAATTCCTCCGGCGATTTCTGCGAGCCGCACCCCGCACATCCGAGCGCGCCGGCGATGAGCGCGGCTGCTGGGAATAACACTAATGAGATTCGGGACATGGAGTCATGCGCTCCTGAGGGCACGGATGATCCGTGCAGGATAGTCCGTGATGACGGCGTCCACTCCTGCGCGGGAGGTCTTTGCAAGATCCGAAACCGCGTTCACGCCGTAAACGGCGACGAAGAGTCCGGCTTTGCGGGCATCTCTGACATGCCGCGCGCGGAGTTGTGTGCGGCTGCAGATGAACATCTTCGCGCCGGTCCGCCGTGCGATCTGAGACGGGGACTTGAATCCGTCGCGGATGGGAACGACGAGTGCTCCGATGCGAAGTGCCGGATCGAGGCGGTGGAGACGGCGGAGGAACCCGTGGTCAAATGAGGAAACGACAACAGACGTTTCCCGCCGGGCCTCCCGGACAAGCAAAAGGACTGACTCCGGCAGCGCGGTCCCACGCCGCCTGTCGCCGTCGGTTTTCACTTCGATATCGAGTCCGACGGACACGGGAATCTCATTGAGCACCTGCCGGAGAGTGGGGATCCGTTCTCCGGCGAATTTCCGGGAATGCCAGGAGCCCGCATCGGCCTCGCGCACATCCCGGAGCGAGAGATCCCAGATCCGGCCGCTGCCGTCGGAGGTGCGGCCGAGGCTCCGGTCGTGATGCACAACGAGTTCGAAATCACGGGTCATGCGGACATCGAGTTCTATCATGTCCGCCCCGGCGGCAACCGCGAGCCGGAACGCCGCCATGGTGTTCTCGGGCGCGGATCCCGAACTGCCCCGGTGCGCCACCACAAGCGGTCGGTGTCTTCCGGGCTCGTTCACGCCGGATGCGTATCTTGCAGCATGAGTTTTATTTCCCTGTTGACGACGTCCACCGATCCCGTCCCGTCGACGCTGAGAACGACGCCACTCGACGTGTAATAATGGATGACCGGCGCCGTCGTGTTGTGATAGACCCTCAGCCTCTCGCGAACGGTCTGTTCCCTGTCGTCATCGCGCTGCGTAAGCGGCGTGCCGCAGAGAGGGCACGGCCCGCCCGTGACGACGCCGTCGGTTTCGGCGTTGAAGATGTGCCCGTCGGCGGGGCAGACGAGCCTGCTGGACAGGCGCCGGATGATTTCTTCGTCATCGGCGCGGATGTCGACGACCTTGAAGTCGTGGATATCAAGATCCTTGAATATGCGGGAGAGCGCCTTTGCCTGCGGGAGCGTCCGCGGAAATCCGTCAAGGATAAAGCCGCCCGCAGCCCGGGGCGAGGCCAGGACCTCGCGCACGATGCCGATCATTATCTCGTCAGGCACGAGTTTTCCGTCATTCATGATTCTCCCGGCCCGACGTCCCAGTTCCGTTCCTCCAGCAACCGCAGCGCGAAGCATGTCGCCCGTTGAGATATGAGGAACGCCGAGTTCAACGGAGAGCATTTTTGCCTGGGTTCCCTTCCCCACTCCCGGCGGACCGAACAGAAGTATACGCATTGTCAGTCAGACCTTTGTGCTGTGTGTGTGGGTGCCCCGTCCGGCCTGCCGTGCCGCCCCGGCGTGCCCGCCCCGGGGAAGCGCCTCTCCGCCGAGCGCCAGCTGCCCGCAGGCCGCTTCGATGTCTTCCCCCGCACTTGTCCGCACCATCACGGTCAGGTGCGCGCCCCGGAGTTCATCGGCGATTTCCGCCAAGCGCGCGGAAGGCGCAAGCGACGCTGCAAATCCTTCGGGGCGCGTGAAGGCGATCGAGTGAAACGGAATGATGTTGATCTTCGACGGTACCCTGCGCGCCAGCGCGATAAGGCGCCTGACGTCCGCCGGCGTGTCGTTGACCCCCTGAAAGAATATCATCTCGTACGTGAGGCCCTGTTTCGTTTTCCGGTAGTAGTATTCCACAGCGTCCATAAGCGCCGGGAGCCCGAATTTCCTGTTTATCGGCATGAGCAGAGATCGCGTCTCATCCACGGCGCTGTGGAGGGAGACGGCGAGTTTAACCTTGCGATTCTCATCGGCCATCCTGCGGATTTCTTTCACCCTGCCGGCGGTGGAGACCGTGATCCTCCTGGCGGCGATCCCCGCTCCCGCAATGAGAAGCTCCGTTGATCGCATGACGGCGTCATAGTTGAGAAGGGGTTCGCCCATCCCCATGAAGACGACGTTCGTGATCTTCTTCCCCGTCTCCCGCCGTGCCGCCAGCACCTGGCCGACGATTTCACCGGGCGTGAGGTTCCGGCGGAAACCCATCGTCGCCGTCGCGCAGAATGCACAGTCAAGCGGGCAGCCGGCCTGCGTCGAGACACAGAGTGTCAGCCGCCCTTCGTCATCCGCGTCCCGGTCCGGGACCGACGACGACGGAGGTATGAGCACACTCTCCACCTCCATGCCGTCTGCAAGGGTAAAGAGCAGCTTGGCGGTTCCGTCCCGCTCCGAGCGCCGGCTTTTCCGGAGCACGGGACCCCCGATCTGCGCGGAAGCGTCGAGCCGGCTCCGGAATTCCTTTCCGAGATCGGTCATGACGCCGAACGATGCCGCGTCGCGGGCGTACATCCAGTGAAAAAGCTGTGTACCCCGGTATGCAGGCTCGCCAATCGCACGGACAAACGACGTGAGCTCCTCCTTCGTCTTGCCAAGCAGATCCGTCCGTTTATCGGTCATACCGGGTAATCTACGAAACAGGAACACCCTGTGCAACAGACGGCAGCGCCGTGGCGCCTTTCGGCTCCACGGCGCGCAAATGCAGCAGGATGACGGCTTCTACTTGTGGCCGGAAGCCTGCACGTAAATGGACACTGCGATGAAATCGGTGTTGTTGACACTGGGCGCTTTCGTGATTGTACCGCTGACTCCCAGTGTGACTTTTTGCCGGCCGGTGACAGCATTGATGAGCGCGTTGACGCCGGAGGGGTTCCTCGTAATCAACGAGCTGGTGATGAGGGATTGCGGGGTGTTGAATGCCGTCCACGCCCCGTTATAGGTGAAGAGTGTGGTGGTGGTGCCGTTGGCCGTGATTGTGACAGTCCCCGAACCAGTCCCCAGATCTTCGCCCTTTGTCTGAACGGTCAGGTCATATAGCGTGGCGCCTGTGAGGGTATAGCTCTGGTCAAAGAAAGTCGAAAGATCAATGGGTGGTGTGACCCCGCCATACGTCGTGCCGGAACTCTGGTTCAAAGGGACCGTCGCGGTAATTGGAGCCAGGTTGAGTGATACGTTGACGCTGCTGAAATCTGTGATGCAGTCGAACGCCATCAGCGGAAGGACGGCGATAATCATCAGCGCAATGAATTTCCTGTTCATTGAAGTCTCTCCAATCGTTGGTCAATTCGTGATCATGAAAGATTCCGGCATGGTGCCGGTCAGCCTCCGAATCCTATCCCGGCGGAAAAGTTCGTGACCGAGCCAAAGTTCGCGTCGGCAAATATCGAGAAGAAGAGGAGATGGAGTCCGAGACCTATCGTGGCGCGGAAGTTGTTCGCTCCGTTCATCGTGATATCGACTGCGGAAGCCGTCGCATTGGTCGGCGTGTACTTCACCTCCATGCTGCTTTTCTCCCATGCCAACCCTCCGTACACCCTCAGGACGGATAGGCTTTTGCTGGCTTCCGCGCCTATCGACGTACCGCTGAAACTGACAACGTCACCAAACCTGAACTGACTATAGAACACATGCGCTGCTATGTCGACGGGAACGGCCGGGATGTACTGGCTGATGCTGTGCTGCAGACCGAGTCCCCAGAGCGTGGCGCTCGGGAACCCTTTCATCGAGGGGGTCGCGACCAACCGGATGATCGCCCTGGTGCCGTAGATATCGCCGATAGTGAGCTGCGGGGCACCCAGCGGAAATATCGATGTGTTCACAAATCCATCGGCGATGCCGAAATACTTGAGGTTGGTCTTTGTGTCAACGACCGAATCCCGTTTCCCCCCGAACATGGTCGCAGTTGAAAACGTTGCGGGGTTGAATCCGGCGGGAGCGTTTAGCGTATAATTCTTCTGATTGTCGCCGACCGTGGAGCCCATGCCGACAATTTCGAAGGAGAGATGGAATCCGGTTCTTGGGATTTCCGCGTCATGGAACATCCCGGCGTTCATGTTCGCGCCGAAGAGGTCTGCAAGCGGCTGGATATAACCTGTGACCTGCGTCGAGTTGAACTGCTGCAGGGTCTTCTGCAGATCGGATTGCGCGTAACCTGTGGTGGCCATGAACAGAACCGCGCATCCTGCAGCCAGAAGAGAAAAGAGGCGTGGTGCACGTCGGAGTGTTTCCATTCGGTGCTTCTCCTATTGTGTGTACTATGGTGTAGTGCGCAATAAGGCAAAAGTACGTGAGTCCCGGTGAGAAGAGTAGTGCCTCGAATCACACATGAGTAAATGCCCTCCAAAAACCCTTCAGAGGGGGCTGTTTTCGACCCCCGGGGACCCCAGGGATTCAAGGAGTTCCTGCATATCGGCCGGAAGGGGGCTCTCAAAATCGAGCTCCCGGCGGCTCGACGGATGGACAAACCCGAGTGTTCTGGCGTGAAGAGCCTGCCTTGGCATTATCGCAAGCAGGCGCTGGATATGCGCTTTTCCGGTGATCCCTCCGGGGATGTGTCTCCCGTTGTATGTCGGGTCTCCGAACACGGGGTGGTTAATGTGCGCCAGGTGGACCCGGATCTGATGCGTTCTTCCCGTGCGAAGCTTCAGCCGAAGGAGCGCAAGGTGTGGAAACTGCTCGAGGACGGTGTATTCAGTGGCCGCGGATTTCCCCCCTTCTACAACCGCCATCTTTTTCCTGTCGGATTTGCTCCGCCCGAGCCCGGCTTCGATCAAACCGGACGAGCTGGCGAATTTCCCCCAGACAACCGCCTGGTATTCCCGGCGGATCGTCCGGAGAGCAAACTGCCTGGCAAGTTTCGCGTGTGCCGTGTCGTTCTTGGCCACGACCATGACGCCCGATGTATCCTTGTCGAGACGATGGACGATCCCCGGACGGACCGGGTCCCCCCCGGCCGCCAACGTTCCGCAGTGATAGAGGAGCGCATTGACAAGCGTCCCCGTGTAGTTCCCGTACGCGGGATGCGTCACCATCCCCGCGGGTTTGTTGACGATGATGAGGTCCTCGTCTTCGAAAAGAATCTCCAGCGGGATGTTTTCCGGAACCGCTTCCGCAGGGGGAGGCCTGGGGAGGGTTATGCGTATGACGTCGTCCGGCATGACCGTATAGCTCGGCCTGACAGGCTCGCCGTTGACGAGCACGGTCCCCCCCCGGATCGCCTGCTGGACCTTGTTCCGCGTCGCGTTTTCAACGTGGGCGGTGATGTAGACGTCAATCCGCTCTTTCTTCTTTCCGGGGGGGACGATGATCTCGACGACGTGTGACATAGGGGGATTGCAGACAGGCGCAGGAGACCCGTGCGCGGTCGCCGCTACTTCTGTGTGTTGGTGCTCGGACCGCCGTCGGCGGTCTCACCCGCCGGTCCCGGTGCGTAGGGAGCACGGACGCCGGAGGGTTCTCCCACGCCTGAAGTCCTGTGGAAGAACAGAAGGAGCAGCACCCCGAGCGTGACGGATGCGTCCGCGATGTTGAACACCGGCCACCGCGTGAGCTGATAGCCGAAGATGTTGAGATCGAAGAAATTCATGTCGAGGAAGTCGACGACCTTGCCGTAAAAGAGCGGTGCGTCGCCGAATATGACACCGTAAAAGACCCTGTCGATCAGGTTGCCAACCGCCCCCCCCAGTATCATCGCGAGCGAAAGCCTGAAGCCGAGGGGTTCTTTCCGGGCATGATAGAGGTAGGCGACGATGGCGACGCTCGCGGCAATGGAGAAGAGGGAGAAAAAGAGCTTCCCTCCGATATCGATGCCGAATGCCATCCCCGGGTTCTCGATGTACGTGAGCCTGAGGAAGTTCCCCAGCAGGGGCCTGCTGGACCCGTACGGAACGCCACTCAGCGAAATCCCCAGGGAGGGAAACGAACCCCCCTTGATGAACAACTTGGCAACCTGGTCACTGAAGACGATGATGAACGAAAGTATGAGCACCCTCACGCGCTACTTCCCCGCCTTCTTCTTCGCAAGTGCAATGCGCCCTTTTTCGCACGGGAGTCCCGTGTTCTTGTATTCGGCGCAGGTCTGCGCCGTGGGGACCGCCTCGAGCCGTTCTTTGGGGACGAGAAGACCGCACGTCTTGCAGACACCGTAGGTCTTCGCCTCGATCCGTGCCAGGGCATCGTCGAGCTGATTGACGAACTTGCTCCCCCGGGAGGCGAAGAGGAAGGTCTTCTCCCGCTCCATGGCGTCCGTCCCCTGTTCCATATGCAGGGAGTAATTCGAGCTCTCGCTTATGTATTCCCCCGTCGTCACATCCATCATGCTCTCTTTCAGCGAATCAAGTTCCTCGATGGTCTCTTTCCGCTTTGCGAGGATCATCTCCCTGAAGTATTTTAGGTCGTCTGTCGCGTAGGCTTTCGGCGCCGCGGCAACCTGGGCGATAAGCCGTGCGCTCATCCCTTTTTTCGCAGGACCTTTTTCCGCTTTCGGCACGGCCGCCTTTTTTGGGCTGGCACCCGGTTTCCTGGCCTGTTTAGCCCGGGCGGCGGTTTTCTCCTTCATGATCTGCACGGTGCTTTTGACAACCGCCTTCGATCCCTTTTTTGTTGCCATTGCAGTGTGCTCTCCTTGTGAAGAACTGTTAGTCCCTTTCACGGCGGGCGATGCTCACCGTGATCTCCGCTCCGTTCAATTCGAATGACGCCGTAAATTCCCCCTCGCGGAATTCCGTGGACATTTCCTCCGCCAGCGTTTCGGCCATGATGTATCCGCGCCCCGCGCCGAGCGTCTGCATGAGGCTTTCCGGAACGCGCACGGCGATCGTGATATGGTCGGTCACCGCAAAGCCGGCATCCTTCCGCATGTTCTGGACCCTGTTCACAAATTCCCGCGCAATTCCCTCGGCCGCGAGCTCGTCCGTTATTTCCGTGTCCAGAGCGACGGTGAGCGCGCCGTCCGATTCGACAAGCCAGCCCGGGATGTCCTCCCGGAGGATCTCGACGTCTTCCCGGACGATCACGACCGTCGAGCTGTTAAGGGGAAAAGAAAGCGCCCCTTCGTTCTCCAGGCGCGTGATCTCGGCATCGCTCAGATCCCGGATCTTCCCGGCAACGGCCTGGACCGATTTTCCGAATTTCGGCCCGATGGATTTGAAATTGGCTTTCGCTTTTTTCTTTACGATCCCTGATTCGTCGCCGACATATTCGACCGCCTTGACGTTGATCTCCTCGAGTATGACGTCCTCCATCTGCCTGACCTCCTCCCGCTCGCGCTCGCCGGCGATCGGCAGTATGATGCGGCTGAGCGGCTGCCGAACCTTGAGGTTCGATTTCATGCGCATCGAGCGCACGAGCATGACGATCCTCTCGGCCCGTTCCATCCTCTCTTCGAGCACGGTATCCCGTTCTTCGTCAACCGGTTCGGGGATAAGCGCAAGGTGGACCGATTCGGTCGCCTCGCGTCCCGTGACGGTGTTGAGGTTCCTGTACAGCTCTTCGGCAAGGAACGGGGCAAACGGGGCCATGAGCTTTACGACCCCGGTGATGCATTCGTACAGCGTCTGGTACGCCGCCAGCTTGTCTTTCCCTTTTTCGCTCTTCCAGAACCGCCGGCGGTTCCTGCGAACATACCAATTCGAAAGTTGATCTATTGTGAAGTCGCTCACGCTCCGGGCTGCCTTGGTGACGTCGAATGCCTCCATTTGGGCCGAAAAACGCCCGGTCATGGAGTGAAGCTCGGAGATAATCCAGCGGTCGATCTCTGCCCTTTCGGCGACCGGAATACGGGGCTCCGCGTATGTAAACCCGTCGATATTGGCATACATCGCGAAAAAGGCGTATGTGTTGACGAGCGTCCCGAAGAATTTCCGCTGGACGTCACCGAGCCCGTCTTCGTCGAACATCGTCGGGCGCCAGGGAGGGCTCGTGCTCACGAGATACCAGCGCGTCGTGTCGGCCCCGTACTTGTCCATGACCGCGAAAGGATCAACGGTGTTGCCGACCGACTTCGACATCTTCTTTCCGGTCTTGTCGAGTATGAGCTCGTTGACCATGACCGCGCGGTACGCGGGCTTGTCGAAGAGGTACGTACCGATGGCGTGCAGGGAGTAGAACCATCCGCGCGTCTGGTCAATTCCCTCCGAGATGAAATCCGCCGGGTACCGTTCGCCGGAATCGATGAACGCCCTGTGTTCAAACGGGTAATGCCACTGGGCGAACGGCATGGCGCCTGAATCGAACCAGACGTCGATAAGCTCAGGCGTCCTTTTCATCGTGCCGCCGCAGGAGCAGTCGAACGTGACATCGTCCACGAACGGCTTGTGGAGGTCCAGCGGCTCCTTCACGCCGCGCCCCAGGCGGTACTCGGCGATGCTCCCCACGCATTTCTGCGCGCCGCACTTCTCGCACACCCAGATCGGAAGCGGCGTCCCCCAGAAACGGTCCCGGGAGAGGGCCCAGTCTTTGTTCTCCTCGAGCCAGTTGCCGAACCTCCCCTCGCCGACTTCCGGGGGGACCCAGGTGATCTGCCTGTTGAGCTCGATCATCCTCTTTGCGTATTTCGTCGTGCTTATGTACCACGAATCCCGGGCGTAGTACAGAAGGGGAGTCTTGCAGCGCCAGCAGTGTGGATAGCTGTGCGTGATCGTCTCTTTCCTGTAGAGTATGTGGCGCTCTTTCAGAACCCGGATGATATCCAGGTCGGCATCCTTGACGAACTTCCCGGCAAAGTCCGGCACGTCGGGACCGAATTCGCCGCTCTTGTTGACGGGATGGATCGTGGGGAGACCGTACTTCTTGGAGGTCTGGTAGTCGTCCTCGCCGTACGCGGGGGCCATGTGGACGATGCCGGTGCCGTCCTCCGTCGTGACAAAAGGAGCCTCGACGACGTAGAACGCCTTCTCGCGGACGGGATGATAATTGAAAATCCGTTCGTACTCTCTACCGGCAAGCGATGAGCCGGGGAATTTCTCGAGAACCGTGTATTCCCCTTCGAGAACGCCGAGCCGGGCTTCGGCAAGTATCAGGTTCTCCCCTTTGTGCGAGACCTTGACGTACGTGACGCCGGGGGCGACCGCAAGGGCAACATTGGCAACAAGCGTCCAGGGGGTGGTCGTCCATACGAGGAAGGACGTGTCCGGTGATCCCTTCAGTTTCATCCGGACATAGACGCTCGGATCCTTGACGTCGTCGTACCCGAGCGAAACTTCGTGGGAGGAGAGCGGGGTTTCGCAGCGCGGGCAGTACGGCTGAATCTTGTAGCCGCGGTAGATCATCCCGCCGTCGAAGTATTTCTTCAGCGCCCACCAGACGGACTCGATGTACGTGTTCGAAAGCGTGATGTACGGATCGCTCAGGTCGACCCAGTATCCCATCTGCTCCGTCAGCTTTTCCCAGTCGGCTTTGTACTTCCAGACCGATTCCTGGCACTTCCTGTTGAATTCCGCGACGCCGTAGCGGACGATGTCTTCCTTGTGTTTGAACCCGAGCTCTTTCTCCACTTCGATTTCCACGGGGAGCCCGTGTGTGTCCCACCCCGCCTTCCGGTGCACCTGGAAGCCCTTCATCGTTTTGTACCGGCACACGAGGTCCTTGAGCGTGCGTGCCATGATGTGATGGATGCCGGGGCGGCCGTTCGCGGTAGGGGGGCCTTCATAGAACGTGAACCCGGGGCGTCCGTCGCGCATCGCTATGCTCTTCGCGAAGATCCCCCGCTCTTTCCAGAAGGCGAGTATCTCCTTCTCCACCGCGGGGTACGAAACCCGGTCTGTTAGTTCTTTGAACATTTCCGTTGAGTCGATGGCATTCGGTCAGAGCCGCTCGACGACACCTTTCATTATCGCGGTCAGATGCGGTTCCGTCTTCCCTGCGACGGCAATGATATCTTCAACTTTTGCTACTTGGAGCGAATCGGGGAAGCACTCGTCCGTGATTATGGAGAAGCCAAGCACTCTGAGTCCCATGTGGTTAGCCACGATGTTCTCGGGGACCGTCGACATCCCCACCGCATCGGCACCGATGAATCTGAGAAACCGGTATTCCGCACGGGTTTCCAGGTTGGGTCCGGGAACGGCGACGAACACCCCGCGCTCAATCCTGATTTTCAGATCGAGGGCGACCTCCCCGGCAAGCGCGATCAGATCCCTGGCGTACGGCTCGGACATGTCGGGAAACCGGGGACCGAGCGTGTCGTCGTTGGGGCCGATCAGCGGGTTGTCACCGAGCAGGTTTATGTGATCCGTGATGACCATGATGCTGCCGCGCGAGAATTGCGGGTTCATCCCCCCCGCCGCATTTGAGATAAGGAGCGTCCTGACCCCGAGGAATTTCATCACGCGGACGGGAAAGGTCACCCGCTCCATCGAGTAGCCTTCATAATAATGAAAGCGACCTTGCATGGCGACCACGTTCTTTCCGCCGAGCGCGCCGAATATCAGCTTGCCATTGTGCGACTCGACCGTGGAAAGAGGAAAGTGCGGGATCTCCGCGTAGTCGATGACCGCTGCAGGGACGATCTCGCGGGCAAGTCCCCCCAGCCCCGTGCCGAGTATGATCCCGGTGGAAGGCTCCATGGGGGTTTTCGTCCGGATGAACCGGACAGCTTCGTCAATGCGCTTGCGGAGCTCTGTCATTGTCCATATTCTTCAGTATGCTCTCGACTTCAACCGATTCCTTCCCCGTCCCCAGGGACGAACCCACTCCAAGGTCTTCCGATCCCCCCATGTCAAGCGTCTTGAGAAGATCCAGTTCCGAGCTCAGCAGCACGCGCAGCCTCCCGATGAGGGACTCCTTCCTCGAGTTCAGCCGATGGATCTCTCCGTTGAGCTTGGCAAGGTCGGCGTTCGCCTGCTCGACGATCTTCGCCCCCCTGGATTCGGCCTCCCTGAGGATTGTTTCGGACTCCCGGCGGGCGGATTCGTACGTCCTTCCGGTGGCCTCCTGCGCCTGAAGCAGCGTCTGCTGGAGCGTTTTTTCAATCTGGCGGTAATCTTTGAGCTGCGTTTCGAGCTCGATGATCCTCTCGCGGGACTCTTTCTGCTGTTTCAGCGCCTCTTCGAGATCCGCGGTGACCATTTCAAGGAACGTGTCGACTTCGACGGGATCGTATCCCCGCATGATTTTCTTGAATTCCTGCTTACGGATATCGAGCGGTGTCAGTTTCATGGGGTCCTCCGCTGATGATCAGCCCTGGTTCTCGGACCAAAAATGGCGGTCCCGATCCTTATGTGCGTCGCCCCTTCTTCGATGGCAACTTCAAAATCCCCTGTCATGCCCATGGACAGATGCTGCATACGGACGTTGGCCTGTGTTGACGCGGCGATCTCGTCTTTCAATTCGCGCAGCCTGCGGAACATGGGACGTGAGCCTTCCGCTTCGGGGAGAAAGGGCCCGATGGTCATGAGTCCCCCCACGGAAATGTGATCACAGGGGGCCAGACTCTTCACAAGCGCGGCAACCTGCCCCGGGGGCACGCCGAATTTCGTCTCCTCCCCCGTCGTGTTGACCTCGATCAGGCACTCGATGACCCTTCCCGCACCTGATGCACGGCGGTCGATCTCTGTTGCGAGGGGTACCGAGTCGACTGCGTGGATCATGTGGACCCAGGGCGCGATCTGTTTTACCTTGTTGGTCTGCAGGTGGCCGATGAAATGCCACCGGACGGCAAGCCCGGCGAGTTCTCTGCGCTTGGCGAGGACCTCCTGCACATAATTCTCCCCCACGTCTGCGGCGCCCGCGTCGAATGCTTCACGGACGGCCTCCGCGGGGAAGGTTTTCGCCACGGCAATGAGCGTGACGTCGGACGGGGAACGCCCCGCCCGGACACATGAGCGGGCGACTTTCTCCCGCATCGTGTTGATATTATCAGAAATCATTCAAAATCAAGATTTTAATATAGTCCTTTGTGACCTGAAAATCAACGAACCGGCTGGCGTTCCTTGACTTACCATTGATTTTTCATTTACTTGATGAAGAAGTCTGCAGGACGACTGATGAGCATACTCGATTTCGGTAATTTTGACGACGACCCTGAGGACGATCAGGGACGGCGGGAGCGCTTTGAGGACGAACTGAAGAAGTACAGGGACTCCCTCAAGGACGGCTCTTCAGGGATCACGAACGCCGAGGCCCTGGAGGAGATCGTCAATTACTATTTCGACAACGAGAAGTATGAAGACGCGCTCCACTTCGTCAACCAGCTGCTTGCCATCGTTCCGTACAGCGCGGATTTCTGGCATAGAAAAGGGCTCATACTCGCCAATCTGTACAAGTACGAGGACGCGCTCGAGGCATATGAAACCGCGCTCGGTCTGAACCCCGTCGACCCCGAGGTATTGGTCAACAAGGGGATCACGCTTGACGACCTGGGGCGGTTCGAGGAGGCGATTGCGAGCTTCAACAGGGCTCTCGAGATCGACCCGACCCAGGAGGAAGCCCTCTTCAACAAGGGGATCTCGCTCGAAAAGACCGGCCAGTACGAGGAAGGTGCCCAGCTTTTCAGGTTCATCCTGGACGGCAATCCGGACCATAAGGACGCGTGGTACGAAATGGGGTACTGTTTCGACTACCTCGACAGGCCCGCTGAATCCCTCCGCTGCTACGACGAACACCTCAACCGCGACCCATATAATTACAACGCCTGGTACAACAGGGGCATCGTGCTCAACCGTATGATGCACTACAACCTGGCCATAGAGAGTTATGACACCGCGCTGGCGATCCATGAAAAATTCCCTTCTGCATGGTACAATAAAGGGAACGCCTTTGCGAACCTCGGGCGGCTGCAGGACGCGATCGCCTGCTACCGCCAGACCCTCCAGCAGGACGACAAGGATGTGCCGGCCTGGCACAACCTGGGAAACGCCTACGAGGAACTGGGGGAGTACGAAGACGCAATCAAGTGCTTCACGCAGGCAATAAAGAACGAACCCGCCCATTATGAATCGTATTTCGGGCGGGGGAGCTGCCATGACGCGCTCGAACAGTGGCGAAAGGCGCTGGCCGACTATAACAAGGCGCTGGGGCTCTGCAAGGATTACCCGGAACTCTGGTACGCCAAGGCGGATCTCCTCTACAATATGGGGAAGCCGCGCGAGTCGCTCCTGAGCTACCGTATGGTAACAAAGCTCGAGCCGAAGAATTATGAGGCGTGGCTCGATTACGGTGAGACGCTCTTTGAGCTTGGATACCTGAAGCAGGCGCTGAAATCGTTCGACCGCTCTGTCGAGGCAAACCCGTACGCCGCGGAGGCATTTTATAACCGGGCGAAAGTGCTTCTGGTGATGAACAGGGTGTACGAAGCGGTGGAATCGCTGAAGAATTCGTTTCGGCTCGATCCCGAAAAGCGGAAGCAGTTCGAGGAGGAGTTCCCGGGAGTGCGATCGATCAAGGAATTCAAAACCCTCCTCCGGAGGTGACCCCGGCGAGCGCCCGCGCATGCCGACCTTGTTCTGAGTCAGGGACGAGGTCTTTTCTTTTCTACGCTGTCTGCAATGGGAGGGGAGATGCTTTCTGAAGCGCTTCAAACGAAGTACGACTGCCTTGTCACGATTCTGAGGGCAATGGAGAGCGTCGCCATCGGCTATTCGGGGGGAGTGGACAGCACGCTTCTGCTGAAAGTGGCCGTGGATACGCTGGGGCCGCGCGCCCTCGCCATGATCGGCCGCTCGGAGACGTATCCGACGCGAGAGTTCGAGGAGGCGGCGGCGATCGCCGCGGCGATGGGGGCCCGGTCGGTCATCGTGCGGACGGAGGAAACCGACGACTTGAAATTCCGGGAAAACCCGGCCGACCGCTGCTATTACTGCAAGACGGAGCTGTTTGGAAAACTCGACGTGATCGCCGCACGGGAGGGGATCCGCTGGATTGCCGACGGGACGATCACCGACGACATCGGCGATTTCCGCCCGGGGATGAAGGCGAAGGCGGAAAAAGACGTCCGCTCCCCGCTCCTCGAGGCGGAGCTCTCGAAGGCGGACGTGCGTGCGCTCTCGAAACACCTGGGGCTCCCGACCTGGGACAAACCGTCGTTCGCCTGCCTCTCCTCCCGTTTTCCATACGGGACGGCGATTACGCGGGAAAACCTGACGAAGGTCGACCGCGCGGAGACGTTCCTCCGCGATCGCGGCTTCAGGGCATTCCGCGTTCGTTTTCATGATGCCAGCACGGCACGGGTCGAACTGAGTACGGAGGAGATCCAGAGGGTTTTTGACCCGGGGCTCCGTGCCGAGCTCGTCGGGTTCATGAAGGACCTGGGGTTCACCTACGTGACGCTCGATCTTCAGGGATACAGGACGGGGTCGATGAACGAGGTGCTGAGCGTGGAGACACGATCAAAGTTTTCCTCCGGAAGCTGAATGACTGCAGAGGGAGTGGCGTACTGTAAGTTCGATTCCGAGGTCGCTGTGCGGCCCGACGATATCGACATGAACAATCATGTCCACACGTCGCGGTACCTGGATTACGTGCTGTATGCGCGGTTCGATCAGATGACCAGGTGCTACGGCATGTCGATGGAGAAATTCACCGAACACGGGTGGGGATGGTATGTAAAATCCTGCCAGATCGAGTTCAAGAGGCCGCTCATGATGGGGGAGACCCTCATCGTCCGCACGTGGCTTGACTCGTTCGGGAAAACCGACGCGCTCGTACGCTTTCAGATTTTCCGAAAATCCACGATGAAGATCGCCGCCGAGGGCTCCATCGTCAATTCGATGATAAGCATCTCATCCGGCCGGTCGATTCCGATCCCCGCGTGGGTGATCGAACAATACACCCAGTTCAGAGAACAGGAGTCCTCATGAGCAGGTACGCTCCTTCCCTCGTGTTGATCCCGATGCTGCTTGCAATGTCCGGTTGCTCACAGGAACACGACGGCATGATTGCATTCCAGTCAAACAGGGATGGAAATTTCGAAATTTATACGATGACCGCTGCCGGAGCGGAACAGCGAAGGCTGACGGAGAACCCGGCAAACGATATCGCCCCGGCCTGGTCTCCCGACGGCTCCCGTATCGCGTTCGCCTCCGACAGGGACGGCACATGGGATATCTACACAATGGGCCCGGACGGGAGCGATCTCAACCAGCTGACGAAAGCGGCGGGAACGAATACCGCACCCTCCTGGACTCCGGCCGGGGACAGAATACTTTATGTCTCGACGCGGGACGCCATCAACGGCGACGTTTACAGCATGAAACCGGACGGGAACGGGACGGAACGATTGACCGCTGATTCTTTTGTCAAGGACTCGCCTCTGCCTGTGCCGGACGGCAGCTCGGTGATTGTCACACTGAACGACAGGGGACGGCTGTCCATCGCGTCCATCGCACTCCGGACAAAGACTGTGACGCCGCTGACAGCGCCGGACCACAATAATTTCGCGCCGGCTCTTTCCGGCAGCGGCACGGAGATCATGTTCGTATCCGACCGGGATGGGATGCTTCAGATCTATTCGATGACTCTCTCGGGGGGAAACCAGACGAGGCTCACCAGGGACGGCGTTGACGAGCGAAACCCCTGTTACACGGCGGTCCCCGGCGAAATCCTCGTGTCGAAGAAAGGAGGAATCTGCCGTTTCACGCTCGCGACGCAGAAGGAAACACTCCTTTCGTTCAGGGGAGACTACGCCCCCGCGTGGCACAGCCGCTGACTCAGGACCGATACCGAGGAACTTCAATGAATTTCTCCCAGAGGTTGCGGAGGATCCAGAAAAAGAACGACAGCCTCCTGTGCATCGGCCTTGACACCGACGTCAATACGATCCCGGAATTCCTCTTCGAGTGGGGAGATCCCGTGTATGAGTTCAACAGGCGGATCATCGATGCCACCAAAGACCTCGTGTGCGCATACAAGATCAACCTCGCATTTTACGAAGTGGCGGGGGAACACGGGTGGTATACGGTACACCAGACGCTCGCCCGGATCCCGGAGGAGATTGTGACGATCGGGGACGGGAAGCGGGGCGACATCGGGAATTCCTCCGAACGCTATGCAAAGCTCTTCGTTGACGATTATGAGTTCGCAGCATCCACGGTCAACCCGTATATGGGCGAGGATTCCGTGGCACCGTTCCTGAAGAACAGCAATCAGGGGGCGTTCGTCCTTGCGCTCACGTCGAACCCGGGGGCGCGCGATTTTCAGTACCTTCCGGTGCGGGGAAAGCCTCTGTACGAACACGTGATCGCCAAAGCTAAGAAATGGAACAGGCGGAAGAACTGCGGCGTCGTCGTCGGCGCAACGAGGCCGAAGGAACTGCGCCGGGTTCGCTCGCTGGTCCCTGATATGCCTCTCTTGATTCCCGGGGTGGGTGCTCAGGGGGGGGATGTACGCTCCGCGGTCAGATACGGGTGCGCCGCGGACGGGACGATGGCAATTATCAACGCAGGCAGGAGCATTATCTATGCCTCGCGCGGAGAGGATTTTGCGCGCGCAGCGCGGGAAGCCGCGATCGCCCTCCGTGATGAGATGAACACGTACCGCCTGAAGTATTTCCCGGCATAACGCGTCAGTCACAACGGGCCGTTCGACCCATCCCGGGGGATGGCACGAGCGCAGACCATGGCTCTCATCCCCATCCCCGAGAAGTTTCTTCGAGAGGTGTGGCAGCACCGTCTTTTCTCCTCATCCGCACTTGCAACATCCGACGGCGCGCGTGTCGTTGTCCGTTTTCCCGGCCAATCGAATCCCGACGGCGGCCCTGATTTCACGGGCGCTCTGATTCGCATCGGGGGGGTGCTCTACCGGGGGGACATTGAGGTGCACATCCGCGCCGGTTCCTGGCATGCTCACCGGCACGGGTTCGACCCCCACTACAACGGCGTCATTCTTCACGTCGTGTTCTCTCCAGCAAGAAGGTGTCCGCCGGCGCGCACTGCTGCGGGACGCCGCATCCCTCTTCTTGTCCTCTCTCCGTACGTCGATCCTTTTCTCTACGGCAGATGGTCGTCGGGCGATCGCCGCTCCCGGAATGCGTCGTGCGGAAGGGATCGACGCCCCCTTCCCCGGGCATCCGTCCGGAGGAGAATCAACGCGCTTGGCGCGAGACGGATTGCCCGGAGGGTACGGTCACTGGGGAGGCGATTCCGGCAGATCCTCGAAGAGCGCGCGATGGAACGTGGGGAGTGTTCGCCGACAGAGGCCATCCAGGAATCGGCGTGGGATCAGATTCTGTACGAATCTGTTCTTGAGGGGATGGGATACGGGGGAAACCGCTTCCCCTTTCTTGCGCTGGCGCGATCGGTCTCCCTCCCGCTCCTCAGAGCGCACGGGCTCGACGATACCGTCACGATGCAGGCGCTTCTCTTCGGAGCGGCAGGGCTTCTTCCTTCGCTGAGTGCGCTGCGGGAATGCGAAAGCCGCTCGTACGTCAGGAGACTCCGCCGGAGATGGCGTGCGCTCCAGCCCCTCCCCGGAGTATCCCCGTTGCACGAGGGAGACTGGAAGTTCTTCCGGCTCCGCCCGGTGAATTTCCCCACCGCACGGCTGGCGGCACTATGCTTCCTCCTCCCATCACTCTTCGCCCGCGGGGCGGTGAAAGGGATGCTCGGGATGCTCGAGCGTCCCGGGGCGACCTCCCGCGAGAAACGCAGCGCTCTTCTCGCCATGTTCCGCATCTCACCGGATCTCTTCTGGTCGCGGCACGTTCATTTCCGAGGCAGGGGCAGGGGCCTGGGGATCGCGCTCGGGCGCACACGGGTACACGAGATCATCGTCAACGGGATCGTCCCCCTCCTTCTTCTTCATGCGCGCATGGAGGGAGATGTGTGTGCGCTGCGCGAGACGCGCGCCTTCCTCCGGGCGCTCCCGGCATCAGAGCAAAACAGCGTGACACGGCGCGTACAATCGCTTCTGACGGGAGGGAAGTTTCCCTCCTGCTCCCCCCTGGAATTTCAGGGGATGCTCCATCTCTACAGACTCTACTGCGCAAAAGGGAGATGCGCCCGCTGCCCGGTGACGGCCGGACCGGCCCCCCGAAGGCAGGCTGAGCAGAGAATACACGCGCGCGGGGTCAGAATGTCACACCGACCGTCACAGGCACGTACGTCGATGTCGCAACGTCGGTGAATATCCACGCGTACTTCACCTCGAGGAAGAGATTGATCCCGAGCTTCAGATCCACGCCTGCGCCGACAGCGATCGACGTCTTGCCGCTCTGCGACGACGAGGGGAACTTGTTTCCTGGAAACCCGGTGATCGACGTCGTCACCTCGTCCCTGTTCACCCACGCCAGCCCGATACCTCCGGTGATGTACGGCGTTACGATCGGGAGCGGGAGAATCGGCATCTTCCCGTTCACGGCAATCGTGACAATTCCAAGTCCCCCTCCGCTGACGGACATCTGATCGGCCGCGCTTCCGAACAGGGAACGGAATGAATCGCGGAATTTGGTTTCGTCGATCGCATAGTGGATGTAATCGCCCGTCAGGCGTACGCTGAAGAGCATCAGATTGGCGTCCACGTGCACGCCGCCGCCCCAGCCGACACCGTAGGCACTGTTGATCTGCTGGTTCAGTCCGCTCGTGGAGGGCCCGGGAAAACTGCTGCTCGTGAAATTGGCATGGACGCCGAATGCGAATCCCGGACCGAGGGCAAGGGCTCGTGATGAGACTGCCGCCAGAGCGATGAGAAGGGCTCCCGCAAGGAGTATCCGTTTCATTGTTCGTCCTGTAAGTGTGAGGTTATGTTTTCTGCTGCTTCTTGCGTGCCGCCGGAAACAGTATGTTGTTGAGTATGAGCCTGTAGCCCGGAGAGTTTTTGTGAAGCGAGAGGTCGGTGGGCGGATTCCCCACGGCGTGCTGGTAGTCCTCCGGGTCATGGCCGCCGTAAAACGTGAACGTCCCCCGCCCGAAGTTGCCGTGGAGATACCTGACTTCGTCTGTCCCCTGCTTCTCGGCAAGTATTGTGACGCTGGTCTTGATGAGACTCTTCTTGAATCCGGTGGTCTGCCCCATAAACCCCTTGATGACGTTGACGTGGTTCTGCGTGAGCATCGTGGGAACGGGATCAAACTTCGCCGAGAATTCGAAGAGGGTGAAATAGTCGGTTTCAGGGTTCTGCGCACCAAGCATGTCGCTCGGCGGCTCGTCGATGTCCGAGTACTCATAGCGCAGGGGATTCTTTTCGACGGTGAATCCGGTAAAGGCGAGCGTCTTCGAGAAGTCGAGTTTCTTCTGGAAGTCGGGATCGGGGGGGTCACCGTCGTACATCGCGTCGCAGATATCCGTGTTCTCCGCCGCCAGGGCGATGTCGAACGTATCGGTTGCGGAACACATCGCAAACATGAATCCCCCGGCAGCGACGTACCGGGCGATCGCGCGTGCCACCGCCTTCTTCAGTTCGGAGACCTTCTTAAACCCGAGTTTCCGCGCCTCCTGCTCTAGCTGCGCCACCTGGGCTTGATACCATGCCGCTCCCGCGAAGGAAGCGTAGAATTTTCCGTACTGGCCCGTGAAGTCTTCATGATGAAGGTGCAGCCAATCGTAGTTGGCGAGTTTCCCTTCCAGGACTTCGTCGTCCCACAGTTTGTCGTATTTGATCTCCGCGTAGTCCAGAGCCAGGGTGACGGCGTCATCCCACGGCTGAAATCCCGGAGGAACGTACACCGCAACACGGGGGGCCTTCTCCAGCCTGACGACGTCCATGTTGTTATCTTCCCGCTGGACGTCGGCGTAGATCGTCGCTGCACCGGAGGCGGATTCCCGGACGAACAAGACGCCGCGCACAAGGCATTCCGTCGCTATGAAGTCATGCGCGTCGAGCATGAATGACCCGCCCCGGTAGTTCAGAAGCCAGTCGATCTCAAGACCGCGGGAAAGCGCCATGTATGCGATCCCATAGGCCTTCAGATGATCGGTCTGGGAGAGGTCCATCGGAATGAGGATCTTGTCCTGTCCGGCCGCCCTCCCCCCCGCACACATGAGGAGTATGACAAGCAGATTCCGCACGGTTCTCTTCTTCACAGCGATTCCCCTCTCAACTGTCGGATTCTCTGCCGCGCACGATCCGCAAGGATGGATTTCGGATGATCGGCAAGGAGACGCTCGAAGGCGGCTTGCGCCCTGACAGGATCGCGCAGGCCGTATTGATACACCTCCCCGAGCGCAAACTCCGCCCTGTCGAGCTCTGTGCTTTTGTCCCTGAACTCGGCGAGTAGGCGTTCATAGGATGCGGCTGCCTCCCGGAAGAAACCGGCGGACGTCTGAAGTTCCCCCACCTTCATGAGCGCATCGTCGACGAGCGGCGCCTGCGGAAACGACTGGATGATCGCGAGGAGAACGGCGATCGCTTCGGTGTTCTTCCCCTGTCTGGCCAGGAACTCCGCCCCCGCAAATTTCCCCAGCGCTTCGGGGGCAGCCGCAGCATTCTCCTGCAGGAACGCCGCCAGGCGAAGAGCGTCGTTGGCATAATCCGCTTTCAGGTTGACGGTGATCCTGGCAAGTCTCTGCATCGCGGAATCGAACCGGCCTGCGAAGTAGTCGATCTCCGCGAGCAGGTAGACCGATTCATCGTGGTCGTCCGGGAGCGCCTCCCGGGCGGCCTCAACTTCACGAAAGTAGGCCTCCGCCTTTGCGGTGTCCCCGCGCGCGACGTGAACTTTCCCCATCATGAGCTCCGTCTGTACGCGGAGAGAAGGGACTGCACCCGCCTCGTCGATGACGTGGCGGAGCGAGGTGACCGCGCCTTCGCGGTCCTGGAACTTCTCCCTCTGCATGACCCCGATCCTGTACCATGATCTCGCGGAAAACTCCGTTCCGGGGTAGTCCTCGATGATCTTCTGAAAAAGTCTGACCGCGCCGCCGTACAGGGGGACGGCTTCCGTAGCGGGAGTCCCCCGGAGCGGGGAAGCGAACGTGTCCGCCTCGGCCTGGAGTTCCAGGACGGACGTGGCATACCCGAATCGTGCAAACGGCATCACACCCGCAGCCACGGGAACGTTGATCGCAGCCTGATACGCCCGCGCCGCGACGGCGAACGCCCTGTCTCCCGAGGCGTGGTTGGCAAACTGGTAGAGTTCGTTCCCGCGGGCGCCCGCAAGAGCGTCGATCTTCACGTACACGTTGAGGGCTTCTTCGTAGTTCTTCCCTTCCATCGCGAGCCACCCGAGAAGCTGGAGAAGCGGAAGGTCCGGCTGGTCTGCGAGCGCTCCGCGAATGACCCCCTCGGCGGCCTCCCGTGCCTCCGGACGGCCCGTTATCTGCGACAGCCGGCTCTGGACGAATGAGATCTGGCCGGGGTTTTTTGCGAGCCAGCGGAGATATTCCCCCGTTGCCCCCCCATAGTTCATCGTGGAGGAGAGGAGCTGGGCCAACTCGAGCGTGAAGAGGTCCGGATCGCCGGTTGCTTTCCTCCCGCGGCGGTAGATGTCCGCCGCATGGTCCAGGAGCCTGTTTTCTGCAAGCACCGCTGCGACGAGCCGGTATGTTCCGGGATTCGACGGACCGGAGGCAATCGCCGCTTCCCATTCTGCATCCGCCTCTTTTTCACGCCCCGCTCTGTAGAGAACGCTCCCGAGCTGCGCATGCAGGTTTACGTCAGAGGGAGCCCTGAGGAGACGCGTCCGGAGAAGCCCAATGGCCTGATCGTACCGTTTGAGCTGCATCCACATCCGCTCGACAGCGTCAAGAAGCACGATGTTTCCGGGGTCCCCCTGGAGGAGCCCCTCGTAGAGCGGGGCGGCGCGTTCGTATTCTCCGGCCTGTTCCAGCCCCTGTGCGAGCCGAAACTTTGAATCCCTGTCAGGGGTTTGAGACAGTACTGGCTGGGAGAGTGCCGGACCCGCCAGAATGGCAAGAATGAGCACGCGAATGCGCAGGCTGCACCCGTCCCCACCGCAGCGCGGTTTCTTGATAGCCAGATCCCTTTTCCGTACCTTGGAATATTGTATTGAGGGGCCTCCATTACACACGTGACATCTCCGCGCACTATCGCCATCCTCGGATCGACGGGTTCGATCGGCCGCAGCGCTCTGGAAGTGATTGCCGGCTTTCCCGACCGGTTCCGCGCGGTATACCTTTCCGCCAACAGAAATATCGATCTTTTGCGCGATCAAATCAACCGGTTCCGCCCGAAGGGGGTTGTGGTGTCCGATCCGGAACGTGCCGCGGCGCTCAGGTCTTCCGTCGGACACGGGGTCGAGATCATGTGCGGAGCAGAAGGTCTCCTTGAGGCGGCAGGCCGTGATGATGTGGACGTGGTCCTGAGCTCTCTTGTGGGATTTGCGGGACTGAAACCGACGCTGCGCGCCGTCGAGGCGGGAAAAGTCGTCGCACTCGCGAACAAGGAGACCCTCGTCGTCGGCGGGGAGCTCATCATGAAATCTGTGCGCGCCGGCAGAGCGCGGCTTCTTCCCGTGGACAGCGAGCATAGCGCGATATTTCAGTGCCTGCAGGGGGAAGATCCGCGGACGATCGAGCGGCTTGTCCTCACCGCTTCCGGCGGACCGTTTCTCAAAGTGGGAAAGGAAAAATTTCCCGGCATTACGGTGGCGGAAGCCCTTAATCACCCGACATGGCGGATGGGAAACAAGATTACGATTGATTCGGCCACGCTGATGAACAAGGGGCTGGAGGTCATCGAGGCGTTCTGGCTGTTCGGCGTCCCTCCGGAGAAAATCCAGGTCGTCATCCACCCGCAATCGATTGTTCACTCGATGGTGGAGTTCGTCGACGGCTCGATGAAAGCCCAACTCGGCATCCCGGACATGAAGCTTCCGATCCTATATGCGCTGGCGTATCCCGAGAGGCCGGCGACTGCCTCCCGCCGAATCGATTTTGAAACGCTCAGGGAGCTGACGTTCTACCCCCCCGATACCGAGAAGTTCGAGTGCCTTCCCCTTGCGTTCCGCGCGCTCCAGATGGGGGGAACAGCTCCCGCGGTCCTGAACGCGGCAAACGAAGTGGCGGTCCAGATGTTCCTCGACGGGGAGCTTTCCTTCTCTGCAATCCCTTTCGTCATCCGCGATGCGCTGAACGCGCATACGCCCATGCACGCATTCACGCTTGCCGACCTGGAACGGATTGACGGAGACACGAGGGAACGGACTCGCAGGGTACAGGCCACATTACTTACATGATGGGTCATTCATGCAATTTCTGAAAACGGTTCTCGATTTTATTGTGACGCTCGGCGTCCTTGTTCTCGTGCACGAACTCGGCCACTTTCTCGCAGCGAAGCTGTGCGGGATGAGGGTGGACCGGTTCTCCATCGGCTTCCCCCCGCGCGCGTTCGGGTGGAAGTTCGGCGAAACCGATTACTGCGTGTCCTGGCTTCCGATTGGCGGGTACGTGAAAATCGCGGGAATGGTGGATGAGAGCATGGACGTCGAGTTCCTCGACCGGCCGGCGGAACAGTGGGAGTTCCGTGCAAAGCCCATCTGGCAGAGGACGCTCGTCCTTTCCGCAGGGGTGATCATGAACCTCCTCCTTGCGCTCGTGATTTTCTGGGGGATCACCTTCTATTCGGGGAAGACGCTTCGTGAGACGACCGAAGTCGGATACGTCGCCGCGGAAAGTCCCGCCGCACAGGAGGGACTGAAGGCCGGAGACACGATCGTCTCCGTCAACGGAACGCCAGTCTCTGCTTGGGAACCGATGCTCGACGCGCTGTATGCCGGCGCGGCGCAGGGGAAGCTCGTCCTCACCGTTCATCGCAGCCCGGCGGACACGGCGCTTGCCTTTTCCCCGGAGGTTCTTCGCGATCCCACCCGTGCCGGAACCGGCATCGTTCCCGCCGGGACAGAGATCGTTGTCGGTCCCCCCGAACCGGGGAAGCCCGCGGAGAAGCTCGGTCTGAAGGCGCAGGATGTTCTGGTGTCGATTAACGGGACTCCCATCCGGGACCTGCAGAAGGTCCTCCAGATCGTAAGACAGAACGCCGGAAAAGAGATTACAGTCGACTGGAGGCGGGGGACGGAATCCATGAGCGGAAGGGCGGTTCCGACGCAGGACGGGCATATCGGCATTCCGATCGGCGAGAATTACACCGGGCCGCGGACGCACGTCGATTACACGGTCCTTGAGGCCCTCCCGGCCGGTGCGCACTATATGGTGTACGTTACCGTCAGCTTCGCCGGGCAGATGTGGCAGCTTGTGACGGGAAAGGTCTCGTTCGTCGAATCGGTGGGCGGTCCGATCAAGATTGCGCAGCTGGCATCTCAGTCAATGGATCTCGGGCTTCTGACGTACCTGAGCTTCATGGCCCTTCTCAGCATCAATCTCGCGATCATCAATATTCTCCCCTTCCCCGCTCTTGACGGAGGACATATCGCGTTCCTCGTGTACGAAGCGGTGTTCCGCAGGGAAGTGCCCCTTGGTGTGAAGCTCGGCCTTCAGAAAGTGGGGATTGTCGTCCTTCTCGCGCTGATGGCATTTCTCATCATCAACGACTCCGTGCACTTCCATTTCTGAGATGCGCTACATGCGCATCGCTGCAAGGAACGACTGGAGTACGCTGAAGATTTCCCTCCCCGCCTCGGGCGGTGCGCCGCCGTTGACAAGCGCTGTCACCGCGTAGACCCGCCCGCCGGATTCCAGAAGCATCGTCCGAGTCCTGTCTCCCGATCCGCTGTACTCAACGTCGTAAGACACCGCGTCCCTGCCGTTGACCTGCGTTCTGTCGGGTTCGCGCGCAAGGATTCCTGGCTTGCTTGACGTTTCGAGCGCAGCGGTCAGCTTCGCCACCTGAAGCAATCCCTCCCCCCCGAGATCGGCCCTATCGACGGCGCGCAGGTGCACCCGCCGTACCGTCAGAGTTCCCGCGTAGTCGTCACGCACGAGCCAGACTGCCCGGTCGGCTTCTATGCTATCCGGCGTTACTTCAAACCAGCCTGCCGGTAGCCAGTAATGGATCGTCCCGTCGCGGGAAAGTGAATAGGCGGAGCCAGCCGCGGTCACGGGGAGCGGGCTCGTACATCCGGGGAAGAACAGGAGGGTGAACAGGAACGCAGAAATGCCGGAGAAGAGAAGTCGCCGCAGCGGCAGAACGTATGACGGGGGAGTATTTGTCACTGACGCGCGGTGAAGGAACTTACTCGCCGGGTCTCTTGTACTGCTCGGCTTCCAGCGTGAACATGATGGAGATCCTGTGCGTGTTGTCGAGCTGGTCGGCCCCGCCAAACCTGGCAAATGAATAGTCGATGTTCAGTTTCGGAAAGTGCACGCCGGCTCCCAGTGTGAGCTGCTTGACGTCGCTATATCCCGCGCGGAGAGCGACGAGACCCCGGAAGTCATATTCCAACCCGCCGTGGACGTCGAGGCTGACGGGGCCGACGTGGGCCGTGGAGGCGGTCTGTCTGTTCTCGAAGCGTATGTCGAAATCCGCGGCAGGTGCGATGCGCCCCCCCAGGAGATCGAAGAAATACGCCGACCCGAGTTTTACGGTGGGTGATATGAGTTCATTCCGGCCGGTATTCCACGCTACAAGCGTCGTTGTGATGTCCTGCAGGTTGGCGCCGAGGAGAAGATTTTCGCAGGGATTGTACCAGAATCCGATATCAAATCCGATCCCCATTGCGCTGTATTCCGCAAGATCGCGGCGTATGAGCTTGACGTTGGCTCCGTAGGAAAAGGTCTCGGACTGCCTGTGCGCGTACGTGAAGTAGACCGCCCAGTCAGCGGCGTTAAAATAGGTGACGCGCCCGGGATCTACGCGCGTGAACTGGGACGGATCGTAAGTGACGTTCCCGTTTGCGTCGACGCCGGCGTTTCGCGTATCCGCGATGTCATCGACACCCACCCGGATGACGCTGAGGCCGAGGCTCGTGCTTGGGCCGACGGGGATCGCCACGGCGCCGTAGTCGTTGTTTACAAGACCGCCGAACTCCGCGTCGTGCATCAGGACGAACTGCGGGTAGTTGATGCGCGCCAAAGCTGCCGGGTTCCAGTAGCCAGCCGTCACGTCGTTCGCCACTGCCGCGGCCGCGCCACCCATCGCGAGCGCGCGGGCGCCGACGCCGATGGAGAGGAACTCACCCGCATATTTCGCGATTTCCGTCTGGGACTGAGCACCCGCGGCGGGCATCAGGACCGCAAGCGCACACACCCACCCCGCCTTTCTCATAGGCACCCTTCCGCGTCTATCTCTTCTCAAAATCCGAAAATGGCGGACGAGAGTCAACCCGGGCGTTCCCCATTCATATCGGTTCCGCCCCGAGTTCCCTCTTCATCGCCGCGATGACCGGATGATCGTCTGCCGGCGCCCCGTTTACCGGGCTCTTCGGGAAAGGGGCCGCTTTCGTCTCACCGGCGGCTGCGATGCCGGTGATCTCGGCCCGGACCCCGAGCTGCACGTTGAGCATCTTGTGGAACACTTCGCCCAGGAGTTCCCGCTGTTTCATTATCAGCGAGGCCTGGAAATCATCCGCCACGCCGAGACGGACCGTCCCGTGTTCGATGCCGAGAAGCACCGCATTTTCCAGAGCCGGCCAGAGCGATATTTTCTTCGTTCGGACTTCTGCAAGGACCTCGTTCCATCTGGCGGCGAGTTCGCCCGTGCCGGCACCGGCTGCTCCCCGGGGGGCGGGTGTGTGCGCGGGTACCACGGCAGGGCGGCTCACCGGATGTTCCGGTCCCGAATTGGACCGGGGCGGTGCAGGAGAAGCCGGATGAGGAGGAGGGGTCCCCGCCCCGGACGCTGCAAGCTCGTCAAGCCGGCGAAGAAGCTCGCCGACATCTTTCGCCCGGGGGAGCGCGATCATCCGTACGATGTCCGCCTCGAGCCTGAACCGCGGCTGCGTTGTCCACCGGAGCGCGGAATCCGTCCCGGCAACAAGGTGCTGAAGCCGGAGGAGATCGGCGACGCTGAACGCCTCAGATTCAGCAGCGTACCGATGCCTGTAGACGTCGGCTGATTCGATAAGAAGCGTGGCTCCCGTTGTCCGCGCGACGAGGAGATTGCGCAGGTGCTCGGTCAGGCCAGAGAGAAATTCCCGCAGATCATGCCCGGCGGTCATGATGTCGTCGACGAGCGCAAGTCCGCCTTTGACGTCGCCCGTCTTGATGAGGTCGGTCATGCGGAAATAGACCTCCTGATCCACGAGGTTCAGCGCTTCGACGATCTTCGCACGTGTGACCGAGGTTCCGCAGAGCGCCACGACCTGATCGAAGACGCTCTGGGCATCCCGGAGCGAGCCATCCCCCCGGCGTGCGACGAGGTGCAGCGCATCGTCGTCGATGACCAGCCCCTCCGCCTGCGCGATTGCGCGCAGGTTGGCAGCGATCTCGTCGGTCTTAATCCTCCGGAAATCGAACCGCTGGCAGCGGGAGAGAATAGTGGCCGGAACCTTGTTGACTTCGGTCGTGGCAAATATGAAAAGGACGTGAGGGGGGGGCTCTTCCAGCGTCTTGAGGAGCGCGTTGAATGCCTCCTTCGTGAGCATATGGACTTCGTCGATGATAAACACCCGGTACGCGCCCCTCGAGGGGGCGTAACGGACCGACTCTCTCAGATTGCGGATCTCCTCGACGCCGCGGTTTGAGGCACCGTCGATTTCGAGAACATCGAAGCTCCGTCCCTCGGTGATCTCGATGCAGCTCTCGCATGTATTATCGGGATTCTGGTCGACGGGGGCGCTGCAGTTCACCGCCTTCGCCAGAAGCCTTGCCGTCGTTGTCTTGCCAACGCCGCGGGGTCCGCCGAAGAGATACGCGTGTGCGAGGCGCTTCGCCGCCATGGCGTTCCGGAGCGTTGTCGTGATGTGCCCCTGTCCCACCACGTCTTCGAACCGCACCGGCCGCCATTTTCGTGCAGTGACAACGTAGTCGCTCATCGCCCGGCAGTCCTCCTCCCCGCCCCGGAGGAACGCACCGCAGGCGCGAACACGTGGACCAGCCCTTCTTTAATTGTGCTCACAGGGATAAGCGTGAGCCCTTCTTTAACTTTCGCCGGGATGTCTGTGAGGTCCTTTTCGTTCTCACGGGGGATCAGGACCTTCGCGATGCCGCTCCTCTGCGCCGCGATGAGCTTTTCGTTGAGCCCGCCGATTGCAAGGACGTCGCCCCGGAGCGTGATCTCGCCTGTCATCGCCACGTCGCTTCGCGCCGGCCTGCCGCTGACGGCGGAGTAAATCGCCATTGCCATCGTGATCCCCGCCGACGGCCCGTCCTTGGGAATCGCCCCTTCCGGGAGATGGATATGGATCTCTTTCCCTCGGGAGAAGCCGGCGGGGATCCCGAGCTCCTTTGCGTTGGAGCGGAGAAAACTCAGCGCCGCCTGCGCAGACTCTTTCATGACGTCGCCGAGCTGCCCCGTGAGCGTGAGTTTTTCGGGACCGTTCATCAGCGCAACGTCCACATTGAGGAGTTCCCCTCCCACGCTTGTCCATGCAAGGCCGGTGACGGACCCGACTCTGCGCCCTTCGGCACGCGGTCTGTTTCTGAAGCGCGGGACACCCAGATAGTGCTCCACTTTCTGCGGATCGACCGAGAACGGCTGCGTCCGCTTCCCGTTTTCTTTCACCCCTTTTTTCTGTTTCGCGAGAACGATATCCTTCGCAACCTTCCTGCAGAGCGATGCGATCTCCCGTTCGAGATTGCGCACGCCCGCTTCACGTGTGTATCCCGTGATGACAGAGTCGATCGCGTCATCGGTGATTTCTATGGACATCCCCGCGATCCCGTGTTCCTCGAGCTGCCGCGGGATGATGTGGCGCCGCGCGATTTCCCGTTTGTCGTGCTGCAGGTACCCCGCGAGCTCGATGATTTCCATTCTGTCCTGCAGGGGGAGCGGGATGGCATAGCGAACGTTCGCCGTTGTTATGAACATGACCCGCGAGAGATCGTAATCGATGTCCAGGTAGTGATCGTTGAACGCGACGTTTTGCTCGGGATCGAGAACCTCGAGCATCGCCGAGGAGGGATCCCCCCGGAAATCCATGCTCATTTTATCCACTTCGTCGAGGAGCATCACGGGATTGATCACGCCGGCTCGCTTCATCGACTGGATGATTTTCCCGGGCATGGAGCCGATATACGTCCTTCGGTGACCCCGTATCTCCGCCTCGTCCCGTACGCCCCCAAGCGAAATGCGCACGAGCTTTCTCCCGAGCGCCCGGGCGATTGACTTCGCCAGCGAGGTCTTCCCCACCCCGGGGGGGCCGACGAAACAGAGGATTTGCCCCTTCATCTCGGCGACGAGGTTAAGGACCGCGATGTGCTCCAGAATCCTCTCCTTCGGTTTTTCAAGGCCGAAGTGATCCTCGTCGAGGATTTTTTTGACATGATCAATGCTGAGGTTATCCCTGGTCCGTTTGTGCCATGGAACGCTCACCATCCAGTCCAGGTAGCTCCGGATGACCGTCGATTCCGGAGAGAGCGGCGGGGTTTTCTTCAGCTTCGCGAATTCTTCGAGCGCTTTTTCTTCCGCATTCTTCGGCAGCTTCGCTTTCCTGATGTCATCGCGCAGCTTTGCGAGCTCCGGCGATCCTTCCTCGTCCCCCAGCTCATCCTGAAGTATCCTGATTTGCTCCTGAATGAAGAACTTCCTCTGCGACCTGGCGATGTTGTCGTGAACCTTTGTGTCGATCTCCTTTTCGATCTTGAGGACGTCGTTCTCGGAGTTCAGAATCCGGATCAGCTCGTGCAGCTGGTCGCGCATCCCGTGGAGCTCAAGCACCTTTTGCTTGACGTCCACGCTCTGGAGGATGTTGGAGGCTATATAAAAGACCCTTCGCTGGGCATCACGCGTGTTCTCGAAGGCAACGAGAACCTCGCTCGGGACGTTCCTGTTGAGGTGAACGTACTCCGCGAAGAGGCTCGAGGTATGGCGCAGCAGCGCATCAAGCTCGGAATCCAGTTCCCCGCCCCCCGGTCCGATCGTGAGGTCGGCCTCCAGGTATTTTGTGTTGGGCACAAACGCCCGGATGGAGGCCTGCACGATCCCGTCGACAAGGATTTTCATGAGGCCGTTCGGAAGCTTGAGGATCTGGATGATTTTGGCTATTGTCCCGTCGTGGTAGATATCGTTTTCACCGGGCTCCTCGGTCACCGAGTTCCGCTGGGCCGCGAGGAAGATATACTTCTCCCGCTCCAGGGCCTCGTTCACCGCCTTGAGCGACGATTCCCTCCCCACGAGCACCGGAAAAATCATGTACGGAAATACAACCACGTCGCGCAGCGGCAGAACCGGAAGCCGCGAGGGGAGCCCGCTGTGACGATCGGTGCTTCGGTGAGTTTCGGCGGATGGTTCCTGGGACATGTCAACGTTCGACGCAGGGTGAGAAGACACAAAAAGGTGTCGGATCGACACCTTTGGCGGTATGTACTGAAATATACCAACACCGGGGACGTTTGTCAAGGAACGCTTTCCGGAGGAGGAACCACGTTACCGCATGCGAGAAGAAGAAAGGAAGATCACAAGCGCACGATTCACCATGCACCCGGAACATCCGCTTCGGCGAGATGTGCCATGAGGTGTTCGCTGTTCATGGGAGCGACAGCCGCGCAGAACGTGCGGCCCCTCACCCAGAGGACGATGGCAGCGCCGTCAGGCGCGGTGCAGCAATGCCAGCCGGTGCGGTCGAGATCGTTACGCGCTTCATGCGAAATATGGAGCGTGTCTCCCTTCATCACCGATTCGCGACACGCCTGATACAGATAGATGTATTGAAGTCCGTGTTTGTAGAGCACGTGGGCAAGCCGCATGCCGTGATAGTCATTGATGCTCCCGCCGACGAGCGTGCATTCTTTCATCGCCGGAATGAATACGGGGAACCCCGTCTTCCCCCGGAAGAACGTCCGCACATTCTCCGGACAATCGGAGACGACTTGCGGCACGATTGTTCCATTCAACACCGCTTCGTAGTTGGAGGCGGACTGATGCTCGATGTCGCTTCCCGTGACAAATCCCACAGACTCCGCGCCGACACGCGGAGCATGACGGGAGAACACGACCATGACTACAGCGAACGACAGGAGACATGCAAGGACGGGGATGACGCGCGGATGACGGAAGAACTCTACAATCGAGAGGCCCGAAACGGAAGGAAGACGGCTCTCACTCTGCAGTGTGCACGCGAGGATCGAGGCAAGAACCCCCTCGGGAACCCTGGCCGGCTGAAGCCGTGCGCGAATCAGCGCGGCAAGGCTCCGTTCTTCCTCATAGTCGTGCCGGCAGGAGGGACAGAGCCGCGCGTGTTCACCGAATAACGCCTGATCCTTCCCGGAGAGCCGACCGTCAACGGCGGGGGTGATACAATGACTGAATTCTCTGCAATTCACTGGCGGGCTTTCATCCTGCGCACTCCCCTTCCCCGCAATTACTGTTCCTGAACAAGGCCATGCTGACGTGCGTATTCCGTGAGCCGGCCACGGAGAAGCTTTCTTCCGCGGTGGAGCCGCGACCGGACGGTCCCCAGAGGACATTCCATGAACGCGGCGACCTCTTCGTACGTCAACGCCTCGATGTCGCAGAGAATGACGACAGTCCGGAATTCGTCGGGGAGCGAAGCGATGGCGTTCGTGAGCTCATCGTCGAGGAGGTTGCCGAACATCGATTCCTGTAGATCCTTCTGATCAGCAGTTCCTTCTCCGCCGGGCGTGTACAGACTCTTGACGTCATCGTACTCGACCTCGTCGGGCTCCCGTACTTCCTTTCTGTATCTGTTGATGTACGAATTCTTCAAGATTCTGAACAACCACGCGCGGATGTTGGTTCCCTGCTCATAGGAGTCCCAGAAGCGGTACGCTTTGAGGTAGGTTTCCTGTACCAGGTCGTCGGCGTCGGCGAGATTGTTGGTCATACGGAGGGCGTAGTTGTAGAGAAGATCCGTATGCGGAAGCGCCTCACGTTCAAAAGACTGCTGCCTTTCGCTCGGTTGCGTCTTCATCGGATTCCGCCGGTCGACATTGAGTGTTGTAAGAACAGTTTAACTGGCTACAATTACGACGCTTTCAGTCTGGATTCAACAGAGGGGGGCATTGCTCTCCCTCCTACGAGTGGACGTTCGGAGTAAAGTGAATTTGAAGTGCGTCCATGACCGAGGAGAGTGGAACGACGGCATCAAGGGAAATGTGCGAGGCGCCGAGCCGTCTCCCGCCCCCATCAACTTCCTCAAGTGCGCCGTGAAAACTGAGATCCCCTATTTCAACGCAGCGCACCGCCGGCGCTTCATCTTTCGAGCTCCTCTTGTGAAGGGGGGGATCGTACATCAGTGCGACGTCCGTACGCGCCGACCAGCCCCCCGATCCGTTGTGGAGTTCGACACCGCGAATGATGATGTCGTAGATCATCCTCCCGTTGGGGAGAAGTTGTCGGTACCAGTCCATTTCGGTGTCCTGGTACGATCCATTTCCTATGGCGCGGATTGCCGTGAGAAGCGCGATATAATTAAGCTTCCGGATGAAGAGCTTGTCGGGATCACCCGGCCAGTGCCCGGATTCGATAAGGACGGTGCTTGTCCCCCACGATTGCATGCCGTCGCCGAACGCTCGCGGTTCAAATGCATCGTCGTACGTTGCGATGTGGCCACCGATGAACTGACTCAGCGCCCGCGTGATGAGGGCGGCGATCCTCATTGCACGAAGCCTCACCGGGGGCGTGGACCGCTTTTCATCGAGCGCAGGCGCAAGAAGGGAAAGCGCGGCAACTTTGGGCGTCACTCCGACAGAGGAAAGCACCTGATCGTGGAGATTGAACCCGAACGAAGGCTTGAGCCTCCGCTGCGCCTCACGCAGTATGCGTGCCTCCGGAGTGATGAGCTCGCGCGCATCCCTGTTCATATCAATCTGCACCGATGTATGACGTTGGATGCGTTCGGCACCGTCGGGGTTTAACATCGGGATGACGAAGACGGTCGTCTGTTCGAGCATTTCCGAGATCCAGCTTTCCTTTCCCTGGTCCTCGACAAGCATATTGAAGACGTCCATGAGCCCGAGCGTCGCCGTCGATTCATCGCCGTGCATTTGCGACCAGAGAAGGATCTTCTTCTGACCCCGGCCGAACGACATCTGATAGATGCTCCGCCCCTCAACCGACTTTCCGATCTCGTTCATGGAAAACAGCTCGTTCCCGCGGCTGACAAGCTCCCTCATCTCTGCGACAATTTCCCTGTGACGGCAGTTGGCGGGCCGGAGATAGAAGATTCTGTATTGTTCGTACGTCGAAAACAGATGCGTTGCAAGAGCGTTGGGAGTCATGTGCTCATCGGTTTTGAGATTCGAGTTGTTCCAGGATTTCAAAATACCGCCGTATGAGATCCTCGTATTCCCGTGCATATCCCTCTTCCAGCGCCTTCTGCATGTCCCTGCGCAGTCTGTCCTTCTCCTGCCCCGCCGTGAGCGTGAGCGATGGTGGGCTTTCCCGCGTGACGTCCTGTCCCGCCGTCGATGTCCTTTTCTTCTCGAAGTCCCGTTCCCTAGTCGAGCGCTGCGCGTCGAGGAGCCGCGAGAGGATCCTGTCTTCTTTTCTGACGGTTTCCGGATTGAAATTCCCTGACGTCATGTCGGTCTGCACCTCCGTCATATCCCGGGCAATCTGGCTCATGTCCCCCATGAGCTTCTTCAGATCGCCGGCCGACGCCGCTTCACGCGCAAGCTGCTCAAGCGATTTTCTTACCATCCCCTGCTCGCCTGCAAGACGCGACATCTCGGCAGCCTGCTCGGGCGTCATCCCCCCGAGGTTCCGGGAAGCGTCGTTGATCCCCCCCTGCTGCTGGGAGAGCCTTTGGAGCCTCTGCATCAGCCCCGCCAACCCCATCCCCTGGCCGCCCCCCTGCTGCATCCCGTTCATCGAATCTTCTACCTTTTGCGCGGCTTCGTTCAGCGACGCCATGGCATCGGTTTGCTGCTGCGACGCCGCCGCGCGGTTCCGCTGCTGGAGAGAGCGCATGGCGTCGTTCATGCTGCGCATTGCGTCCCCGATTGATTTCCCCATTTCCGGAGTCACGCCGAACGTCCTCTGCGATAGCGCCGCAAGTCCCTCTGCCACCGTGCCGAGATCACGCATTGCGTCCATCTGGGCCTCTTCGTTGTCACGGAACCGCCGGCTGTTCGGCTCGAGCCTCTCCGACTCGTCCTTGAGTGTCTCTTCTCTCTTCGACAGGTCCAGCAGGTCGCGAAGCGACCTGCGCATCGCGTTCAGCACCTGCCGCTGCTGGTTCTGACGCATCTCCTTCTGCATACTCCGGAGATGCTCTCCGAGCTTCCCCATCGATGCGAGGGCCTGCTGTTGCTGGCGCGACGCTTCCTCGGGCTGCATCTGCACCATGTCGCGGGAGATCGACTCCATGGTGCGGGCAAGGCTGTCCTGCGCCATTTCCTGCCGCGCATGTTTGAGCTCGGCGAGGGGCATCTCCGCGGGAAAGTCTTCCATTTTCTTCTGGAGCTCTTCCATTTGCGCGCCCAGGGACTGAAGATGTTCCTGCACCTCTTTCTGTTCCTTCGCGAGCTGTTCCATCCTGTCCCTGTCGCCGGCGGGGGTCTTCCCCGTGTTCTCCTTCAACGCCTCCTGCTGCTTCATCATCTGTTCCGTCCGCCGCACGGCCTCGTCGACCTTCTGTTCAATCTGTATTCTCTTCAGAAGGTTCAGTGTCCGTTCGATGCTTTTCCGGAACGTCTCTTCGGAGAAGTTGAATTGCTGCATCGCCTGCCGGAGCGCGTCGGGGCTCATCTGCTGCATTGCCTGCTGGAGTTGTTTCATCGCCTCGGCAAATTCCGGCGACGACATCTGGTCCATCATGTGCTGCAGTTCCTGGTACTTTTCGAGCGTCTCCGGGGAGAGCACCCGGTTCTTCGACATGTCGTCGACCATCCTGTCCACCGCGGCCCGGACAGAATCCATTTTCGCCTTTACCTCGCCGTATTTCTTCAGGAGATCCTCCGCCTTCCGCCGGTCCTGCCACTCCAGTTTGTCCGCGGGCGACCGGACGGACTGGGTCAACTCTTCCATCTCTTTGCGCGCTTCCTGTGCCTGCTTCAGGGCGTCCTGCATCCCCCCGATGCTGGCCTCGTGTCCCTTGTCGGCCTGCGCAAAGACCTCGTCCATGGAGGGAAGCCGGAGGGAGTAGATCTCGCTTATCGCGGATTTCGGGCCGGAGATGACGTCGTTGTCAAACACTTCAACGTAGAAGCTGATGACGTCTTCCGGGACAAGGTGGAGCCCCGCGATCGACCAGCGGTAGGGAATGAGGGCTTCAATCGTCCCGGACGGCGGCAGCGGGAGCGGCACATAGGTGAATTCCTGCTCGGGCTTCTCGTACTTCGACTGCACGAGCTTGTAGGCAAGGCGCAGGCGGCTGAAACCGTAATCGTCGGTGATTTTCGCAAGGAGATTGACGGGCGTCGTATCCGTGACGTCAAGGTTCTCCGACGGAGAGAGAAGAGTAACCGCGGGGGGCGCGTCGGGAATGATCCTGAGTGTGTATTCCACTGGATCGACGCTCCCCGTGCCGGCGCTGTCCCTGAGGCTGATGTGGTAGGAACGCTCTTTCATGAGCACGAACGCGGCGTGCGCCCGGCTCCCCGCGATCCCGAGCGGGAGGACCGCGCTGTCGCTGAGTGCGATCTCTCCCGATTTCAGCACCTTGCTCGCCTCAATATCGAACCGGATCGCCGCGCCCCGGAGCGCGGCAACGTCTCCGACGTTGTCCTCCTGCCTGCGCACCGGGAGGCCGCTATACGCAGGCGGGAGCACTGTGATACGCAGCTGCCTGACGAGCGGCCGGTCGATGACCGTGAGCGTGTAGTCGTCCCCCCTGATGCCGCGCGCATGGATGTAGTACTCCGTCGTTTCTGTCACCGGAGGAAACTGATGGTGGTATTCCCCCGCTCCGTCCGCCCGGAGGACTGCCTCTTCGTACGCGAGGTCCCCGCGCCTGCGGAAGGCTATCGAAACCTCGCCGGGGTTCTCACCCGTGACCCGTACACGGATCGGGACGGTTTCTCCCTTGATGATTTCGCGCGAGCCGGGCTCGACGACGAACCGGAAAGGGGACGCAGCGGCATATGCTTCGTTGAAATGCAGGAGACGGTCCGCGGCGCCGAAGAAAGCTGTCGGGAAAAGTGCAAAGAGGAGTACGCAGGAGAGAAATGCGGCCGCAAGAAGACGGCCCGTGAGGGGGGTGCCCGCACGGTCAACTGCCGATGTGAAGTCGATTCCCTCGCAGTCCGCGCGGAGGTCGGCAAGCGCGGCGTCCACGAGGTCTCCAGAATAGATGCGCCGGGCGTCCCCCTCCGCCAGAAGCTGAAGGGCGTTTACCAGCCTGTCGTTTACACATCCGATGCGGCGTCCTACATCGCGGGCGGTTTCGAGGTCGCTTTCACCGTGGAGTATTTCTGCAAGCCGGCCGAGCGGCCGGCCGATCCTCCAGAGGAAAAGGGCGAGAGCCAGGAGAACGAGAGTCCAGAAGAGGACCGTCCGCCCCCCCACGCTGAAATTGATGATCTCTTCACCGATGAGCGCGAGGAGGACCGCAGTCAGGAACAGCGCACCGGAGAATGCGGCACCGTGAATAACGGCAGCAGTGTTTTGCTTCCTGCGCACCGCCGCAAGGCGTCTGTGGATTTCGTCATATAAGCCGGTCGTGTCCACATCGTCCCCCTAGTGGGTTAACACCCAGACGACGAGATTTGTCCCGAACCGCAGGGCCTCCTGCCGCTTGTCCTCCGGGTCTCCGTGGACATCGGGATCCGCCCAGCCGTCGCTGGGGTTCGATTCATACGTGTAATAGACGACAAGCCGGCCGTGCAGAAATATCCCGAATCCTTGCGGGGGTTTCCCGTTGTGTTCGTGCGTTTTCGGAACGCCGGAGGGGAATTCGAACTGGCAGTGGTAGAGCCCGTAGGAGAAGGGGAGCTCCACAAGTTCTTCTCCGGGAAGCACCTTCCGTATCTCGCGGCGGAACGGCTTATCCATTCCGTAATCGTCGTCCGCGTAGAGAAATCCGCCGTTTTCAAGGTACATCCGGAGCCGCCTGGCGTCCGTTTCCGAGAATGCAATATTGCCGTGCCCGGTCATGAAGAGAAACGGATGGGTGAACAGCGCATCGTCTCCGATATCGACGAACTGGTACCGGGGATCGGTGTCGATTCCTGTAGCATTGTGGACAAACGTCAGGAGGTTGACTTCAGAGGAGGGATCATTGTACCAGTCGCCACCTCCGGCGTATTTCAGCCGTGTGATGGCAAATGCACTGGCAGGAGTTCCGGACTGGGCAAGAGACACCCCCGTCCCGATGAGCAGGGCAAGGAACAGGTGCTGCACTTTCTTCATGCAGCCAATCTATCAAAAGGGGGAGGAAGAATCAACCGGCGGACGGGCAGCCCGGCGGGACCGCCCGCGGCATTGTCGTTACTCCCCTCCTTTCAATCCATGATCTTGCGCAGAAACGCGGGCTTCTCGGGATCCGATTTGTCGATCTTCTCCCTGCCCGTCTCCTGTTCGGCCCGGTAATGGGTGATGGGGATGTCGACGCCTCTCCGGACGTACGCGGGCTCGTCGTATTTCTGAAGCTCGGTGACGCCCGAAGGGATTTTCTCGACGCTTTTTGCTGCCCGGGGCATGCGGGCGACCGACGGCGATCCGCCGCGGCGGTTGAATCCCGTGGCAATGACGGTCACCATGACTTCGTTCTCGACGTTGCCGTCGATGACGGCGCCGAGGATGACGTTCGCTTCTTCCCCGGCGGCTTCGCGTATGATCTCCGTCGCCTCATCCACTTCCACCAGCGTCATGTTTGCACCGCCCGTGATGTTCACGAGCACGCCCTGCGCCCCGGAGATGGACACGTCTTCCAGAAGCGGACTCGAAATGGCCAGGTGCGCCGCCTCGACCGCTCTGTTTTCTCCCGTGGCGATCCCCGAACCCATGACCGCGTCTCCCATCTCCCGCATCACGGTGCGCACGTCGGCGAAATCGACGTTAATGAGACCGGGAACGGTGATGAGCTCCGAGATTCCCCGTGTGGCGCCGTGAAGGACCTGATTGGCGATGTCAAAGGCCTCCTTCAGAGGCGTGTTCCTGTCGACGATAGAGAGGAGCTTCTGGTTGGGGATGACGATGAGCGTGTCCACCTGTTTCTTCAGCTCCTCAAGCCCGGCCTCCGCCTGCGCCGCGCGTTTCTTTCCTTCGCAGTTGAACGGCCGCGTCACGATCCCTACGACAAGCGCGCCGAGGCTCTTGGCGATATTGGCGACCATGGGTGCTCCCCCGGTCCCTGTCCCCCCCCCCATGCCGGCGGTGATGAACACCATGTCGCTCCCTGCGAGCGCACGGGTTATTTCTTCCCGGTCCTCTTCGGCCGCCCTGTGTCCGATCGACGGATCCGCCCCCGCCCCGAGTCCCCGGGTGAGATTCTTCCCGATCTGGATTTTATTCGAGGCAAGGTTGCGTTCCAGCGCCTGGAGGTCAGTGTTGATCGCAAAGAAATCGACCCCGTGGAGTCCTTTGTCGATCATGCTGTTGATCGCGTTCCCCCCACCGCCGCCGACCCCCACGACGCGAATTTTCGCGCCGCGATCGAGACCATTATCGAGTTCGATCACCGGATGTTCCTCCTATGTTGAATGAGACAAACTGTTGTACGTTCCACTCCTGATGTTCAGAGCTGGTCGAACCATTCCTTCATTTTCTGCGCCATGCGTGTCATCGACTTATCCTTCCTGCCGGCCTGGGCCGGTGCGGGCGCCCTGTCCCTGAATTTCATTCCGTGGTAGACGAGGCCGACCGCTGTGGAATACGCCGGGTTTTCGATTTCGCGAACGAGCCCACCGGAGAATCCGGTCGGGATCCCGATTTTTACGGGCATACCGAGAACTTCCTTCGCAAGGTCCGCAGTCCCCTTGATAAGAGCCCCGCCGCCGGTGAGGACGACCCCTCCCGAAAGGTGTTTCGAGTACCCGGAACGCTTGATCTCCAGGGCGGCGATTTCAAGAATCTCCTCCATCCGCGGCTGGATGATCTGCGCGAGCAGCCGCTTGTCGATTTCCAGCGGCGCGCGCCCCCCAACACCGGGGAGCACGATCGGTTCGTTATCGACAACCGCGGGAACATACGCGAAGCCGTGCTCCTTCTTGAGTTTTTCTGCCTGGTCGTTCAGTATGCCAAGCGCCTTTCTTATATCATCGGTCACCTTTTTCCCGGCGATGCCGATCACCGCCGTATGGCGGATGGTCCGTTCCTCGAAAACGGCAAGGTCGGTTGTTCCACCGCCGATGTCGAGAAGGGCGATGCCCACTTCCTTTTCTTCATCGTCAAGAACGGCGTAGCTCGATGCAAGGGGTTCGAGGACCATGTCGCTCACTTCGAGGCCCGCCCGCTGGACGCATTTGTAGATGTTCTGCGCCGCACTGACGAGGCCGGTGATGATATGCACGTTGGCCTCCATGCGGACGCCCGCCATTCCCAGCGGATCATAGACGCCGTCCTGGCCGTCGACGATGAACTCCTGCGGGATGACGTGAATGATCTTCCTGTCGGAGGGGAGCGCCACGCGCTTCGTATCCTCGATGAGCCTGTCGATGTCCGCCTGGGTCACTTCGTGCTCCTCGCCGCTTATGCCGATGACACCCCGGCTCTGGAAGCTCTGGATATGGTCCCCGGCGATGCCGACGATCACCGATTTTATCATGACGCCCGAGGAAGCCTGCGCCTCCTGCACGGCAGTGACAATCGAGTTTGTCGTGCGGTCGATGTGAGTCACGACCCCTCGTGTCATTCCGTCCGACAGCGCCCGGCCGACCCCCAGAATATTCATTCGCCCATGTTCATCCGTCCCTGCGACGACGGCGCAGACCTTTGTCGTTCCGATGTCAAGACCCACGATGATATTGTCCATGACTGATCCCTGTGTGGAAGTGAAATTCGATTACTGGGTCCGCGTGCCGCGTCCTTCGTCCCAGCGGACGACGACCTGGTCGGCAAAGCGGAGGTCGACAGTCTTGATCTGAGTCGCTCCGCGCTGCATCACAATCTGCTTCCAGAATCCATCGAGCGTCACGAGCTTCAGGGCGACGTCCCCACATCCGAAGGCAACGGGAATTCCCCCGTCGGCGGTGAATAGCTCGTACGTGCTGTCCCCGTTGCAGTGGACCTCGGAGATCATGTGATACACGTCGTCCCCTATCCGCTCTGCGGTCGTAAGAATCTCAAGAGCACCCCGGAGCCTCCGTGATTGAATCTGCCGCCCCGGGACGCAGTCCGCGGCTGGCAGGTCCCCCGTCACGACCGGCAGGTCAATCGCGCCAGCGGAATGGACCGGGGGAAGGACGTACCCTTCAGGATCGACAAACAGACTCCTGTCCGTGACAAGGACGGCAAGGGGTTTCCGTTCGGTGACCGTGATGGCAATCCCGTCCGGCAGCTCGCGCACGACCGAGACGCGCTTCATGAACGGATTCTTCTCCACAACATGGCGGACCACGTTCAGGTCGATGTCGAACAGTTTTTCATTTTTCGGAATTGACGCGGTCCTTATGATGTCGCTGTCCGGGACAATGCTGTTCCCTTCCGTTCGGATCCGGCGGACGCGGAAGTCGTGCTTCCAGCCGTTCGCCGTGACGGCGATCGTAACGACTCCCGCGACGAGCAACCCCGTGAGGAGGAGAACCCAGCCTGTCCACCCACCGGGCGATCCGCCCGGTCCGATCTTCGTTCTGTCAGGGCGGCGCATGACGTTCAGTGTGTTTCCCCTCCCTTCCGTTGCCGGATGAATTGTTCGCCGAATTTCCAGATGTCTCCCGCCCCCATGGTGATAACGATATCCCCGGGCCGGGTGATTGTCATCAGAAATCCCGGGACTTCTTTTTTGTCGGGCACGTAGTGCACCTGCTTGTGCCCGAATTCCTTCGCCGCGTTTGCGATCAGCTCGCCCGACACACCCTGGATCGGCTCTTCCCGGGCAGGATAGACATCAGTCACGATGAGGACGTCCGCGTTGAAGAACGCGCGGCCGAAATCATCATAGAAATCACGCGTGCGGGAATACAGGTGTGGCTGGAATATGCAGACCGTGCGCCGCCGCCATCCTGCCTTGGCTCCCGCCAGCGTCGCCCTGATTTCCGTCGGATGATGCGCATAGTCGTCAATCACGGTGATACCGTCGATTTCTGCCTTCACCTCCCACCGGCGGAAGACCCCGGTGAACTTCTCGATCCCCGTCCTGACTTTTGAAAACGGGATTCCGAGTTCGAGTCCCACTGCAATCGCCGCAAGCGCATTCTGCACGTTGTGCACGCCGGGGATCTGGATCTCGATCTCTCCGAGGTCCTTTCCGTCACCGACGACCGTGAACTTCGTCCTGTTCTGCCTGTGCACGATGTTGACTGCCTGCAGGTCCGCCTGACCGTTGAGCCCGTACGTCACGATCTTCTTCTTGATCTTCGGCATGATGTCCTGAAGCGCCGGCTCGTCGAGGCAGAGAACGACGAAGCCGTAAAAGGGCACCTTTCCCGCGAATTGGATGAATGCCGATTTGATATCGTCGAGATCCCTGTAGCAGTCCAGGTGATCCGTTTCCAGCGTCGTCAGCACCGCTATCGTTGGCGTGATGGAGAGAAACGACCTGTCAAATTCGTCCGCCTCCACGACGATGAATTCTCCCTTCCCGAGCCGGGCGTTGGAACCCGCAAGGCCTCTGAGGCGCCCCCCCACGATGACCGTGGGATCGATCCCCCCCTCCATGAGCACCAGGCTGACCATGGACGTCGTCGTTGTCTTGCCGTGCGTCCCGGCAATACCGATTCCGTACTTCAGGCGCATGATTTCCGCGAGCATCTCAGCCCGCCGGATCACCGGGATTTTCCGGCGGTGCGCTTCCGCGACCTCAGGATTGTCGCTGCCGACCGCGGAGGAGTAGACGAGCGCATCCACGTCGGCGGCAATGTTCCCGGCATCGTGGCCGATCATGACTGTGACGCCGAGCGATTGCAGCCGTTCGGTATTGTCGTTCGCGGCGCGATCGGAGCCCGTGACGGTAAATCCTTCGGCAGTGAGGATCTCGGCGATGCCGCTCATCCCGATGCCTCCTATGCCGACGAAGTGCAGCTTTCGAATCGATGAAAACATTGTCGCGTTACCTATCTCTAGAATCTTGATTTGCGCCACCGTGAGTGTTTCCGCTTCGGCACGCGGGCGGCGATCCTCGTCATTTCCGCCACAAGGTCCCGTTCGCGTTCGTATCGCCCCACACGTATCCGGAAGACACGGCGCCGTTCCTTCAGTTTGAAGACGATGACCTGAAACCGCCCTCCCGTCTGCACGCGCGGCTCCCGACCGATGTGCATCCATTCGATTTCTGAAAACGGGATGCGCCGTTCCTGCCACCGGTGCCTGAACACAAAGGCGTCGTTCGTGATAATGAGACGCCTGTTGCGGATGTAATTGAGCCCGAGAGTGACAAACGACATCAGGACGAAGAACATGATCACGTACATGATCGGGTCGTTCAGTACGTAAAGAAATTCCCGCTCGATGAAGTTCCCCCGTATCCCCCCGTACAGGACGAGGGTGACAAGATATATGAGCGCCTGCAGATAGTAGAAATCGAGCTTGTACCTAAAGGTCTTGTCGTTTTCCATCGCGTTCAGTGCACCCCTGCAAGCTGTTCAACGGCATCCGCAAGAACTCCGGCGGCGCCGGGCTTTCCGAGAAGTCGGGCTGCGACAGCCATCGCCGCCAGCCGTTCCCTATCCCCCAGAAGTCGTCTGACGGTCTCCCCGAGAATCGTCCTCGCATCGCCGTCGGGAAGAAGAATGCCGGCTCCCGCGTCGGCAATGGACCGCGCATTTTCCGTCTGGTGATCCGCGGCGGCATGAGGATAAGGGATGAGAACCGAGGGAACACCGGCTCTCGTCAGCTCGGCGATCGATGAGGCTCCCGAACGGCAGATCGCAAGGTCGCAGGCCGCGTATGCGTACTCCATGTTTTCGATAAACGGATACATCTTTATCCTCTCTGAGAGACCTCCGAATGACACCCGGAGGCGTTCAAATTCCTCTTTACCTGTCTGCCAGACGATTTGCACCCCCTCCCCGGCAAGTTCGCTCGCAAGGGAAGCCATCGCCGCGTTGATCGCGGAAGCGCCCCAGCTCCCTCCGAAGACGAGCACCGTTGTCTTTCCGGGATCGAGTCCGAATGCCTTTGAGCCTTCAGAGCGGCTCACGCTTCCGATCCGCTCCCGCGTCGGGTTCCCTGTAAGCCTGACGTTGTCCCGGCGGCGCAGGTACGCCGCCGAACCCTCGAACGCGATGTGCACTTCGTCCGCCCGCAGAGCAAGCATCCGCGTCGTCGCCCCCGGCACGCTGTTCTGCTCCTGAATCAGTGTTCGCCTCCCGAGAATTTGCGCGGCGGCCACGACGGGTCCGCACACGTACCCTCCGGTCCCGATGACGACGTCGGGCTTCGTTCTCCGCACGATAAGGAGCGACTGAAGGAGCGCAACCACGACTTTCAGCGGGAAGAGGAGCGTCTCCGCGGAGAGCCTTCTCCTGAATCCGCTGATCCATATCGTGACAAACGGATATCCCCGTCCGGGAACGATCCTTGATTCAATTTTCCCGCGCGTCCCGACGAACAGGATGTCGGCGTCGGGATGCCGGCGCCTGATCTCGTCGGCAATCGCAAGCGCCGGGTACAGATGGCCGCCAGTTCCGCCGCCGGCGATCACAAGCCGCAGCGACCCGCCGCCCGTCACGCTCTCACAGCAGCGGCGCGCTGCACCGGCTCCAGCGAGCGGATCCCGGCAGGGGCGCCGCCGAGCCGGGGATGCAGGTCGGTCTGCGTGGAAATGTTCAGGAGCACCCCGATGGCCGCGCACGAAATGAGCATCGCGGTCCCTCCGTAGCTTACGAACGGCATGGGGAGCCCTGTTGTCGGCAGTATGCCGAGCGTGACGCCGGCGTTGATGAGCGCGTACAGCGTAATCGTGATTGTAATCCCCATCGCCAGAAGACGGCCGAGCTCGTCCGTTGCGTGTCTCGCGATCTTCATGCCGCGCAGAAAGATCACAAGAAAAAGGAGTATGAAAAAAAGGGTCCCGATGAGGCCGTACTCCTCCCCCACGATCGAGAAAACGAAGTCGCCGTACGATTCGGGCAGAAAATGATCGCGCTGGTGGCTCCCGCCCGGGCCCAGGCCGAAGATTCCGCCGTTGCCGAATCCGATGATGGCCTGCGTAAGCTGATGCCTGGCTTTTACCATCCCCGCACCGTCTCCTCTCCCGATATAACTCATGATGCGCTGCATCCGGTATTCAGCGCTGAGCATGTAGAGCACAAGAAGCGGCACAAGCGCTCCGAGTGTGAGCACAATGTGGGAGATGCGCGCCCGGCCGATGAAGAGCATCGCCAGGCTTATCGCAAAGATCATTGCTCCCATGCTGAAGTTGGGCTGCGCCAGAACAAGAACAGTTACGGCGCCGATCCAGACGAGCATAGGCAGGAATCCCTTCCTGAAATCCTTCACCGTTTCGCCTTTTGCGGCCATGAGCACGCTGAGATGAAACACGAGCGCGAATTTCGCGAAATCGGACGGCTGCAGTCCGAACCCACCGATGAAGAGCCAGCGGGTCGCCCCTTTGAACCGGCCTCCAAGGACAAGGGTCACGAGAAGAAGGACGATCGAGATCGTGAGTGCTGGTTTCGTGAGCTTCCGGTATTTGTGATAGTCGACCTGCATGAAAATGAATATCGCGACAAAGCCGAGCAGAACTTTGATCGCGTGACTGCCAAGGACCTTTCCGCTCTCCCCGAGCCTGTCGAGCGCCCACGTGGAGCTGGCGCTGTAGACAACGCCCAGGCTCAGGACCATCAGCGTGAGGACCGCCAGAAAGCAGGAAAGATCAATATGGTTTCTCGGGACTCTCACGTTATACTCATGCACCGGACGCAAGAGACCGGACGACGTCCTTGAACACCCTTCCGCGGTGTTCATAATTCTCAAACCAGTCGAACGACGCGCATGCCGGGGAAAGAAGCACGACATCCCCAACGTGCGCGAGGCCGCGTGCTGCCGACACCGCACCTTCCATTGTGGCCGCCGTCTCGACGGGGACAATGCCCCCGAACGCTGAACGGACTTTGCCGGCCGATTCCCCGATGGCGATCACGGCCCTGACGTGTTCCTTCACGGGTTCCCGGAGCCGCGCGTAGTCGTTCCCCTTGTCTCTTCCCCCCATCAGAACGATGAGCGGCCTATCAAAACTGCGGAGAGCGTACCACACAGAATCCACGTTTGTCGCCTTCGAATCGTTCACATACATGACGCTGTCGAGTTCCCGTACGAATTCCAGCCGGTGTTCCACACCCTTGAAATTTCTCAGCGTTGCCCTCACCGAGGCGGGCGGGACCCCCATGACGACCGCCGCCAGGGAGGCCGCCATGGCGTTTGCCAGGTTGTGCTCTCCCCGGATGCTGATCTCCGCCGCCGCGATGACGTTGTGACTCTTCGCACCTGCGACGACCGTCAGCACCCCTCCGGCCGAGAGATACGCCCCTCGGTTCAGCACCCGTCGTGTGCTGAACGGGAGCAACTGCACCGCGGCAGGGGCATCCCGCATCACGGCGGCGCGCGTCACCTCGTCGTCGTCATTGTAAATCAGCACGTCACCGGTCCCCTGGTTCATGAAGATCCGCTCTTTGGATGCCCTGTATTTTTCAAAGCTGTGCTCGTACCTGTCGAGATGATCCGGCGTGATGTTCAGTATCGCTGCCACTCTGGGCCGGAAAGCTCGTATGTAATCGAGCTGAAAACTGCTGACCTCCAGCACCGCCAGGCTGTCTTTCTTCAGCGTACCGACGACTTCGGAGAACGCGGTTCCAATATTCCCCGCCACAGCCAGGGACATCCGCGCATCGGCGAACATCCTCCCGGTGAGGACCGTCGTCGTTGTCTTCCCGTTTGTTCCCGTAATCGCCACGACGGGCGCCGGGCAGAACCAGCTCGCGACCTCCAGCTCGCTCACGACCCCGATTCCCATTGCTAGAGCTTCTTTTACAAGCGGCGCGTCCGATGGAACCCCGGGGCTCACGACAATGGTGTCCGCTTCAAGGACCCGCCGCGAGTTTGCGCCGAATTCATGCGCCACGCCGATCGCGTCAAGCACGATGGCCGCGGAGCGCATCTTTTCTTCCGGCGCGCTGTCGCTCACGAACACGGATGCTCCCCGGTCGGCAAGAAGCCGGGCGACGGCAAGCCCGCTCCGTGCGCCGCCCAGAACGCTGTACCGGGAACCGCCCGGCAGTTTCTCACTCACCGCTTATCTCACTTTGAACGTTGCAAGGCTCAGGATCATGAGCAGAATTGCAACGATGTAAAAACGCGTGACGATTTTAGGCTCCGACCAGCCGAGCATTTCAAAATGGTGGTGAAGCGGCGCCATCTTGAATACGCGCCGCCCCTGGCCGTATTTCCGTTTCGTGTATTTGAAGTACAACCGCTGGAGTATGACGGACACGGTCTCAGCAAGGAAGACCCCTCCCAGCGTGGGCAGCAGAAGCTCTTTTTTTAGGAGGACGCACAGCGCCCCCAGGGCTCCGCCCAGGGCAAGTGAGCCCGTGTCCCCCATGAACACCTCCGCGGGGTAGGCATTGAACCAGAGGAATCCGAGCGCACCTCCTGCAAGCGCCGCACAGAACACGGCGAGCTCGCCGTTTCCCCTTAGAAACGGGATCGTCAGGTAATCACTCAGGACGGCGTTCCCCGAAATGTAGCTTATCACTGCAAGCGTCAGGGCGACGATCCCCACGATCCCGATGGCAAGTCCGTCCAACCCGTCGGTGAGATTCACCGCATTCGATGTTGCGACAATGATGAAGACGACCATCGGGATGTACATGCGGCCGAAATCGATTTCCTGGCTCTTGAAGAACGGCACCGTCGATGACGTGTTGACTTTCCACAGGTCCGGGTCGATCCACTGGGGAGCAAAGTAGATGATGCTCCCCACAACAACCCCGACGAAGACCTGCCCGACAATTTTGTAGCGGCCGATAAGTCCCGTCGGCTTCTTCTTCACCACCTTCAGATAATCGTCAAGGAACCCGACGCCGCCGAGCGTCGCGGTTACAAAGAGGATCAGCATGATGTACACGTTGCCGAGGTTCGCCCAGAGAAGCGTGGGGAGGATGACCGACGCCAGCACGATCAGCCCGCCCATCGTCGGCGTCCCCGCCTTTGCCAGATGGGTCTTCGGGGCCTCGATCTTTGCGGCTTCGCCGATCTGATGTTCTTTCAGTTTCCGGATGATCTTCGGCCCGAGCCAGAATGCGATGACAAGCGCCGTCACGGCCGCCGCCGCGGCCCGGAACGTAATGTACCGGATCAGCCCGGATCCCGGGATGTGAACCATGCGGTCAATATGATCGATGAGATAATAGAGCATCGGAATCCGCTATGCGACCTGCATCCGCTCCTCGAGAAATGTGATGACCTCTTCCATGTGCATCCCGCGCGATCCCTTGACAAGGACTGCGTCCCCCGGGGTGAGAAGAACCGCAAGATACTCTGCAAGTTTCTCCTTCTCCGTGAAGTGACGCGCACCGGATATCCCCGAGGCTGCGTGTATGTATCCGGCCAGATCGCCGAGCGTCAGGAGGTGGCTGATGCCGAGAGCGGAGGCTTCTCTGCCCACAGCGGCGTGCGCTTCCGCTCCTCCGGGGCCGAGCTCTTTCATATCCGCCAGAACGGCGATTCTCTTCCCCTTTCCGCGCAGGGAAGCCAGGGTTTCAAGAGCGGCAATGGCGGAATCAGGGTTCGCGTTGTAGGTGTCATTCAGGACTGTCACACCGCCGACAGACACGATTTCCATCCTTCTGCTCACGGACCTGCAAGATTCGAGCGCCCGGCCGATTCGGAAAGGGGGAACATGAAAAACTACTCCTGCGGCTGCGGCCGACAGCGCGTTCATGGCGTTGTGTTTTCCCGGGATCGCCAGACGAACCCGGTGCCAGCGCTTCATTGTCGAGGAGCGGAATTCAAATGAGGCGCGTCCTTCCCCGTCGAGCGTGACGCCGCGACCCCGCACCGAAGCACCAATCGCGCGGAATCCATACGTGACCTTTCGTTTCACAATACGGGCGGCAGCCCGTACGCGGGGGTCGTCCGCCGCGATAAGTGCCGTGCCCCCCGCGCCGATGGACAGCGCGTTGAAAAGCGCACTCTCTTCTTCGGCCACTCCTTCCACCGATCCGAAAAACTCGAGGTGTTCCCGGCCGATGTTCGTGATCATCCCGTGTGTTGGACCGAGGATCCCGCACAGGAGGGCAATCTCGCCGGAATGGTTCGTCCCGATCTCAATCACCGCAATCTCGTGTTTCCGGCTGAGCCGGAAAAGGGTCATCGGCACACCGATCTGGTTGTTGAGATTTCCCTCGGTGCTGAGCACGCTGTACTTCTCCCGCAGCACCCTCGTGATCATTTCTTTCGTCGTGGTCTTTCCGTTGCTCCCGCCCACCGCAAGGAACGGTATGCTGAACCTGTCACGGTACCCCCGCGCAAGTGCTCCCAGCGCAAGGGTGGTGTCCGTGACCCGCAGGAGGGGCTTCCCCGGAACCTGCGAGACGTCGAACTTTTCGTCAACCACGGCAGCAACCGCACCCGCCGCGAAAGCCTGGCCCGCAAATCTGTGCCCGTCGTACGTTGAGCCGCGCAGAGCGACAAAGAGGTCGCCGGAGCGCGTCGTCCGTGAATCGGTGGAGACTCCAGTTGCGGCGCGGCGCGCGAAGATCTCACGTCGAACGAACTCCCGGTGGGGAATCCTTTCGAGATCTCTCACCGTCAGCCTCACGCCTTCTCCCGGATGAAAGCCTTCACCTCTTCGCGATCGTCAAAATGATGACGTGTCGACCCGATGATCTGGTACGTCTCGTGTCCTTTCCCCGCGACGAGAACGACATCGCCGCTGCGGGCTTTCGTGAGGGCGCTGCGAATCGCCGCGTGCCTGTTTACTTCGACGTACTTCTCTCCTCCGGGGGGCATTCCCACAATGATCGCGTCGATAATCGACGACGGATCTTCGTCGCGCGGATTGTCCGATGTGACAATCGCGATGTCACTCCACCGGGACGCTATTCGCCCCATGATCGGCCGCTTACCCCTGTCCCTGTTTCCGCCGCACCCGAAGACAGTGATGACACGGTGCCCTTCCGAAGCGGGGGCCAGCTCGCGGATCGTGCGGAGGCAGTTTTCCAGGGCGTCCGGTGTGTGAGCGTAATCGATGATGGCGGTCCACCCCGCGGGAGACATCACCTTTTCGAACCGCCCGCGCACCGCTTCTACGCTCCGGATCCCCGCTTCGATTGCCGGGGGGGATATGCCGAGGCCAAGCCCGGTGGTGCACGAGGCAAGGATATTCAGAATGTTGAATCGTCCCGTGAGGCTCGACCGGATCTCCAATTCCCCGCCCGGGTGCGTCACCGTGCAACGGCACCCGTCGACCGTCATGTCGACCTCCGCGGCACGCACATCGCATCCCGGCGTGAATCCGTACGTAAGCGGCGCCGCCCGGGTCTCTCCGATCATCCTGGAACCGTACGGATCGTCGGCATTCACAATGGCAACGGCGTCCGGGCCGAGTGCATCGAACAGTTTCTTCTTGGCGCGAAAGTATTCCTCCATCGAATTGTGGTAGTCGAGATGGTCCTGCGTGAGATTCGTGAACACGGCCGCACGGAAGCCAAGCCCTTCTACCCTTGAAAGGGCCAGGGCGTGCGAAGACACTTCCATCACTGCCGCAACGCATCCCGCGCGCTCCATCTCGGCGAGAAGCGCGTTGAGCTCGGTTGATTCGGGGGTCGTGTGCGTCGCCGGCACGACGCGTTCCCCTATCCGGTACTCGATCGTTCCTATGAGACCGGTCGGCCGGCCCGCGGCCTCAAGGATCGCCCTGATGAGATGGCTTGTCGTCGTCTTACCGTTGGTTCCCGTAATGCCGACGAGCTGAAGGCGGTCCGCCGGTCGTCCGTAGAAATTTGCAGAGAGTCCGGCAAGCGCGACGCGCGCGTCCGGAACAAGGACCTTCAGGACCCCCGAGTGCATGAAAAACGTGTCCGGTCGCGCGGCGTCGTCATCCACGACGACTACCGGCGCACCCGCGGCAATCGCTTCGTCGATGAATCTGTGCCCGTTCTGCACCGTACCGCGCAGGGCGACGAAGAGATCTCCGGGGCCGACCCGCCGGGAGTCATATCGTATGTTCCTCACGGAAATGTCCTGCGTCAGAACCATCTTCCCATACATCCCCGAATAGAGTTTTATGACGCGGACCCCCTGGAGGAGGTCATTGAGAGTCATCGACCGGTCATGCGTGCTGTGAGCGGATCAATTCGCCGCGACCGGGGCCGGGGTTTTCGGTTCGCACCGGATCACGACGTGCGTTCCTCGCCGGACCTGATCACGGGCCTGGGGATCCTGTGCGACGACGACACCGGATCCCTGGATGGTTACGTCGAGATGCAAAAACGAAAGACGCGTGAGCGCCCGCCGGATTGCAAGTCCCCTGACATCCGGCATGACCACGAATGCTCCTCCGCCCGGAGTGACGTCTCCCGTGGTGAGTTCCACCTCGGTGCGCCGGGAAGCCACGGTCCCGGGAGGAGGGGATTGCCGTGAAACGATCGTCCCTTCCCCGTGCACGTTCGTCTCGAACCCGTCGGCACGAAGAACCGACCGCGCCGCTTCCGGTGACAGTGTCGTGACATCGGGCACCGCCGAGAGTCCGCCCTCGGCCCTCGCTTCCGTCTGACGGGATCTGAACCGACCTGACGTCGCGTAAATTCTCTCAGCAATTGCCTTGAAGACGGGCGCGGCGGCAAGACCCCCCGTATACCCCCTGTCGCGGGGATTTTCAATCATGACGAGGCACACAACGGCCGGATCCTCCGCCGGAAAGTACCCTGCGAATGACGCCGTATAGTCGCTCTGCGAATATTTTCCTTCGATGACTCTCCGTGCTGTCCCAGTTTTCCCGGCAACGGAGAGGCCCGGAATCTTCGCCGGGATGCCTGTCCCCTTCTCTACGACGCCGCGGAACATCTGGGTGAGGACCGCAGCGGTACTCCTGGAGATCACGCGCCGTACCGGTTCGGGACGGCGTTCGACGACGACGACGTTGCCGGATCCGACAACGGAACGGACAACGAATGGCTTCATGAGAACGCCGTGGTTTGCGACGGCGGCATAGGCGCAGAGGATCTGGAGGGGCGTAACGCCGACTTCATAGCCGTAGGCCATGGAATTGAGCGTCGTCCCCGACCACTGCGTGGGAAGCTTGAGTTCGCCCCGCACTTCTCCGGGGAGTTCTATCCCGGTTGCCGTTCCGAACCCGTACGCGCGCGCCATTGTGAAGAGCGCGTCCGCGCCGATGATGTCGGAGATTTTCGCCATGACGATGTTGCTCGAGACCTCCATCGCCTCCTGGAACGTGATGATCCCGTGTTTGTGCGTGTCGGTGATCGTGTTCCGCACCCTCCCGTTAGGCAGGCGGACAGTGTAAGTTCCCTGCTCCGCGTTAAATTTTTGCACGGGGTCAACCTTTTTCGAATCGAGCGCCGCGGATGCCGTTACGACCTTGAAAACCGAGCCCGGCTCGAACATATCGGTGACCACTCTGTTCCTCACGACCTGTGGGTCGGTACCGGAAGGGTCGGCCGGATTCATCTGCGGCCAGTTCGCCATTGCAAGGATTTCGCCCGTCGCGGGATCGATCATCGCCACGAGCCCGCTTTCCGCTTTGTTCCGATCAATCCCCTTCTTCAGCTCTTCTTCGGCAATGGATTGATACTCCACGTCAATTGTGAGATTGGCAGCATCGCCGTCAACGGGTTCCACCCGGGGAAAATCCACGGACTGACGCTGGCGGTTCAGCCCGTCCCGCTGGAGTACAAGCCGGCCGTTCTCGCCTCGCAGAAGCGAATCAAGCTCGAGCTCAAGCCCGCTTAAACCGTTATTGTCGACGCCGGTAAATCCGAGGAGCTGTCCCGCCACGCGGCCGTACGGGTAGAGCCTCTTGGGCGCGGGAATTGTGATGAGCCCGGGAAACTCCGCAACGCTGATCCGCGTTTCGGCCGAGGGGTTGACTCCCCGCTCCAGCCAGACGAAATGCCTCGACGGACCGGAGAGTTTCTCGAGGTAGCTGCTCCGCCGCCGGTTGAATACTGCGGCAAACCGGTCCGCAACTTCGCCCGTGCGGTCCCCGATCATCGCCGGATCCGCCCCGAAGGAGACAAATCGTGCGTTCGTCACAAGGGGATGACCCGACCGGTCGTATATTGTTCCCCGCTGCGCAGGAATCTCCTCCGGCTTTTCATATTGCTTGCGGGCCCGCTCTTTGTATGTTCCCGAGTCGATCACCTGAATCTGCACGAGGCGTATCGCGACGAGAACGAAGAACAGGAGCAGCGCCGCCTTCACGCCGAGGACGCGCCGGTTCCATTCCTTCATAAATGAGGATGGCCCGCCGCCGGTCATTTCCTCTGCCGACCTTCGTGTCCTGATCATGTCCTGTCGCAAGTGCTACTGCGATCCGCCCGGTGCGGCTCCCAGATCCCTGAGTTTGTCCCTGTCGATCGTGAACCAGATCTGCTGCGTCTGTGATGCGCGGAGTCCAAGTTGATCGTGTGCCACCGGGCTGATGTTTTCAAGCGCCGATTTGCGACTCACATCCGTGCGGAGTGATTCGTTGATTCCCTGGATTTTCTGGTACTCTGCTTCGAGTTGCCCGATTTCAGAGGCGAGCCGGTTGATGCTGAGGATATTGTTCACGTAGAAGACGATGGCTCCCCCGACGCCGAACAGCAGAAGTATGATGTTGAATGTGGAGACCTTTCTACGCGTCCCCCGCCTGTTCGGCCGGAGCGCCCCCCCCTGCACCCCCTCCGGAGATGCGCCGCCGTAAATATAGCGGTGCTCGCGGTCGGGCGGCGGTACCGCCTCGACGCCCCTCCCGCTTGTGGTTCCCATGGTTTCCTTCCCCCCGGTCCGTCTGCGTTTACAGGCGTTCCGCTGCCCTGAGCTTTCCGCTCCGGGCGCGCGAATTGCGTCCGATCTCCTGTCCGGTTGCCGTTACCGGTTTCTTTGTCAGAATCCTGAGCCTCGGTTCCCGCGACAGATCCGGTACGAGTTTGTTGTGCGATGGAATCCTCTCGGCGGCCTCTTCCCTGAAGAACTCTTTCACGATCCTGTCTTCGAGCGAGTGGTAGTCTATGATTACGCACCGCCCCCCCGGGAAGAGGAGATCCGGCGCTGAAGCAAGCGCATTGCGCAGGCTGCCGAGTTCTCCGTTTACTTCCATCCGTATTGCCTGATACACACGCGCCATCGATTTCGTCAGGTACCTTCCCCCCACGCAACCCTCGATGACGCTGTTCAGCTCATCCGCCGATTCCATCGGCCGGGCACGGACAACAGCGGCCGCGATGCGGCGCGCCGCACGCTCTTCTCCGTACTCCCTGAATATCTCCCCGAGCTTTTCCTCGGAATACCCGTTAAGAATGTCTCGCGCGCTCACCGGACGCCGGATGTCCATGCGCATGTCAAGGCGTCCCCCGGGGCGGAAACTGAACCCCCGCTCCTGTTGATCGATCTGGTGCGACGAAACCCCCAGGTCCAGCAGAATCCCCGCACACTTCTGCACACCCATCGATGCAAGTTCGGCTGCGATCCCGCGGAAATTCCCCCTGATGAGGGTCACGTGAGAACCGAACCGCTTCAGCCGGACCCTGGATTCTTCAACGGCGTCTGCATCGGCGTCAAAACCGATAAGGCGTCCCCCGGGCCCCAGATTCTCACAGATTTTTTCGGCGTGTCCGCCCCCCCCGACAGTCCCGTCGACGTATGTCCCCTCCCTGTCGTTGATGAGGAGAGAAAGCGTTTCCTCCGCAAGGACAGGCTCATGATACGTTGACATGAGGGGAACCTACTTCTGGAGGACCGTCTGGGCGATATTCTCGTAGCTTTCCGGCTGTTTCTCCTGGTACTCCCTGTACGTTTTCGGGTTCCAGACTTCGATTCGTTCGAGGACACCAAGTATGAGAACTTCGTTTTCAATCCCGGCCAGCTGGAGAAGCTCCCTTGAAATTGTGATCCGGGATTGGCCGTCGAGCTGAGATTCTATCGCGTTTGCAAGGAGTGTGCGCGTGTAAAATCTGTGTTGAGGGTTCGTCGGCGAAAGTTGGCGGATGGTCTCCTCCAGCTTGTTCCATTCATCAAGCGGATAGACGGACAGGCACTGTTCGTATCCACGCGTGATGATGAATGTGTCGTTCGCATCGGGAGAGACGTATTTCCTGAGGCGCGCAGGGATGTTCATCCTCCCCTTGCTGTCAACCGAGTACTCGTATGAGCCCTTGAATGATGACATGACGCCGGGAAATGCCGTTTATGAAATAGCCCCAATCGGGCAAATTTCTACCCACCCGCTACCCACTTTTACCCACTTATGCTTCGTAAGATATGCAATTGGCCAACAAAGTCAAGTTAATTATGCTGGAAACGGGGCGTTTGCAGCGTGATTTCGGGGATTTGCGGGGTGGGGATGTTCTCAGGCCTCTGCAGGCGTGTCTTTTGGATCGTTGCGGTGCAGCTGTTGAAGAAGGAGGAGTGATTTCGCAATGTTGTCTTCACCCCCCTGCAACCCGGAAAGCTGAACTCTAAACTTCAGGGTGTTCCCTTCCTGGCGGAGCGTGGCGGTCTTTTTCTGCATCTGCGATATCTGAGTCATGATGTTCTGAAATGTCTCTCCTTCGTAAAAATCCTTCTCGGATTCGGGGGGAAAATCGGCCTCGAGCTGGTTTCCTTTGACGCTGACCTTCCTGAATCCTATTTTTGCGGCCGCCAGCCGGAGCCGCACCATGCCGAAAAGATTCCGGGTCTCCTCCGGGAAACGGCCGAAACGGTCCTGCATCTCCTCCTGGACCTCAAGAAGCTGCTCGGTGCTTGACAGAGCATAGAGCCTGCGGTAGAGCGCAAGCCGCTCTTCTTCGCTCCGGAGATACGTTTCCGGTATGAATGTGCTGAGATCGGTTTCCACGACGGCTTCGCGCTGCTGGGCTCGGTATGCCGTATCCTTTTCGAACAGCCCCTTGAATTCTTCTTCTTTGAGCTCTCGGACGGCGTCTTCAAGAATCCGCGTGTACGTTTCGAAACCCATGTTTTCAATGAATCCACTCTGCTCGGCACCGAGAAGGTTACCCGCACCCCTGATCTCGAGGTCGCGCATGGCCAGGTTGAATCCCGATCCGAGCTCGGTGAATTCTTCCACCGCCTGGAGCCGTTGGACTGTGGGCCTGGGGAGCGAGGAGACGGGAGGAGTGATGAGGTACGCATATGCCTGCGCGTTGGACCTGCCGACACGCCCCCGCAGCTGGTAAAGCTCCGCCATGCCAAACCTGTCTGCGCGGTTTATGAAAATTGTGTTGACGTTGGGAATGTCAAGGCCCGATTCAATAATTTTCGTCGCAATGAGAAGATCACACCGCTTCTCCAGAAACGCAAGCATGACTTCCTCAAGCGCATGTGTGGGCATCTGTCCGTGCGCGGACCGCATCCGCACTCCGGGAAGCAGACCCTGGAGCCTTCCGGCGACATCGTCCATCGTCTGGACCCTGTCGTGGACGAAGTATGCCTGCCCCCCTCTCTGGAGCTCTTTCTGCACTGCGTCCCGTATCAACTCATCGTTCCACTGGAGTATCTCCGTGATAACGGGGAGACGGTTTCTTGGAGGCGTTGCGATGACGGAAAGATCGCGCGCGCCCATGAGTGAAAAGTGGAGCGTGCGCGGAATCGGTGTTGCGGTGAGCGAGAGGGTGTCTACCTCAGCCTTCATCTGCCGGATTTTTTCTTTTGCGGCGACGCCGAAGCGGTGCTCTTCGTCCACGATGAGAAGACCGATATTTCGGAATGCGACGTCTCGGGAGAGTATCCGGTGGGTGCCGATGATGACGTCAATCCCCCCCTCCCACAATGCAGCGATCAGAGACGTCTGCTCGGTCTTCGCGCGGAATCTCGAGAGAACATCAACGCGTACGCCGTAGCGGGCAAGCCGGTCACGGAACGTATTGAAGTGCTGCATTGCCAGGATTGTCGTGGGTACGAGCACAGCCACCTGTCTCCCGTCGAGGACGGCCTTGAACGCCGCGCGCACGGCGACTTCCGTCTTGCCGAATCCGACGTCGCCGCAGATAAGACGGTCCATCGGGTGCGGCTGTTCCATGTCCTTTTTCACGTCGAGCGTCGCTTTCGCCTGGTCGAACGTGTCCTCGTACATAAATGACGCCTCGAGTTCCTTCTGCCATGGCGAATCGGGGGAGAATGCAAACCCCGCCGACTGCTTTCTCCGGGCGTACAGAGTTATGAGCTCGCGCGCAATGTCCTTGACCTTTTTCTTCGCGCGGTTCTTGAGCTTTTCCCACTCCGCACTCCCTAGTCGCGACAGGGCGGGCGTATGTCCTTCACGGGAAGAGTACTTTTGAAGTCTTCCGACGTAACTGAGATTTACGAAGAGCGTGTCGCGGGCGTCATACAGGATCTTGACAACCTCCTGTTCCGCCCCGCCAACACTGATTCGCTTCATGCCTTCATACCTGCCGATGCCGAAATCCTGGTGAACAACATAATCACCCCTGTGGAGCATCTGGATATCGCGTTCCGTCAACCCCCGGAATTTCGCCGTGCGCCTCCGCCCGCGCCGTTTCAGCCGGTTGAATATTTGATGCTCCGTGTACACCGCCAGGCGCGCCCCGGGGACGAAAAATCCGTTGTGAAGCGCCTCCAGGGTAAATTCGATGTTTCCCGTTCCGGGGTACGGGGATCCGTCTGCATCTCCGGGCACCGCCCCCGCAGGTACACTGTTCAGCAGCTCCCGCAGCCGCACGAGCTCTGCATTGGTGTCGGAAGTGAGGTACACGGAGTAGTTCCCCCGTTGCAACGAGACGAGATCACTGCGCAGGGCAGCGATGCTGCCATTGAAGGCTGGCTGATGCCGGCCGCCGAAATCTACAGCCGGTGTTCCTTCCGGGGGGAACGCCCGCAACGCGATGCGCGGAAACAAACCCAGGAGTTCGCCGTGAAGTCCGTGGGGCAATCCTCCCTCCGCAGGGGTCTCTCTCTCGATCTCGCGCATTATGATATCGGGTTCGTCCATGATGATGACCGCATCATCGCCCAGGTACTCGATCACCGAGGACATACGCGTGTCTCCGCCCGCCTCCGGGGGCCGCGCGAAGACATCCGGCACGACCGACGTCCCGGCGAGATCCCGTATGGAGCGCTGTGAGACAGGATCAAATTCCCGTATCGATTCAATCTCGTCCCCGGAAAATTCGGCGCGGATCGGATTGTCGCCGGCGAACGTAAACACGTCGAGGATACCCCCTCTGAGGGAAAAGTCGCCGTGTGTTTCCACGAAGTCTTTCTGTTCAAATCCGGACTCTCTCAGCGACCGGACAACCACCGTGAGATCGGCGTGCATTCCTTTTGTCAGTGGGATGACCTTCTCCGATATGAGTGAGGGCGGAGGGAGTGGACGGACCATTCCCTGTGGGGAGGTGACGACGACGGCAGCCGCAGCATCCACAAGCGACCGGAGTGCCTGCACATCAGGCACTCCGCCGTCGCCGGGACGCAACTGCGCACCCGAAGGGGAAGGAGCAAACAGATGGACGGCGTCCGTTCCCAGGAGAAGAGAAAGGTCGTCGCGCATCCTCTCCGCCGACGCGTCGTCCCCGGTCACAAGGAGAACCTGGCATTTGCGCCTGTCCCTGATCCCTGCGACAATGAACGCGGCAAGGGAACCGGCTGCTCCGGTCACGGTGATTTCCCGCGTGCCGGAGAGGTCCAGCGCTTTGAACGCGTCAAGATCCTCAATATTCTGTCGTAGTTTTTCTATCATCGCTCACACAAAAAACACTCCACCCCTCCGGCGCCGATTGTAAGGCTCCGGAAGGGCTGCCCGCAGTCCACCGGCGGAAGGCTCCGGTTCCGCGCTACTCCCGCCGCCGCGCCGCGCCCCGCGCATCCGGGGAATGACCTGCGCGATCGCCAATCGCCCCTCGCACGGTTCCGCCTGTTAGTGCGACTCTCTTCTCTGCTTCACCGGCGGTGACACCTGTGGCGGCCATCACGATTGCGGTCTTTACGTGCCCTCCTGATTGCTCGAGTATCAGAGATGCACGCTCATAGGGAATTCCGGTTGCCAGGGCGACGATCCGCTTTGCACGCTCGACAAGCTTGCGGTTTGTCAGCTGAAGGTCCACCATCATGTTTTCGTATACCTTCCCGAGCTTTACCATCGCTGCGGTAGTGAGCATGTTCAGGACGAGTTTCTGGGCGGTTCCCGATTTCATCCGCGTCGATCCCATGAGGACCTCCGGGCCCACTTCGGGACAGATCGCAACATCGACTTCGATGTCGAACTCCGAACGGGGGTTTGTCGTAATGTAAATAGTCTTCGCGCCGATTTCCCTGGCGCGCGCCACGGCGGAGACGACATACGGCGTTCTTCTGCTCGCCGCAATTCCGCAGACGACGTCCCGCGCGGTGACATGCTGTTCATCAATGTCGTGCCTGGCCTGTTCCGTGTCGTCTTCCGCACCTTCCCTGGAATTGAACATCGCCTCGGAGCCGCCGGCAATGATTCCTCGCACGACCGATGGGTCCGTACCGAATGTCGGCGGGCACTCTGCTGCATCAACGGCGCCCAGACGCCCACTCGTCCCTGCACCAAAGTAAAGAAGGCGGCCCCCGTTCTTCAGCGCATGCACGATAAGATCGACCGCCTCGGCGATGTACGGTATCTCGCGCTCCACGGCAAGCGGGACGAGCTTGTCCTGTGCGTTGATGAGGCGAAGCGCAGCCTCCGTCGGAAGCCAGTCGAGGTCCATCGAGTCCGGATTCCGTTGCTCCGTGAGAAGCAACGCCAACGCATCGTGCAGTTCCTTGTTCTTCGTCATGTGCAATAACGGATATAGAGAATCAGAGACATGTAATCACGGCTTTCTTGTCTTCGAGCCCGAGTTCGGTGCAGCCGTCGAACGACATCCGGATGACCTGAAGAAAACGCACGTTCTCTTTCGCCTTCGTTACAGAAATCTCTTTGTCGAGATCTCCCCCCTTCAGTGCAACTAGACACGGCACCCTCAGGTCAAGCTTCTTTCCTTTTTCTGTCGCTGGAGGTACGGCCAGTGACCTCTTCAGATAAGGCCGCGACCAGTGAACAAGGTCCCTGAGTGAGGCCACCGCGCGCGCAACCACGACATCAAATGCAGCGGTGACCCCCTCTTTGCAGTATTCTTCTTCGGCTCGTCCGGTCCGGACAGAGACCCTTCCCAGGTGAATCCTCTCCAAAATGTCCTGCACTGCTGTGGTTTTTTTCCTGATCGAGTCGAGAAGCACAATCTCAATGTCAGGCCTCGCTATCGCAATGGGGATCCCCGGGAATCCCCCACCCGTTCCCAGATCGAGAACCCTTGCTCCTTGAGGGATCTCTGCAAAAAAGATGAGTGAGAGGCTGTGCAATACATGGCTAAACCAAATGTTCTCTTCATCGCGTCGTGATATCAAATTGATCTTTGCGTTCCATTCAAGGACCCCTGACACGAATGCGGACATGAGTCCGAGCTGTGCATCTGAAAGAGCCACGCCATTCCGGAGGCATAGCGCCCGAAATGCCAGGGGGGGAGTGACATTCATCATAAACAGGGAGAGTGCCGTTGTTCCACGTGGAACGTTACCTCAGGAGTGATATCATGAGAACTGAGACGTCGGCGGGAGTAACTCCGCTTATCCGGGCAGCCTGTCCAATGGAACGGGGCTTAACTCTCTGGAGTTTTTCTTTCCCTTCGTTGCTGAGGGATTTGAGTTTGTGAAATTCAAATCCGACGGGAATCTCCATGCTCTCACTCTGCTCAAATTGTCTGACTTGTTCCTGCTGCCTCTTCAGATAACCCTCATACTTTGTTTCAATCTGCACTCTCTCGCGCGCTCGGCTATCTGTCGCCAGCGCGGCGAGACCGGGTGCGGATGAGATGCCGGCCAACCGCAGAAGAGGCTGAATTTCTACTTCTGTTCTCTTCAGGAGCTGGGCGAGTGTCTCAGATTCAGTGATCGGCTCGCTGCCGCACGCATGAAGGTAATCGTTCACTTCTCCCGGCGACACTCTTGTCGAAATGAGGCTCCTCTTTCCTCTCTCGATCCGGTCCTCTTTTTCCTGCAGCCGGCGGATCTCTTCATGTCCGATAAGTCCGAGGAGGTGGCCTTTTCTCATGAGCCTTGTATCAGCATTGTCCTGTCGGAGGAGCAGCCTGTACTCGGCACGGGACGTGAATATGCGGTATGGTTCGTCTGTCCCTTTGTTTATCAGGTCGTCAATCATCACACCGATGTACGCCTCGTTCCGCTTGAGCACGAATGGCGGCTTCCCGAGCGTCCTTGATGCTGCGTTGATCCCGGCAATGAGCCCCTGTGCAGCCGCTTCCTCGTAGCCGCTCGTCCCATTTATCTGTCCCGCAAAGTAGAGACCTCTGACGAGCTTCGTTTCCAGTGTATGCTCGACCTGGTGGGGGGGGAAAAAATCATACTCCACGGCATATCCTGGTCTGATCATTGCGCAGTCTTGAAGCCCTGGGATCGTCCTGAGCGCACGTTCCTGGACATCCTTCGGAAGGCTTGTGGAGAAGCCGTTCATATACACGACATCGGTGTCATATCCTTCCCGCTCAAGGAATATTTGATGCCTGTCCCTCTCTGCAAATCTGTTGATCTTGTCTTCGATGGACGGGCAATATCTCGGACCGACGCCTTTGATCCTCCCCGTGAACATCGGAGATCTGTCGAATCCCCCCCGGAGTATTTCGTGTGTTTCTTCGTTTGTGTGCGTGATGTACATTGGAATCTGAACGTTCTCGATCCTCTCATTCTGAAATGAGAACGGAACGGGGTCTGCGTCGCCTGCCTGTTCTTCAGTCATTCCAAAATCGATCGTCTTCCTGCTCAACCTGGGGGGAGTCCCCGTTTTCAGTCGGCCCGTTTTGAACCCTGATTCAACGAGTCGTTCGCTAACTCCTGTTGAAGATGGCTCACCAAATCTTCCCCCCTCCGCAGAAACCGTCCCCGTATGCATGACTGCATTGAGAAATGTCCCACTGCAGAGGATAAGCGACGAGCAGCGAATGACGCTTCCGTCGGAGAATATTCCCCCTCTTACTGTATTTCCCTCGATGAGTATATCCTGGAGTGACCCCTCGAGAACCCGGAGGTTATTCTGTCCCAGGATCCTTCGTCGCGCTTCTTTGCTGTACCATTCGCGATCATTTTGCGAACGAGGGGACCAGACTGCCGGTCCCTTCGACTTATTAAGCACCCGGAAATGGATCCCCGTGGCATCGGCGATCTTTCCCATTTCTCCCCCGAGCGCGTCAATTTCTCGCACGAGGTGGCCTTTTGCCGTCCCCCCAATGGCCGGATTGCATGACATCCGTCCGATCGCCCTACTGTCCATGGTCAGGAGAACAACAGAGCATCCCATACGGGCGGCAGCCAGAGATGCCTCAATTCCGGCGTGACCGCCTCCAACAACGATCACCTCCCGTTCGTCGTCCGCCATGCTAATCATGTTGTTTCACGTGAAACATAGCTATTTCCCAACACAGAACTGAGCAAAGATCGAGTTCAGGACGTCATCACTTGTTATCCCCCCCGTGATTTCACCGAGTGCTGAAACCGCTTCTCGCAAGTCGAACGCGACAAACTCGTTCGTCATCCCCGTCCCAAGAGATTCAAGTGCGGTTGAGAGGCTTCTGGCTCCCTTCCGGAGTGATTCGGCGTGCCTCTCGCTGATGACGCACACCGTTTCGTGCACGGAGAGCTCTGATTCTCCGACAGTATTGATAAGCGCCCCCGCCAGCCCGTGTATCCCCTTCCCAGTAAGTGCCGAGAGAGGAACAACAATGCAATTCCGCCCCGCCTCGTTTGCCACGTGGACATTCTCAGGCTCACCCGGTATAAGATCGATCTTGTTCCTGACGAGAACTACCTGTTGCGCCGCTGTAAGTGGAAGTGATTCCAGGACAACCTTCGCCTCCCCCCCCCTTGCATCGGCAACGACGATGACAACGTCCGCACCCTCTATGGACTTCATCGTCCTGGCTATGCCTTCCGATTCGATAGGGTCCCCGGACTTCCTCAGCCCGGCGGTGTCGGTGATCCGAAAGAGTATTCCTTCCAGCATAAGGCTTTCTTCCAGATAATCCCTTGTCGTGCCTGCAATCGGGGTGACTATCGCCCTGCTCTCTTTCAGCAGAGCGTTGAAGAGGCTTGACTTTCCGGCATTTGGGGGACCGACGATCACGACGGAAACCCCATCCCTGTATATCTTCCCGGCCCTGAACGAATGTGCAAGGCGCTCGACCCGCTCTTTTACCTGTCTGATGCTCCTCTCGATTTCGGCTCTGCCGACGACGCTGATCCCTTCTTCGCTGAAATCAAGGTCGATCTCCAATAACGCACATAGACGACTTAACTCCGACCTCAGCTCTTCCACCGCCCCCGCGAGTCGGCCTTGAAGCTGCGCGAGAGACGCGCGGTGCGCACGCTCGCTCCCCGAGGAGATCAGCGAGGCAACCGCCTCCGCGCGGGAGAGATCCATCTTGCCGTTCAGGTACGCCCTTCGCGTGAACTCGCCCGGGTCCGCCCGTCTTGCTCCCGCCGCGAGCACCACATTGAGAACAGCACCCGTGACAAACAGGCCGCCGTGGCAGCTGATCTCCACAGTATCTTCCCCGCTATAGGAGCGCGGGGCCCTGAAGACGGCCGCCAGACCCTCGTCTACTTCCCTTCCATCGGTCCCGACGATCAGTCCATGGTGAAGCGTAAAGCCGGGAGAAGAGGCCAATGGACTTCGCGCGCGGAAGATACTTCCTCCTATCGCGATCGCGTCCGGTCCGCTGATCCGGATGACGGCGATTGCGCCTTCACCCGGCGGTGTCGCCACCGCCGCAATCGTATCTGTTCGAGAGATCGTCATCGCACCCCTCTGAGGGTGTGTAAACTACACTTTTCCGCGAAGAGTTTCAACGAAGCGGGCCGGCCAGGATCGGCATAGGGGCGTCAGGCATTCCCTGACGACCCCTGCCACACCACCCGGCATGCGGGTCCGCACCGGGCGGTTCAGAAAGTGATTGTTTATCCAGCCAACCGAGGAAGCTGTAGCTGGTCGAAGTAGGTGTTCGGGAGCGCTGGGCTGACGGCGGTAGTAGATATATGCCACCAACATCGACCCGCGGCGGCCGCCTGTGCGGCAAGGCAGTCCGACATACCTCGGGCACGAAGCTCGCGGTAGATTGTCGGGCCACGTTTCCGACGTTTCAGGTGAAGGGCCCTCAGGGGGTGGCGGATCCATTCGTCAAGCTCGCGGAAGATCTTCGGAGTGTCTGCAAGCCGGCAGTATTCCTTCCAGCCAGCAAGGTAGCTCCGTAGTTCCGCAACGACTTGTCCGATGCTCCGTCCCCGGTTACGTTTCGTGATCTCTCGTACCCGGTCTTGCATCGCCTTGATAGCCTTCTTGCTCACCCGGCGTTTCACCACTTGTCCCGTGGCCACCCAGAACGAGTACCCAAGGATTTTGCGGCGTTGTGCCAGATCAATCGCGCTTTTCGACTCGTTGATTCGGAGCTTCAGCCCCGTGAAGAGCTTCCGGAGCAGCTGCATGAGCCGCTCGCCCTCACGGCGTGATTGCATGTATACGTTGCGTCGAGTAGCGCGGAGAGATCTCACCTCCACGCCCTCACAGAACCGGACGTGAGACTCTCGCCTCATCCGGCTCTTACTCTCCGGCCTCCGGTCTGATACCGAGCTGCCACAGGACAAACAACTGCGGGTCCCGTCGCGCAATGCGTCCCAACCAATGCATCGACGCACGCTCTCGGCGTCTGAACCGTTTATGCTTCCATCGCGCCCATGCAGCAAGAGCCCCGTTGAGTTGTCGGAGAACAAGAACACACTGCGACCGATAGAACCGGCCGTAGTAGTTCATCCAGCCACGCACCACAGGGTTGGTAAGCTCCGCAAGGTCCTCCAACCGACGATTATTCCGGGTGGAGGCCAGCCGCCACTGGCGGATGGTCGTGCGTATCGCTTTGGCTGCCTTGGTACTGATCGCCGGGAGGAAGCTCACAAAGTACTTCCCCCATCGATTCTTCGCCCGTCGAGGTCGAAAGGTGTACCCCAGAAAGTCGAACGTGATCTGTTCGTACTTCCCACGGCGGTCGTCGTCTTTGCAGTACACGATCTTCGTCTTCGTTTGATGAAGCACCAGACCGCACTGCTCGAACCTGACCCGGATGGCCTCCCTCACCAACTTTGCCTGGGCCTCCGTTCTGCAGTGGACGATGGCATCGTCCGCATAGCGTTCGAACCGGACTGCGGGATATTTCCGCTGCATCCAGACATCGAAAGCGTAATGCAGAAAGAGATTCGCCAAGAGCGGGCTGATGACACCGCCTTGCGGCGTGCCTCGTGTCCGTTCTATCAGGCTCCCATCAGTTCGCTGCATCGGGGCACGAAGCCACCGCCCGATATACAGACGGACCCACGGAACGTCGGTGTGACGAGCCACGGCACGCTCGACCAGCTCATGGTCCAGACTATCAAAGAACCCCTTGATATCCAGATCAATGACCCAGTCAGTCTCCCAGCAACGCTTCCGAGCCACTCCGACCGCATCGAGCGCAGATTTCCCGGGTCGATAGGCGTAGGAGTCCTCGTGGAACACCGGTTCCACTGCCGGCTCCAGAACCATCTTGACCACCGTCTGTGCCACTCCATCCATAACTGTCGGAATGCCAAGTGGGCGTTTGCCGCCGTTAGCCTTCGGTATCTCGACGAGCCGCACAGGTGACGGGAAGTACGAGCCTGACGACATCCGATTCCAGATCTTGTACAGACGATCTTTCAGATCCTTCTCGAACGCAGCCAGTGTCTCGCCATCTACACCCCCTGTACCACGGTTCGCCTTTACCCGTTGGTAGGCTTCCCATACGAGTTGCTTTGGAATGCTGTAAGGCTTGACTTCAGGCACGGTTCCTCCCATTGCTGGTTGACCAGTTCCTAAAGCCTGAAGAATCGGGCTCCTTTGCTCGGCCTGTATTACCAGGCTTCTTCGCTCGTACGAGCCCGTCCGTCCCTGTACCCCGTATCGGTACTGTGATCCTCATGGGTCTGCCACTTGGATTTCTCCCTTACCACTTGAGAGTACAGGTTCCCACGTTCCGCACAAGAGCCTGCTGCTCACGCTCGCGCCGTCTTTGATGCCGGCCACCGCTCGGGCAGTCAGTAGGCTTCTCCCGAACTTCTTCGCGGACCAACGACTGGAGTCCGGTTTTGATGGCGTCCCTACGCTTTCGACAAGTCTGCAACGGTTCACTTGCGTTCGCCTTCGTGAGCCTCACCTGATGGATTGAGTCCGCCTTTTCCGCAACGCTCACTACCCCAGCCCTTAGACCAGAGCAGCTTGCGGTGGTTTGGGCCCTGATCCTACAATCCGGGCCCGAGGGGCCTTCCCTCATCTCTTGTGCAGCAAGGCTGCAGTTAGGTGACCAATGCTCAGTCTCCTCTCCGCGCCGTCGTGGCGCACAATCATCCGCGTACCGTGTCAGCTGATACCCCCGGCGCCTCATCTCCCAGTCAAACGGAGTAGCAGGATGTTGCTCAACAGCGGCGATATTACTCCGCCCTGCGGTGTGCCACGATCTGTTGTTAGTCGTTGTTGTCCCTCCGTGAAGCGTCCGGCCTTCAGCATGCTCTCTATCAACCGGAGCACTCGGCCATCAGCCACGCGTTGGGCCACCAGCGCCATCAGCTTTTCGTGATTCACTGACCCAAAGAAGTCCTTCAGGTCAGCATCCACAATCCACTCACAGCCGCTATGCAGCTCCCGCCAGACTTTCCGCAGCGCATCCTTGCTCGATCTTCCTCGCCGGTATCCGAAGCTGGCTTCATCGAATACCGGTTCGAAGATCCCTTCCAGTCGGTTCAGCACCGCCTGTTGGCATACCCGATCATAGATCGTCGGGATTCCCAGCGCACGGTATTTCCCCGGCTGTCCAGCCTTGGGGATCAAGTGCTCCCGTACCAGTTGCGGATGATAGAGATCGGCTTTGAGCTCCCAGTGGAGTCTGTCCAGTTGCTCATCGAGTACCTTCTCAAACTCCTTGATGCTCTGACCGTCCACGCCACCCGCCCCTTGGTTCTGACGCACCTTTTCCCAGGCCAGCTCCAGGTTCTTCCGCTTGTATACCTTGTCCACCAATGAGTGAACCTTCCTTGAACCCTTTGGATTGAGCCATTCCGCAAGTCTCCTCACGCGTTGACTTCTGGGTTTTTCACATAGGGAAGTTATCCGCGCCATCGCCCTTACTCGCTTGCCTCCTTTCTCTCTCCAACCACCTTTGCCAGCCGACTTCCCGACTCACTCAAGTTGCCCGCGCAGCTTTCAGCACACCTCAGTACTATTCGGCTGTCCGACTACTTGCAGGGCATCGCTCTCCATTTCGCTTCCGCTTATTGGATCGCTTATCCCGTTGCCACACGGGAACCCTCCAAGTTCTCCTGGGGTCACGCACAAATCTTCCGTACCGAGCCGTCCGCAAACACCTTGGTATGATGGGTGGATGAGTAACGCTTTCGCCCTCGTAGTGCGGGCTCAACCTTGCCCCATCTTTGGCCGACCGGTTCATCTACGGGATCTCTCCCTCGATTACGTCCCGGTACTCCTCCTCATGCGCTTCGGATTCCACCTCACGGTGGACACGCTGCCCTGTCCGACTTCCGCCAGACCCAGCGAACCTTCATCCCCGCCTTCGGATATGGCGCCCCTCATCCGAGCGCCAGATGGACTTGAACCTTCCTGATTTGCGCGCTGCCCAGCGCACCCTACGGCCTCTGCTGACTTCTCGCTCCGCTCATCGCGTCGCCCTTTCAGGCGTAAGGCGAGATCTCCCCAGATAAGACGTCTACCCATCATCGCGCGGCCGCCGGATCTACGTCACCTGATCTTTGACCATGAGTGCTTTGCGGTCAATTGCCCGCTCGCCCTGATCGGCAACGCCTTATATCCGATTCCTGTTCGTCGGCCCGCGGCTTTGCTCCACGCTTCCTTCCCACGGTCGGTCGCCCTTCCGCAGTTGCGCTTCGCTTCAGTCGCTATGGTCAGCTTCTGAGAGGACTTGCACCTCCAGGGTATACGTCATGCTGGGCGTACAACGACAGCGCCCCGCGGAATATTGCCACGGGGCGCCGGGGAAGTTACGATGGAGGAGGTACCTTACTTCATCTTCGGAAGATCCTTCGTCAGGCGTGCCAGGATTCCGCCTCCACCTTTCTTCGGATCGACCTTCCGCAGAGGTTCGTCGCCGCCCGTCTTGTTGAACCACATCTGCTGGCCGATCGCAAGGAGATTGAACACGAAGTAGTACAGGTTCAGTCCCGACGGGAGGCTGTTGAACATGAGCGTCATGAGCACGGGCATCATCCACACCATGGCCTTCTGGCGAGGATCGGTCACCGTCATCTTCTGCTGAAGGAACATCGTGACGCCCATCGCCAGGGCGAGACCGCTGACGTCTGTTATCCCGAACAGAGGCAGCGTAAACGGGAGCCGGAGCGCGGCGTCGGGAATCGAAAGATCCTTGATCCAGAACATGAACGCCGACTGCCGGAGCCCGATGGACGACTTGAACACCGCGTACAGGGCGAACAGAACCGGCAGCTGCAGGAGCATGGGAAGGCAGCCCGCCGCGGGATTGACGCCGTACTCCTTGTACAGGTTCATGATCTGCTGATTCTGTTTGTTCGGGTCGTCCTTGTACTTCTCACGGATCTCGCTCATCAGCGGCGTGAGCTTCTGCATCCGCTTCATCGACTTCATGCTCGTGCGCGTCAGCGGCTGCAGCGCGAGCTTGATGATTATCGAAAACACGATAATCACCCACCCGTAATTCGGTATGAACTTATGAAGAAACTGAAACAGCGGGATCATGATATATTCTGATATCGGCCTGATGATCCAGGCGGACCCCAGGCTCATGATCTGTTCGAGACCGCGCCCGTACCCCTTCACGATATCGAAATCAAGCGGTCCCAGATAGACCGTCACCTTTGCGTGTTCCGCGCCGGTCATGAGCGGCATTTTCAGGGCAAGGGCGAAATTCTTTTTTACGCCATTGTCCGCGACGGTGGCCCGCGATCCTTCAATGTATGCTCCCTGGCTCGTGCCGTGCTCGGGCATCAGCGCGAGAGCAAAATACTTGTTTCTCGTCGCAACCCAGTCCATGAGACCGTTGATATCGCGCTTCGTCGTTTCCCCGTTCTTCCCCGCGTCAACCTCCGTCAGCTCGCCTCCGGAGTACGCGTACGCCAGTGCGAAGTTTGACTCGTCCACGCTGTTGTGTTCCGCATACCGTAATCCGTTCTCCCAGACGATCTGGTACTCAAAATTCGATATTGCATCTCCCATACCCGTGAATTCGAAATCGGTCTCGAACGCATACTTCCCGTTTGTGAACGTCATCCGCTTTGTCAGCTTCTTCCCGCCTGCAAGCGGAAGCGTGAGCTCGACAATTACGCTCTGATCCCCCGAAAGCCGGTATGTCGTCCATGATTTTTCGCGTGCGTCAAAATAGAGATTCTTCGTGTTGATGAGTTTCCCATCCCCCGAGGTGAACAGGAGGCTGAGGTCACCCCCCCTGTCGAAATCCACGAGCTGGACGGGATAACCGTCCCACGTCTTGAATGCCGAAAGCTCCCATTTCCGTATGAGCCCCCCCTTTGTCGTGATCTCCGCGGTATAGAGATCCGTCGAAATGACGATGACCTTTTCTTCGCCCCTGGCGCGGACGGAGAAGTAGGATCCAAGAAGATCGTCCGGAGTGTGCGCGGTGGTGTCGTGAGTCGCTGCGGGACGTTCCACTCTGAGAGTATCCTTCAGAACCGGCATCGATGCGTGGAGACTGTCCGCCGAGACGGGACGCGCATGCGGCGGGGGAGGAGCCTGCACCCACATCCAGATGATGAGGACCAGTCCGATGAGGACGAATCCGATCGTAGTTTGCTTATCCATATCGCATCAATTTACGTGGGAATAAAAGTCTCTCAGGCGGGATCGAACCCGCCGGGATGAAACGGATGACAGCGGCCGATGCGCTTCAGCGCGCGCCAGAGCCCGCGCCCCGCCCCGTATTTGGAAACCGCGTCCATTGCATACTGGGAACATGAAGGGGAGAATCTGCACGTGTTCGGGGGGAGAAGCGGGGAAACAAGCACCTGGTACGCCCGGAGGACAAGAAGCACGCCATGTTTCATGCGCGCCCTCTCACGGCCGCCGCGCAGACTTTTCTGCAGAGTGAATTCATGTCCATGCTGACGCGGTCGAATCTGAATGGTGCCTGCCGTGTGCCCTTTCCCCCGTTGTAGATGAAAAGCACGTTGAGGGAATCTCCGGCAGTCTCAGCAGCACCCGCCAGCATGTCCCTCTCCCTGTCATAGGCTGCGCGCATGAGTCTCTTTGCCCTGTTTCTTCTCACGGCATTGTATCTCCTGGCAGAGACGGAAAAGCCGGCACGCACCCGCGTCCCGGCTCCTGTTTCCCACCGGAAGAAACACCGCACCACTTCGCCATCGACTTTCCTCCCTGACCTGTACAACACCTGGAAGGAATCCCGACCCCGAAGCGTTTCCGCCTTCCTCACCTACCGTTCGTCGCTTACAGTAAGTTTCTTCCTGCCGCGAGCCCGCCGCCGGGCGAGCACTTTTCGCCCGGTTTTCGTTGCCATGCGGGCGCGGAATCCGTGCGTGTTCTTACGCTTCCTGTTGTGTGGCTGAAAAGTGATGCTCATCCCGAACTCCCGCACTTTGTGTCAGAATCCCAGCAATCACCGGACATTCGTACAGCCGGATATATCACGTGAAGGGATACAAGGTATAAAAATTATGCCATAGACACAAGGAAACCCCAGGGAAAAAGAAATATTGATCTTGCGTCGGCTTCCCCATTGTAGTATAATCTGAGAGTGAAGCGTTGCGATCCCCGGGTGCACAATTTGTTAACAAGTCCCAGTTCGGTTTAAGCCCCACCGTGTCAACTGCTCTCTGGTTTCCGATCTGATTCCGGATGTTGATAATCGACAAAACCACCAGCAAATGACCCGATTTTAGGATGGTTTTGTTTTCCACAAAGCTGTTGATAAGTTATTGATACTTTTCTTCCCGCGTGTCACCGTGTGCACTGTTGATAGTTTTGTTGATAACCTCGCCCGCGGTGTGCATAACCCTCTAATCTATTGGACGACAAATGGATTCCAGTCCCCAGCTCATTATCAACCCGTCCGACGAGGATCAGGCGCGCGCTGTCTGGAACGCGTGCCTGGACCATATCAGGGAGAGTGTAAACACACAGAGTTTCAAGACGTGGTTCGAGCCCATGATCCCGATTCACCTGCGGGGGGGCAAACTGACCGTTCAGGTGCCAAGTCAATTCTTCTATGACTGGCTCGAAGAGCATTACTATACGGTCATCAGCCAGACGATCGAGACGGTTCTCGGAAAGGATGCGCATCTTGAATATTCCGTTCGGACGGATGAGCCTCAGATAGACCTGGATTATCAGATTACCCCGCCGCCTGTACAGCGGCCCGAGAGGAGGACATTTCCGCCTCAGCCGACATCATTCACCGTTCCTCCGCCTCCACCATTCGTCGCAGGGAGAAGCGAGGGGACGCCCGGATCCTTTCAGACGTTCCTTAATTCCCGCTATACATTCGAAAATTTCATCAAGGGGGACAGCAACCAGCTGGCGCGCGCGGCGGCTTCCGCCGTAGCCAATAACCCCGGAGGCACGTCGTTCAACCCTCTCGTTATCTACGGGACCACGGGCCTGGGGAAGACCCACCTCATCCAGGCAATCGGGAACCATGCCATAGCTCACGGAAAGGCAAAACGGGTTATCTACGTTTCAAGCGAGAGATTTACCGTCGAGTTCGTCGAAGCGATACAGCGTGATACGACAAACGAATTTGCCGGATTTTACAGGAGCATGGACATCCTGATCGTCGACGATATACAGTTTTTCGCGGGGAAGGAACGAACCCAGGATCATTTTTTCCATACGTTCAACGAATTACACCAGCTCGGAAAGCAGATCGTCCTCTCGTCGGACAGGCCGCCGAAAGAGCTGAAGGGGCTGGATGACCGGCTCCTCTCAAGGTTTCAGTGGGGACTGACGTCGGATATCCAGCCTCCGGATCTCGAGACCCGCATTGCGATCCTCCTCAAGAAGAGTGAGAATGAGCGTATCAATCTTCCCCAGGACGTCGTTGAATGCATCGCATCCAACGTAACGTCAAACATACGGGAACTGGAAGGCTGTCTGATCAGCCTCATGGCAAAGGCTTCCCTGGAAGGAAGGGAGATTACCGTCGATCTGGCGCGGGAAGTGCTCAAGGTTGTTGTTGGAGACGTCAAATCGCCGTTGACGATCGAGACCATCCAGCGCACCGTGTGCGATTATTTCAGCATTCCCGAGGATCTCATCCGGGCAAAAACGCGAAAACAGGAAATCGTGAACGCCCGTCAGGTAGCGATGTACCTGGCAAAAGAACTCACAAACTGCTCTCTGAAAACGATCGGCCTTCACTTCGGCGGGAGGGACCATAGCACGGTGATTCACGCATATCAGTCGGTCGAAGATCAGATGCGCATCGACCAGAAATATCAGGCAAACGTTCAGCAAATCAGACGGCGCCTCCAGATGCTGGGACATGTATAATTTCGATCAGTGTGTTTAATTATGTTCACAACATTGTGAGGAGTGTGTGATCTGTCGTGTAACGACTGTGCATACTTCATTCCTTGTTCTGTTACTTGCTCTTCACACCAATCTTTGTGCATGGAACATTCCTCTGTGCACACGCTGACATTTCAAGTTCTTTCTCACCTTACTCTGCATACCTGAGCAGCACTCACCGCTTCTTTTGACCGTCTGACACTTCTCCACATATAAACACAGCTTATAATAAGTATTACTCTTATATATAGACACGTAAGAAGAGATACCACGGTTTCATGGAAGGTTGTTTTTCCATGGCTTTTTGCATAAATTATAAGGGTTTTTCTTCTCATGTAAATGTTCATCTAGTCCACCTCAGGAGAATGCAATGAAATTCACCGCCAACAGCATTGAACTCCAGCGCACGCTAAATAAGGTCGGTGGTGTAGTTCCCTCAAAATCCACCATGCCTATTCTCGAAAATATTTTGTGTGAATTGTTGGGAAATATGCTGACACTGACGGCGACGGATCTCGCAATTTCGTTGACGGTATCTCTTCAGGTTCGCGGTTCGGAAGACGGCAGAATTGCCATTCCCGCGAAACGACTTATGGATACGATGAAATCGCTCCCTGATACAAGCACGACGTTTTCCATCGATACCGGGGCAAATAAAATCAAAATTACGACGGAAAACGGAGAGTACGGACTGACGGGAGAAACGGCAAAGGACTTTCCGCCCGTTCCGCCGTTTAAGGGTACATCAGAGTTTTCCATAGACAGTAACATTCTGCGCGGCCTTATTCACAGGACCACATTTGCCGTAAGCACAGATGAACTGAGACCTGCCATGATGGGGGTATTATTTCAGGCAAAGGATACGGACCTGCGCGCGGTATCGACGGACGGACACAGGCTGGTAAGGCTGACCTACAGGCAGCAAAAGCCGCTTACGATGAAAAAGGACATTGTTATTCCGGCCAAGGCACTTCTCATCCTCGGCAAGTCCATAGACGAAGGAGATACGGCAATAAGCGTCAGCGATACGCATGTGAAGTTTACGTTCGGTCCGTCGTTCCTTGTCTCCCGCCTCATCGACGAAACGTACCCGACGTATGAAGCGGTGATCCCCGCGGAGAACGACAAGCAGATGACTGTCAAACGGGACGACATGATTTCCTCTATTCGGCGTGTTGCGCTCTACGCCAGCGCGACAACGCATCAGATTCGGTTTGACATTGTGAAATCCGCGCTCCAGATAACCGCCCAAGACCTCGATTTCGGCGGCGAGGCCAAGGAGACAATTCCGTGCACATTTACGTCGGATGCGCTCGAGATAGGATTCAATTCCGCATATCTGATCGACATCCTTTCGCACCTTGAAAGCGAACAAGTGACGTTCCGCTTCAGCACGCCGACGCGGGCCGGCATTGTTGCGCCAGTGGGAAGTGACAGCGACACCGTGCTCATGCTAGTAATGCCGGTGCGGTTGAATACATAAGGGGTGTTGCCACATGCTTCCCCGACGCGGTCCCGCCTCCGGCGGGACCGCTGTATTGACGGGCACGCCACAGACCATGATCCTTTCCAGAATCAGACTCGGCAACTTCCGGAACCATGCTGCAACGGCCATCGAGTTGGGTGGGGGTATTAACGCCTTTCTCGGCGACAACGGTCAGGGAAAGACAAACATACTGGAAGCGGTCTCGTATCTCAGTCTTACGAAGAGTTTCTATGCATCCGGCGACTCCGAAGCGATTGAGATCGGTACCGGGGGATTTGACGTTGAAGGGGTCCTTGTCTCTGACGCGGGGGTGCAGCACCAGGTCAGCGTGACATGCGCGCGGCTGCCGCAGGCGAAACGGTTTCTCATCAACGGCTCGCCGCCGGAACGGCTTGCCGCAGTCATCGGACGGTTCCCCGTTGTCGTCCTTTCCCCGGAAAAAGGTCCCATAACGTTTGGCGGCCCGGGCGAGCGAAGAAAATTCATGGACCTTGCCCTCTCGCAAGTAAGCGGCGCGTATCTTGAGGAAATCCTCGAATACCGGAAAGCGCTCAGGCAACGGAACAGGATACTCACCAACAACCGCGCAAAGGGCTTTCTGCCGCCCGGAGTGATCGAGCCGTGGACGGAAAGCCTGGTGGCCTACGGGAGCAGAGTTGCGCACCGCCGTGCGATGTTTGTCACCGACCTACGCAGCCACATCGTAAGCGCATACCGTACGATAATGCCGGAGGCGGAGACTCCGGACATCGCCTACGTTTGCGGGTTCGCAGCGGGGGAAGGCGCTGACGCCCGGGCATATGCGGCGTCTTTGTCCGCGGATCTTGAAACGAGGAGTACCGAGGAGCGCCGGCGCGGCCTGACCCTTGCGGGTCCTCACCGGGACGATCTGCTTCTGACGATCAACGGAATGAACGTACAGCGGTTTGCCTCGCATGGGCAGCACAAGACACTCCTTGTGGCTATGAAGATTGCGGAATATTCCTATATGCAGGAGAGGCACAATGAAACACCGATGCTCCTCCTGGACGATGTGTTCAGCGAGCTCGACAAGGGGCGCGTCCACCGTATCCTCTCCTTCGCCGCAGGGCTCGGGCAGGTGATGATCACGGCGACAGAGGGAACAGTGTTCGGCTCCTCGATCGCGTGGGGAAGACAGAACAGGAGATTTATCGTTGAGCGCGGCACGTGCAGGCAGGAGACGTAAGACGTCCGCCGGAGCACACGGCAGGCCAGTGCCGATTCGGGACGCGATGCTGAGCCTTGTCCGGGAGCTCGGGATTGCGCCGAAAATGGCACAGTACGATGTCATTGCCGCCTGGCCGGATGTCGTGGGACCACAGATCGCGCGGGTCACGGATCCGGAGCGGATGGAGAACGGCATCCTGTACGTTGCCGTGATGACGGCGCCCTGGCGCGCCGAGCTTGCGATGAAGCGGCTCGACCTCATTGAAAAACTGAACACGCGCATTGGGACGCGGGTTCTGAACGACATCAGGTTCAGATAACTCCCGTACGCTGCACGATCATGTGCCATTATCACGGGTCAGTATGAGCAAAACAACTGCCGAGAAAACGAAAGCGGTTCCTCCGACGGCGGAGGAACACGTCTACAGCGCGGAAGACATCACCGTTCTCAAAGGCCTCGAGGCGGTACGCCGGAGGCCCGCCATGTATATCGGCGACGTGAGCATCCGCGGGCTTCACCACCTCGTGTACGAAGTCGTCGACAACGCGATCGACGAAGCGCTGGCCGGATATGCCCGGAATATAGACGTGACGATCAACATGGACGGGTCGGTTGCCGTGCTCGATGACGGGCGGGGGATTCCGACCGACATTCACAAGGAGGAGAAACGATCCGCCCTGGAAGTGGTTATGACGATGCTTCACGCCGGAGGGAAGTTCGACAAGAACACGTACAAGGTGTCGGGAGGGCTTCACGGCGTCGGTGTGTCCGTTGTGAACGCCCTTAGCGAATGGCTGGAGGTCGAAGTCTACCGCGACGGGAAAACCTGGTACCAGAAATACCAGCGGGGCGACCCCGTGGCGGCGGTCAAGGTGACGGGAAAGGCTGAAAAAGGGCAGTCCGGAACGAAAGTCACGTTTCTTCCGGACGGACAGATATTCAAGAACAGGACGTTCAAGTTCGACACCATCGCCGAACGTCTGCGCGAACTTGCCTTCCTTAACCCGGAGGTGAAGCTGCGCATCGTCGACGTACGCGCCAAGAGCGAGCAGGAAGAGACCTTTCATTTCAAGGGGGGACTTGTCGAGTTCGTGAAGTACATCGACGCGACCCGTCCGGCGATTACGAAGAAGGTATTCTATACACAGGGGTCTGACAAGGACGAAAACGGACGCGCCGTTGAGGTCGAGGCGGCCGTCCAGTACAACGACCAGTACACCGAGAATATTTTCACGTATGTCAATAACATCAACACCCACGAGGGAGGCACGCATCTCGTCGGGTTCAGGACAGCGTTTACACGCTCGCTGAATACGTATGCGTATAAAAACGGCATTCTGAAGGAGGGAGGGATCTCGCTGACGGGCGACGATTTCCGTGAGGGGTTCACGGGAGTCCTCAGCGTGAAGGTGCCGGAACCGCAGTTTGAAGGGCAGACAAAAACGAAGCTCGGCAACAGCGAAGTAAAGAGCATTGTGGAATCAGTCATCGGACCGGCCCTGCAGGCGTGGCTCGACGACAATCCCGGCGACGCGAAGCGGATACTTGAAAAATCGATGCGGGCAGCGGAGGCGCGCGAAGCGGCGCGTAAAGCGCGCGACCTGACCCGCCGGAAGAACGCCCTGTTCTCCGGCGGCCTTCCGGGGAAGCTCGCCGACTGCTCTATAAGCGATCCGGAGCATTGCGAGCTGTATCTTGTGGAAGGCGACTCAGCCGGAGGGAGCGCGAAGCAGGGACGGGACAGACGGTTCCAGGCGATCCTTCCGCTCAAAGGGAAGATCCTGAACGTCGAAAAGGCGAGGCTCCACAAGATCCTTGAAAACGAAGAGATTCGGAACATCTTCACCGCCCTCGGCGCTGGTGTCGGCGAGGAGTTCGATGCATCCAAGCTCCGGTACGGGAAAATCATCCTCATGTGCGACGCTGACGTTGACGGATCGCACATCCGCACGCTGCTCCTGACGCTTCTGTACAGACACATGAAGGAGCTCATCGAGCTCGGCCACGTATACATAGCGCAGCCACCGCTGTTCAAGGTGAAGAAGGCGAAGCAGGAGCTCTACGCATACGACGAAGACGAGCGTGACGCGATCGTCAAGAGGCTCTCGGCGGAAAAAGGTAAGAAGGGGGAGGAAGAAGCCGCAGAGACGATCCCGGAGGAGGGAGCCGTGGTCCTGGGGAGCGGCGTGGTGATCTCCCGGTTCAAGGGGCTCGGCGAAATGAACCCCGAGCAGCTCTGGTCGACGACAATGAACCCCGACACGCGCACGATCCTCCAGGTGACAATCGAAAACGCTGCGGACGCCGACAGGACGTTTTCCATGCTGATGGGAGACGAGGTCGAGCCGCGCCGGGAATTCATCGAGAAGAACGCAAAGTACGTCCGCAACCTGGACATCTGAACGAGCAGCCACTCCGGAACAACACACTCTGAAACGCCATGGCAACTGTGAACGAAAAAATCATCCCGGTCGACATTGAAGATGAAATGAGGGGATCGTACATCGACTACTCGATGTCGGTCATTGTCGCGCGTGCCCTCCCTGACGTGCGTGACGGACTGAAGCCGGTGCACAGGCGGGTGCTCTTCGGGATGCAGGAACTCGGGCTGGCGGCAAACCGCGCCTACAAAAAGTCGGCGCGCATCGTCGGCGAGGTGCTGGGGAAATATCATCCGCACGGCGATTCGGCGGTATACGATACCATGGTGCGCATGGCACAGGACTTCTCCATGCGCTATCCGCTCGTGGACGGCCAGGGGAATTTTGGGTCTGTTGACGGCGATTCGCCCGCGGCGATGCGGTACACCGAGGCGCGCCTGTCGCGCATCGCGGAGGAGATGCTGAAAGACCTCCAGAAGAACACCGTGGATTTTGTCCCGAACTTCGACGACACGCTTACGGAACCCTCCGTCCTCCCCGCGGTAGTTCCGAACCTCCTCGTCAACGGCACGAGCGGCATCGCTGTCGGGATGGCGACAAACATCCCGCCGCACAATCTCGGAGAAGTTGTCGACGGATGTATCGCCCTTATCAGGGACGAGTCCCTGACCGACGAAAAGCTCATGAAGTTTGTGAAGGCGCCGGATTTCCCGACGGGAGGAATCATATACGGGTTCGAAGGTGTGAAGAGCGCGTACACGACCGGACGGGGAAGGATTGTCGTACGTGCGAAGGCGAGCATCGAGACAGGGAAGAACGACAGACAGAGCATCGTGGTGACGGAGATTCCGTACCAGGTCAACAAAGCGAACCTCATCGAGAAGATCGCCGATCTCATCAATGAGAAGAAGCTCGAGGATATTGCGGATATCCGCGACGAGTCGGACAGGGACGGGTTCCGGATCGTCATAGATCTGAAACGCGACTCGAACGCGGAAGTCATCCTGAATAACCTGTACAAGCACACGCAGATGCAGACGACGTTCGGGGTCATTATGCTTGCGCTCGTGGAGGGAAGGCCGAAAATCCTCACGCTGAAGGAGATGATCCGGCGGTTTATCGATCACCGGAATGAGGTTGTCGTCCGGCGCTCGAAGTTTGAGCTCGACGAGGCGGAGAAACGCGCGCACATCCTCGAGGGATACATCATCGCGCTCGACAACATTGACGCGATTGTAAGGCTCATCAAGGGATCGAAGGACGTCGAGACCGCCCGGACCGGGCTGATGAAGAAGTTCAAGCTGTCGGAGATCCAGGCGAAGGCGATCCTGGAGATGCGTCTCCAGCGTCTCACGGGACTCGAGCGGAAGAAGATCGAGGACGAGTACCGCGAAACGATAAAGCTCATCGAACGGCTCAGGGCTATCCTGAAGAGCAAGCAGCTCCAGATGGAGATTATCAAGGATGAACTCCTTGAGATCCGGAAGAACTACGCCGACGAGCGGCGTACGGAGATCGTGTACACCGCCGAAGAGTTCAGCATTGAAGACATGATCGCGGAAGAGCAGGTCATGATCACGATAAGCCACGGCGGGTTCATCAAACGATTTCCGGTAAGCGGGTACCGCCGCCAGACACGGGGAGGGAGGGGGAGTACCGGTGCAACGACGAGGGAAGATGACTTTATCGAGCACATGTTCGTGGCGAGCACACACGATTACATCATGCTCTTCACGAACGAAGGGAGATGCTACTGGTTGAAGGTGTTCGAGATCCCGGAGGGGGGGAGGGCGTCACGCGGGAAATCGATTGCCAATCTTATCTCCAAGGAGCAGGCGGATTCCATTGCTTCGTATGTCTCTGTCAAGAACTTCGAGGACCCCCTATTCGTGCTCATGGTGACGGAGCAGGGAATGATAAAGAAGACCCCGTTGAGCGAGTTCAGCAATCCGCGCAGGACAGGGATCGGCGCGATCGGGCTTGCAAAGGGGGACAGGCTCATCGAAGTCCGGATGACAGATGGGTCGCAGGACGTCGTAATAGGGACGCACGACGGACTGGCGATCCGGTTTCACGAGCAGGAGGCCCGCCCCATGGGACGCTCGGCGGGAGGCGTGCGGGCCATACGGCTTGACAAGAAGGACAGGGTCATCGGTGCGGTGGTGCTCAGGAAGAGCGGGACGACGATTCTTGTGGCGACCGAGAAGGGTTTCGGCAAGAGGAGTGAGCCGGATGAGTACCGCGTCAGCCACCGGGGCGGGAAGGGAATATTCACCGTAAAGACTACGGATAAAACCGGCAGGATGGTTGCCATTCGGGAAGTTCTGGAGTCCGATGACATTGTCGTCGTCTCAAGCGGCGGGATCGTGATCCGGCAGCATGCTTCCGAGGTCCGGCTTGCCGGAAGGAATACGCAGGGCGTCCGCCTGATAAAACTCGGCGAAAGGGACACGGTGTCGGATGTTGCTTCCGTGATGGCGGAGGATCAGGATATCCCGGATACAAACGGAAAAAAAGGAGGGGACTCACCCGAAGGCGAAAAAAAAACTCTGATCCGGAACAGAAGTAACGCAACAAAAGGGAAGGCGAAAGAGAACGGCGCCTCCAATATCCCAGCTTCAACCGCACGTGAGGCGGAAAGCGCAAAAACTTCCGTACCGCGGAAGACGGCACCCGGCAAGAGGCCGGCGGTCAAAACGATACCCCGGCATGCCGGGAAGCCGAAACGGGAACAGCGTTCGCCCGCGAAGGCACGCACTCTGATGCGCGGCCGGAATCAGAAGAAGAAACGAAAATAGATCCCCGTGCCCCTCAGATCATGCCGCTTCGTTTGCGTATGATCCATTCAGCGGAAAACAGGGCGATCACGAGTGCGAGCAAGTACGGCCAGCGGTGAAGCTCGATTGCCTCCGTTTTCTGCTCTTCGCGTGCGGCAAGGGGTCCGAGTGTGCGGAGCTTTTCCCGCAAATTCCCGGCATCCCTGGAAGGGAGATACTCTCCGCCCGTCCTGTAGGCAATCTGGCGGAGAATCTCCGCATTCATCCTCGTGTCCAGGTATTCCAGGTTCAGGCCGCCGACAAGAAATGAGCCCGAGTCGTGTCCGGCATCATGTCCCCCCTTTGAAGCGGCGGCCCTGAAGGTAAAATCCCCAGCCGGAAGCCCCTCCACGGAACCGTCGTACCTTCCGCTTCCCAGCGGGTGCAGGTCGGTGTGAATGCTTGCGCCGCCGCCGGAAATCTCAACAGAGACCTGTGCGTCGTCAACCGGCTGAGATTCCTCATTGTACACCTGCCCTGAAAAGGCGACCAGTTCTCCCCGGGAGAACTGGTCGCGGACCGGAACGACGCGGACGTTTCGCCCTTCGTCTCGCGACGTGAGCCAGCGGAGAGCCGAAGAGAGAAAAGAGGCAAACTGCGGCGCCGTATCTGGATTTCCCTGAGCCATAAGGCGCCACCGCCAGAGACCGTATCCCATAATGCTGAGCGACCGCGTGCCGGCGATGTCACGGACAGCCATAAACGGTTGGGGAAGGAGGACATTTCCTATCCGTGGGGACCCGAGTGCGACGGATCCTTCGCGGAGTCGATAAGCCGCCCGGGATGCAAAGACCGGCGGGAGATTGCTCCACACGTCGCGCCGGGTATCCGGCCCGAGCGCCAGAAGTGGGTTTTCAAGACGGAACGGATCGGGCACGAATTCAACTTCCCGCTCACCCGGAGTCGATTCCTCCTGAATCACCGGAAGCGAAGGCGCCATCGCGGGGAGTTTTGACTGATCAATCGATTTTCCCCCGACGAACAGGAGGGGCTTTTTTCCTTCGGTTATTGCCGATCGCAGAAGTTCCACCGCGCCTGCCGCCGTTGACGCATCGGGCATCCCAATGCACAGGATACAGTCTGCGCTGTCGACTGCCCGGGGTGTCAGCGCGCCTTCATAGTATCCCCCGCCGAGTTTCTGCGTCAGCGCCTGCACGGATATGTTGGGATTCTCCGCAAGAGTCGTCCGGATGACGCTCAGATCCGGGCTTGGACCCGATGCGAGAATGAGAACGCGCATCGTGCTCCTTAGGACCTTTACGACGAAGAACCGCCTGTTATTCGCGGTTGTCAGTTCACCGGGAAGAGGGGAGACATTTACGGAGTACCGGTGGGAACCCTCTCCCGCCGGGGCATACGAAAGCCTGGCGGGTGCCTCCGCCGTTCCGCCGGGAAGCAGAACCGTTGTCCGGTCGAGCGTCCTTGTCCCCTCGCTGAGCGTTACCTCAACTTTCTCCCCGCCGTAGCCCGAGCTCTTGATGACCGCGTCGACAGGCGCCATCGCGCCGGCATACACGATGTCGTTTGCCGTGACGCGGGAGACCAGAACATCCTTCTGCTCCGCCGTATCGCCGATGCCGATCGGAAAGATGGGGATGCCCAGGTCGCCCGCTCTGTACACGGGGTTATCTCCCTTCGTGAACATTCCGTCCGTCAGCATGACGACCGCCCGGATATTATGACTCTCCCGTTGGTGTACGAGCTCGCGAAGCGCGCCGGCGATATCGGTGACTTCATCGCTGAGGGTGTCGGGCGGCTGCGCAAGAGGTCCCCGGAGCGATGCTCCGAACGAATAGAGAAGCGTTTGAACTCCCGGGGGGACGGTCCCGGGAACGACGTCAGCAAGCAGGGTTCTGATCTGTGCGGCCCGGTCCCCCGTCCCGTCCACGATTGTCATGCTGGCGCTTCTGTCGGCAAGGACTGCAATGACAGGCGGATGGCGGATCACGGTCGACGTACGGAGGACGGGTTCCAGGAGCAGGAGGAGGACAAGAGCGAGGGCCGTCCCGCGAAGAACGCTGAGGGTAATCCGTCGTGAGCGCGCCACCGGCGGAAGCGTGAAACGGTAAAAGAAATAGGAGAGGCCGGCCGCAAGGCCGATCAGGAGCGCGGCGAAGAGCAGGGACGAAGTAAACGAAAACTCGATTGACGGGAGGCCGAACATCGGAGGCGGTCGTCAGCCCGCTTCCTGGAGCAATCGCTCAACGATTTCAATCGCGGTTACCCCGTCCGCTTCGGCGTTGAAATTCGGTACGATCCGGTGACGGAGCGTTGGGCCCGTGACCTTCCGCACGTCGGCGATGTCCGGCGAATGGCGGCCGTCGAGAAGCGCACGCGTTTTGGCACCGAGGATGAGGCTCTGAGATGCCCGCGGTCCCGCACCCCAGCTGAGCCATTCACGGATGAATTTGGGGGCGCTGTCCGATTTTGGCCGCGTCATCGTGGTGATGCGCACGGCATAGTCTATCACGTTATCCGCAACCGGAACTTTCCGAACGAGATCCTGATACGCGGCAATCTGTTTTCCCGTGAGGATCCGGCGCGGCGTGGGGCGCGCCATGCTCGTCGTCGCCTTCACGATGCGTATCTCCTCGTCGTGCGAGGGATAATCGACCCACAGGTTGAACATGAATCGGTCAAGCTGGGCTTCCGGAAGCGGGTACGTGCCTTCCTGTTCGATGGGATTCTGTGTGGCAAGGACGAAAAATGGCTCCTGTAGCGTATAGGTCTGGCCGGCCGCGGTGACGCGGTGTTCCTGCATGGCCTCGAGAAGCGCCGCCTGCGTCTTCGGCGGGGTGCGGTTGATTTCGTCCGCCAGGACGACGTTTGCGAATACCGGTCCACGGACGAACTTGAACGACTTCGAGCCGGTGGTGACGTTTTCCTCGATGATCTCCGTCCCCGTGATGTCGCTCGGCATCAGATCCGGCGTGAACTGGATTCGGTTGAACGTGAGGTCAAGGACCTCAGCGAGAGTCTTGATGAGGAGAGTCTTCGCAAGCCCGGGCACGCCGACGAGAAGGCAGTGTCCCCTCGCAAGGAGCGCGATAAGAAGCTGCTCGACGACAGTCTCTTGGCCGATGATGACAGTTCCGATCTCGGCACGGAGCGCATCGTAGGACGCCTTCAGGTCCTTTGCGGCGGCGACATCCCCCGCACCTTCGCGTCCTGTCATTGGGTCAACCGCATCTGCCAGTAGAACTGGTTCTTCAGCTCCTCCATCCAGGTCTGGTAGTCCTTCGTCCTCTTGAAATTCAACGCGATCGCTTCCACCTTGTGATAGTCCTGATCGAGAGTCATCACGTGCGCGGGAGTTCGTTTCCGGAGCCACACTATGTAGTACCTGTATCCCGTGTTCTCGGGGACCTTGACCGGGGCGCTGATATCTCCCTCTTTGAGCGTGTCAATGGCGGGACGGAACGCCTGATTCACCTGGTCAATTTCCGCGGTGCCGATATTTCCGCCGATCGTGTTGTCCCTCAGTTCGGAGTATTTCCTAGCCAGCTCGGCGAAGCTTTCCCCTCCAAGCGCGCGCGTGCGCAGTGAATCCAGAAGCCGGATTGTGGCGTCGTCCCCCTCTTTCGACCGTTCAATTCTCAGGAGAATATGGCGGGCGTGGACCGCGTCCCCCCGGCGCTCAACAAGCTGGATAATATGAAGCCCGTGCTCCGTTTCCACGATGTCGGAAATCTGGCCGTCGGACATCGCGAAGACCGCAGATTCAAACTCCTTGACGAACATCCCGCGCCGCACGAATCCGAGATCACCCCCCTGGGCGGCCGAACCGGGGTCCTGCGAATACCGTTTGGCCATCGCTGCAAAATCGGTCCCGGTTCTCACGCTGTCGAGGATCCCCTGCAGCTTTGCGCGTGTTGCCGCCTTCGCCCGTTCGTCCGGCTTCGGCGCAACGCCGATTTCCGAGAGCTCGCATTCCTCGGGCACGCGGGGAAGACTGTCCTTATATGTGCGGTAGAAATCCTCCACCTCGAACCGCCCGACAGTCGTGTTCCCCAGATGTTGTTGCTGGAGTTTCTGGGCGAGGAGGTTTTTGCGAAGGTCGTCCCGAAATTCCCGTTTGATGCGGGCGAGCGGCATTCCGTACATCTCTTCAAGGCGGGATTCGGATCCGTATTGCTGCACGCGCTGCTGGATGACAGCGTCCATCTGCTGCTGGACTTCATCGTCGGTGACGGTGACGCTGTCTTCAACGGCCTTTGCGATGACGAGCTTTTCGTTTATCATGGATTGCAGCACCTGTGCGCGCAAACCGGGCGTTGCGGGATCGACCTTGTTGTTCAGCGCGTAGAACTGCACCTGGGCGTTCAGCTCCGATTCAAGGATCAGTTCGTTGTCGACTGTCGCCACAATCCGGTCGAGCGTCTGCGCCTGGACGCAGATCGGGTATAAAAGCGCAAACAGGAAAAAGATTCTCTTCATAACATCTCTGCTCCGATTACGCCAGGGTTTTCCCCGCCGGGAGCGGGGGTCATTCGCCGGTCGCACCTGCGGTGTCCGCGACGGCGAGGTTGACCTCGACCTTGTGGCGAGTCCGCAGATCCGACACGAGCTGTTCATAGCGGATGCGGCGGCGCTCGATAAGCAGGCGCTCCCGCACCTCGTCTTTGACGTACTCAAACTCCGGCGTTTCTCCGACGTGTTTTATGGCGTGCACCGTGAGCACATAATATCCCGCGGCAGCCTTCACGACATAGGAGACTTCCTCCTTCGGAAGCGTCCGGGCGAGTTTCCAGAGCTCCTCGGGGAAGAGCGTCCCCTGTGAGAAATATTGATTCCGCGCGACTGCCCGCAGTGCACGGCTGTGCACGGAATCCCGCCGGCATGCCGCGAGAGCGTCCTCCCATGATGAGCCGCGGAGCACGGCAGCGCGAAACTGATTGGCCTCATCACGCTCGGAAAAGAGCGCGTAACTTACGCGTGCCACCTCTTCGCGGAGTGTGAACGAGGAAACGCTCTTCTTGAAGGCCCCCGCCACATCTTCATCCGATACCTCTTCTGTTCCAGCGCCATACACTTCCTTCTCGAGCAATGCCCCTATCGCGAGGCGTTTCCGGGTTGCCTCAAGCTGCTCACGGAGCTGGTCAGAATCCGCCAGCCCACGGCGCTGGGCTTCCTGGTACAGAAGCTCGTTGACAACCCATTCGTTGATGAATGCCATCGATTTCCCTCTTGCGCGCGCAAGGGAATCCGCGGGTCCGGCAAGATCGCCCTCCCTCAGCTCAACCGAGCCGACCCTTGCGACGTAGGGCCGTGACGGCCCCTCGCGGGAGCATCCCGCGCAGAGCATTATAAGGAGAAGGCACAGATGCGCTACGCGGGACGGCCGGAACCGTGGGCCATCAGCGGACAGTGGCGAACGCATTTTTGAGAATCGGTTTGTACTCCACAACCGGATACTTCTGCCTCAGCTTGGTAAGCCACTCGCCTTCGAGCCGTTTCGACTCATAGTCCTGGTACGTGCTGGAAAGCTCCGGGCCTGCCTCCTCGTACGTCTTTCGGTGTGTGCCGTCCCTCGCGTTGAGTCTGACGATCGTGTAATACCCCTTGTAGAGGAAGGGGGAGCTCACGGCGCCGACCGCGAGCGAATCCGCGTGCTGGGTGCGCTCATCGGTTGCCGGGGGGAGGATCATTGTTTCCGGCATGACTGCCACAAGGGGGGTCCGGCCGGTGAGTTCTGTGCGGATGACGTCGGTTTCATCCCGCAGCTCGGTCGCGGCTCCCGGGGAGAGCGGGTATGTCACTGTTGTCACCCGCGCAGGGTTCACGGAAAGCTTCCTGACAAGGTACTGCCTGACTGCCTCAAGCCGCGCCGCCGCAAGTTTCAGGCTCTGCTCCTTCGCGCCGGTGGTGTCCGGGCGTGCGGTGATAGTGATGCGGAGGGCGGAATCGTGATGCATTTCGGCTGCCGCAGTGCCGAGCACGGTCAGTCCCTTCGCGGCGGGTTTCGCCGAGCCGCGCGCGAAGGGTATTCGCCCGCCGGTGGGTGCCGCCATCCGGAGGGAATCACGTTCCGCGATCGTCTCGATCGTCTCACCCGAGCGGAGCAAACCGGAAATCACATCTGTGAGCGAGTCGGATCCTCCTCTGATTGCAGTGAAGCTGATACGGTCGGGCCACGTAAAATTGTCCCTGTGGGCGTTGAAATACGGCTTGAGAACGGTATCGCCCATGACGATTCTGTTCCAGACGTGTTCCTGCTCGACCTGGTAGAGCAGGATTCCTTCGCGGTATTCTGCCAGAAGTGCGGCGAATTCCGGCACGCTCTTCGCGAGAAGATCCGCCTTTGCCGAAAAGACAAGGTGCTCGCCGATCTCATTCACGGCGGTGCTGAGGGGCAGTGCCCGCAGCGACGTTCCGCCCTGGTCGGGTCGCGCGTTTATAAGATGCACGGTGCTGTCAAGAGAGACCTGATGTCCCTGGAGGGAAAAAAGCGGCTGCGCACCGAGATCGGGCGTGACCCCCGACCACCACGCGCTGTCGTGCGTCGATTTTGACGAGTCCAAGGATGCCAGAAACCTCCGGAGCGTGGCATCGAACATCTCAAAACGCACTTCCTTCTTCAGCCCGGCGAGAAACTTCGCATAATCGTCCTGGTACCGGAGCTGCTGGTAGATCGGCTGGAGCTCCTGCTTTGCCGCCTCGAATGTCTTTCGGGGACGGACGTCGAAGCACTTGATGAGGTGGTACCCGTACGGTGTGCGGACGATGCCGGACACCTGGCCAGGCGTGAGGTTCATTGCCACTTCGTCGAAGGGTTGCACCCAGCGCCGCCGCGAAAAGTATCCGAGATCTCCGCCCCGGCCGGCGGAACCGGGATCCTCCGAGTGACTCTTTGCAAGCGACGCAAAGTCCTCTCCTGCTGCAAGGCTGTCCTTCAACGCTTTGATCTTCGCAAACGCCTGGGCGGTGTCCTGCGGCGACGGATTCTGGTTCTGGAACCTGATCATGATGTGGCTCGCGTGCACTTCCCCGGGCGAACGCTTGCGATCGACGATTTTGATTATGTGAAGTCCATACTGCGTGCGGACGGGCACGGAGGATACTTCGCCGATCTTCATGCTGAAAGCCGCGTCCTCGAACGGCGTGACGAGTTGTCCTGCCGTGAAGTAATAGAGGTCGCCTCTGTTGAGCTTCACCGATGGGTCCTGGGAATTCTCCAGGGCAAGAGCCCCGAAATCGGCGCCCGACTTCACCGCGGCAATGATCTCGTATGCCTTCTTATATGCCGCTGCGGAATCCGCCGGAGTCGCAGTCGGGCTGAGCGTCAGGAGTATGTGGCTGGCGCGGATTTCCTCGTTCTGCCTGGCATAGAGCTGCCTGACCCCGGGGGCGATGATCTCCCTTTCCGTAAGGTAGGAGGACGCAAGGTTCCCTTTGTATGCCCCGATCTCATACACGACCCCGGGGAGCGAGTCGAGTCCCTCGCCGTATGCGCCCGCAAGCTTCAGCCGGTATTTGACGACCAGGTCGAGAAACTTCTCGCGGTCGTCCTGACTTGTTGCCGCGGCCGCTTCCCGGCTCCCCAGGCTCTTGACATACTGCTGTTCGTACTCCGAAAGCTTCAAGGGTTGGGTGCCAATTGTGGCAACGACTGCGTCCTGCTCCGCCGGGGCACAACCGGCGTACATGATCGATCCGAGTATCATCGCGGCAAAACAGAATCGACTGTGAGTCTTGGCCTGTTGAGACATGCGCATCCTCGAGCTTTGGAATAGTGAACGACGTTAACGTAATAAGGAGAATTCGTAGATCTGTATACTAAAGAAAACAGGAGTGAGAATCAAGAAATCGCGGGGCCTCAGCCTGCGACGGAAAGCGCCTGGTCAAAATCGGCCTCGATATCCTGAATTCCTTCGATTCCTACCGAAATCCTTATCATCCCCGGGGTGACCCCGTGACGAGCAAGTTCGGCGGCGCTCATATTCACGTGGGACGAATACAGGGGGATGCTCACAAGCGTTTCAACTCCCCCCAACGACATCGCATTGACTGCGACACGTAGCGCGTCGCACACGCCTGCCGCGCCGCGAGCACCGCCCGGCACCTCGATTGTTACCATGCCGCCGAATCCGTCCCCTCCCGCGCCGGTCATCTGCCTCCTGGCAATCTGATGCCCCGGATGCGAAACGAGACCGGGATACAGAACGCGCTTCACCCGGGGATGTGCTTCAAGAAAACCTGAGAGTGCCATCGCATTGCGATTCTGGCACCGGACCCTGAGATCAAATGTCTTCAGGCTGCGCAGGAGAAGATACGCGGCAAAGGGGTCCGCGCATCCGCCGTAGTACTTGAGCTGGGTGTGGGCGCCAGATATGAACGACGCGGTCCCGGCGACGACGCCGGCCATGACATCGGTATGCCCGCCCAGATACTTGGTCGCGCTCTCCAGGAGCACGTCAGCACCGAGTGCCAGCGGATTCTGATTGCGGACGGTGGCGAATGTGTTGTCGGCAAATGTCAGAATCCTGTGGTGCACCTTCTTCGCGGCCTGGCGTGTCCGAAACACAAGCTCAGCGATGTCCACGATTCCCAATGTCGGGTTTGTGGGCGTTTCACAGTAGATGATCTTTGTCCTTTTGGTTGCCATCGAGACGATGGATCCGAGCGCGTCCGGCCGGATGTAGCGCACCGTGATCCCGTGACGCGGCAGGATATCCCGAAAGAAACGGTAGGTTCCCCCGTACAGCGCCGGCGTGCTGAGAATTTCGTCCCCTTTCTTCACGACGGAGAGTATTGCCGAGGTGATTGCCGCCATCCCCGACGAGAACAGAAGTGCCTTTTCCGTTCCCGCCATAAGCGCGAGGTGCTCCTCCGCTTCCGTCACCGTAGGGTTGTGGTAGCGGGTGTACACGTACACATCGGGGTCCCCCTGCGCGTAGCGGATCGCATCGCCCGAGTCAGCGAATCTGTATGTGGAGGTCTGGACGATCGGGGGGGCGACGGGTCCCCGGAACGCGTACAGCTTCTTCCCGTGTATTGCCCGGGTGGCGAGCGACTGTTGTTCGGGGAGAGGAGCGGGGGACTTCACTCGTGTGTGTCCTGTTTTCATCGGGTGCTTTCGCTGTTATGTAGGTGATAGGGAAGGAGTGCCGCATACACCCAGAGTGTCGCGACGATGTCATCGGGGACCTCGGCGGTGATCCCCTCGTGCGTACAGACGTCGCGAATCTGTTCCGCGCGGCGGCGCTCGTCTGACGGGGCGCCCTCAAACGGCCCGAACACGATCCTGGAAGGTCCAGAAGCAACGGTGATTTCGCCTGGGCGCGTGATCGTGGAATAGATATACGCAACCCCGCCGAAAACCACGCACTCGGGCAGCGCGCGATTGAGCGTTGCTTCATTGGCGACGCCGGTTTGAAGACTGATGATGACCGTCGAAGGACCCAGAAGGGGTAAGAGCGCGAGAATGGCCCGCTCGGTGGGGTGCGATTTGACGCAGAAGAAGACCGTGTCCACGGGTCCGATCTGGGCGGGGGATCCGACACACCGTTCCGGGGGAACCCGCAATGACCGTCCTGGGGACGTCATACGCAACCATTCCCTGCGAATCGCGTCCAAGTGGGACCCGCGTGCCGTGAACATGACATCATTCCCCGCCGCTGCCAGCATCGCGCCGAAGAACGCGCCGACGCCCCCTGCACCGATCACGGCAAATCGCATATCATTCCACCGGGGCTGTGAATGGAATCCCGTTCATTCTCCCTGTTTCGCAGGGAGTGCGGGGCGGGCAAAGAGCACTTTCTCCCGCTCGATCGTGACTGTTCCGGCGGGCGCTCCCCGGGGCTTCCGGACGAAACGCTTCTCAGTCATGGCCACCGCGACGGTTCCCGAGTTTTTCAGCTTGCTGTAAAACGCCGCGATGGCGGCAGCCTGTTCGCACGCCTTCTTTCCCGGTTCTCCTTTTCCCGAATGCACCTTCAGCACCACATGAGAACCGCTTCCCCCGCGCGCGTGGAACCACAGATCGTCGGGCTTCGCATACCGGAGAGTGAGAAGATCGTTGTTTGCGCCGTTCTTTCCGGCCCAGACTTCGAAGCCCCCGTCCACAGTGAAGACCCTGAACGGCAGCCGTTCTTTTTCCCGGCTTCTGGCCCCGAGCCCGACGCTTTCCAACTCTTCCGCATGTTCGCTCACAAACTTCTCTCCCCGGTCTCCCGGTGCCAGATCCTCCGCCCCGGCGAGAAGTTTCTCAAGGCGCTCGATCCGGGCGGAAATCTCAATCATTCTGCGGACCGATTCTTCACCGGCGGACTTTGAGCGCTTGGCCTTTTCGAAATAGCGCTGGGCATTCTGAACGGGCGAAAGGGCGGGCTCGAGAGGTATGGAGACGGGTTCCCCTTCGATCGTGCCGTCGAATGCTCTCGATCCCCTTTGCAGGTCCGGGAGCGCCGCCATCAGGGCGTTACCGAACTGCTCATAGGTCCCGGCCCTCTCAGCTTCGTGCGCATCCGTTTGAATCGCCCTAAGCGCCCGCTTTTCTTTTTCGATACGCAGCCGGAGCGGTGTAAGGAGAGACTCCCTCTCTCCATCGAGAAACGATTTGGATGCCCTCCGGGCAAGGAAGAACCTGATGCCCCTGTTGATGTCGGGGAACAGTTCTTCCTTCATGCCGCCGGCAAGCGTGAGGGGGATAAGCGAAAAAAACGCCGGGACGTCCTCACCCGAAATGTACACTCTTGGAAGCGGCCTTTCAAGGTCTGTCTGGACAGAACGAATCCCGCGTTCGAGCGCCGCAAGTGCCCCGGAATCAATCCCACCGGTCTTAAGAGACGCATCCACCCCGGCGCGCGTGACGGATTCGAGTGCGAGTGTACCGCCCATGGCCGGGAAAGTCCTTTTGATGGCGGAGATAACAGTCCGCGTTTCTGGTGAAGCGCAGGCGGCGCGGAACGCCTGAATGTCCCCGGTGGGAACCTCGGGTGCGAAATGAAATGAAGTGCCTGCGAGTTTTTTCGGGTTCTTGAACGAATCGACGATCTTTCCCGAATCCCCCAGGAGGAGCACATTGGACTTCGGTCCATAGAGAACAGCTGCGAGCGTCGTTCCGTTGTCGAGGCTGATTTCCACCACACGGTCGGATGGGCGCAGACTCACGGTGTTCACATGCGTATCCACGATGTCGCCGAGGAGGTCAACGGAATTCCGGCGGGCCCTGGTTCTCCCCTCGTGGATGTAGACTGAGCTGACATCCGGCCTGCAGAGGAAGACGAGCTCCCCCGGATGATCATGAAAAGCTATTGCAAGCTCGTCCGCGTGCTGCGAATAGGCCCCACGGATCCGTTTTCCCAGAATACTGGAATTGAACGTGGAAACGAGGAAGAGAAAAGTGTAGTAATTGCTGATCACAGTTTTATCAACAATATATTGAAAAATGGCGATTTTCCCAACAGATTCGCGGATCTATGTGGATAACTTGTGAATGGCGGTGAAAAATGTGTCTGCAAGTTTCCATTGCGACTACTGCGGGTTTTTAGTATTATACCTTGCTTAGGCACAAGCCATGAGGATGAATGATCGCCAGCATGACCGGGTTTGGTAGGGGGGAATCGACGGGAGAAGGCGTAACGGTCACCGTTGAGCTCCGGACGGTGAACAACAGATTTCTGGAGGTCACGACGCGCCTGCCGCGATCGCTCAGCCTCCGAGAAAATGACGTCAAAGAGTTGATACGGCGGAAGATATCACGCGGCAAAGTGAACGTGATTGTCAATGTCGAGCGGGAAGGAATCGGGTCTGCCGGGCTGGAAATCAATACAGCCGCGGCAAAAGCATATTATTCGCTTCTCGTCCAGCTGAGAAAGACGCTCCGGCTGAAGGAAGCCGTGAAGCTGCAGCATATGCTGCAGTTCTCTGAGATATTCGAACAGAAAGAGTCCGGCGGGACCGACGAGAAGGAGTGGGCGGTCCTTCAGGAATCGCTGGAGACCGCCCTCGGGGCGCTGGCGGAGATGCGTCGGGCTGAGGGAGGAGAACTTGATAGGGATTTCCGGGCCCGGATTGCGTTTCTTGACGAGAAGCTGGGGCAGATCGAACGGCTCTCGGCGGAACAGGTCCCCGTTGAACGCGTTCGGCTTCGTGAACGGGTGACTCAGCTCGTCGAGAAAACCCCCGTCGATGAAGGCCGGCTTGAAATGGAACTGGCGCTGCTGGCGGACAGGCTCGATGTGACGGAAGAGTGCGTCCGTTTCAGGAGCCACAACAAGTTCTTTCTGGAAGCCCTAGCCCTTCCCGAGCCCGCAGGAAGAAAACTCAATTTTCTCATCCAGGAGATGAACCGGGAGGCGAACACGATCGGCTCGAAATCCAATGCTACGGAGATCGCGCACATCGTTGTGAACATGAAAGAGGAACTGGAGAAGATCAGGGAACAGCTGCAAAACATCGAATAACGTCCATGGCACGGGGGAAACTTGTTGTGATCTCGGCCCCCAGCGGCGCCGGCAAGACGACGATTGCCCGGGCGATACTCGATGCCCATCCCACGCTTCGGTTTTCCGTCTCCGCGACGACGCGCCCCGTTCGTGACGGAGAAATAGACGGGAGAGATTACTTCTTTCTCACGAGGGAAGAGTTCCTGCGGAGGATCGGGGCGGGGGAGTTCGTGGAATGGGAAGAGATCTACGGCAATCTGTACGGCACGCTCCACCGGGAAGTGGACCGGGCGCTGGACGAGGGACGGCACATCCTCTTTGATATCGACGTGAAGGGGGGCATTTCCGTGCGGAAGGCGTACCCGGAATCGCTCCTGATCTTCATACGTCCCCCCAGCCTTCAGACACTGAACGAAAGACTTCGCAACAGGAAAACCGAAAGCGACGCCGCGGTGTCTCAGCGCATGGCACGGGCACCGCTGGAGCTGGAGCTCGGGGCGCAATTCGATCACCAGGTTGTCAACGACGACCTCCCGCGCGCGGTGGCGGAGGTCAACACGATTGTCAGCAGATACCTACAGATCAACTAGAAGAGGGAGCACGGCGTATGGGCATCAAACCGATCGACCTTGAATTCTTCAACCAGGAAGGGAAAAACGTCCACGAATCCATTGTCGCCGCCTCAAAACGGGCACGGCAGATCAACGAAGACATCAAGATCGAGTTCAACCAGCGCGTCGAGATGTTCGCCACGAAAACCGAATCAGAGACCGAGGAAAACGACATCAACCCCGATCAACTGAAGGTGAGCCTCGAATTCGAAAAGCGTCCGAAGCCGACGGACACCGCCCTTGACGAGCTTATGTCGACAAAACTCGGATGGCATTACGAGGTGAAGGAAGTGCCGCCGCCCAAAGAGGATGCGGTGGAGGAGCCTGCGGAGGACGAAGAGTAACCGACAATCGGGCCATGCTGACCGGCAAGCGGATACTCCTGGGGGTAACCGGGGGGATTGCTGCATACAAAACCGCATTTTTGGTGCGGGAGTTCGTCCGTGCCGGCGCAGAAGTGCAGGTTGTCATGACACGTGCCGCCACGCAGTTCATCACGCCGTTGACGATGACGACTCTGTCAAAACGTGAAGTCATCATCGATATGTTCCCCCCCTCGCCAGATCAGCCGCCACATCAGCCAATCCGGCACATTAACCTGGCCCTCTGGGGCGACGTCATGCTGATCGCCCCGGCTACCGCCAACACCATTGCGAAGATCGCTCACGGCGAGGCCGACAATTTTCTGACGACGCTTGTGCTCGCCCTCCGCTGCCCGCTCATTATCGCACCCGCAATGGACGTCGACATGTACCTTAACGAAACGACGCGGAAGAATATCGCCCTCCTTCGGGAAACGGGGTGTACCGTGCTGGAAGCTGACTCGGGTGAGCTTGCGAGCGGGCTCTCCGGTTCCGGGCGTATGCCGGAGGCGGTACGGCTGTTCGACGAAGTCGTGAAATCCCTCAACAACTCCCGACGCGATCTGGCGGGGAAGAATGTGCTCGTGACCGCGGGGCCGACACATGAGCCGATCGATCCGGTCCGGTTCATCGGCAATCGCTCAAGCGGCAAAATGGGGTTTGCCATTGCGGCGGCGGCGGCGTGGCGCGGTGCGAACGTGACGCTTATCAGCGGGCCGGTGAGCCTGAGCACTCCCCGGAATGTCAGGCGCCTTGACGTGTCGACGGCACGGGAAATGAACGCGGCGGTAATGGCGGAGTTCCCCGCCACGGATCTGCTCATTATGACTGCGGCGGTTGCGGACTTCGCGCCGGCCCGTTCGTCGCAGCAAAAAATCAAACGGGAACAGAAACCGGGGGGAAAATTCGTACTCGAGCTTCTCGAAAACCCGGACATTCTGGAAGCCGCCGGAGCGAAAAAGACCGGCCAGATGATCATTGGATTCGCGCTTGAGACGGAGAACGGTGTCGAAAACGCCAGGAAAAAGCTTGCCTCAAAGAACCTTGACATCGTCGTTCTCAACAATCCACTTGTAGAGGGTGCAGGGTTCAGTACAGACACAAATGTAGTCACCGTGATCACGGCGTCGGGAAAGGTCGAAGAATTTCCCCTCATGTCGAAAATCGACGTTGCCAACGCGCTCCTCTCGCGGGCCCTTAAGGGGCTTCGATGAACCCGGTGCGGCCTTCAACGGCGGATCTCCTCGGGGATATTCGCGGGTTTCTTGAAGGGGAACAGGAACTCTTTGGAGACGCGCTTTTCATTGACCCTGCTTCCCCGGGAAAGACGACAATGACACGATCAAAGCCAGAACAAAAGCAGCCCCCGGACGAACCGGCGCTCTTTGAAACGCCTCTCCCCGGTCCAGATGCGATTACGGACGAATCGTGGGGGAACGCGGAGACACTCCGGGGGCTTCACGACGCCATCTGTTCATGCGTGAAATGCCCCCTCGGGCACACCCGCGCGAACTTCGTCTTCGGGACGGGAAACCCCGCGGCGACACTGATGGTCATCGGCGAGGCGCCGGGCGCGGATGAGGATGCACAGGGAGAACCGTTCGTCGGGAGGGCTGGCCAGCTTCTGAACAAAATCCTTGAAGCGATCAAGTTCAAGCGGGAAGAGGTCTACATCTGCAATATCCTGAAGTGCCGTCCACCCGGCAACAGGAAGCCCCTCGCGGAGGAGGTTGATCTCTGCATCCCGTACCTCCGGAAGCAGATCGCACTCGTCCGCCCGAAAGTGATTCTGGCTCTCGGCCTCACGGCGGCGGAAAACCTTCTCGGGACGACCGAAAGCCTGGGACGGCTGCGGGGGAGAGTACTCCGGTATGAAGGAACCCCCCTTATGGTGACATACCATCCGGCGGCGCTGCTGCGGAATCCGAACTGGAAACGTCCGACCTGGGAGGATGTCCAAGCTGTACGGAAGCTTCACGACGAGCTCGTTGCACAGGAACGATAGGGAACGGAGCGTATGGCAGACGGGATGATTCGACGGACGGACATGCCTGCGGAGAGGGTGGTGTCCGAGGGACGCGTGCCCCCGCAGGCCGTGGAGATCGAGGAACAGGTGCTCGGGGCGATGCTCCTTGAGAAAGAGGCGGTCTCAAAGGTGATCGAAGTTCTCGACGAGGAGGCCTTTCACGCCGAGCGCAACCGACGGATATTCAGGGCGATCGTCGTTCTGTTTGAACGAAGCGAACCGGCCGACGTGATTACGGTCGCGGAAGAGCTCCGACGGCAGGGACAGCTTGATACTGCCGGGGGCGAGGCGTACCTGGTCGAGCTGACAATGAAGGTCACCTCTGCCGCAAACGTGGAGTACCACGCCCGCATCGTTCTCGAGAAAGCGCTTATGCGGCGGCTGATTGCGGAGACGAGCGGGATCGCAGGACGGGCGTACAGCCAGTCCGAGGACGCCTTCGACCTGCTGGACCAGGCGGAGCAGGCGATATTCAAAATTTCGGAATGGCGGTTGAAGCGGAATTTCGTGTCGATGGACCGTGCGGTTCATGACACGCTGGAGATGCTGGAGAGCATCCACGGCAAGCACGAAGGAGTGACGGGAGTGCCGACAGGGTTCCGGGACCTCGACAACCTGACCGGCGGGTGGCAGAAGTCCGATCTGATTATCATTGCCGGCAGGCCGAGTGCGGGGAAGACCGCATTCGCGCTTTCCCTGGCGGCGAAAGCCACGACACACCGGAGTAAACCCACAACGATCGGCATATTCTCCCTGGAGATGTCGACGAGACAGCTTGTCATGCGGCTCCTTTGCGCCGAAGCACGCGTGGATGCCCACGCAGTCCGGACGGGGCGGCTTCCTGAAGATGACTGGAAGAGGTTGAGCATGGGAGCCGGACGTCTTGCCAAGGCCAGCATATTCATCGATGACACTGCCGGACTCGGGATACTCGAGCTCCGTGCAAAAGCCCGGCGGCTGAAGGCCGAACACAATGTGGGGCTTATTATCATTGACTATCTCCAGCTCATGCAGGGACCGAAGAACGCGGAAAACAGGGAAAAGGAGATCTCCGGAATCTCCCGGTCGCTGAAGGGCCTCGCGAAAGAGCTCGATATTCCGGTGATCGCACTTTCCCAGCTTAGCCGCGCTGTGGAGGGACGGACCGACAAGCGTCCCATCCTCTCGGATCTCCGTGAATCGGGAGCAATCGAACAGGACGCAGACGTCGTGGCGTTCGTGCATCGTCCCGAAATGTACACGGATCCGAAATCCGACAAGATGGAAGAATTCCAGGGGAAAGCGGAAATCATCATCGGCAAACAACGGAACGGTCCCGTCGATGACGTGTCCCTGGCCTTTGTCCGGCGCTACGCCCGGTTTGAGAATCTGGCGCTTCCGAGCTTCGAAGATGTCCAGGTCAGCCCTGAGGAACAGCCATTCTGATCCCACGGTGAACCGCTCCGAGGTTTCACGGAGATTGTTCCTTCGGAGGGCGGCGTTGCTTGCCGCCGCATTCCCATTCATTCTCCGGCGGGGGGGGGCACGTTCCCTGACGCAGGAGAAACTCCTCCCCGCGGACGAAGCAATAATACTCGAGCGGCTCGGGACGAAAAGAGACCTCTCCCAACTTCCTGAAGGGGAGCTCGTCGCGGAGATGGGAAGGAGTTTTCTGGGGCGACCCTACGGAGCGAACACGCTGGAGGAAGAGGGGGAGGAACATCTCGTTGTCGATTTGCGGGAATTCGATTGCGTCACGCTGTGTGAGTCCAGCCTGGCCCTGGCGCGTGCCATCAAGCTCAACATCCGCTCGACAGAGGGATACTGCGCCCAGCTTCAGCTCATCCGGTACAGATCCGGGATCATCCGGGGGTATCCGAGCCGCCTGCACTATTTCAGTGAATGGATCGCCGATAACGAGCAGAAGAAGGTTCTGAAAAACGTGACCGTGGAGCTCGGAGGGCACAGGGACACGCGGCGGCTGAATTTCATGTCTGCGCACAGGGAAGCATATCCCCGTCTCGCTTCCCGGGATGCCTTCGATGGAATCGCCGCCATAGAGAAAAGACTGGCGGCGGTTCCGCGTTACTTCGTGCCGAAGGAGAATGTAGCGGGAATAGAGGGGAAGATACGGAGCGGCGACATCATTGCTGTGACAACGTCCGTGGCCGGTCTCGATGTTTCCCACACCGCCATAGCGGTGCGGGAGGGGGGAACAACGCGGCTGCTGCACGCGCCGAATGTGGGGGAACGGGTGCAATACACGTCAAGGTCGATTGCCGGGTACCTGCACCGCCACGAGCAACAGACCGGCATTATTGTCGCCCGCCCTCTCGATCCTGGAACCTGAACCGCCCCTCTACGTGCGCCACCCGATCATGCCGGAGTCCGGTGCTGCTCCAGCCCCACCAGACACCGCGTGTTCCGGGTTCTCTTTATCATTTCGAACCTATCCCAGCAGGCGTCCGACACCTTCGTACGGGGGTGCCAGACATGGTACTGGATGGCGAGATTCCTTAGCGATTTTCCGGATACGCCGTTGAGTGAAAGCCGGAACTGAATGTCGGAATCCTCACCGCATCCGGGTCCGTCGTACAGCTCGTCAAACCCGTTAATCGCTACAAGTTCCTCCCGCGCAACCGAGAAATTACTCCCGAGCATTCCCCTGACGTTCCGCAGCAGAAGTCGCCGGAGAAACAGGCCCGGCATTCGTATCCCATCCTCCACGCGGAGCGACCGGCCGGTGAATCCGTCATAGATCTCGCGGAGACCGAGATGTTCAAACTCCCCCGTTTCCACCTGCCGGAGCGTCAGCTCCCGGGACCAGCGCTCGCTTGTTTCGACGCGCCTTCCGAGAAGCACGCGGCGGTCTTCGCGTTCATTCCAGTGATCATGAAGAAAGTGGCGGGACGGGATGCAGTCCCCGTCGATGAAGACAAGATGGCGGCCCCGCGAAGCGTGTATCGCGTTGTTGAGGACGACGTTTTTCCGCCAACCCCTGTCTTCATGCCAGAGATGGAGAATGGGCTGAGGAGAACTCCGGAGCGCACCGGCAACGACGTCGCGGATCGCTGTGCCGGAGCCGTCGTCTGCGATGATGATCTCAAAATTGGGGAAAGACTGGCGTGCGCAAGCGGCAAGAACAAGCCGGAGGACCTCCGGCTTGTTGTACACAGAAATAACAAGTGTGATATTCGGAATCAGCCCCACGTCCCAATATACGGAAAACGGGACGGGAATCTATAATCTAATTCGGCTGCTTGAACTTGAAGGGGATCGTAAGCCACGCCGCGACCGGCCCCTGCCCCATCCGGGCTGGCGCAAATTGCGATTTCATCACCGCATCGATCACGGATTGTTCAAATATGGGATTTGTGCTCTTCAGTATCTGGGAGTCGAGGGGCTTCCCGTTTATGTCGATAAGCACGCGCACGACAACCTGTCCCTCGATACCCATCTTCCACACGAACGACGGGAATTCGGGTTTTTCGAGCTTCACGATCTGGGGGTCCTTCTCCACCGGGACGAATGCCGGCGTCGATGGACGGGGCGGCTCCGTCGGATGCGCCACGGGCTGTGGCGGCGGAATAATTTCGGCTGCGGGAGCTGGAATTGTCACGGGTTCGCTCACGGCGGCATTTGCCTGAAGCGGGGCCGTTGATCCTGCCGTTTTCACCGGGGGCGGATCGGTGTTTTCCTTCTGTTCGATCGGGGCCGGCTCGCTCTTCAGCGCGGGAGCGGCCGCGACGTGCGCAGGGTCCTCTTTCGCTGTGACGGGCTGTTCCAGCATCCTGCTCTGCGGCGCACCGATCGTGGCCTGGACGGCTGAAGGAGTAGGATTCTGAGACTGCTCCTGGATGCGCGCCTGCGTCTGGCCCGCTCTGGCCATCACATCGTTCCGGGAGGGGTTCTTCGTAGAGAAAATAGCGACCGCAGCCCCTGCGAGAAGGGGCGTGAGTATCACAGTCGCAAGAAGGAGGAAGACCTTTGATTTCTTCTTCCCCGGTTTTTCATATGCCTCCTCGTCGTCCGGGGAAGCCGAAAGGGAAACCGCAAGACTGTCCCCGTAAGCGACGGTCTGCCGGGAACTCGGAGGAGTCGGCCGGTAGCGGGGAAGAGGAGCGGGAGTTTTCGGTGCAACAAATTCATTGTCCCATGCCGTCGACCGTTCAGCGTGCACATGGCGATTCTCATCCTGTTGCGGTTCAGGCTCCTCGGGCGTTTCGCCCTGAATCGACCGAGGGTTCTGCCCGACGGCGTCCGCGGGGGGTACGGGCTCCGCGGCGAGGGCCCGTGCATGCTGAATCAGGTGCTCGACGCGGGATGCGTACTCTTTTGCTATCGTGTTCTCGGGATCGACGACGAACACCCGGCGCACCTCCGCGAGTGCCTGCTCATATTCCCCTTTCATGACGAACTTGCTCGCTCTCTGGAAATACAGAAGCTTCAACGCCTCAAGTTCTTTCTGCACGTCCCCGGGGTCCGCACTCTGTTCCGGCGTGTTCTCCGTTGTGTGAGCGGCCGCCGCGGCGTCCGTCGCTTCCTCGGCGGGCCGGGCAGGGGAGAAACCTGTGGTTCCCGTTCGCCGCTGCCGGTGTGCGTCGCGTATTGCACAGTCGATTATTCCCGGCATCGGCTCCATCAGATCATGACGCTGGTCTTCGCCGAGTGCGTCTGCCTGTGAGAGGGAAAGAAGCGCGTCGAGCTGACGCTTGAGGGCGGAGATGTATATATTCTCGGGATCGGCAGACCGGGCCAGCTCAAGTGCATCGAGTGCCTCGGCGTATTCGCGGGAATCTGTTTTTTCAAAGACTTCCCTCAGGCGGTCCTCGAAAGAGACTTCATTTAATGGTGAATTCATATCATCCCCCTCCGCAAGCTGCCGTGTGTCATGATGAACAAGATGGGCGCTACAGTGAGATTTTCTCTGACCAACGTCCTTAGAGCCGCACGCCAAAGTTATGAATAATCACGAAAACATGTCAATAACTACGACGCCTTTTTAGAAAAAAAGATCCCTCCGGACAATCGACGTCCGGATGAATAGATATACCTCAACACACATGTGTTGCACAAATGACGCGCCAGGTCGGTAAGTCACTGATCCAGGCCGATTTGAGGGGGTTGGCGCTGAAAGGAGGTAAAATCGGCATGGAGAATGTAAGAATTACACCCGAAAACAGCCCATTCTACACCCAGATTCCCGGGATATTGCTCTGGCACCGGGGGCATGAGCTGTCCTGTAAAGCATTCCGGAGTATTGAATACCCGGAGCGTTCTATAAGAAGCTCATCGCAGGAAGGGCAATAGGTGTTCTCGTACCGGCCCACTCTCCCCGGCAAATTCCCGGCATAGACAAAGTGCAGGCCCGCTTTTCTTCCGATTTCAGCGGTGCGCACGAGTGCTCGGGCAGGTGTGGGGTCACGATCAGACATCCTGTAATCCTGATGGAATGCTGTAACATGCCACGGTATGTCGCGGGACACCGAAGCAATAAAGCCGGCAATGTCGGTGAGTTCTTCCTCCGAGTCATTGAACCCCGGAACCACGAGCGTGACAATCTCGACCCATATGCCCATCGTGTGAAGCGCCTCGATTGTCCTGAGCACCCCGTCCAGTCTTCCGCCGAGCTGCTGGTAATTCTTTTGACGGAAACTCTTCAGGTCGACTTTGTACAGGTCAATATAAGGACGGAGGAATTCGAGCGCCTCCGGGGTCCCGTTACCGTTGGACACGAACGAGCAGCGGATGCCGTGCGGATGGGCCAGAGAAAATATTTCTGCGGCCCACTCACATGTGATCAGAGGTTCGTTGTACGTGCTCGTGAGGATTGGAATGCGGCGCCGGAGGGCGAGAGAGACGATATCACCTGCACTTATAATCTCGACAGGGGCGACGGCGTTGGGATCGCGCAGGGCCTGTGATGTTATCCAGTTCTGACAATAGCCGCACCTGTAGTCGCAACCGAGCATCCCGAAGCTCAGCGCAGGTGAACCGGGGAGGGCGTGAAAAAACGGCTTCTTTTCAACAGGATCGATCGCCAGACCCCCGACGTAGCCGAAGGGGACTTTCAGAATGCCCTCCTCGTTGAACCTCACCCTGCAGATCCCATTCCTTCCCGGCGGAATCCTGCACCGGTGGCCGCACGCGAAGCAGGTTACCCAGCCGCCGGAGCCCTTTTCGTACAGCGTTCCCTCCCGCACGTGTCCGGCAAGAAGCACAGCCAGGGGGGACTCACCGCCATTCTCCATATTGCCTCCGGTTGAACGCGCCGCGCGAGATTCTGAAGAGCGCGCGGGCCTGTTGAACGACAATCACACTGTAAGTAAGGATACCGGCGAAGGAAAAGCAAGGGATGCGGGCTCATCAGGCTCAGCCGCGACTTCACCTCCGCGCCGCCTGCCACGCAATGGGGGCACTCGCGAGGGATCCAAGGGCGAAGAGAAAGGCGGGAGTGTGAACACCCTGTCCCGACGCGACCGCCGCTATCCCGGCAAGAAAGCAGAAAAGGGGGAACGACGTCATTGCCGCAAGGCCCGCCCGGGAAAGGGGGATTCGGAATGGCCGATCCAACGCCGGCTTGCTCCGCCGGAGTCCGATGAGCGCAAAGAACTCCAGAAAGAGGGCGCAACCGTACAGCACAATATCGATGATCAGAAGATCTTCGAAATGCCAGAGGACGAGGCCGCTCACGGCGATCGCGCATGCGATGATCGAGACCGGGGGAGTTCCCCGTCTGGCGTCGACATTCCGGAGAACCGAAGGGAGATATCCGTCGTCCGACATGGCCTTCGGAAGGCGCGACACGGAAAGAAGGTTGGAGACGAAGAGGCCGAGCGCGCTTGCCATTCCTCCGGCTGCGAGGAGCCCCGCAAGGGCTCCACCGCCGATCTGAAAGCCGAGCGAAGGAAATCCATCCCGCTCAAGCGTCGCGGGATCGAGGTCACTCTGCACGGCCGCCAGGATCGACAACGTGTAAGTGACAAGGATCAGCACGAACGCCCAGGCGAAGGAAACAAGGTACGAACGGACGGGGCGGTCAACCTCTTCCGCAAACGTCGATGCGTTGTCCCATCCGAGGTAATTCCACATAACGGTAAGAAGCCCCAGGCCGGCGGCTGGGATTGACGTGGAAGAACCCGCCGCCGTCGCTGCGGGATGCAGGGAGATGCCGTTGCGGAACGCGGCTGCGAAGAGGACGATGAAAGGGACCATAACGGCCGAGCCCAATGCGACGGAACTCCGGCCGACCGGGAGGATGCCGAGAAGATTGAGGCCGGTGCAGCTCCAGATAATGGCGAGGCAGAGGGGATACCGGAATCCTGCAATTGCCGGAAAGAAATACGCGGTGTACTCGACAAAAAGGACCGGGTAGATCGCGAGATCGACAAACATATACAGCCACGTCCACCACCCCTCAAAGAACCCCCACATCGGCCCCAGCCCGCTTTTCACCCACTGATAGTATCCTCCGTTCCGGGGCATCATGCTGTTGAGCTCCAGAACCATCAGGATAACGGGGACAGCCCACAGGATCGGGGCGAAGACCACAAGGAGGAGCGCGTTCCGTCCGCCCACCTGGTTTACGACGGGCTCCAGCCCGTACGGGCCTCCGGAAACGCTGAAAAAAATGACGGCCGTCAGTGCCGCAGGGCGGAGATACCGGCGGCCGTTTCTCCCTGTCGCGCTGATGCTTGGGGGCACGCCGTCGCTCCTGCGGACTACGGTCGTTTGACGGATCGGGGCCGGGCGAGTTTCTTCAGGTCTGCCGGCATGGGGAAGAGTCGGGCCAGAGAGGTGAGTTTTGTCCTTCCGTCGACGGTCGTCAGTATGATTTCCATCGCAGGGTTAAACTCCGAGAGGACCTGCCTGCAGGCCCCGCAGGGGGGAAGAAACGCCCGATCATCGGAAGCGATTGCGATTGCACGGAGACTGGTCTTTCCTTTTGCCGTGGCCTGGAAGACGGCGTTTCGTTCCGCGCAGATCGTCAGCGAATAGGAGCTGTTCTCGACGTTGCATCCTTCGATAATCGTCCCGTCATCCGCAAGAACCGCAGCGCCGACACGGAACCGTGAGTACGGTGCGTACGCGCGAGTCTTCGCCTGTACTGCGCGGGTGACGAGTGCTTTGCGTTGTGATGCAGTGGACACGGAACGAATCCTCCCGGGATGAATCTACCGAGACGGGGGATGACTTGCAAGCAGGAAGCCCATGCCGCTACAGGAGCCCCTTCAGCTTTTCATATCCGGAACGGCTTACCGGCAGTTTCGTTCCGTCTGTCAGAATGACGATCCGGCTGTCTTTCGCGTATGTTTCGAGACGGACGAGGCGTTCAATATTGACGAGGTGTGACCGGTGGATCCGGACAAACCTGCGGTTGTCCAGCGAGGTCTCCAGGTCGGAGAGACGCTCGAGCTTGAGATACTTCTTCCCCGCGGCATAAATCGTCACATAGTCATCCTGCGCTTCAATGTGGTCCACCGATTCGGCGGGGATGACGTGCACCCTGGTCCCGTCCCGGACCAGGATACGCTCGACGGGCGCGGCCGGTAAACGGTTGCTGCGAATCAGTGTGTCGATGTCGTCGTGCGCTGCGGCCGCGTCTGTTCCCGTCACGCGCATGAGCGCCTGGCCGAAGCGCTCCCGGCTGAACGGCTTCAGGAGATAGTCGACGGCATTGACCTCGAAGGCCTTGATCGCATACGAATCGTACGCCGTGACAAATATGATCTTCGGCCTGACATCGAGGAGCGAAAGGACTTCAAACCCGTTGAGCTTCGGCATCTGAACATCCAGAAAGAGGAGGTCGGGCTGCAGTTCGGATATAGCCTGGACGGCGTCGAAGCCGTTGGAGGATTCTCCGACGATCTCGAAACCGGGATAGGATGCCAGGTACTCCCGGACGATGTCGCGCGCCAGGTCCTCGTCGTCGACGATCATAACGCGCATCAGAAGATCTCCTCCTTGTCATTGTTCATTTTGCCCCGGCCGTCAGTGTGGGCCGGGGATCAGGTGTGATGCGGGATCGTGATCGTGGCGAGAAACTCCCCGGCCGATTCCTGAACGTCGAGCCTGCCTTCCCCTCCATACATTCGCTCCAGCCTCTGACGGACGATGTGAAGACCGATCCCTCCCGCGCGCGGCCTCACTCGATCGGGATCCGCTGGATTCCTGACGGTGAGCCGAAGAGACGCGCCGTCATTCTCGGCGAACACATGAACCAGGCCGCCGCCCGGAATCTGGGCGATTCCGTGGTTGACGGCGTTCTCGACAAGGGGCTGCAGCAGCAGGGGGGGAACCCGCACCTGCTGCGTCCCCTCATCCAGATCGAACCTGACGGTGAGGCGGTTCCCGAAGCGGACCCGCTCGATTTCAAGAAAATGCCGGACCATGGCCATCTCCTGCTCGAGACTGATCATCTCCAGGGCTCCGTAGTTCATCCCCATCCGGAGAAAATCGGCGAGCATCAGCGTCATCGTGCGCGCCGCGGGAGGGTCCGAGCTCGTCAGCGCGCTGATGGAATTCAGGCTGTTGAAGAGGAAGTGGGGGTCGATCTGGGCCCGCAGCGCCTTCAGTTCGGCGTCCCGCGCAAGAACCTGGAGCTCAAGAGCGTTCCTCTCTATGCGCCTGGCCGCCTCCTGTGATGCAATGAGATAATGGACGGCTGCGGCGATGAGGAAGAGTCCGACGCCGAATGACGCGAGAAGGGGAACAGCATCCGCGTATCTCTCCCCCGGCGCAAGTCCGGGCTCCATCCGCTGGAGTCCCGAAGCCCAGCCATAGCACGCCGCAAGCCAGAGCCCGCTCGAGAGGACGGCGGCAATGAGAACAGAGAGGAGCGTCTTGGCGATGTCAGTGCCGGGGAGCGGAAACGCGCGGCAGACATACCACGCGGAAAGAGACATGAAGGCATAGACGATCGTCACGGGGAGTGAAAAGAAGAGCGCCCCGCTCCAGGGCGCCTTCACCGTCGTTACGAGGAGAACTGCGAGTGTGAGGCCCGGACCGAGCCACGCGAGAAGATAGAGTGCGAGTGCACGGCGGTCCTTAAGTATGGGATGCATGACCCTGCCGCGATACGCCGGGTGTGAGACGTGCCTGGGGAACTCCGCGCGTCACCCGCACTAGTTCGTCACCTCCACACCCCCCATGATTGCGGTCCCCCGCACGACAAGGCGTTTGGCTGCCGGGTCGGAGGGCTTCGCGGATTTGTCGTCGAATCCCCCGAGGAAAGGAACGCCCTGAACGATGACATTCCACGCGGTCGGGACTTTTATCTTGATCCCGCCCCACATGGCAAACGTACTGATGACGGCTTCTTCCCCGGCGATGGAGGCCTGCCGGAGGTCGATCTCGCACCCCCCCATAATGGCGCTCGATTCACCTCCGCGGAAATCCTGCGAGTTGTTCGATTGCTGGACACCGCCGAGGACAGCGAAGGCATTAACAAACAAACGCGAATTCAAGGATGCCCCGGCATCTCCCTGAATCTTCCCCCGTATGGACCCCCCCATCAGCATGCTGAGGCCGAGCACCACAAGTATCAGCGGCCAGAGTTCCTGAAAGCCGATGTACGTGAATCCGAGCTCGCGTATGAGAAGCACCCCCCCGACAAGAATGAGGACGAGTCCCACGAAGCGGCCTCCGCGGTGGCCGGAGTTTGCGATCCTGACTGCGCCAATGGCAACGAGGATCAGGGGCCAGAACCGGAGATAGAGTCGTGCGTCGAGAACGTCGAGGTTGTCAAGAAGGAGGAATATTCCGATAAGGACGGCCGCGCCTCCCATAACGGCCTGACCGCTGAGAGAGAACCTCCGGTTACGCTCCATGGGCGTGCTCCTTTTCCTGATGCAGTGTCGGGAATCCGGGGAGGCTCTTCCAGATCATTGAGGCTCCGAGCGCGATAAGTATTGCCGGCCAGGTATCGCCGAACGTCAACCCCCCGATTTGAAAGATCGAAACCATGAACCAGAGGCCGAGAAGGAGCAGCCAGACCCCCGCTCCCTGCTCGCGGCGGGACGCCGCATCACTTATTTTGGCTATTCCCAGTCCGATAAGGATGAGGGGCCAGAACCTCCACAGCGGTCCGATGTCGATCAGGCCGAAGTTTTCAAGAAGCAGTGACCCGCCGGCAAGAAGAAGAAATGATCCGATAACGATGTGTGCGCTGAACGTTTTCCGGGCATCCATGAGCGATCCTCCGTAGTGTGTGACTCCCGGATAAACATACGTGGTTTCCCGTTCCGATGTGACACCCGGTTCGGTGAATGGCGGCAAACACTCGGTGGAAAACAGGAGCCGATGGCCTGGGGAGCGACGGAGGGGGAGATTCCCCGAGAATTCCGCGGGCATGCGCAACCTGCGGGCAGTTCCGTCGTACACAATTGGTGGAGGCCCACAATGACGAAATTTCTCCTCTGGATGATTCTTCTGCTCTTCTGCTGGCCCCTGGCTCTCATTGCGCTCGTCCTGTATCCGGTCGTCTGGCTTCTCTCGATTCCCTTCAGACTTCTGGGGATAACGATGGACGCGGTATTTGAACTCTTCAGGGTTCTGATAACGCTTCCGGCGAGAATCCTCGGCGGCGTGCGGGCCCCGCACGCCTGAACGGGATCGCCCGGTCTACTTCTTCTCCCCGGCGCTCTTCCGTAGCTTCTCGACGCTTGTCTTTGCCTGCGGTGACGACCTGTCGGCGGTGTCTGCGGCTATTTTTTCCAGGAGCGGTATTGCCTCCGGGTCGCCGAAATCGCCTAGGAGCCGGATTGCGTAGCCTCGCACGAACGACTCCTTCTCGAGCGCAATCGATTCCAGAAGATGAACGGCATCCTTCCTTCCTTTTCCGTATCGGGAGAGGATTCCGAGGGAGGCGAACCGCAATTCCTGCGGCTGGCCGTTCCTCCCTCTTGCAAGAGCGAGCGTCACGCCCCGGAGAGAGTCAACAGAGCCGAGAGCACGGAGTGCCGACGCGGCGATGATATTCCGGTGCGACGGGACGTCAACAAACGGAAGAAGCAGCCGGCCTGCATTCGCGGAATCGGCCTTTGCGATCGATCCGAGCGTCGCTGCGACGACCCGGTAGCTCGAATCCTTGAGGGCGTCATGCAGCGCGGCGATCACACGATCCTCCTGGTAGTCCCTGAGTTGTGTCACTGCGGCAAGGCGAACGGCCGCGTGTCTATCCCCGGCCGCAGCCACCAGGGCGGTCGCGATCTGACGCTTCCCGTCGGTGCCGGCGGAGTCGATCTTGTCAAGGGCAAGCACGGCCTCCCGGCGAACCGCCCAGAAAGGATCTTCCCGGGTGATCCGGGCGACGGTGGGAATGTATGATGCGTTGTTCTTCATCTCCGACAGTTCCTGAACGGCACGCAGTCTGTCCACGATCCCCGGGGCGTGTTCCGCCTGATACGTCCACTCCTCGGCGGACTTGGTCCATTTCAACTCTTTCAGAATCCAGTTCCCCCTGTCGAAAATCACAAGACGGGGTTTTGACGGCGCCGGGACCGCAAGCGTGGTATCAAGGCTGAAGATATTGAACCTTTGTGTTGTCCCCCCTTCGGGCGTTGTCACCTCGACGTCAACCGGGGTGCGGAAAACGCCGGTCAGGCTGTCCGTCTTCTGTGTCTGTCGGACGTGAAGGAGCACCGTATGCGCGGAATCGCTCCAGTCGTACGAGAGGTCGAAGACCGGGTACCCGGCCCTGTAGACCCACTCGTCAAAAAACCAGTACAGGTTCTGTCCCGTCGCCTCTTCGATGGCGGTTTTCAGATCGTTCGTCTCGACGGGCGTGTGCTGGTATTTCACGATGTAATGATGAAGGGCCTTCCAGAAGAGCCTGTCGCCCAGCACGAATCGGAGCATGTGAAGCACGGAAGCCCCCCGCGGGTAAATGTTCGCGCCGAAAGACCCGACGCTCACGATGGGCTTGCGCCCGGTGTGCCTGTCGGAGTGGATCCCCCCCTGTTGCGCATTGAACATCATGTAATCGAACTCGTCCCGCCCCAGCGCATGCTCGTGCCACAGCGGATCGAAATAGCTCGCAAAGCTCTCGTTCAGCCAGAGATGGCGCCAGTCCCTGCACGTCACAACGTCTCCCCACCACTGGTGAGCAAGTTCATGCGCGATAAGGCTTGTCGGCGGCTCATCCACCCGTGCCCGTGCGTCGTAGACTGCGGCATAGTCCGCCAGCGACGTGGCGCTGACATTCTCCATCCCCCCCTCCACAAAATCACTGATCAGGACTTGGGCATATTTCGCCCAGGGGTATTTATAGCCGATCTTTTCGCCGAACCACTTCACCATGTCGGGTGTGCTCGCAAAACAGGCCCTTGCGTCGGCCGTCTGTTCCGGGTAGACGTAATACTCAAGGGGGATGCCGCCCGCCGAGTCCTTCAGGATGGCATAAGCGCCGGCGGCGAGGCTGATGAGATACGAAGCATGAGGAATGTCCTGCCGCCAGTGGAAGGTCTTCGTCTTCTTTCCCCTGTCCTCTTTCACCTCCACGAGCCGGCCGTTCGAGAGGGCAACATACGGGCTACGGACAGTCGCGATCATTTCGCTGGTTGCCATGTCGTTCGGGAAATCATAGCACGGGAACCAGAAATGATTGTCCATGTCCTCCCCCTGTGACCAGATCTGCCACGGCTTGTCCGGGTAGCTGGAATCGGGCTGAATGAAGTACAGTCCGCGGTTCGGCGTGCAGGTGTACGTCACGGAAACCGTCAGCGTGTCCCCCGGATCGTGGGGTCTGTCGAGGGTGATCGCAAGCTTCTTCGGAAGAACGGTAAAGCGAAGGGGTGTTTTCCCGAGCGTCACGCTGAGGACGATGAGCTTTTCGGCATCGAGTTCGATCGTGGTAAGCCCGGGGAGAAACGGGGTGAGTGTCGTTGTGGTCGTGCCGCTCACGGACTTCGCGGCCTCGTCGAACGAGACCTCGATTCTGTAATGAATGACATGATAATCGCGGCTGGGTTCCTCCCCTTCATTGCGCACCGGGAAGACCGACTGGGAGAATCCGAAACACGGCAGGCACACAAGCAGCACAAAGAGAATCCGTGACTTCATGATCCGATCCTGGAAAAGTGAATAGTTGCCTGCGTATCGCCATCAGGAGAGCGCGGGGGGCGGGATCCTATCCCTCGTCGTGGACAAGGGAACGGAGCGTGTTCATGTTTTCAATGTCTTCATGCATGTCCTCGCTCTTCTCCGTCTCGAGAATTTTGGGCACCTGTGCAAGGCGGGGATCATTCATGAGCATGCGGAATCCCGTGAGCCCGATCGTTCCTTTCCCGATATGATCATGCCGGTCTACCCGTGAGCCCAGCTCCTTCCGGGAATCGTTGACGTGGACTCCGGCAAGGCGGCCGAGGCCGATGACCTCGTCAAGCATTTTCATTGTCTCCTCCCACCCCCGTTCCGTCCCGATGTCGTACCCCGCTGCGTAAAGATGGCATGTGTCTGCGCAGACAGCCATCCGTTCACGTTCCTCCACCCGGTCAATGATGCCCCTGAGGTGCTCGAACCGGTAGCCCACGGCCGTCCCCTGTCCCGCTGTCGTCTCCAGTATTGTGAGCGTGCGGTATCCCTGCGTGTCCGCATGCACCGTGTTCAGCGAATCTGCGATCCGTCTGATCCCTTCCTCTTCGCCCGCCCCCATGTGTGAGCCGGGATGGACGATCAGCCCGAGTATCCCGAGCGATTCACAACGGCTCAGTTCGTCGCGTATCGCAGTCCGCGATTTCCTCAGAACCTCCCCGTCGGGGGCACAGAGGTTGATAAGATATGCCGCATGAGCGAGAACGGGGGCGACGGATGAGCCGGCAGCGGCATGCCTGTACCGTTCAATATCTTCTGCAGAATACGGCGGGCCTTCCCACCGGTTGTTGTTCTTCGTAAAAACCTGCATTGTCGAACAACCTGAGAGGGCAGCGCGCTCGAATGCGCGGTACATTCCGCCGCCGATCGACATATGAGAGCCGAGAAGAGGTTTGTGTGCCATGCGATCCGGACGACAGGCGGTTTTCGTAAGAGGGAAGACAGAGAGGGGCCGGACTGGGCCGGCCCCGATTGGAATGAAAGTAGGCCAAAGATATCAGAGATTCAACCGAAGATCCGCCGGTAGTTATCGGAGGAGGAGGAGCGTGCGGGATTGTACAAACCCTGCTGCGCTGAGCCGGTACACATAAACCCCGCTTGCCAGCCCCCGAGCGTCGAACCGGACCTCGTGCACACCGACATCCTGGAATGCGTCCACAAGGAGCACGACTTCCTGCCCGAGCGTATTGAAGACGGACAGCCTGGTCACTGATGCCCGAGGAAGAGAGTAGCTGATCATCGTCGAAGGATTAAATGGATTCGGGTAGTTTTGTTCCAGCGAGTACGCCGTCACTCGTTGTCCCGCTCCTGACACCCCGGTCACCGCCGGGGGATCCACAAGAACTGTGTCGGGTTCCGAAAGATAGACATTCAGGTTCTTCGTGTGGGCCGCCACCATAAGAATGTTCTTCGTCCCGGGAACCGTGTAATCAACATACGCAGTGATCACCGTGCTATACTCCCCGAATCCCGCGGCGGGGACGGTCTGGATGAAATCCCAGAGGGGACTGATGAGCGCGGCCGAGGGGGCAACATCGGCGGGTGGATGTGAACCCGACGAAGCGGTTCCACTCCCCGGGACCAGGCGCCAGATGCTGTACTGCGTAACCTGGTCGGAGCTCCCGGAAGAGTCAAGGACGCTCCGGAACCAGGTCATCCGGATCTGGTAGTACGTGCGGGGAATGACGTATGCCGTGTCTATGACCGGCCTCAACGCCTGCACATTCCCGAGAGAAAGATATGCAACGCCGGTCGACCACGTATCTCCGGCGGTTCCACAATACCAGAACTTGAACCTGTTTTCGGCCCAGAGGAGGGAGCCTCCCCCTATCTGGGATGCATCCCAACCGTATCCCGAAGGAGCATAAATCGGGTTTCCGGAGTACTTCTGCCATTGTACCCCGTTTGACGATGTCGCAAGGCAATACGAGGACAATCCGGCTAAATTTGTGGCACGGTAAATCAGATAAAATGTGCCGTCCCTGTACGCGATCCCCGCGGCACCGAGGTACCTTCCATCCAGGGATGAGGGATCCCCGTGGACCAGCAGCGGATTCGCAGGACATCTGACCCACGTCAGGCCGTCAGCCGAGGTTGCGAGCCCTGCGTCCTGGTATGTCCCGTTAGAACCACTATACATCATATAGAATGTCCCGTTAGCGACAGTCACCCGCGCACCGGTGACCTTGGGATATTCCCACGTCGCAACACCTCCGGGTCTCAGAACCGGAGAATTCTGGTGTTTCTTCCAATGGACTCCGTCGATTGCCGTCGCAAGTCCGATCGTCGAAGAATCCGAAGGTCCGTATGCGGTATAATACATGAAATACAGCCCCTGGCTTTTCACGACGGACACCGACGTTATAAGTTGATCATAAGATCCTGCGGAGCCTGAAAGCAACGCCGGAGTGTCCGCAACGGTCCATGCGAAGCCGTCGCTCGAACTCCCCTCACGAACAGCGCCCGCCGGCGTGACGAACCACAGGGAATACTTCTGTGCCACGCTATCGAAGATTACTGATGGGTCAAGTGTGCCCCCCGTGAGGAGGGGATTTCCGGCATACGGAGTCCAGGATGTCTGGGTCCACACCGTTTGCGTTGAAAAGAAGATCAGAAGTCCTGTTATGATCCGGGAAAGTCGAGCTGGCGTCATAGTGCCCTCCGATGCGTGAGTGATTCAGCGGGCATCCGCTTCTGGGCCGGTCAAATTGGAGATACAGATGCGCGGAGAGAATGAACAAAAAAGGGTGAACGCGGGGGGGGCCTCAGCGGGGCGCGTACAACCTTAATACACCATTGTACAATCAATCGGCATCAAGCGCAATTGCCGATGACTTCCATCACACGGTCCCTGTCATCGCACAGGCACCGTTTTATTCGAATCATACTCCTGGAAAGGACGATTCACGCATTTCCGACAACGGCGTTGATCGCGGCGACATTCACAATATCGCTCACGCTGCACCCTCTGGAAAGATCGAATGCGGGCTTGCGGAGGCCCTGGACGACCGGCCCTATTGCTTCTGCCCCCCCGAGGCGCTGTGCAAGCTTGTACCCGATATTCCCCGCGTTCAGATCGGGGAAGATAAGAACATTCGCCTTCCCCGCGATGGGGCTTCCGGGCGCCTTTGAAGCGCCCACCTTCGGGACGATGGCCGCGTCAAGCTGGAGCTCTCCGTCCATCTGGATATCGGGTCTTTTCTTCCGGAATATCTCCGCAGCATGCTGGACTTTTTCGACGAGGGGATGGCTGGCGCTCCCTTTTGTGGAGAACGAGAGGAGGGCAACGCGCGGCTGTTCGCCCGTGAGCCTCTTGTGATTTTCCGCGGTCGAAATCCCGATGTCCGCAAGTTGTTCGGCCGTAGGATCGGGGACGACCGCGCAGTCCGCAAACGAGAAAACCTGGTGTGGAAATACCATAAGGAAGAAGCTCGAAACAATCGTGATACCTGGGGCAAGTCCGATCACCTGTATGCCTGCCCTTAGTACATCCCCGGTGGTAGAAAGCGATCCCGCGACGCTGCCGTCCGCCATCCCCTCCCTGACCATCATGGCGCCAAAAAAGAGGGGGTTCGTCATCGTCTTCTGTGCCTCTGTAAACTGAATTCCCTTCGCCTTCCGAAGATTGAAGAAGATATGAGAAAAATCGCTCAACTTATCCGACAACTCGGGGTCGATGACTCTAATCCCTCCCAGGGCGGTTCCGTTCTTTTTTGCCTGATCCTGAATAGCGCCGGTTTTGCCTATCAGGAGGGGTTGGACGATCCCCTGGTCAGCGAGAATCCGGGCCGCCTGTATGGCCCTTTCATCCGTTGCATCAGGGAGAACAACGGTTCTTTTGAGGCTTTTGGCCTTGGCCACTATGCTGCTCATAAGTTCTGTTGGTAGCATGGTATTCCGTCCAGTTTCAGGTGAGAAGGAGGGGTTGATTTGCCCTGTCAAGATAGTGAACCACGTACACAAATCAAACAAAAACCACTGGATGTCGCCGAATCGACCTTGCCAATTTGACAGATTATTGCGAAAATTAAGAAGAATTAACCAAAATATGCCATTTTACGATTGATTTTCTGTCAGATAGTGGTAGATTAGGTTCCTGAGAACCCTCTTAATTATGTCAACTTCCAGACAGACCCGCCAGGTCTATATAGAGACGTACGGATGCCAGATGAATGTTGCCGACTCAGAAGTTGTCGGGGGCATTCTCAAGACTTCCGGCTACTCGCTAACAGAGGACCTCGCCGGGGCGGATGTTGTGCTTGTCAACACCTGCGCCATCAGAGAGAACGCCGAGCAGAGAATCTACGGCCGCATCGGACTCTTTGGCACGTACAAACGACGGAACCCCGGCATGCTCATAGGAGTGCTTGGATGCATGGCGGAGCGGCTCCGGTTAAGCCTCCTCGAAGATGACCTGGTGGATCTGGTTGTAGGACCGGACGAATACAGGAAACTGCCGGGTTTGATGGAAAGAGCCCTTGAGGGAGAGCAGGGAATCGCCGTGCGTCTCTCCCGTGTGGAGAACTACGACGACATTACACCGCTCCGGACTGATGGTGTATGCGCATGGCTCTCCGTCATGCGCGGCTGTGACAAGTTCTGCACGTTCTGTGTCGTCCCCTTCACGCGTGGGAGGGAGCGAAGCCGGTCTGTGGAAAGCATCGTCCGCGAGGTCGTTGATCTTTCAAGCCAGGGTTTAAAGGAAGTCACATTGCTCGGCCAGAACGTGAACTCCTTCAGGGACGGAGAGCGCGACTTCGCCGATCTTATGCAGGAAGTTGCCGCGGTTGACCGCACGATGAGGATTCGCTTCACGACGTCGCATCCGCAGGACATGTCCGGCCGCCTGATCGATGTGATCGCCGGAGAGGAGAACATCTGCAACTACGTTCACCTCCCCGTGCAATCCGGCTCGGACAGGATCCTCGGTCTCATGAACCGGACGTACACCGTCGATCACTACCGGCGCCTGATCGGAAGGATCCGGGAGACGATCCCCGGAGTGGCGGTCAGCACAGACATTATTTCCGGTTTTCCCACAGAAACTGAGGACGATCACCGCATGACGGTTGACCTTCTCACCGAGATCCGTTTTGACGGTGCGTTTACCTTCAAGTACTCGGCGCGCGAGCGCACGAAAGCCTGGGAGATGGAGGACAACATACCGGAAGAGGAAAAGGGGAAGCGCGTCTGGGAAATCACGGAATTGCAGCACGCCATCGCTCTTGAACAGAACAGGAATCTCATCGGGACCGCGGTGCGTGTTCTCGTGGAAGGGCCGAGCAGAAAGTCCCCGTATGAGTACACCGGACGGACGGAAACGAGCAGGACCGTCGTGTTCCCCCACGCCGACGAACAGCCCGGTGAATACGCCGAAATACGGATTGATCGCGCAAATTCGGCAACACTGTTCGGCCGGCGGACGGGCGACGTAAGCGGCGCCGCGCCGCAATCTCTCCGGGAGAGTGCAGCATGAAACATCCGGTTGTTGTCCTCCTTCTCGTCCTGGCGGCCCCGCTCCTGCGGGCTCAGAACGCTGACGCGGATGTGACAAAATATCTGGCAATGATTCAGGATGGCCAGATCGAGCAGGTGAAGGCGGAAATCCCCTCGCTTCTCACGCGGTATCCGAACAATCCCGGTGTCCTCTACCTGCAGGCCCAGACGACGAGTGAAGGGGCCGAGGCGGTCCGCATTTATCAGAGCATTGTCGACAATTTTCCTTCAAGCGGTTGGGCGCCCGAGGCGCTGTTCAGGGTCTACCAGTTCTATTACGCTCTCGGCCTGTACCGGACGGCCGAATTGAAAATGGCGCAGCTGAAAAAGAATTATCCCGTGTCGAAACGGGCGACGGGGACGGGAGAAGTTGACACCGGTTCGCTTCCCGAAGACGTGTCGCGGTCTCCCGCCGCCGGAACTCCCGCGGGCACGCACGACTCTGCGTCCGCACATTTCACCCTGCAGGTCGGCGCGTACACAACCCAGGCAAATGCGGAAAAACAGAAATCGTTTTTCGAGGGACTCGGCTACGCGGTGGAATTGATAAGTCGCGTAAAGGAGAACAGGTCGCTGTATCTTGTCCTCGTCGGCAACTACGCAAGCGCGGAGGAGGCCAAAGCGCGGGGAGCGGAGATCAAGGAAAAATTTCGTATCGATTCGATCGTCACGTCGAACTGATGCAGGGCGCAACGGTTAAATCGGAACGGCAGGACATTACCTCCCCGGTCGGCATCATCGGCGAATCCGCCCAGATGAAGAAGATTGCGGAGATCGTCGAACAGGTCGCCCCGACCGATATCACTGTCCTTATCACGGGTGAAAGCGGCGTGGGCAAGGAGATCATCGCGAAAGCGATCCACCTCGCGAGCAAGAGAAGCAGCCGGCCGATGATCACGGTGAACAGCGGGGCGATACCGGAGGGAATCATCGAAAGTGAGCTGTTCGGCCACGAACGCGGCTCGTTCACCGGGGCGTCCGACCAGCGGAAGGGATATTTCGAGCTTGCGGACGGCGGGACGCTCTTCCTCGATGAAATCGGGGAGCTTCCGCTTTCGTCCCAGGTCAAATTTCTCAGGGTCCTGGAGAACGGGGAATTCCAGCGCGTGGGATCCTCCGTCCCGCGCCATGTCAACGTCCGAGTAATCGCGGCGACAAACAGGGATCTCGAATCCGCGATGCGGCAGGGTCTGTTCCGTCCCGATCTTTTTTACCGGTTGCGCTCGTTCACAATCCTTGTCCCCCCGCTTCGTGAGCGGCCCGAGGACATCCCGGTTCTCTTCCGGCTTTTCGCGGAGGAAGTTGCACGGAAAAACGGGATCTCCTACAAGGGAATTTCCGACGGCGCGATGGATCTCCTGCGTGAATACGGTTGGCCGGGCAATGTGCGCGAGCTGCGGAATGCCGCCGAAAGCATGATCGTCCTCGAGAAGGGAAAGTATCTTGAACCCGATGACGTCAGGAAATATCTGAAAACGAACACAATCCCGCCGGCCGGGGAACGGAATCTTCCCGTCCATCTGTCGAAGAGCGTGGAGCAGGCCGAACGCGAGCTGATTCTCCGTGCGCTCCTTGAGCTCAAAGGCAACATCATGGAATTGAAGTCGATGCTCGAGGAGCAACGTCAGTCGCAGGACGCGACGAAGCACGGCGGACACGGGTCCCTCGCCGTCGGATCGCAGGACGACGCCGGCATTTCCATCGAAGAGATGGAACACCGGCTTATCGCCGAAGCCCTCGGGCGGTCGAAAGGAAACAGGCGGATGGCGGCGCGCGCGCTGAACATCAGCGAGAGAACGTTGTACAGGAAAATAAAGGAATACGGACTGGAATGAGGAATCCCGCCCGGCAATACTGCGGTGCCCTCATTGCGGCATCTCTCCTGTCGTTCGCGGCCGCGGGTTGCCTCTATTCGTTTACGGGAGCGTCGGTCCCTGCCCACCTGAAAACGGTCGCAATTCCGCTCGTGGACGACCAGTCCGGGTTCGGGGAGCCGGGGCTCCGCGAAAAATTCACCGCGGAGATTGTGCAGCAGTTCACGTCCGACAACAGCCTCGAGGTGAGCGACCGGAATACGTCGGATTCCATACTCGAGGGAGCCATTCTTTCGATATCGGATGCTCCGGCTGTCGTGTCGCAGGGGGAGCAGGTCACGCGGCGCAGGCTGACGCTTACCGCGCGGTTCGCGTTTCAGGACAAAAAGCTGCGGAAAAAAGTCTGGGAAAAAACCTTCTCCAACTGGGGGGAGTATGATTCCGGCGGGGGTCTCTCACAGCGTCAGGTAGGATTGCAGGACGCGATGAAGAAAATCGCTGAAGATGTGTTGCTGGAAACAGTGTCCGGCTGGTGAATACGCGGGCAGACGAGTAGTACATTCCATCACAAAGTGAGGTAAAGGCACGACGTCATCATGGAAGAGATCATCCTTATTACCTATATGCTTTCGCTCACCGTGCTCTTCGTCTTCGGATCGCACGGGTTTATCATGATTTACTACTACCTCAAATTTCGGTCGAAAAAGCTTCCCCCCTCCGACGACATCGTAAGCTATCCCGTTGTCTCGGTGCAGCTTCCGGTGTTCAACGAAATGTACGTCGTCGGCCGGCTTATCGATGCGGCCTGCGCGATGGTCTATCCGAAGGACAAGTTGGAAATCCAGGTTCTCGATGATTCCACCGATCAGACCGTTGAAGTCGTCGCCGGATACGTCGAGCGGTACCGGAAGCAGGGATTTGACATAAAGCAGGTCAGGCGGAAAGACCGGGTCGGGTTCAAGGCGGGCGCCCTCAGGGAGGGGTTGACGACTGCACGCGGCGAATTCGTCGCGATCTTCGACGCGGATTTCGTCCCGCGGCAGGACTTCCTCCTTAAGACGATTCCCCACTTCGTCTCGGACGCCGGGATCGGCATGGTGCAGACCCGCTGGGAGCATCTCAATTCGGAATACTCGCTTCTCACCCGCACGCAGGCAATGGCGCTTGACGGGCATTTCGTCATCGAACAGTCGGTCAGGAACAAGGTCGGGTTTTTCATTAACTTCAACGGAACTGCGGGGGTGTGGAGGAAAACGTGCATCGAGGATGCCGGGAACTGGCAATCCGACACGCTGACGGAAGACCTTGACCTCAGCTATAGGGCACAGCTCAGAGGGTGGAGGTTCAAGTACCTCAACAACGTGACGTCGCCGGCGGAGCTCCCCTCGGAGATCAATGCCCTCAAGTCGCAGCAGTTCCGCTGGACAAAAGGGGCGATCGAGACCGCCCGGAAAATTCTTCCTCATGTCTGGAGATCGAAGCTCCCGCTGAAGATCAAAATTCACGCGACCTTCCATCTGACGAACAACCTGGTCTTCCCGTTCATCGTCCTGGCCGGCATTCTGAATGTGCCGCTCGTTTTTCTGAAACACTCGGGGCTGTACGACTCGTATTTCACGATGATGTCGGTCGGCGTGTTCGCGTTCATCGGGTCATTTTTGTTCTATCTGTTCTCGCAGAAGGATGTCTACGGCGACTGGCGAAGGCGGCTGTTCCTGTTCCCCGTCTTTATGGCGGGGAGCATGGGTTTTGCCGTCAACAACAGCCGGGCGGTGATCGAAGGTCTCTTCAGGAAAAAGAGCGAATTCGTCCGCACCCCGAAATACAGCATTCGTGAAAAGTCGGACTCGTGGTCGGACAAGAAGTATGCGCCGGTCAAGATAAGCCCGACTGTGGTCGTCGAAGTCGTCCTGGCCGTATACTGCCTCTTCGGGGTGGTGTCCTCGATTTACTTCCTTGAAATTGCCGCCGTTCCATTCCAGCTTTTGTTCTTTCTCGGATTCGCATTCGTTTCGGTCATGTCGCTGAAGCATGCCTGGCTAGGGCGCCAGGTCAAACCCCGGTAAGGATCAACAGAATCCCATGGCGAATGCAGATACATCCCTGCGCGGAGGGGCGGCGACCCCTGCAAGCCCCTGGTTTGCACGGATCGCGGCCGACCTCCTGGACTCGGGGGATATCAAAGAAGCGCTCCGGATCTGCCAGGAGGGAACGCGCGTGTTTCCGCGGTACACGACCGGCCGCCTGGTGCTCGGGAGATGCTATGAGGCTCTGGGGAGCCACGTCGAGGCGATGCTGGAATACAGGCGGGTGCTCGAGGTCTTTCCGGACAATACTCTTGTCCGGGATTTCCTGAAACGCGCTGATCAGCGGGAGCAGCAGGGGTTCGACGCATTTGCCGCGCAATGGCAGGCGAGGTTGCAGGGGAGGAAGGACCGGCTGACCTTCGAGGAATATGTGGGGGCTCCGAACCCTCCTGTCGGTCAGTCCATGGAGGAGATCATACAGAAGCTTGAAAGCGCTCCCCGGCGAATCCCGGTTCCTGACTCCCCGGCACCCGTGCCGGAGGGACCTCGCGAGGCGCCTGCGTCACCGTCGAGATTTGTGACGGCGACGCTGGCCGAGATCTACGCAAGCCAGGGGGAATACGATGAGGCGATCGAAGCGTACAGGACCCTTGCCGCGCAGCGCCCGGGAAGCGCAGAGCGGTACCAGAAACGGCTTGAGGAGCTTGAAGAGTTAAAGAGATTGCAGCAGGGATCTGCGGACGCCTGACCGGAGTGACTCTTCCCGCCGGAAGGGATCAGTGGGCCGGTGTGGGGGGAGCCTGCTCAAGGTGGCTGACGAGCGCCGTCAGCTTTGACTTGAGATTTGCTGCCTTGTTCCGGTGGATGATGCCCTTGGAAGCAAGCTGATCGAGAAGCTTTACCGTCTTCTTCAAATCGGCCGCGGCCTTGGTCTTGTCGCGCGAATTCCGGATTCGCTTTATTTCCGTGCGCATCCGTGATTTCCATTCTGCATTGCGCTCCGCTTTCCGTTTTGATGTCCGGGCGCGTTTTTCTGCCGACTTGTGTTGTGCCATGAAGCCTTCCTACAATGCTACAAGAGTTCGATCAAGGTCTGAAACCTCAAGATATCGAAAAGGGCGTAGAAAGTCAATAAACCTTGCCTTTATTTCAACCCGGCCGTATATTTCAATTTCCGTCTGATATGGAGTTTCCCTCCCCCGTGCATGCGGGGAACGGACGGATCACGCTCCCGGAGGATCGATGAAAGTCGTCGTCTGCATCAATCATGTGCCGGACACGGAAACGAAAATACGCGTGGCGCCTGATGGGATCACCATCGACAGGACCGGCGTGAATTTCATGATGAGCCCGTACGATGAAATCGCCGTCGAGGAAGGGCTCCGCATCAGGGACCGATTCAAAGGGGACGTCACGGTCATCAGTCTCGGCCCTGAGGCCAACAGGGAAACGTTGCGAAAGGCGCTCGCGATGGGGGCAGACCGGGCAGTCCTCCTGCGGGACGACACGGCACGGGATTCATTTGCCACTGCCAGCGCCCTGGCAGCTGAGATCAAAGGTCTCGCCCCGGACGTTGTTCTTTTCGGCAGGCAATCCATTGATTACGACGACGCGCAGGTTGGGACACTCGTCGCCGGAATTCTTTCTCTCCCGTCCGTTGCCGTCGTTGTGAAAATGGAGATACGAGAAGGGGGAGAGGTTCTCTGCGAAAGGGAAATCGAAGGAGGGCACGAAGTCGTCCGCACAAAACTCCCTGCGGTATTTCTTGCTCAGAAGGGACTGAACGACCCGCGCTACCCGTCTCTCAAAGGGATCATGGCGGCGAAAAACAAGCCCATCGAGGAAAAACCGGCGGCACCTGCGGAAATCCGCGTACACACCGTTGCCCTGCGCAAACCGCCGCCCAAAAACCCCGGCCGGATCGTCGGGACCGACGCCTCTGCGGTTCCCGAACTCGTTCGGCTTCTTCACGAAGAAGCAAAAGTCCTGTGATCCTCACCAACATCAGCCGGCTGACATGAACGTACTTGCATTTGCAGAGGAACGCGGCGGAAAGATCAAGAAATCATCGCTCGAGACCATTCGGGCCGGCCGACGGCTGGCGGAATCGCTCGGCGGGGAATTTGCCGCGGTCGTTATCGGCTCCGGCGTTGCCGCCGTCGCTCCCGGACTCGGCAGGTACGGTGCGGCGCGGGTTATCGCCGTCGACGATCCGAAACTGGCGCAGCATGCCAATGCCGCGGTAGCGAAGGTCATTGCGGAAGTGGCGCTTGCTGAACACGCTTCTCTTGTCTTCCTTCCCGCGAGCCAGATGGGAAAGGACATCGCCCCCCGCGTCGCGCTCAGGCTGAACGCGGGACTCGCCCCCGATTGCATCGCCTTGCGCGCCGAGGGGGGCGAGATCATTGCGACGCGCCCCGTGTTCGCGGGAAAAGCCCTTCTCGACGTGCGGATCACAACTCCCGTGAAGGTCTTTACACTCCGGCCGAACACGTTTGACGCGGCGGAAGAATCCGGCGAGGCCCGGGTGGAGATGAGAACGGTTCCCCTGGAGCCTGCCGATCTTGTGACGACAGTGCAGGAGATGAAAATTGCCGCGGGGCGTCCCGACGTGACCGAAGCCGACATCATCGTTTCCGGAGGACGCGGGATGAAAGGGCCGGAGCACTTTGATCTCATTGAACGGCTTGCCGACGCGCTCGCTGCCGGAGTCGGAGCGTCACGCGCCGTCGTCGATGCAGGATGGAGACCGCATGACGAGCAGGTCGGTCAGACCGGGAAGACCGTGTCGCCGTCGCTGTACATCGCGTGCGGAATTTCCGGCGCGGTCCAGCACCTTGCGGGGATGTCGTCATCGCGGTACATCGTCGCCATCAACAGGGACAAGGATGCACCCATCTTTCAGATCGCCGACTACGGCATCGTCGGAGATGTGTTCGAGATCCTTCCGGCGCTCACCGAGGAACTGAAGAAGGCAGGAGCATGAGAGAGAGTTGCATATTAGCCCTGTTTTGCCGTACGTTACTCATGACGGCAGTCAGAGAGCGAAGCGGAGTTGCGCGTGGATAAAGTGCTGGTGGATATATTGGGGTTGTCGACGAACCCGGCGAGCGGGGGTGCCTATGCGCTGATTCTCCGCGAGGTCAACGGGAACCGCCGGCTGCCGATCATTATCGGCGCTTCGGAAGCCCAGTCGATCGCCCTTGAGATGGAGGGGATCAAACCGCCGCGTCCGCTGACGCACGATCTGATGAAGAACATTATCACTGCCTTCGGCGCCGAGCTTGCCGACATCATTATCGATGACCTGCGTGACGGAACCTTTTACGCGAAACTGAACATCGACAATCAGATGATCGACTCACGCCCGAGCGATGCAATTGCGCTGGCGGTGCGTTACGGCGTCCAGATCTACGTTGCGTCCTCCGTCATGGACGAGGCTGCCTTCGTTCCCGAAGAAGAGGACGAGGAGCAGCATCAGGCCCCTCCCGCCGCCCAGGCAAGCCCCAAGCAGCACCACCAACCTCCGGGAAAGATCACCCGCCTCGAGCAGCTCAACCAGCAGCTGAAAGAAGCAATAGAGAAAGGAAACTACGAAAAAGCTGCTGCCCTGCGGGACGAAATCCGCAAGCTCGAGCTCCGCGACTGAATTCCCGCCTTCCCTTAAGAGATCTTACCGGACGAGGGCCAGCATCTCCTTGACGGCCCGATCAAGACCCACAAACAGCGCGCGCACGATCACCGCGTGTCCGATGCTCACCTCCTCGATGTCCGCGAGCGTTCGGAAAGGAATCAAGTTGAGATAATTCAGCCCGTGCCCCGCATTCACGCCGAGCCCGAGTCCGCGCGCCAGGCGTGACGATTCCCGCACGGTGTCCAGGCGCGTGCGATGTTCTTCCTCCGTGCGCGCATTGGCGAAGGCGCCAGTATGAATCTCGATCGTGTCAGCGCCGGCCTGCTTCGCGGCCTCAATCTGCTCCCGCAGGGGATCGATAAAGAGGCTCACCCGGATCCCGTGGTCCTTCAGACGCGAAACGACGCCCCGCACGCGCTCCATGTTCCCCCGCACATCAAGCCCCCCCTCCGTTGTCAGTTCCTGCCGCCGCTCTGGAACGAGCGTTGCAAGCTCGGGTCGCGTCGCGATCGCGATGGCGACGATCTCGTCGGTCGCGGCCATCTCCAGGTCGAGCTTTGTTTTTACGGTCTCTTTCAGGAGGCGCAGATCCCTGTCGTTGATATGCCTCCGGTCCTCCCGCAGGTGGCACACGATGCCGTCCGCGCCGGCAAGCTCGCACAGATGTGCCGCTGTTACCGGATCTGGCTCGTTTCCGCCCCGGGCCTGGCGCAGCGTGGCAACATGGTCGATGTTGATGGAAAGTTTCATAGGCGTTTTCGGACGATATACTGAAGATGATCCGGTCGTTTTGTCACAAGCTGGACGCCGGCGGGACAGGCAACTTCCGCATCGATGGCGCCGGTGGAGTCGGCGGCAATCTCCGTATACGATGTTTCAACGCGAAAGTCCGTTGCGCTGAGTACAGACAGCTGCCGGATTCCCGCCCGCACCACGATTTCGATACGCGGCGGGATAAGGATCACTTCCCTGTTCGCAGGCACGGCGGACACCTGCACTGGAAGTCCCGGGATGATCTTTTCGGCGAAGGGTTCGACGGAGATGGCGATGCGCACGGCGGGAACCGAGAACGCTATCTCGAACGGGTCGGCGGATGCTAGCGGGACTTCAGCGTCAAGCGAACCCCTGATGTTCTCGAATACCCGGCGCTCCGTCTTCCAGCTGTCAAGGCCGCGCAGAACTGTTTCCGCGCCGGTCAGCGTCACGCTGTCCGGGGCCACGGAAGTTGGTCCGACCTGTCCGTACCCCTCCCGGAAGCTCGCTAGGCAGTCAAGAACCACGGGAACCCGTTTGCGTACGGAAGTACCCAGCTCGATCCGGAGCGAATCGGGCTTGACGTCGAGGAGTCTCACTCCCGGGGCGAGGGAGATATGATCTGCAAAATCATTGAATGTAAGGGGCCGGCGGCTTGAGGGGAGCGATGCCGCAGAGAGGGTGATGACGGGTGCGCGCCCGAGAAGCACGCCCGCAAGCCGCCAGCCTTCCCCGCGGAAACGGAGCTGCAACGTGTGCGGGAGTGGCGTCTGCACTGCCATACCGGGGGGGATCTCCTGGAGCACGAACGGCACGGCGACGGTGGTTTCGTAGTCCTCGCGCATGGTGACGGAAACCCATGCCAGCACGCCGAAGAGGGTGGAGAAAATCACGATATAAAGGGAGCGTTGCTGCATCGGCCGGGGAAAACAAAAAGACCCCGCCGGAGAAAACCTGCGGAGTCGGTCGTCAGAAGCGGGTTCAGTTGCCGGCCCGCTTCTTCATGAGTTCGTGAATGAGGACGTCCTTGTTTGCCATCGAGATCTCCCGTCCCTGGATGGAGAGACCCTCGGTATTCCTCGCGAGACTCCTGAGCTGGTGGACCGTCATAGTGTCGAGCTGCGAGCGGAATTCCACGTCGTCATCACTTGCGACAAAATCAAATTTCTCCTCATCCCCATCCGGAATCTCAGAAGGGGTCTCGCCCGGAACCGTCCCGGGCTCCGCACCGCGGAGCGCCCGCCGGGAGAGAATATCTTCGAGATCATCCGATGGGCGCGGGATGACGTGCGTGGAGACAAGCTCACCCACCCTCCGGGCGGCGGCTGCGCCAGCATCGACGGCGGCCTTCACCGCCGCCACCTCGCCGATCACCTGGACAGTCACCAGTCCGTTGCGGATATACTCCGTCCCCAGCAGGGAGACGTTGGCGGTCTTCATCATGACGTCGGCGGCCTCGATCGATCCGACGAGGCCGCGTGTCTCAATCATTCCCAGGGCGTAGTCAAGCATGGGTCATTTTGCTGCGGGGCGCCGCGGGAGGATCATCTCCACATCGGCATGGGGACGGGGAATGACGTGAACGGACACGAGTTCGCCGACTCGCTGCGCGGCAGCAGCGCCCGCGTCCGTGGCCGCCTTCACCGCGCCGACGTCCCCCGCACCATCACCGTCACATAACCTCCGCCGATGACTTCCTTGCCGATCAACTGCACCCGCGCCGCCTTCACCATGGCATCGGCGGCCTCGATCGATCCCACGAGACCTTTCGTCTCCACCATACCGAGTGCGTCTAATGAGATGTCCGCCATTGGCCATGTTCTCCTTGTTGAGTGGCGTGAGGCCCCGCGTCAGGGCACGGGGAATATACCCAAGGTGTTGCACATTGTCAACCGCGCATCACGCGGTGGCGCTTCCCCCTGCCGGCCTGTCCGTACCGGAAGGAGACGCACGTCGTTTCAGCGTCTGTCGCCGCCAGAACCCCGCCGCCGCGCAGATCAGAACAACGCCCCATGCAGCGTGCGTCAGCACCCAGCCGGCGCGGTACATCGGCGGATCGAACGTAAAGACCAGCTCGTGCGTTCCTCCGGGGACGAGAACCGAGCGGAGGATATAGTCCGTCCGGAAAATCTCCGTCTCCGTGCCGTCGATGAACGCCTTCCAGCCGGAGGGGTAGTACACTTCGCTCAGCACAAGGAGAGCGGGTGCAGGAACGTCCGTGGCGATCCGGATTTCACGGGATTTGTACGAGGTGATGCGGGGGGCGTGGGTGCTGTCTGCCGGAACGATCTCCCCGGGGAGTCGTTTATACAGAACGGCCGTGCGCGCCGGATCGAATCCCCGGGAATTCAGGATGCGAAACACTTCGTCATCGTCCGCCGCCATCACCGACTCCGCTGCGTAAAATGCGCGGGGCAGTGCGGCGGGATTCCTGTACGTGAGAACCCGTTCGGCCTGGTCCACGTTCACGAGCTGGAACTGCGGCTCCGGGAGCCTTCCGTGGACGACAAGAAACTGCACGTTGAGCATATCCACGACATTCATGTTAACGGGAAACGACGGATCGGTCCCCCTGTACATGCAGGAATCCAATAGCGTCTGGTAGATCTTGAGTTTTGCGGGGCTGTACCCCGTAATCGACTGAAGGCCGTGGTAGGCGAACGCATTGTCCATGTACAACGGATCGCGCGGATCGATCCCCGCAAAGAGACGGAACAGCCCCGGCTGGCTCTTGAGAAACGTCGTCGTGGGGTCGGGCCGGAATGCCTGCGCGAGTTCCTGGGAAGGCTTCGGGTCGATAAACCGCGACGCGACAAGGGACAGATCGATTGTTACGAGGACGAGGAGTGCCGCGGAAAACGTCAGCTCGCGAAGGCGGCCTTTCAGCCAGGCGCAGCAGAGCGCGCAGAGGGCGGCGGCGAGGAGTGAGAACTTCACGTAGTCCTTCCAGAAAATGTCAAAACGCGCCTGCCGGAGTTGTGCGATCACGCGGCCCGCGCGCGCGCCGTACTGCTGCTGGATCTGCTCGGCCTGATCCTGCTTCGTGAACATCGATGCGGGAAGACTCTCGAGAAGACTATTCTGGAACAGAAGTGCGACAACGAGGAGCCCCGCGATGACCCCGCCCGCGGCAAGGAGGACGCGGTAGAGCTTCTGCGCATCGACGCCCGATTCCCGTTCGCGTGTAGCAAGAAGGGCGGAGAACCCCGTCGCGCCCAGAACGCCCGTGGCAAACGGGAGAAGGTGAAGAATCTGCTCCGGCGCGCGGAACTTGTTGAAAAAGGGAAGCCACGTGAACAGCAGTTGATACAGAAGCGAAAAATTGCTGCCGAAGGAAACCAGGATAATCAGGATTGTAACAACGCCGAAAAACATGACGAAGCGCGTCCTGCGGTACACAAACGCAAGTGTCCCGAACAGGATCGGGAAGAGCCCCACATACACACTGGAATTCGTCCAGGGGATCATCGGCCCCCAGTAGAAATCCGATTTCATCCCGAAGAAGCCGGGGATCAGCAGCGTGATGAGTTCTCCCGGGTGCCATGACCAGTTTGTCGCGTAATCGTAGGCAAGCCCCCCCGGCGCTCCCGCCGTCCCCCCCCCGCGCATGGAGAACTGCGCATAGTCATACACCGACAGATAGATGTAGGAGGAAATGCAGAATCCCAGGAGAACTGCGCCGGCGAACAGCGCCACCTTGAAGGCGGCCTTCGGAATGTTCCCTTTGAAATCCGGCAGGATATGATAGACAAGGTAGAGCCCGAGAAACATGAAGGCGTAATACACGATCTGCATGTGGTTCGTGAGCATCAGCGTCCCGATGGCCGCCGCCAAGAGTCCCAGGCTCAGCGCGTCGCGCCGTTCCAGAAGGGAGTGCGTGAGAAGAACGACGAGGGGAAAATAACTGAGTGCCATAAGCTTCGAACCGTGCCCTTCGCCGGCAAGTCCCACCATGTAAGGGCTGAGCATAAACGTCAGCGCGGCAAGCAGCGCTGCGGGACGGGAAAAATTCCAGACCCTCATAAGGAAGAACATGAACACGCCGCCCATGAAACAGTAGACGACAAGCCAGGTCCATGTACCGTTCAGATAGAGAAGGTTGAGAACGGTCTGGAGAACGGTCTGCACATAGCTCACGTTGTGCGGGAGATAGGCGACATTGCCGAACGTCGGCATGCCGCTGAAAAAATACGGCATCCAGACAGCGTCAACCCCTTCCGCTTTCTCGATCTCGTTTCCGGCGTGTGTGTAACTGAAGGCCGCGGCAGTGTCGCCCTGGGAGGCAAACGCGGCGTTGTCGAAGATGATCCCGCGGAAGACAATCAGCGTCACCGCGTACAGCAGAGCGACGCTGAGGAGGTCAAGCGTCAGCGGGGAAAGCGATGAAAACGGAGAGGCCGGTTTCTCCGAGGCCCTGCGGTGGTCTTTCCTGGCGTGTGCCATGTGTTACGATCCTTCCAGTTGGAGAAGTGCTGAACACTCACGGGCGCGGACGTCCCAGTCATTCTCTGCCGCAAACGCGGTCAGTGTGCGGATGAACGTGCTGTCCCCTCTCCTGCGTACTGCAGTGCGGATATGACCCGCGAATTCGCGATCCGTCCCGGCGATGAGAACAATGCCGCCGAATTCCCTGGTGTCGTCTGAAAAATCGGTGGCCACCGTCGGCACTCCGGCGGCGCTGTACTCGTAGAGCTTGACGGGATTCACCCCTTCCGTCAGAAGCGTCCGTTTGAACGGGATCATCGCGGCGTCGAGATTCCTCATATACGCCGGCACGTCGGCGTAGGGCCTCTGCCCCAGAAACAGGAAATTCGGGTGCTTGGCGAGACGGGCCATCTCGTGTGTCACGGCGGGATGGAGCGGTCCGACCATGACGAACCTGAAATCCGCCATCGCGCCGATCGTCGTGTCGAGAAGGTCGAAATCAATCCACGGATAGATCGAGCCCACATACCCCACGACCGGCGGTCCCGCCGGGGGAAGGTCTGGCGGTCTGGCGGCTTCAGCCGCAAACCGCTCAAACTCCACGCCGTTGCGGACGACGTGAACCTCCCGCACGCGGGCTTCCAGCACCCGCCTGCGAAGCGTCGGCGACGTCACGCTGACCGCGTCGGCACGGTCAAGCGCCCGGAGCCACTCATCGTGAACGTGAGGAGGAAATGCAGTGAAGCCGAACGCATCATCAATGTAATCAAACAGCACCCGCTTCGTGCTGACGGCATCGGCGACGTGCATGAGTTGGAAGTTTTCGACGAGACAGACCGTCTCGCCTCCGGCCCGCCGGACCGCCCGGCGGACGAGTGCGCGTTGCATCGCGGACACGAGGAACCGGAGCGCGCGCGAGCGGCTGAGAAACACTGCGGCACGACGGATCCGGACGTTGCGCGCATTGAGGGGGAATGCCGGGACCGTCATGCGGCGGAGGCGGGGCCCCACCGGCTTCGGCGAGAACATGACACGCCGTCCCAGTGTCACCGGCTCGACCCACAGGACGTCCATCGTTCGCGACATTCTCGTCGCAAGGTGCTGTGGGCGCTGGTAAAGGCTGTCCCACGCAATATCGGAAAAAAAAATCAGAGTCACAGCGATCTTCTGACCTCTTCGACAATCGTACGAAGGTGCGGACTGATGGCGGCGGGCTCGAACATATGCCGCATCATCAGGATATTTCTGCGCTGGCGTGCGTAACGAGAGAGCGGGAATTCGTTCATCACGGAACGGATACAGTCACAGACATCCTGATAGGTATCGCACAGGTAACCGATATCGCCCATCCTGGCAAAACACTCTTCAAGGTACGGATTGCGGAGATAAATTCCGGGTTTCACGCTTGAAATCGCGTCGAGGAAGCTTGTGCTCGCTCCGACGCGGTAGACATTCGGGTCGGTGAGGGAGACCGCATACGTCACCTCTTCTGCGCGCCGGGCGTACTCGGCCTGTGTGAGCGGGGCGACCGGGAAATCCTCCTGCATCCGAGCATAGCGCCTCCGGTCGGCCTCTGTGCTGAGGTGTCCGACCATCATGAACCGGGATTCAGGGAATTCTTCACGGATCTGGGTGGCGAGCGCCACGAATCTGTCAAATCCCTTCCCTCTCCCCCCGCTGACCCCGAAATAGCCGAACCGCACCGGCGAAGGCGCCACCTGCGTTTCCGGCAGTTCGTGCACCGTCCAGGAAAACGGTATCTCGAATGCCACAGTGCTGTGCGCCGCCCCCGGCTGAAATTCTCTCAGGGAGCGGAGTATAGACTCCCCCAGCGCGACATATCTGAGCCGGCGGGGCTGTGGGAGGCGAAACACAAGCCGCATTCCCCGAAGTGATGAAAACCGTTTCCGTGGCGCGCCGGGGATGACGGTCGCCAGGACCCCATGCATCACTGCAAACACAGGCACGGGGTGCCTGCTCCCTGCAAGCTGGATCTTCAGTATGAAGAAACCGATCTCTGTTGCGGACGAAAACAGGACAAGAGATGCGTGCTCCTGCGAGGCAACACGAAGCGTTGACCGGACTGCCTTCCATTCGGCTCCGAACCTGCCGGGACCGGAAGACTGGCGGGGAGGTATGGAGAGTTCCCGCCACTCCACGCGGCTGAAATCCTCCGGAGCCTGTTCTTCGAGAAGTTCCCGGACGCGTGCTGCATGTCCCGGTTCGCCGAGAAAAATCACCGACGATTCCCGGAAGGCGAGGAGCACGGTGTGCACAAGCGAAGCATTCACGCGGGAATGCTCGAAATCCCGGCACTGGGGCTCACTGATGATTATCACGGCAGGTCCCGGTTCATGTCACATGATGTCCGCGCTGCAATCCCGGAGGGCCTGCACAAACGCATCGGCGGCTCTTCCCCATGAAAAAGCGGCGGCACGAATCCTTCCCCGGGTACTAAGACGCTGCCGCAAATCGGCATTCTGTTCGACCCGCTGAAGCGCTTCAGCAAGGCCCTGATCGCTCCAGGGATCGACGTACAATGCTGCATCGCCGCACACCTCCGGAATCGAAGTCATTCGCGAAGTAATGACCGGGCATCCAATCGTCATCGCTTCGAGGGGAGGCATGCCGAATCCTTCATACTGCGATGGGTAGACAAGGGCAAGGGCACCCGCGTACAGGCGGGCGAGCGCGCGGTCATCCACGTATCCTGCAAGTTCGACGCACCCCCGGTGCAGGCCTTCATCAAGCAGCGACAGGAGGGCGGGAGGTGCATGACGCCTGCTCCCGGTCACGACGAGTGTTGAAGTCAGCGCCCCGCCCGCTGTCAGGGCGTAAAACACGCGCAGGAGGCTGTCGACGGACTTCCGGGGATCCAGGCCACCCACGTAGAGAAAGTACTTTTTCCCGGCGGGTACGCCTGTCTCCGCGAAATCAGCGATCGACGTCGCGCACGGGATCACGACCGGCTCCCGTCGAACGCGGAGATGTCTCATGATCTCCTGCTTCGAAAACTCCGAGTCCGTGACGACGAGAGTACTCCGGTCAATATCTGATTGCCGCTGCCGCCTGTAATGCTCCTTCGCCTTGCCGCTGGCAAAATACCCGGAGATTGTCAGCGGCAGCACGTCGTGCAGCGTCGTGACAACGCGTACGCCGGGACGCAGCTTCGGCACGCCGCCGTTCCACGGGAAGTGGATGACGTCGTTCCCCGGGCGGTGCGCGGCGATCGGAACTGCCAGCCGCCGCCAGAGCCCCGGGGTCAGGTACCGCCCGATCCATTCATCCTTGACTCCGGCCGGCAGGGTTGAGGCCAGCTGTCGCCTGTGAATCCCGTGGAGGAGTATGTCGGGAAATCGTTCGGCGATGGCGCCGTACAGGCCCGACACAACCTTGGCGACTCCGGTGGCCGGAAGTTCCAGCACGCTCAGGTCAATAGTGATTCTCACAATCCTCACTTCTGGTGGCCCGTTTGGGGTCCGGGGGAGGTCCCCGGAGCACCCGGGTGTTATGGGCGCTCACCTGCGATACGTTCGACGACAGGTTTGTGGACAAGCACAGTCGCGAGTCCCGACGCCCCCGCATTACGGTTGTCGTAGTACCCCGTTGCCGCGAGCCGGGATGCCTCAACCTGCATCCAGCCGGCCGTCCGGTCATAACGGAAATAGTGTTCGTACACATGCGCGTACCCTCTGAACGGGTCGAGAAGACGATGCCATGCCGACAGATCATAGTTCTTCATCCAGCCATGATTTTCGGATTTGCCGAACGGCACCGTGATCAGAAGAGTTCCATCGGCTGCAAGGACCCTGTACATCTCCCGCAGGGCACTCGCGTCAAGGTCTCCATCAAGAGTAAAGTTTCCGGTGTATCCGGTGTTGTCCATACCGACGTGCTCCAGAGTCGAAATACACCAGATTCTGTCGAACGAATCCGCTGCGAGTCCGGTATTCGTGATATCTGCGATTATCGATCGCTCGTAGTACGGGCTCACATCATACGTCGGTGCCGCAATATCAACGCCGGTAAAATGCTTCGGGGGGGTGAGGCTGTTCAGGAGAAGGCGGTGGCATTCCATGATATTGGAGTGCCCGACGTCAAGCACGCGGGCGCCGGGGACGTACGTTGATCTGGCGAGAACAAGTTCAACGACGCGTTCCGGGAGTCCCACCCCGAACGCAGGAGGAAGATGAATTTCCCTCGGGAAGGCCGGTTGTTCCAGCCGGAAGCCCCTGGCCGCCTCCCGGAATATCATGCGTTGCAGCCGGTGTGCCGGATCGCCGAGAAGGAACGTTGACAGCGCGCGGACGAAGGGAATGCGGGCCATAGACTCAGGGTTGGAATGTGTGAATACGTTTCATGATCAGTGACCCCGCGATCGACACGCCGATGATCTCATTCGCAATGAGCGCGAGTGCCGATGCCATAGGCCCGATGCGGGGGAGAAACACAAGGTTAATGACAAGGACGGCAATAAGCTGAACAAGATTAATCCACCAGTACACCCTCACCATCCCGAAGCTGTAGCCGATAACGCCTATGGGGCAAATGAGGATCGCAAGTGCATAGCGGATGGAGAGGACCTGCCCGAGCGTCGTGCTCGCCGCGTATGCCTGTCCGAAAAGAACCGGGGCCAGCAGAGGGGCGACAACCGAGTACACCACGGCGAAGACCGCAACGATAAAACTGAGCCGAAAAGTCTGTCCCAGCATCGCGAGCGTCTCGCGTGATGATTTCGTAGCCGAAGCCCTTGGCCAGAGGGCCGCGTTGATGGCGTTCAGGACGATTGTCAGCGGCATGGCGAACCGGCTTGCCGCATTATAGATTCCGAGGTCGTGTTTCGTAAGCAACAGCCCCATCATCCAGACGTCCGCCCGCGTCACCATCATGACGAACACCATCGACACCAGGTTGAATCCCGCAAACATTCCGGGAGCAGCCTCCACCCCGGGTTCTGTCGGCGCGATCTCCTGCACCGGTCCGCGAAGCAGGTTGCGTATCCTCCGGCCGCTCGGGAGAAAGCCCTCCGTTCCCGTGGCAAGCGCGGCCCGGGGAACCATAAGGAGAAACGCAATCGTCCCGAGGCCCACGCCCGCCAGGGTGGCGACGAGCACTGCCTGAATAGACCAGATCGCGAACCATGCGACGATGCAGATTCCCGCAAACGAGATCAACGTCTGCCCGACGGTCACGATGGTGTTCCGCTCGAACTGTTTCATCGATTGGAAGTAAATATTCGGGACGGAGGCAAGCGCGTTGAAGACGCCGCCAAGAAGGCCCAGGCGGAGAAGCGGGGCAAGCCCTTCAATCCTGAATGCGCGGGCAAGAAACGGCGCGGCGATAAAAAGAGAGATCGTGACGAGCAGGGAAAGGATCAACCGTAGCCTGAATGCCCAGCGGAGGATCGTCAACTGCCCGCCGAAGTCCCTCAGGGAAACCGCCCGTGAAGCGTACCGGACCGCAGTCTGCCCTATCCCCAGATCAGAGAGGACGGTGGCGATTCCGGCCACGCTCATCACAAGCGCATAGGCGCCGAAATCATCGGGACCGAGCCCCCGGGCTGCCAGAATCGAAGTGAGGAGACCCGCCAGCACCGCGATGACCTGCGGTATCATCAGCAGGATGACGTCCCGGATTCCCCTCTTTGAGCCCAGAAAGAGAGACCTGAGCCCCTCGATAGCCTCAGGAACGAATGGCCTCACGGGGTCGGCAGGATCTCGATTGACGGCAGCGGAAAGATAAACTTCGTCCCGCGCTTCATTGTCTCTTTTTCCCTCTCGAGGAATTCTTCACGGAAGTGCCAGGGAAGAACGAGATAGTAATCGGGCTTCATCCTCCGCGACTCCTCCTCGCTGATCACGGGAATGTCGGTCCCGAGGGTCATAGCCCCGAATTTGTCCGGGTTTCTGTCGGCGGCCGCGTCAATAATCTTCCTGTCGATCCCGCACCACTGAAGGATTGTATTCCCCTTTGTTGACGCGCCGTACACGTGGATCCTTTTCCCCTCCTTCTTCAGTCTTTTGAGAAGACCGATGAGTTCTTCGCGATGGACGTTTATGTGATCCTGGAAGTTCCGGTACGGCTTGTCCGTGTCGAGTTCCATGTCAAATTCCTGCTGGCGGAGGGTTCGGAGATTTTGTGCATACGTATCACGCTTGAACGAGTAGTTGTCCGCGTGGGTGGCGAAGCAGCGGATGCTCCCTCCGTTGATGCCGTTGAGCGAGGCGTCGACGATTTTCATTTCGGCGCGCTTCAGGATATTCTCGATCACCGCGAGACTGTAGTACTCCAGGTGCTCGTGACAGATCGTGTCATAGGAATTCATCCGGAGCATCATCGGCATGTAGGACATTTCGAAGACCCAGAGCCCGTTCTTTGCAAGGAACTGCTTGATGCCGCGCGTAAACTGCACCGGATCTTCCAGGTCATAGAACATTGCGACCGACGTGATAATATCAAACAGCGCGCCCTCCGTCCTGGAGGCAAGCTCGCGCGAGGGAAAGACATCCCGGACGAGCACGATTCCCTCGCCGGCCTCGAGTGCGATGTCTGAGGGATCGATTCCGAATTTCACGTAGCCGGGCGGGTAACACTTCAGGAGGGTGCCGTCATTGCACCCGATGTCGAGGACGCGCGCGGACTTCTTTTCCGTCAGCGACACCGCCTCGGCGGCGATGCCCTGGAGGTGCGAGCGCATCGTGTTGTTGGTACCCGATCTGTACCAGTAGTCGGAATACAGGACCTCGGGAGGCACCGTGCACTCCATCTGGAGCAGGCCGCATGCCTTCTCGTCAAGGAGGGGATTGCAGCGGACGAGGACAGTCGGAATTTTCCGCATCGGAGGAGGGTCCTCCCCCGGTTTCACGAACGAACCCTGCAGGTGTTGTTCACCGAGATCGATGACCTTCGTCAGCGCGCTGGAACCGCACACGCGGCATGTTTTCCTGTGAATGAGATGCATGGGAGATCTCCTGAGTCAACAGCGTTGTCTTCCGGGGCCGGTCCTGGCCGTCAGTATCCCCGTTTTGCTACCTTTTCAAAATCAGACTTTGCCATCATGGCGACGAGATCCGGGAAGGCGGTCTTCGGCGCCCACCCGAGCCTCGTCCGCGCGCGCGTTGCGTCGCCGATGAGCAGATCCACCTCGGTCGGGCGGTAATACCGCGGATCCACCTGCACGCGCACGTCGCCGGATTTCTTGTCGACCCCCTGTTCCGCCGGCCCCTCTCCCTGCCATTCCAGCGGCATATCGAGAAGCCCGAACGCCAGGTCGGCGAATTCCCGCACGGTATGCGTCGTTCCCGTCGCCAGGACGAAATCCTCCGGAGTCTCCTGCTGGAGCATCCGCCACATCCCTTCACAGTACTCGGGAGCGTAGCCCCAGTCGCGCTTCGCATTCAGGTTGCCGAGGGCCACAGCCTTCTGGAGGCCGAGCTTGATGCGGGCGGCTGCGAGCGTGATTTTGCGCGTCACGAACCCTTCCCCGCGCCGCGGGGATTCATGATTGAAGAGGATGCCGTTGCACGCGTACAGATTGTATGCTTCCCTGTAATTGATGACGATCCAGTAGCCGTACAGCTTTGCGACCCCGTACGGGCTTCGCGGATAAAACGGCGTCGTCTCGGTCTGCGGCGACTCCCGCACCTTGCCGAACAGCTCGCTTGTGGACGCCTGGTAGAAGCGGGTTTTGACGCCCGTCTCCCGGATCGCATCGAGAAAGCGGAGCGTTCCTACGGCGTCAACCTGCGCCGTGTATTCCGGCACGTCGAAGGAGACCTTCACGTGGCTTTGCGCCGCGAGGTTGTAGATTTCGTCCGGCGTGATCTTCTCCAGGAGGCGGTTCAGGTTGGACGTATCTGTCACGTCACCGTAGTGAAGGAACAGCCGCTTGTTCATCAGGGACTCGTTCTGAATATAGAGGTGATCGATCCTTCCCCTGTTGAAGGAACTGCTGCGGCGTATGATGCCGTGGACTTCATACCCTTTGTCGAGAAGCAGTTCCGCCAGGTATGACCCGTCCTGTCCCGTGATGCCCGAGATCAGTGCTTTTTTCACCTTGGGGTTTCCGTCCTTCCGTTGTGTAAGTTCTTAGAATCTGTTGCGGATGAATGTCCGGATGTCCCTTGTTCTCCCCATGACCGCAGCGGCCGAGAGCGGAACGAAACGGACAAGAAGCCTGACCGTGAGGACCGCAGTGATAACGCTTGCCGCGACATACCCTGCGCCCGCGCCGGCAGTCCCCCAGGGGGGAATGCATATCAAAAACGCGGCGAGGGAGGCAACGAGAACCTGAATCCCGAGAATGAACGAGAGCCTCGCCTCGCCGAGGCCCATAAGAACGTTTGACCCTATCGCCGCAACAGGGACGACGAATGTGAGGAACGAGAATATCCTCAGCAGGGGTTCCGCGCCGGCGTACCGTCCTCCGTACAGGAGGTGCACGAGGATTTCCGGAAAAACGAGGAAGAGCACCGTCACCGGGAGGAGCCCCAGCGTCAGGAACAGAATCGACTTCTCCGTCAACGCTTTCAGTGAGGGATAGCTTCCCTGCGACGAGAGCCTCGACGCGGCGGGGAGGACGAACATCTGCACCACCTGCGCCGCCATTTCATAGATCCGGACGAACACCTTTGCCGAATTGTACACGGCCACCTGCACGGGTCCCGTGAAGGCGGACAGGATAAATGAATCCGCCTTCGTCGAAAAGAGGGAGCTGACGACGTTGCCAAGCGAGTACTTCCCGTAGTCCCACACCTGGCGCACGGCGTTCACCGGGGGACGGAGCCTGACGTGCATCATCGTCCTTGCGAACCAGAGCCCCGCCAGCGACGACGCCGAGAGAGAAACAATATTGATACACACGAGATCCATGGCGGAATCGAACCGGTGGAGCCGGGACATCACCCAGACGAGAAACGGCGCGCCGACAAAGTGCACCGCGTCCGTCCAGAACACCTGCTGCACCATGAACTGGGACTGCAGGAGCGCCAGTGTGAAATTGCGGAAGAACGACGCCGCGAGCATTGCAGGCACATAGAGCATCAGCACCGAGAGCGAGGGGGAATTGAACACGGTCCCCGCCTGCGCGCTGCATGCGACGACGATGAGGGACGCGACGGCGACGAAAAGGCCGTTGAGAAGCAGCGACGCCGAAACGATTCCTTCCAGGCGGGCGTTCTCCTCCGACGAGAACTTCAGAAGCGGCTGAAGCGCAAACGCGGTTGCAAGCCCCGAGATCACGAGAAAAATCTCCTGCACAAGCACAAAGTTCCCGAACTCCTCCTCCGGAAGAACGCGAATGACGAGCCAGACGTACCCGATGCCGTAGACGACAGGCAGCGCCTTGTCGGCAAGTCCCCATACCCCCTTTGCCAGATATTTGCCGAACTCCATGGCGGATCAGCGGCGTGCGAGAATGTAGCGCGCCGCGGCGTACCCGTGCACGACGAAATTCATCCACGGGAAAACCAGCCAGTGATACCATGAAGCGTACCGGCTGAAGAAGCGGAAGTTGCTCACGAATTTGTTCCTCAACTTGAACGATGAAAGATGGCCTCCGGCACTGACGGACACTTTGTGCCAGACCCTGGCCTGCGGGTCATACAGAACGCGCAATCCCGCCCTCCGGGCGCGCATGCACCAGTCCGCGTCTTCCGCGTACATGAAATACGACTCGTCAAGCAACCCTACCCGTTCCAGCGTGTTCCGGCTTGTGAGGAAGCAGCATCCCGTTGCGTATCCGGTCTCGCAGGGTTCGTCAAATCTTCCGTCGTCCCGTTCGCGTATCCCGCGGTGGCGCATGGTTCCCGTCCAGAAGGAAATCTCCCCTCCCGCGTACCACAGCCGGTCAGGCTCCGCGGAGTAGAGAATTTTGGGCGCGACCACTCCGGCGCCGGGAGTCGACTGCATCCTTGCCGTCATCGACCCGAGGAATCCCGGATCGACGGTCGTATCGTTGTTGAGGAGCGCAACCTGTTCCGCGCCGTTTGCGAGCGCGTAGCGTATGCCGGCGTTGTTCCCGCCGGCGAACCGGAGATTCGATCCCGTTTCGAGAAGCATCACACCGGGATATTCGCGGCGGATCGCGTCCTGCGAGCCGTCCGTCGAGCCGTTATCCACGACGAGAACGCGCATCAAAGGGTACTCAACACGGCCCAGAGATGCCAGGCATTCAAGCGTGTCGTCCCTCCCGTTCCAGTTCACCACGATAACGTACGTAAGGGGCGCGGGCATCAGGCTTCCGCAAGGAGATAGATGACCCCGGTGCACGCGAATTCACGGAGCAGAGGAACGCGCTCGACGACGCCGGCCCTGAGCGGTCTCAGTCCGAACCGGATATGGTTCGGGCTGATGAGGTAGGCCTGCCGGTGCTCGACGCGCAACCCGCCGGCGGCGGCGATCCGCTCGAATTTTCTCATCCCCATCCTCAGTCTGCGGAGTTTGCCGACTTCCTCCACCATGTGGGGGGCTTCCCCTGTCAGGTGCGGGATAATGAGGGACCCCGCAAAGGGGACAAGATGAAAAAACGGAAGCCGGGCGAACCAAGTCCGGAAATGCTGCTGATGACCGCCGTAGGCGGAATAGTAGGGGGGGAACGTGATGAGGATTTTCCCACCCGGCTTCAGGTACCCCTTGAGCCGCTCGATCATCGCGGGTTTATGGTCAAGATGCTCGAACACGTCATGGAGCGTTACGAGATCGAACCGCGTGCCGCTGAACGGCACGGTCCCGTCATACAGATTTCCGTGGGCGAATGTGATCGCGCGTTCCCCGCGCAGCGCGAGCGCCGTCTGTATGCGCCCCGCATCGATATCGAATCCCGTGCACACGCCCCCCCTGTCGTGCAGCGCGCAGAGTCCGCCCCCCTCGCCGCATCCAACGTCGAGAATAGAAGCGCCCGCAAGGCGCGTTCCCCATGCGCCGAAAAGCGGGACGATAGAGCGGGCACAAACGTCGTACTCGTACTGCCAGTACGTTCGCGCGTGGTCTTCTCCGTTCATGCATCACCTCCCGGCGTCGCTGCATATGTATGAAAGAGTACAGTACGCGTGCATCATCGCCCGAGCTTCTCGATGGCGGCGACGAGGTTTCCCCACGAATAGTTCTTCTTTTCCTCCCCGACCGTCCGGCGGAGCCGGTCCCTGTCGACGGACGTAAAGTACTCGACGATCCTTCCGGCAAGTGCGCGGGGATCGTCCGGCGGGACGAGGAGGCCTGTCACGCCGTCCCGCACCACCTCCGACAGGCCGCCGACGTTCGTTGCGATGACCGGAAGATCGAAATGGTACGCAATCTGGGCGATCCCGCTCTGCGTGGCGGAAGTGTACGGGAGAACGAGAGCGTCCGCCGCCGAAAAATAATACTTCACCTCTTCGTTTGGGACGTAATCCGAGCGCAACGTCACGATCCCGTCGAGCCCCAGCCGGCTGATCTGCTCCCTGTATGCCTGTTCGCCATCGTAGAACTCACCGACGACAAGGAGCGCAATGTCCCGCCGTTCCCCGAGGAGGGCCATCGCGTCGAGGAGCACATGCAGCCCCTTGTACTTCCGCACATAGCCGAAGAAGAGGAGCACATTCGTTGCCGTAATCCCCAGCCTCGCTCGCGCCTCTGACCGGGGAAGAGGGGAACCGAACCCGTTGTACACCGGGTGCGGGACATACGCATGGGGAACGCCGGGAAAAAGCGACAGGAGATCCCGCTCCACCGCGCGTGATTGCACAACAAAGCCGTCCCCTGCGCCGAAAGCGTACCGGGTAAAGAGCCGGTCTCCGGGGCGTCGCTCATGCGGTATCACGTTGTCACAGATAAAGATCACCTTCGCGCGGGTCCCCGACTTGACGACGCGCGCAATGGTTCCGAAACAGGGTCCGAAAAACGGGAGCCAGTATTTGAAAATCAAGAGATCAGGGCGGCGTGACCGTATGGAGAGGCCGGTCGACACCCAGTTGAAGGGACTGACGGAATCCACGAGGACCCTGCTCGGCACAAGGAACTCGTCCGCCGTCCCCTCCTCCTTCTGAGTCTTCCCTGGAAAAAGGAATCCCGGATACTGCCGGCGGAACGTCACAACGTCGACGTCGTGGCTGACACTCAGTTCCCTGTACAGCAGGGCGTTGTAATGTGCGATCCCGCCACGCAGCGGAGAGGCGGTACCGACGATCGTGATTTTCATGCCGCACCGTTTTTCCTGGCGAGACAGAGCAGGGAAAGCCCCACCGGGAGCGTCGCACGAAGAAGGAGACCGCGTTCCGCCCGGAACACGCCGCGGAGCAGTGCGTTCAGGGGGCGCGGGGGGATGTCAAGATCGTTCGCTTTCTCCGAGCCGGTCGTGCGCGCGGCCAGCCGTTTTGCCCAAGCCACCGGGAAGAGGAAACTGTTGAAAAAAGTCAGATGCTCCACCGCAAATCCGGCATGTTCGACGAGCCGGCGGAGCCCGCGCCGTGTATATCTCCTTTTGTGATGGAGGATCTCGTCGTGCCTGCTCCAGAGTGAAGGGAACGCCGGGACGGCGATGAGGACGTGTCCCGCAGGGGCGAGAAGGCGGCGCGCGGTGCGGAGGAGCCCGTCGTCGTCCTCCACATGCTCTACCATATCGAGCATCGTGATGAGATCAAACGGTTCCGACGGAGGATACGTTTCCAGTGTGCCGAGGTGGAGTCGTGTGAGGCCGCGTTCCCTGCAGAATGCGATCGCCTGCGGCGCCATATCCGAGCCGAATGCCTGATAGCGGCGGGAGAACGACTCCAGGATCGCGCCTGTGCCGCACCCGACGTCGAGTACGCGGGCGGTCGGAGGGAGGGGAAGCCGGCGGTCGAGGTATTGCAGGAGGATATCCTTTCGGGCCGTAAACCACCAGTGCTCGTTTTCCACCTCGTACAGCTGCCGGTATACCTGATCTTCCATCGGTCAGAACCCGATTCTGTCTCGTATGACGTACAGAGGGCGTTTCTTCACCTCCTCATAGATTCGGCTGATGTACTCGCCGATTACCCCGAGCGTCACGAGGATCATCCCTCCGACGAAAAGTATCGAGAGAATGGTGGACGCCCAGCCGAGTATCGCCTGGTCGGTGAAGAGTTTTGCGTAGATCACGTAGAACCCTCCGGCGAACGATGCGGCGGCCGCAAGGAGGCCCATATAGACCGCGAGGCGGAGAGGGACGTTGGAAAAGGAGAATATTCCGTCAAGCGCCAGCTGCACCAGGCGGCTGATACTCATCTGCGGTTTGCCGGCAAACCTGGGATCGCGGTCATACGCAATCGCGGTTTGCTGGAACCCGGCCCATGCCCGCAGTCCGCTGATATACCTGTTTCGTTCGGGCATCGCCCGGAGAACGTCGACGACCCGCCTGTCCATCAACGAAAAATTCCCGGCGTCCATAGGAATCTGAATGGTCGAGAGTGCATGGAGGATCCTGTAAAACGAGCGGAATGCAAGACGCTTGAAGGGATTCTCCCTCCGGCTCCGCTTCACCGTATACACGACGTGGAATCCTTCCTTCCAGAGCCTGATCATCGCCGGGAGGAGTTCGGGCGGATCCTGGAGGTCCCCGTCCATGAGCACGACCGCATCCCCCCGGGCCTCATCGAGTCCCGCGGAGATGGCGATCTGATGGCCGAAGTTGCGGGAAAGCCGGATGACCTTGATCCTCGGATCCTCCGTGTTCATCGCGGTCATGAGCGCATACGAACCGTCGCGGCTTCCATCGTCGATGAAGATGACTTCATGCGGCTCGTCGAGCCCGGCGGTCGCAGCGGCAAGGCGCGAGCGGAGCTCCGGGAGTATCCGTTCTTCGTTGAATATCGGTATGATGACAGAGTACATCAGCGATGGTCCTCCGGCGGGCGTTTCTTGCGCAGCGCGGGTGCCGCAAGCCCGGCAAAACACACAAGCACGGCGGCGGCCGTAATCCATGCACCGGTCACGAGCGGCGCCGGGGTGAACGTGAACTCGACGTGATGCCTTCCGGCGGGGAAGACGATTCCCCGGAGATTGTAGTCCGTCCGCAGTATCCCCGTTTCGGCGCCGTCAACGAACGCCTTCCACCCCGGGTAGAAGATTTCGCTCAGGACGAGAATCCCTTCCGCCGGTGATTCGGCCTCGAGTTCCACGCGGTTATCGTCGTATGCCGTGACGCGGGCGTTTCCCGGCTGCATGCCGGGGGGTGGTGGTGCATGAAGCGGAGAGTCCTCTTCGAGTATTGCCGTCCTCCTGTGATCCCACGCCGTGTCCCCGATCGCCGCGGCGAGCTCCTGCTCCGTCCGTGCAGTGCGGACGTCATAGAGGAAATAGGCGCGCGGCATGTACGTCGGGTTGGGGACGAGCGACAGGGAGCCCGCCCGTCTGTCGAACGACGTTCTATACCTGACGTTCAGAAGATCGAATTTCCGGGTGTCGTCGAACGGGGGAATCGCACGCTGGAGGACGAGCGGCGTGTACCCTTCCAGCGTGAAAATCCTGTCCACCATCCCCTGGTTCCTGTCCATGATCATGCCGTACTCGTTCCGCGTATTGACACGGAACATGTCGTTCTTCATGGTGTTGCGGAGGAATCGCACGATCGGGTCCGCCCGGTGGAAATAATCGTCCGGATTTATCTGCGACGCGTTCTGACCGGCGCCGAAGACGAACATGTCGACGAAAAAGATCCCCGGGATTGCAACGGCAGCGCGGGACCTCCATTTCCTTCCGGTGCCGAGCAGAAGCAGCGCGCCGGCGGACGCCAGGACGAAGAGCAGGCTCGTGTGCGCTTCCGTCCTCATCGCTTCCCTGATGGCGGAGTTGTTCGGGACCCGAAGCGCCGTATCGAGAATCCCCGTCACCACCGCTAACCAGACGGCAAGTCCCGCGCCCGCGCCGACAACAAGGAACACGCGTATCCGGCGCGACTCCGGCGAGTTCTTCTCCCCCTGGAGCATCGCCTGCAGGGCAAAGGCGGCGAGGAGTGAGCCCGCCAGTGAAAAGAAGACGCCCGTGCGTGCGGGGTTGCGGAATTTATCGAATCCCGGGATGTACTCCATAATCAGTTTATGGAGGAAGAAATTGTTGCCGAGGGCAAACAGGAGCGTGACGACGGCCACCCCCCAGAAAAACGCAACGTGGAGATTCTTCCGGATGAGCAGGGCGGAGATCACAACGAGAATCAGGGGAAGGATGCCGATATAGATACAGGTCTCCCAGAAATACCAGTACGTCCCGGGACCCCAGTACGTGCTTCCCGCGGCCCCCGCGGCGCCGAAGAGTTTTGGGATGAAAAGCGTCAGGAGCTGCGCCCATGCCAGCGAGCCCTCGGTCGATTTCTCGTACGTGATCTGGGCGCGCTGCGAGAGTCCGGCCAGTTCCGCCGTGGGAAGGAGCTGTATTGCCGCAACAGCGAGACCCAGCCCCACGATCAGTGCCGCCTTCGCACAGAGAACGAGCGCCGGCCGGGAAAGAAGGGCGGTCCCCCGGCATCCGTTCACGAGGAGAAACAGGAAATACGCGAACAGAAACGCATGAAAATAGAGCGACAGCTGCGGATACCCGGCAAACGTCGAGTGGCCGAGGACGAGCGCGCAGAGAAACACGGGACGCCAGCGTTCCCCGGTGAGGGCCGTCCGGAAGAGCATGATAATAAGCGGGAACCAGGCCACCATCGTGATGATCTGCTGGTGGATGGCGTGCGTTATCATGAACCCGGAGAGCATGTAGGCGGCGCCCGCGAAAAGCGCCGGTACACGCCGGAGATCGAGAGAGGATGCAAGGAGGTACATCGCCCAGCCCGCCAGAACGTAGTGGGCGATGACCATGAGTTCGAGCCAGTAAAAGCTCAGCGCGCCGTCCCTGACAAACAGTGCGAGGGCGACGCAGGGGAGATAAAGAACCGTCGTCTGGATGTCGGCGAGAAACGGCATGCCGCAAAACGTATAGGGGTTCCAGAGCGGGAGGTGCCCCATGGCCATCGACGTGGCGGCAAAGACGCGGACCGGGTAGCTGAAATACATCATGTCCTCCCACAGCCACGCTCCGCCGAAGAGGATTTTCCAGAAGAACAAGACGACCATGCCGGCGTAGAGGGCCACGGCCTTCCAATCGCGGAGAGCCGCGCCCGCGCCCTCTCTCCGGGTGGTCTTCTCTGTCGAGGGGTGTCTGGTCATGGACGTGGCGTTACGGGCGGAGGAGGCGGGCACAGGACTCGAACACGCTGTCCACCCGCAGATACTGCATGCAATTGTTGGGGCACACGGGGGAATAGTAGCACGGGCAATCGAACTCGGGCTCGAGTATCTCGCCCAGCCCGTACAGCTCGAACTCGTGCGGGTTGAACGTATTGTTGAACAGGACGATCTTTTTCCTGAGACCGATCGCGATGTGCATTGCCATTGTCACCGCCGTGACAACGCAATCGCATTGGTCGACAAGGTTGATAAACTGGCGCAGGGGGAAATGGCCGAAGTAGAGCGCGCCGCTCGCCCTGGCGATGCGCCTGTTCTTTGCGTTCTCCTGTTCCCCTCCGAGAAGCAGCGGAACATGTCCGGCCTTCTTCAGCCTCCGTGCGAGCGCAATCCAGTTTTTGTCGGCCCAGAGCCGGGACGTCCACCGTCCGCCGCAGCCGGTGTTCAGTCCGACGATCTTTTTCCCGCGCGGCAGTTTCCATGTGTAGCCGCCCGAGGCCTGGTTGTCAAGGATGTACGATTCGCCGGAAAACGACATCCCGCATATCTCGAAGATCTCCTGCTGGTAGCTTTTCGTGTTCGCGCGGCTCAGGTCGTCGAAGAGACCCGTCAGGAATTTGTGTTCGGCATCCCCGTCGATCGGTGCGGGGACGCCGTCCTTCAGCGTAAACCCCTTTTTCAGCTTTGCGCTTGTGACCGCGGCGAGCGCGCATGCCTCGGGATCCTTGTCCAGGTTGACGAGAATGTCGAACGTCGTTGCCTGAAGGATGGCCATGCTCTGGGGGGTAAACGGGAGAACAACGTCCGCCGCCGGTGGGACGACCTCGGGGGTAAGCGTCAGCCACCAGATCCGGGCCGCCGGATAACGCGCGCGGAATGCGTGCAGAAGGGGGGTCGTGCGGATAACGTCCCCGATCGCCCCCAGTTTGATGAGGAGGATGCGGCCCGTGCGCCTCTCGTACAGGCGGCAGTCAGACCCGTCGGGTTCGACGCAGTGCACCCCTTCCTTCTTGTGCGGCGAGCAGGGGACTGTCCCTTTGAACCAGCGGCAGTCGCTCTTCATCGACCGCACGGTTGTCAGCACGCCGTTCATGGCACCCTACTTTATAAAATCGCGGATCTGATACTGGGTTTCAGAGACACGCGTCTTGCTGATCATCTCCCCCAGGAGCCCGATGGAAATGAATTGGATCCCGACGATGATACAGAGTATCCCTCCCAGGAACAGGGGGCGGTTGCCGAGCGACGTGCGTCCGAGATACCATTCGACGGCCAGCCATCCGTCGATCACGAGTCCCGCACAGACAGCGACGAGGCCCCAGAACCCGAACAGATGCAGCGGGCTCTGGAGGTACCGCGTCGTGAAAAGCGCCGTCAGGAGATCGAGGAAACCGCGCCAGAACCTGCCGATCCCGAACTTGGTTTTGCCGAACCTCCGGGCCCTGTGCTGGACGACGACCTCACCCACCTTGAACCCTTCCCAGTGCGCCAGGACTGGCACATAGCGGTGGAGCTCGCCGTACACCTTCACCGCCTTGACTACCTCGCGGCGGTACGCCTTGAGCCCGCAGTTAAAGTCGTGAATCGGGATCCCGGTCAGCTTCGCGGTGACAAAATTGAAGAACCGGGAAGGGACCGTCTTCGAGAGCGGGTCGTGCCGTTTCTTCTTCCAGCCGGAGACGAGATCAAGCCCGTCATCGAGCCGTTTCTTCAGCAAGGGGATCTCTGCGGGGTCGTCCTGCAGGTCTGCGTCGAGCGTGACGACGATATTCCCCTGGGATTTCTCAAACCCGACGGAAAGTGCGGCGGATTTCCCGTAGTTCCTGCGGAAGCGTATGATCTTGACGTGCCTGTCGATCCGTTTGAGCTCGCGGAGAACCTGGAACGAGCGGTCCGTGCTCCCGTCGTCGATGAAGAGGAGCTCGTATCGGAGATTCATCCGTCCGAGCACCGCGCGAAGCTGACTGTGGAGCTCCTTGAGCGACTCTTCTTCGTTGAAAAGAGGGATGACGACGCTCAGATCGGGCCACTGGGGCTGCGGATTCCGCTGTTGCTGGGGACGCTGCTGATTGGGGCGCCGCTGCTGGTTCTGTTGCTGCGTGGGTGCGGGGGACGCCTCGGGTCGTTCCCGGGGCTCGGAGGCAGAATCGGGTGTCTGATCGCTCATCGTGTTGGATCCCGGGATGAACTGGCGGTCGCCTGAATTTACGGACATAACAACGTAAACTAACCAATTCCGTCCAGAAAATCAACGAACCCGTTCGTTGACATTCGGACCACCGTTCTCTATATTTTTTGTTTATTCGAAACTGTATAGGATTGTATGGCGCCCGGCGCTCGTTTCCACCCCTTGTGCGTGCAATACGCCCCGCCTGAACGTTTCCTTCCGGGAACGAGCTTCCCGCAATGGTACGGATCCGGACACCCCGCCGCGTGACAACCGCCCGCACTGCGCGTCTCCGTCCCCGGAAATCGCTGGGGCAGAACTTTCTGCGCGACGACAACACGGCGCGGAAGATCGCCGCGGCGATCGACCCGCAGGCGGAAGACAGCATCCTGGAAATCGGGCCCGGTGAAGGGGCGCTCACCCGTCACCTCGCGGGGCGGTGCCGCAGCCTCGCGGTTGTGGACGTAGACGCGCGTGCCGTCAGTGCGATGAACGCGATGTTTCCCGACGGCAGCGTCGAAGTCATTCTCGGCGATATTCTGACAATCGATCTTTCCGCGTTTGCCGGGGACCATCCCGGTCGATTCCGCGTCGTGGGGAACATCCCGTACAACATCACAACACCGATCCTCTTTCACGTCATCGACAACCGGCGCCCTGTGCACGACCTGACGATAACGGTCCAGCGCGAAGTCGGGCGGAGGATGCTTGCCGGGCCGGGGACCGGCGAGTACGGAATCCTCTCGGTCTTCTGCGCCTACTACGCGGAAGTCCGTGCCCTGTTTGAAGTCTCGCCCGACGTCTTCTACCCGAAACCAGACGTGACGTCGATCGTCATGAACCTGGAGATGCTCGCGCGGCCGGCCCTTGCCGCGGACGATGATGCGTTCTTCCGGGAGATGGTCCGCTCGATATTCGGTAAGCGGCGCAAGACCCTCCGCAATTCGCTCAGATACTTCGCGTCCCCCCGCGGCATTACGGTGCCCGAACTTCCGTTGCTCCGGAGGCGCCCGGAGGAGCTCTCGGTGGAGGAACTCGTCGATCTGAGCAACACGCTCTTCAGGTTGGCACACGGGGCGAACGGGGGGCCGGGCCGCGCATGAATCTCCGCAGGATCACCGCGTACCTCCACAGCGCCGACGTCCTCATCATCGCCTTTTTTGCGTTCCTCTCCGTCGTCAACATCGT